>Ga0302308_10005205_pt1 | contig 10140 bp, 10 predicted proteins | sample III_Palsa_E3_3_FD_200531 | JGI IMG/M metagenome (GOLD analysis project Ga0302308, IMG submission 200531) | Peat permafrost microbial communities from Stordalen Mire near Abisko, Sweden - III_Palsa_E3_3 | ecosystem: Environmental > Terrestrial > Soil > Palsa > Peat permafrost | place: Sweden... | reverse complement strand
CTCAAGGTTTGGTCGCATCGTAGCTACTTCCAGTCTTCGGACTGTTGGTACCAATGTACCAAGGTACCATCGCAAACTCAAGTTTACGCGATAGTGAGAACTTTGTAGCGTGGGTTCTGCAGTAGCCAACTCTTGAAGAATGAATTTGAATTAGGCGCAGAGCTACCAGCCGCGGTTGCTGCGGCTTGGTTCGCTTGCGCCTGTTGCAGTTCGGCAGAGGCCCGATCTACTCGGGTTTGCGCATCGTTGACCGCGCCGGTGGCGTCGTGTATTCCCGCCATGGCGCTCTATCGAATGAGAATATTTCTTATAATTGTGCTGAAGCCTACAGCTCTATCCAGCAGCCATAGATCGGCTCGCCGTTGACAACGCAGGGCGGCCCCATGCGATGAGAGTGAATGCCCAGTCGCCGGATCAGCCGCTCCATTGCAAGGGCCGTGACCGTCACCAGGCGGCGAGCACCATAATCGGCGGCGCAGCTCATCGCGGCGCGCATCAGCATGGCCGCCGAGGAATTGGGGAAGTCCGAGAGCGAGGTGTGTTTGCGGCTCGAAAGCTGCACGGCACAGAACCGCGACAATTCCCAGATCGTGGAATCGCACGGCGCCGGCGCCCCATTCAGGACTTCAGGAAAATTCCTAGATAGCAGATACGGCGAGCTGGTTGGCAGCAGCCGCGCACAGCCGGAGAGTTCGCCGTTGGGCTCTTCGGCGACGACGTAGACCGCCTCTGGACCGTCAAACGGGTCTGTCTCCGCTTCGCCCTGGGCCGGAAGCTGCCAGCCCAGATGCTCCACGAAAACCTGATAGCGGTAATGAGCGAGTCTCTGGTAAAGGCCGGGCGGAAGACGCGCTGCGGCGCCGGAGATGACCCGCATGAGACCCTACTCCATTCTTCTGGAATGAGCTCATTGGACGAGCGCAAAAGGCTTTATGAAACTGTCAAAGTTGACAGGGCATCAGCCGTAACGCCTTCGCACATACTCGGCGACCGTCTGTTCCCAGGCCAGCTCATCGACGAACAGCGCCAGAGCCACGCTGGTCTGCATGGGGCCCAGGTCCCGGTGGTGGATATCCAGCAGCATGATGTTGCTGCGAGGCTCGTCGACCCGCAGGTATCGAAGCTCGCTGTCACGGCCTTCCAGAAGCCAGTCCCAGCCCAGCGACAAGGCCGGTGAGGTAAGGCTGGCCCACTCTGTATAGCCAGCGATGCTCGATTTTGAAGCACCGACGGATCCCGATATCGGGTCCGCAGCTTCGGCATCCACCCCCGAAATCAGATGGACCAGCGGCACGGTGCGCAACTGCACCTGGGTTAACCGCAGATAGCCATCACCGGAAGGCACAATTCCGAGCGAAGGCGCGCCTTGGGGTATCCGAATCACCTCAGCCACTGTCGATTTACCGGTTGGCAACATGATTACGGTACACGATCTTCCATCCATGCTGTATCGTCAGGACTGACAGTCCCCGCACCGCTATGGCGGGGTGGCAGGTGCGCCGTGAAGAGCTGGCAGGATGATCAGCTTCAGTCCCTGTGCGTCGCAAAAAGCGAAGAGCAGCTCTTTGCGGCACTGGTTAAACTCGTGCGCGCAGAGGGCTTTGATTTGTGCTCCTATGGCGTTCGCCCGCCGCTGCCCATCTCAAACCCTCGTATCCAGGTGTACGACAATTTTCCGCACGCCTGGCACCAGAAGTATCGCTGCCAGGGCTACCTGAACATCGACCCCACGGTGCGCCACGGATTGCGCTCCCTGCTACCACTGGTATGGACTGATGAGGTGTTCGCGGCAAGCCGCGACTTCTGGGAGGACGCACGCAGTCAGGGATTACGCTACGGGTGGGCGCAGCCATGCCGCGATCCCTCCGGTGTGGCCGGCATGATCACCGTGGCGCGATCAGACGAGGAGTTATGCGACGCGGAGTTAAAAACCAAAGTCCCTAAGCTCCTTTGGATGACCCAGGTTGCGCACGTATCGATGACCAAGCTGGTCATTCGGCGTATCTGTCCGGAGGTGCAGCTGCGCTTTTCACCCCGCGAGATTACAGTGATGCGATGGACGGCCGAGGGCAAGACTTCTGGGGAGATCTCCGACATTCTGCATATCTCAGAGCGGACTGTGAATTTTCATATTCATAACGTCATTACAAAGCTCAACGCCGCCAACAAGACCGCCGCGGCGATCCGCCTGGCACTGATGGGGCATTTGAGCTAGTCGCCACAACTGAATATTTTAGGCGTACCGATCGACAGGACATCAGCCCAGGATCGCACAAGCCACGAGCGCCCCTACGTAGCTTGTATAGAAGCCGTAGGCCTGGTACACGATCTCCCCCCAGAGGCCTTGATCCTTCGAGGGGAGCGCGACATTCTGCACGGGATCGGAAATGTTCCGCACGAAGCCGAATGCAATGCCAACCTTCTTGCAGGCTTCCCCGATCACAGCGTCGTCCATTTCGACGCAGGCGAACTGTTGGTAGTTTCCGCTGGTATTGGCCACAGCAAACGACGTCGCGGTCAGGAGCGAGGTGCCCGGCGTCAGGTTGTTCACTGCAGGTACCGGCGCTCCGTTGCACAGGTTGTTGGGATTGAGCTGCGTCAGTGCGTAGTTCTTCCCGTACCTGCTGTTGAACTGCATGGCAAGCGACTGCAGGTCTGCGGTCGTGGTCGGGATGGCCATGAGCTGCTGGGTCAAGCCGGCGGATCGGACCAGCCCCCAGGCGGGTGCCCAGGCATTGCCGTAGGTAGGCCAGGTGGACGGATTGCCCTTCTCAAGCAGCGTACCGGCGTTCACCACATTCACTGTTCCGATCGAGTCGCCCGTGCGCGCGCCGCCTGCGGTGCCGGTTGAGAGGACAGTACTGGGTTTTACGCTCTTGGCGAACAGCTGAACGAGCTGCTCCAGATTGGCCTGTCCGTTCGTCTCATCGAGGTGCACGTTGCTCTTGAAGAGCAGCACGTTTTTCTGCCCCAAGGTGACCAGGCGATAGTAGCCCCAGTAGCCACCCTCCACTCCGGCGGGCACATTAGGCGTCGTGAGCTTGAACCATCCAGGCCACGACGAGTTGCCGGCGGCGGAGTACGACATCGATTGTGAGCCGCTGACGAACACGTGCTGCAGCGCGGCCCATTCGGCCTCGGCCCAACACAGGACGACTGTGTCGGCGGAAGGCAGGCTGCCAGGGGTCGCTGGGACTCCCGGGGCAGTCATTCCGATCTTGCCGAAATCGATGACGGGCAAGGGCGGCGTGTTCTGGATAACGGGAGCGGCTTGTGCGGCGTCGACTGCGGTCACACCGAGGCGCTTTACGGGGCGATTTTGGCTCAAGACACGACCCTCCTTACGCCGGGGTCTTGATCGGAGCGAAGCGGATGATGCCCTGCCCCACCGTCCGGTCGAAAACCGTGTAGTAATTGTTCAGGAGCGGCAGCCCCAGTATCGACTGATTGGGGCTTTGCGCAGGCATCCCCGAGACGACAGAACTCGCGACGTTAGGGCTTGGGCTATCGACTTGCCAGTAGGTCTGTGGCGTCACCGTTAAAGCCACGTCGCCAGATTGGCCGGCAAGGACGAACACAATATTGGGCCACGCCGCCAGCTTGAGCTGGCCAACCGGAACCGGCTGCGTGGACTGAAGCAACGCCGGGAACTGGGAGTTGACCGCTCCCAAGCCCTTCAGGACTGCGGCAAAAACATCCGGTGCAAGCACCAGCGAATTAGTGCCGGAATCTACGATGGCGTTCGATCCGGCGTCTTGGACGTACTGGGCCTGAAGCGCTGCTGCCTGGACCGCGGCTCCGCCGCCAGTAACCTGGACCGATTTGAGATTCACGTTGTAGTACAGATCGTCGACGACCAGAGCATTGGAGAAGGTACCGCTATAGAGGTTGGCTTGTGCAGGTCCATCACCACCACCAAGAATGAGAAAGCCCTGGTTGTAGGGATCCTGGGCGAGAACCGGCAAGCTTGCATTGGCCGTTGCGACGCGAGGAAACGAGCGCAGCGTATAGAAAGCGAACTTGTTCGCAACAACGCCCTGGCTCGCCAGCTGGCTGAAATAGGGGTCGACGTCGGTCGATGGGTCCTTCGCAAGTTTGTTCTCGAAAGCCTCAAGGCCCGCGTTCGTACCCTTCACAGCATAGGGCCACGGATACGTTGCCTTGCCAGTATCTGAGGCTGAGTTGAGCGCGTTGTAGGCGAGTCCTAGAATCCCGCCCGCCTCACCGAAGTTGTCTGCCTCCTGATCCACAGCGAGCGCGATCTGCGCGCCGGCGAGCGCGACGCCGCCAAGAGCGACCTGTGTACCCAGCACCGGGCCAGCCCAACCACCCGTCCCGTAAAGGATGACCTGGGCGAGCGTCGTCGCCTTGGGCGGTGTCCTGTCCTTCGCTGGGTCGTACGCCTTCTTCGTCACGGCCAGCGTGCTGCTCCCGGTGTCGAGGATAACGTTCGCGCTCTGACCTTTCGTGCCGACGAGGATGGCAGCCGTGTAGTCCCCGCCGCCATAGACGTTCGTGATGGGAATTTGAAGCGCCTGCTGCGTGATGCCAGCAGGAACCACGAGGCGCCGCTTGATAGTCCCGACGGCGCTGCGGGGTCGACGCGGTATGTGTCGTGTCTGCAGTTCGTGAGCCATGATTCCCTCCTTCAGGACCGACCGCTTAATAACGATCTGAGGACCGGGTATTAAATTTGAGAAAAACCTGCACACCGAAGTACAACCGCGGCCACGACCATGAGGACATGCTTACCCGTTGACGGCCGTGAGAATACATTCCAAGGAGTGGTCGCGCGAGAGCCGATCAAAGGACACCCATTGGAAGTATCGGGCATTTAGATCAGGCGCACCCTGTCTACTTTGACAGTAGCGTATGCCCTCACGCACTAGTTGCAGGACTGGCTTATTTCTTAGCGGCTGTAGTTTTGCGCAGCAACCAACGCCGAAAAGCGACGAGCGACCACGCGCCTTCGACAACCCCGAAGGGCCAAGCACCTTGCAAGAAGCCGTAAACAGAGCCGAGGATGCAGGAGATGCCGAAAGCAAGGATCCACCATGGCGATCGCTCTTCGAGCGCATAACACAGGAGCATCGCACATACAGCGAATAGACCAAAGGCGGTGAGCGCATTCATGACCCATAATATCGCGGCCAGTGTTTATCGGAGGCTGCAGTCTCCATAGACAATGGCCATCCGGGCAGGCTTGCTCGCTGACCCGTCAACTCGGCCAGCGCCGCAGGCGTACCGCGCCCGCCCTGATGTCTCAATCAAGCCCTATATAGAGAGTGAAACGCGTGATAACTGCCAAGTGACATTGCCGGCGCGATAAAACTTCCACATGCGAGCCGGCGGCACACTTCTGGCTAGAGGCGGTAGGTCAGATCAACGCCTGCGGTAAGCGGCTGGTTGGTTTCGATGCGGGTAAAATCAGGTTGGGGCTCATTCTCCGTAAACATGCTCTCCAGCTGGGCGTGCTTGTTAGTAAGATTGCTGACAAACAGCGTAGCGCTCCAGGTATCGCGGTATTTAACTCCGGCGCGCACATTGATCAGGTCATATGAGGGCAACTGTTTGTACGTACCGGTGAACTCGTAAGGGTTCGAGAAGAAAATCGAGTAGCGCGTGCCAGTGTACGAATTCTCGACTCGTGCTGTGAATGCGTACGAGCCGCCTAGCGCCCTGGAATAGCTGAGACCGACGGTGCCACTCTCCGGCGCCACCTCCGGCATTTGGTGGACCGGGGCGATCACCCAATGCGGGCCCCCGTCCAGCCATTCATGTAAGTATCCGACGGAGACCTTGAGCTGAAATCCGGCCCCCAGATCGGCAAGCATGTCGATATCGCCGCCGTAGATAGAGACGTAATTGCCATTGATGTTCAATGCCCAGTCGTTGGGGTACGCCTCAAGCTGGACGTGGCGCCAGTCCTCGTAAAAGACACTGGCGTCAAGAGTCAGACGGCGATTGAGCATCCTGGACTTCTCGCCCAGTTCGAAGCTCCAGACAGAGTCCGGTTCATACGTGGTGGGCCACTTTCCGTTCGTATAGTTCTGCTGCTGGAGAGCCCCTCCCCAGGCGGCACCGGTGGTCGGATAGAGAGCGTCCCCGCCGCCTGGGCGGAAGCCCTCCGCCGCGGTGGTGTACACCATCAAGTCCGGGCTGAACGTATAGGTCAGATTGAATTTTGGGTTGAAGCTGGTCGATGTTAGCGCGATGAGACCGGAACACGAAGGCGTAGCGGCACCGTTGCCAGATCCCCAGCCGCTGATACAGGAAGAGAAGTCATAATCGTAGTGATTCACGCGGGCACCGACATCGACTTTAAGCGCGTTGGTCAACGCATACGTGGCGTCACCGAAGGCCGCATACTGCTTGAGCGTAGTAGGCGAGTAGGCATCGAACCAGTTGGGTGTGGTTGCCGGCGCGAGCGTGCCGAGATCCATGAACGAGGAATAGTTAGGTGTCGTACCGTGGAAGGTCCACAACGAGTAGAAGTCGCTGTAATAGAGACCGCCAACCCAGCTGAGCTTTCCACTGCCCTTCGAAGTGAATCGCAGCTCCTCGCTGAGCTGATGGGATGGATCATTTTCCATGCCGTGCTCCTGGCCGGACCCGGTGGCACCATAATATCCCGGGTTCGGAAGGCCGTAGTTCGAGTTATAGGTAATTTCTTCGAGCGGATTATTGAAGGCCTCGCTGGCCTCCTCGACCTGCGTGGAGTCGCGGCTCCAACGCGCGGTGCTCGATGTTATATCGAACGCTGGGAGACTGTAGTTCACATTCAGACTGTAGGCTGTCAGCGAATCGGTCAGCGGCTCGGCGATGTCAAAGGGCTGGTAGTGCGCCATCGTGCCCGGATCACTGTCATAGGCGCTGATCCCGTTCTGAGTGCTGCCCTCGTGAAAGAATGAAGGTGTGACCGAGAGGCTCTCCATCGGTTGCCACAGCAGAGTCGCGCGCTGCGCGTAGATTTGATAGGCATTTGATCCCGGGTACTGCTTCTCGACGGGGGCGTCCAGCACGTCGCCGCGCACGTTGCCATCCGGATTCCCACCGGCCAGAGGAAAGGGGTCAGCCACGATGCGGTCGATCCAACCGCTCGTATAATTCTCGCTTGCCACCACCCGCAATGCCAAGGTGTCGTTGATGAGCGGGAGATTAACCATCAAATTGTCGTTGTGATTGAATGAGCCGCCCTCAGTGCCCGATAAGACGCTCTGCGCGGTCGATTGAAACTGCGACAAGTTGGGCTGGTTGGTAATCAGTCTTACCGTGCCACCCATTGAACCTGATCCGAAGAGCGTGCCCTGGGGCCCACGCAGTATCTCGATGCGATTCAGGTCATAGAGGTCAGGATCAATCACCACGTGACCGTTTTGTGCGCTTGCGGGTCCCGCTAGAGGAATATCGTCGAGATAGAATCCAACCGTCGCCGAATTGCCGCCGCTCGAGGTCATGCCGCGCAGTTCGATCTCGGTCTGGCTGGGTCCTTCGCTCTTCAGTGACACACCGGGCGTGCCCTGGGCAAGACTGGCAAGGGAGGCAACGCCGGCATCCTGCAGGTCCTGACTGCTGACTGCCGCGATGCTCTCCGGTGTAGTTTGCACCGTCGAGGCGCGCTTCTGCGCGGTTACCACAATCTCGTCAATCGACCCTATCGTCGCGCTCTTATCCTGAGCCACAGAAACCGTGTCAGCGGATTGAGCGTGCGCTGTGGTCACGATCAAAGGCGCGCTAGCGAGAGACATCGCCAGTAATGCGATGCCAAGGCTCCGATTCAACATGATCCATCCTCCAATTCCGCGGCCGCAATTGAGCTCGCAGGCCACCGGGGCACGCCGTCGAATCCAGGCAACTCGCTGCTAGCGCTCTTCGCGCCAGCCGCGCGTGCGCCGATTTCAGAACACCGCGGCGTTGTGGGGAATCCGGCCCGATCGCGCTGAGGCTGATTGCGTTCGATTCGCTCGATGCGATTCATCGAGCTTGAAGCTACTTAACGATGCTATTGAGCGGCTACACCGAGACCTGTTAAGAAAGCCCTCTGCGCAGGCTCATTGGAAAATATTTACGGGTTCTTAATTTGCTGAAGACTTTTCACGGCAATTAATCACTTCGTTTCTTAACAGCGATTGCTCACTTTTTCTGGTCGCGTCCCGGCGAGATACGGGTGAGCTCACAAACAACTGTCACTCAACAGCGGCCCATCAAATTCCCGAGCCCTCGCTCTGGACACACGCCTCTACGCTCGGCTGTGTTTGCGCTGTGGCAGGCATGGCTCTCGCGGCCGTGCTTATTAGGGGTTTGCGAACCAGGATCCGGTTCATTAAGGACCACTTCGAAGGGGCGCCCTACTCTCGGAGGATCTTCGGGCGCGTGGCCACGGGACCCCGCCGGAATGCACGTTATGGGTGCCCTTGATTCCGACACTGCGAGCCGGCGCAAAATTGCTGTCCCTTGGCACGTCTTGCTTCTCAGCCGATCGCCTTCTCGCCAAATACCGCCAATCCACCAGAGCGCCCCTTTCTGGTGCGTAAGCGCTGTGGATGCCCAGAGCGGTCCGGTGGCACGTAGCGCAGGGCTACTTTCCGAGATCACGCAGAAAACTGTTATTTTTCAGCTATATCGCCGGTTCTCTGGACGAGAACTCCTGGCCGCCGTTTGCTTGCTGGAGCAGCGGTGCGCTGCTACAGTGCTGGGCGTTAAGAAGCTGTTAAGAAATGGTCATCGGGCGGCCTGCATGAAGGTAGAGCACCTTCTTGGAGAGAGATCATGACTATCGTAAAGGAACTGTTTGTGGGGGCTGCCGTGTCAGTCTTTGCGCTCGGATGCGCGGCCGCGTTCGCAGATTCGGCGCCGAATTCATTGAAAGTGCGGTTCGGGGATTTGAATCTCCAGCAGCCGCGAGATGTCGCCAGGTTGTACAACCGCATCCGCTTGGCCGCCGATCAGGCGTGCGGGCCGCGCACAATTGGCGGCTACTACAGCGAGTCGATTGAGTACCGAAATTGCTACTCGGATACCATCGCCCAGGCGGTTGCTCGTCTGGATCGGCCGGCGGTCACCGCCTACTATCGCGAGCGTTCGGCAGAGGCAGCGGCGCGCGAGGAATTGGCTGACCAGTAGGGCGTGACCTGAACGGCACGCAACCACCCAGGCGACTGGCCGTCGTCTCGTGCATTTGGCGGGTGCGCTAGAGCACGGGCCAATCGGCCTCGCCGAACTGCAAAATAAGCAATCCGCTGTTCAGCGCTGCCTTGCGCGCGCGTAGATGCAGGGATTCGCTCACTGTGCTTTCTGCCTAACCGGCGCAGTAATCCAGCGGCGGCACTGACGCAAACTGCCCGACACGCCTTGCGGTGCTTGTCACTGCGGAGCTAGCTCGCGATCAGGCGGTGTACTACGCATACCTGGCGCAGGTTGATTCCACGCGGATCGCCGGGCATGTCTTCCACACTTTGTTTGAGGCCAAAGATCTTCCCGGCACGCTCTCGGAAATTCTGGCGTGTGCAGTGACATCGCGTGTGCTCATCGCGCTCGAGCTTGCCTGGAGGACGGTGAGCTTATCGGAATGGAGCACAACGCCTACCACAGCGCTGGAACTCACTTCGGCGGCCTGCACCGTGGGCAGCACTAATCCTGCCGCCACTAAGGCGATCAAGCTACTGAACCCGCGGCACGATTTGGTCCTCATCGGTCATTTTCCTGTCAGCTTCCACGGGTTACTCGAACTCCGAGACCCGCTACGTGTCGGCATTGAAGGCGTGCCACACTACATATCGTGTGGAAACTACTAAACGCCGATCAAGCCAGATAGACAGAAAGCTGTTAATACTTCCATTCGGGGGAACGCCAATGGAATATTTAGGGATTATTCATCTCGGCGCGATCTGCGAATGGACCTACCCGCAGCTCATCGCAGGGGTCGACCCAAGCCATCGCTTCTAGAAAGGCCTGCTCCTGCCCGCACGCGAATTCTGTGTCCGCGAATTGTTCTGGCCCGGAGGTGTCGGCTGAGAGCATTTGCGCGCCGCGAGAGCGGCGCCGGGTAGTGCTACAATACGCGCCTGACGCAGTCGGTAGCCGGTACCGCAGAAGCGACTTAGTCCTTGGTATGGGGTGGCATGATCGAGCGCGCTAGAA
>Ga0302308_10005198_pt1 | contig 10147 bp, 8 predicted proteins | sample III_Palsa_E3_3_FD_200531 | JGI IMG/M metagenome (GOLD analysis project Ga0302308, IMG submission 200531) | Peat permafrost microbial communities from Stordalen Mire near Abisko, Sweden - III_Palsa_E3_3 | ecosystem: Environmental > Terrestrial > Soil > Palsa > Peat permafrost | place: Sweden... | reverse complement strand
GCTCCTCCGACCGCGCCAACTACCAGACCGAGTACGCCGACCTGCTCACCACCCTTTCGAGCATCGCCAGCAACGCCTCCTTCGACGGCAGCTCCCTCTTCGTCGCCGGCACCATCTCCGTCTCGATCAACGCCCAGGGCGCCACCGACTCCTTCCTCACCACCACCATCGGCAACGCCACCAGCATCGGCCTGGCGACCGCCGCCGGCGTCTTGACCAGCATCAACACGACCACCGCCGCGTTGAGCGCCCTCACCCTGATCGATGCCGCCATCTCGACCATCACCAACCGCCGGGCGGAGGTGAATGCCGACATCTCGAAGTTCAATTTCTATATCACCAACATCAATACCGAGGATACCAACGTCCAGGCGGCCAACAGCCGGATCAAGGACCTCGACGTGGCGGCGGAAAGCACCACCCTCTCCAAGTACAACATCCTGGTCTCCTCGGCGACCTCGATGCTGGCCCAGGCCAACACCAGCCAGCAAGCAGTGCTGAAACTCCTCCAGTAATTCCGTGGTCTTCTTGAAAGCGCCATTCCCGGCTCGGGAATGGCGCTTTTTCTTTGATTTCCAATACGTTCCGATGAGAAAGCCGGCCGCCGCCGCAATGGAGCCCTTTGGTAGAAGGTCTCAATTGGTACCGCATTTTGGGGCCTCCGCCCCTAGCCCCTGCTCGGACGCGGGGCGCGGGAGAGCGGGCTCTTGGGTTTCAGGTGGTGAGAATCGAGAGCAGATTGAACGAGGTGAGTATGGGCAGGCTGGGATACAAGGGGAACTTGGTGAGGCCGCTTCAAGGGGGGCTGTCGCCCCCATTGATTGCCTCCCGGCCATGCCAGTTGGTTTCCCCCGGGAACGAGGTGCGCTATCGCGCAGGCATTCCCAAGGCCGCCTCCTCCGGCGGACGAGCAATAGACCCGCGCACGCTTCGCGGAAGCAACCTCCGAGGACAACTTCAATGAAAGCACTTCTATCCCTGTACGGCATCATGTACGGCACAAATTACCGTTCTCCGGGCGGAAAAATATTCCTTCCAGCGGGCCCCCGCTACCTAGGTACAGACCTGTCATGGAGCTTTTTTCCAACACGGAATGCGCTATCTACTTTTATAAGTTAATGATAACTAATATGTTATATATAGTTTTTAAAGCTTGGCATGGCCGTTGCTCCTTCATCTTCGCCCTGGAGTCCTATGACGGCTGGGGCAAAGAGAGAAAAATAGAACGCAATCAACAACAAGGAGAGTTATGACTGTAATTGGAACAAATATCGCGGCGATCAACGCCTCGAACTACCTGACGCAAAATCAGGACGCACTGAATCAGGCGATCGAAGACCTGGCCTCCGGGTCACGGCTCGCCAACCCGGTCACCGACGCCGCCGGCGTCGCCGTTTCCGGTGACCTTACCGCCCAGGACCAGCGCCTGCAGGCTGCCGCCAATGGCGCGAACAACGTCATCTCGTTCGCCCAGACCACCGACGGCTTCCTGTCGACCATCCAGAGCATGCTCACCCGCATGAGCGAATTGGCGGAAGAAGGCACCAACGGCGCCTTCGGCTCCTCCGACCGCGCCAACTACCAGACCGAGTACGCCGACCTGCTCACCACCCTTTCGAGCATCGCCAGCAACGCCTCCTTCGACGGCAGCTCCCTCTTCGTCGCCGGAACCATCTCCGTCTCGATCAACGCCCAGGGCGCCACCGACTCGTTCAAGACCACCACCGTCGGCAACGCCACCAGCCTCGGCCTGGCGACCGCCGCCGGGGTCATGACCAGCATCAACACGACCACCGCCGCGTTGAGCGCCCTCACCCTGATCGACAACGCCATCACCGTCATCACCAACCGCCGGGCGACGGTGAACGCCGATATCTCGAAGTTCAACTTCTATATCGCGAACATCAACACTGAGGATACCAACGTCCAGGCGGCCAACAGCCGGATCAAGGACCTCAACGTCGCCTCGGAAAGCACCGTGCTTTCCAAGTACAACATCCTGGTCTCTTCGGCGACCTCGATGTTGGCGCAGGCGAACTCGAGCCAGGAAACCGTGCTCAAGTTGCTCCAATAGAGTTAAGTTAGCGTTGCTTTCTCTCTTTTGAAAAAGCGCCACCCCATGATAGGGGTGGCGCTTTTTTTGTCGTTTGGTTTGGGCGGGGCTCGATAGGACGAGACCTTTTGGGGCTGGCGCCCCTTTTCGCCTCCGGAAAGTGGCTGCCGAGGTAATTTTTAGCGTCAGGGAAACGGGCAGCCTGTGCACGCCGTGTAGATGGGACGCAAAAGGGGCTGCGCCCCCTTGGATTGCCTCCCGGCCATGCCCAAAATAGCATTGTAAGCAGCCCCCTTCGCGAGTAGCCTGTACCTCCCTATGACACTGACGGAGAAAATCCTGGCCCGCGCCAGCGGACGTACCCACGCGGCCCCCGGCGACAACATTTGGGTCAACGCCGACGTCCTTCTCACCCATGACGTTTGCGGACCGGGGACGATCGGCGTCTTCAAGCGCGAATTCGGCAAGGACGCGAAGGTCTGGGATAAAAACCGGATCGTCATCATCCCCGACCACTACATCTTCACCGCCGACTCGATGTCGAACCGCAACGTCGACATCCTCCGCGACTTCGCCCGCGAGCAGGGCCTCCCCTACTTCTACGACGTGATCGACGATCCCAACGGCCACTGGCAGTTCGACAAGGAAAAGGGCCAGCTCAAGCGCCAGTACGGCAAGAACTTCGCGGGCGTCTGCCACACCGCCATGGCGGAAAAGGGCCACGTCCGCCCCGGCGAGATCCTCTTCGGCACCGATTCCCATACCTGCATGGGCGGCGCCTTCAACATGTTCGCCACCGGCATCGGCAACACCGACGCCGGGTTCATCCTCGGCACCGGCAAGCTCCTGGTGAAGGTCCCCGAGAGCATGCGCTTCTTCCTGGAGGGCGCGCTCCAGCCCGGCGTGATGGCCAAGGACGTCATCCTCCACATCATCGGCCAGATCGGCTTCGACGGCGCCACCTATCGCGCCATGCAGTACGAAGGGCCCGGGGTTTCCTCCCTCACCATCGATGACCGTATGACCATCGCCAACATGGCGATCGAGGCCGGCGCCAAGAACGGCATCTTCCCCGCCGACGCGGCGACCTTTGCCTACGTCGACGCCCGGACCAAGGCCTTCGGCACCAAGAGCACCTATGATCCGGTCGAGATCGACGCCGACCAGAGCTTCGTCTACGACGCCCGGATCGATCTCTCCGCGCTCGAGCCGACCGTCGCCTGCCATCCCAACCCCGGCAACCGCGCCCTGGCCAAGGAGCTGAGCCGGATCTCGCTCGACCGCGCCTACGTCGGCTCGTGCACCGGCGGGAAGACCTCCGACTTCCTCGCCTTCGCCGAGATCATCCAGGGCCACACCGTCAAGATCGACACCTTCGGCGTTCCCGCCACTCCGCAAGTGGTCGACGACCTCCAGACCACCCTCTGGGGCGAGAAGACCGTCTGGGAAATCCTCCAGGACTCCGGCGTCCAGATGACCGAGAACGCCTCGTGCGCCGCCTGCCTCGGCGGTCCTGTCGATACCTTCGGCCGGATGAATCGCCCGATCACCTGCATCTCGGCGACCAACCGGAACTTCCCCGGACGGATGGGGCACAAGGATTCCCAGGTCTTCCTGGCCTCCCCCTACACCGTGGCCGCCTCGGCGCTGACCGGCCGGATCACCGATCCCCGCGAGTATCTCCCCTCGCAACCCGTCCTGGCGGCCCGATGAACCAAACGGCGGTGTCGGCGGTGGTGAGGATGCGCCGGGCGGGATTCGCCTGGGCGCTGCTTCTGAGTCTCACTCTGGCTCTGGGCGCCGTCGTTCTCCCGGGCTGCGCCACCGTCTCGGGCGGGGACGGCTCCTTCAACGCCATCCTGAAGGACGATACCGGCTTCACCTCCGGCCCGGGCGAGAACGTCCCCGATAAATACCTCTCCGCCGGCACCCGGGTCCGGATCGTCGGCACCGCCGGCGGCGGCGATTACCTCCGCGTCCAGACTGTCGACGGACAGATTGGCTTCGTCCCCCGCGCCGCCATCACCGACGCGCCCGACGACAAGCAGCCGGGCCTGAATTAGACCAATTCGGAGAAGAGCTCTTCGTACTGGGAGGTGATTTTTTCCCAGGTGAATTGCTCGCGGATCCGCTCGGGGGCGAGGCGGCGGAATTCCTGGCGCAGGGATTCATCGCTTTCAATCTGCCGGATGACCCGCGCCAGATCGCCCGGCTCCCGTTTCCAGAGCAGTCCGTAACGCTCTCCGGCCAGGGCCTCGGCGTTGAATGGGTTGTCGAGGGCGAGGACGCAGTTGCCCGCCCCGAGCGCGCGGAGGAGAGAGGGATTGATGCCGCCGTATTGGTGGCCGTGGATATAGGCGAAGCAATTGCAGTGCAATTCCTTCAGGTCGAGGGGATCGTTGATATGGCCCAGGAAACGGACCCGGTCGTTGGCCAGGCCCTTGAGGTGGGCGATGAATTTCTGCTCGCGCTCGTTTCCCCGGTAATCGGCCCCCCCCGCCACCGCCAGCATGCGGGACGAACCGGAGCGGACGAATTCACCGATGCTCAGATCGAGGTTGTTGTCCGGCACCATCCGGGCGACCACCAGATGATACTCCCCGGCGGTCAGCCCATATTTGGCGAGCCTCTCCGGTTCCCGGGAATGCTCGATCTCGGCGCCGTAGGCGATGTACTTGGTCTCGATGCCGAAGTCCCGCGCGTAGAGGCGGTGCATCTCCTCGGCATCGGTGATGACGCGATTATAAAAGAGGCAGCCCAGGCGGGCCGAATTCTTGAAGACGAAGCGGGCCAGCGAGCTCCATTTGGGGCGGAGCCATTCCATGCCGTCGACGTTGAGGACGCAGGGACGCCCCAGCAAGCGCGGCACGAAGCCGAACATGCCGTTGGCCGCGTTGACCACGAAGACCAAGTCGAACGAGCGGAACGAGGCATCGAGCAGGCTCAATAGCGAATGCGAGAGGGTGCTGGTGATCTTGTGCTCGAGACAGGGCAGGTAGCGGAGGGCGACCCCGCGCCAGACCGGCGGCTTTTGCGGAAAGAGGCTGGACCGGCAATAGACGGTGACCGCGTGCCCGCGCTCGACGAGCCGGGGGGCCAGCTCCGAGGCGAAGGCCTCATAGCCGCTGTAAGGGGAGGGGATGCCGCGGAGGCCGAGGATGGCGATCTTCATGGCGCGGCCTGGCTGAAAGCCGTCCAGCTCTCCGGCATTCCCCGGGCGACCTCGACCTGGCCGAATGGCTTGCCGGTGCGGGACCCGGCCTGGCGCGCCCAAGCGCCCATCCGGCGGAGGCCTTCCTCCAGGGAGATCGGAGCGGCGGTGCTGGGAAAGAAGCGCCGGATTTTCTCGTGGCTGCAATAGGCGTGCTTCACCTCGTTCCGTTCCGGCAGGAATTGGAGATCGGGGGCGACGCCGAATTCGGCGGCGACCGCCGCGGCGAGCTGGCGGACCTGGTAAGGGGTGTCGGCGCCGACGTTGAAGACTTGGTTCCACGCTTCCGGGCGGGTCCGCACCGAGGCGATCGCGGGCGCCACGTCGTCGATGTAGGAAAAGGCCCGCGTCTGGCTGCCATCGCCGAAGAGGGTCAGCGCTTCCTGCCGCATGATCCGGTTCATGAAGATCCCGACCACGTTGCGGTAGGGATCGCCCAGGTTCTGGTGCTCCCCGTAGACATTGTGGGGGCGGAAGATGGCGTAGTTGAGGCCGAAGATCTCGCGGCTCTCCTTGAGATCGAGCTCGACCGCGTATTTGGCGATGCCGTAAGGATCTTCGGGCGCGGGGACCAGTTCCTCGTGCATGGGGAGCTGGTTGCGCCCGTAGACCGCGAGCGAGGAGGTGAAGACGAAGAGTTTCGTCCCGTGATTGACCGCCGCGTTGATCAGGTTGACGCTGCCCAGCAGGTTGTTGGTGTAGTTGAACCGCTTGATGAAATGGCTCAGCCCCTCGGCGGCATAGGCGGCGAGGTGGAAGACGGTCTCAAAGCGGTGCCGGGCGAAGAGCTCCGGGACGAGCTTGTCGTCGTTGATCGAGCCTTCGACGAATTCGACTCCCTCGGGCACCTGATCGGCAAAGCCGCCGGAAAGATCGTCGAGACCGACCACGGCGCAGCCGTCCTTCAGGAGATGGCGGCAGACATGCGACCCGATGAATCCCGCCGCCCCGGTCACCAACACACTCGGCTTCGGCATCTCGATCACCAGCATTGCCGCCGGGGAGACAAACTTCAAGCGGGAAAGAGGAGCCGCTCGATGCCCGCCGCCACCCGGGCGAAGGAAACGTCTTCCAGGCAGAGGAAGGAGGGTTGGACGCACCGGTCGATGCAGGGGCGGAAGGGGCAGACCGACGACTCGAAGATTTCCGTCTGCGGCGTATAGGGAGCGAACCACTCCGAGGAGCCAGGGCCGAAAACCGTGAGGACATGCTTGCCGAAGGCCGCGCCGACATGGGCCGCCGCCGAGTCGTTGCAGAGCACGAAATCGGAGCGGGCGGCCAGCCGTAGGAATTCATCGAGGGCGCCCTGCGGCCAAGGAAGACAATTCGCATAGGCGGGGGGGACTTCCACGCTGGGTCCATCCGTGGGTTGGAAGAGAATCAGGGGAAGGTCGTGCTTGGCGAAGACCTCGCCGACGATGCGGCCATAATGGGGCCATTTCCGGTTCGGCTTCGCCGCGCCGGGATGGAGCAGCCAGATCTTGCGGCCTTGGTTTTGTTGCAGGAAGCGTTCCGCCCGTTCCGGCAATGCGGTGGAGGCCAACTCGATCCAGGGAGGGCGCAGGTCGAGAGGGAAGCCGAGCGCAGCGGCCAGTTGTTCCCAATCGGCGACGTGATGCTGGGCATAGCTCTTCCGCTCCAGGGGCTGGGTGAGCGGCGCGATTCCCACGGCGCGGCAGGCGGCCTGGATCGCTTCGCCGATGCGCAGGCTGCGCCGCCGCCAATCGAGATGATGGGCGTAGTAATTCACCTCGTTCATTGGAAAACCGACCCGGTGGGGAATCCCCAGGGCCCGCATGAGCAGATGGTCGCGCACGTCGGCCCAGGAGGAGACGGCGATTTCCGCGCCGATTTTCCGCAGGGCTTGAAAAGCCCGGACCCTGGCTGGCAAATCCCCCCCCCAGGTCACCAGGCGCTCGGCGGGAAGCGCCAGTTCATAAATCGGCCGGGACGCCGGAGAACAGGCGACATGGACCTCATACTCCCGATTCGCTTCCCGCAGAAACGGCAAGCCCATCACGGCATCGCCCAGCCGGTGGAATTCGAGGATCAGGAGGCGTTTCACGTCGGATTCAAGGGCCCTTGCGCCGGCATCGAGGCTGATGCTAGATTAGGCTTCGCAATCCTGTCGAGCAACCGCTTGATCGGACCTCTTCCCCATGAAACCCTCCCTGGCAACCGCCCTGCTGCTTTTGCTCGGAACGCTCCTGGCCGGTCCGCTGCGGGGTGAGGCGATCTACCTGGCGCCACGCCAGGACGGCCTGCCCGGATCGGGAAAGAAGGGCGATCCCTATGATGTCTCGACCCAGCCGAAATTCGATGCCCTGCTCCGAAAGTTCTATCTCGCTCAAAAGCCGGTCGAGTTCCATTTCGCGCCCGGCACTTATCTTACATTAGGCGAGTGGGGAAACTACGGCGGGGACAATTGGGCGGCGCTCTCGGGCTGGAAATTCTACGGTGCGGGGATGGATCGGACCATTTTGAAGCTGGCGGCTTACCGTTATCTCAAACCGGCGGATAAGTTCCCTGATTCCGGCTATGTGATCTCGCAGGCTCCCTGGGGCCGCAGCGGCATCGAGGTCAAGGACCTCACGGTCGATTGCAACTGGACCGGCTTCGCCACCTGCACCACGGCTCCTTTTCCGTTGCCCGCCGCCGGCGCCGCCCTGCAGATCGCGGTCGCCGACGCCGCGAAGCTCTCCCCGGTGGTCGGCAAATATATCTACCTGCAGAACCCCGACCGGAGCGGGGTCGGGATCTACACCCTGCTCTCCATCGACGGTCCCGGCACAATCACGGCGTGCAATGACGGGGCCGCCGATCCCCGCGCCCGCAACGGCTACGATGAAATCAAGTTCCAGGGAACTGTGGTCCCCCCGGGCTGCCTGGTGGCGCCGGAACTCGATACCACCGGCATCTCGATCGGCTCGATCGGCAGCATCGTCGAACGAGTCCACGTCACCAACACGGGCGCGCCGGTCTCCGAGGAATGCCTCGGCATCTGTATCGTCGCGATCGGTGGGGAACGCCCCGTCAAACCCGGCAGTGGAAATATCGTCCGGGACTGCCTGGTCGATAATCTCTGGGGCCAGGAGGGATGGGGCATCACGATGGTCTCCAACAATCCCGACACCGGGGACGACGGCACCCGCATCGAGGGATGGGTCGAAGGGAACACCGTCCTCTCGACCGGCGGCACCCACCAGGGTCTCTCCGGATGGGGGACCGGCCGCATCGTCTGGCGCCACAATGTGGTGCGCGACTGCCGGGTCGGCTGGTTCGAGGACAGCGGCTACGATCGGGAGCAGATCATCGAGGACAATCTTTTCGAAAACAACCGCACGGGAATCCAGATCGGCTCGGGCAGTTATTGGAAAAACGGGGTGATCCGCGGGAATACCCTCGTCGTTCCCCCGGGCCGAACAGGAATTTTGTGCAATGGGAAGGTGGGCGATTCCGTCATCGCGAACAACCGGATCGTCTCCTCCGGTCCCGGGGTGGGCCTGAACGCCAATCCGGCCGAGGGCCATGGCAACACGGTTTCCGGCAACCAGATCAGCCCCTCCCTTTCCGTCTTGGTGCCGCCGGAATTTATCAGGGCGCCGATGGCGGCGGCTCAATAGATTTCGCCGCCGTTCCGGGGGCGGCGGAAGCGCGTGCCGGTTTCCAGGGATGATTCAGCAACCAAGCGCTGCCCATCATTCCTCCGAGGGCGACGGCGAAGACCATGTACCCCGCTCCCATGTGGAACCAGCTCGGTTCTTCCACCGGCCCAATGGCGAAACGGGCCCCGAAGAGGAGGGTGCCGTAGACCAGGATCAGGATGCGGACGATATTGCCCGCCACCGCCAGCGGGATCGCGGCCAGGAAGAGCGCCCCCCGGCGCCATCCCGCCGGCAATGAGAAATAACCGTAAAGGGCCGAGATCATCAGGAGGGCGAACAGCGAGTGGATGCCGCTGCACGGATCTGCGATATCGATGGCGAAGCGGCCGCCCTCCGCCAGCCCCCGGCCCGGATCGGCGGCGGAGACGATGGAGGTGCCGATCCGCAGGTTGTCGATGCGGAGGAGGCTCAGCAGCAGATGCGCCCCCTGCGACATCATCATCCGCAAGGGGAAAGCCAGCAGATTGTCGAGGAACGGCAGGGGAAACATGAACCCCAGGAACAACCAGGGGAAAAAGAGAATCCGCATCGTCTCCCACCCCCGGAACCAGAGAATCAGCCCGGCGACCGAAAGATAGAGGGAGAGATAGCCGAAGTACTCGACATCGGCCACATAACCGAACCAGTACGAGAAGAGCGAGAAGATCAACAGCCCCAGGCCCAGCCGCGCAGGCCGCGCCGGCAACACCGCCAGCCTCTCCCTCAACCGATAAGCCAGCGCCGCCGAAATCACCGGCACCGCCAGGCAGTGCTCCCAATCCCCCTGGCCGTAATGGAAGTATTGGAACCAAAGCCAGGAGGCGATCGTTCCCCGTTCCCCGCTATAGCCTCCGAAATAGGGGAAAAAAACGTAGAGGGCCGCCAGGCCGGCGGCGAGGGGCAGGAGAATTATCCATGGTCCCCGGCCATTTTTGACGACGGGGAGATCGCGGTCCACGCTGCAAGCCTAGCTCTTTGGGGGCCCCGAGGCAATCCTCGATACGGACGGACCTTCAAGCCGGGATGTGGCCGCTCAGCTTTTCGTCAATTCATGGAAGGGAATGGTCTCCTGGGGGGAGGGAGAGATTTCCTGTTCGTCAGCCCGCTCTTGAAGATAGACCACGGCCACCCCCAGGATCATCAACTCGAAGGAGGGCCAGCCACCGGAGAAATAGCACGAGATGATCCATAGCGCCGCCTGGCAGAGCGCATAGAAGGAGAGCGTCCGCCCAAAATCGT
>Ga0302308_10005194_pt1 | contig 10149 bp, 7 predicted proteins | sample III_Palsa_E3_3_FD_200531 | JGI IMG/M metagenome (GOLD analysis project Ga0302308, IMG submission 200531) | Peat permafrost microbial communities from Stordalen Mire near Abisko, Sweden - III_Palsa_E3_3 | ecosystem: Environmental > Terrestrial > Soil > Palsa > Peat permafrost | place: Sweden... | reverse complement strand
CTCTCGGGTTCAAGTTCGGCGCCGGCATCGATCATCAGAACGGAACGGCCCTGGGCCAGGAGCGCCACGGCACACGAGACTCCAGCCGGGCCTGAACCTATGACGATGTGGGGGAGACCCATGGCCGTAGTCTAATGCAGGAGATCGTGGAGGGGATGGGGAACCAGTAATAGTAGAATCGACGAGCATGTCATCTATTGAGCTTTCAATCACCATCGCAGCTTATCGCGAGGCGGAGAATCTGGTTGCGATGCTGTCTTCGATCAAGGCGGCGGCCGCGGCTCTTACTCCTGATTTTGAACTCCTTGTCATAGACACACAGGAACCAATGGATGACACTCCGGCGATCTGTGCCGCAAATGGCGTTCGTCATGTGCCTCGCACGGGTGGGAACTCTTATGGCGACGCCGTCCGTACGCTTATCGCAGAAGCTCGCGGAAAGTACATCTTGAATATGGATGCGGATGGATCACATTCACCGGAATATTTCGCATCAATGTGGGCGGAGCGCGAGCGTTACGACATCACCATCGGCAGTCGCTATGCTCCCGGCGGGCACACCGATAATCCCGCTGTTCTGATCTGGATGTCATATGTTGTGAACTTAACATTTCGGATCGTGTTTTCAATTCGGGCGAAAGATGTGACCAATAGCTTTCGTCTCTATCGCCGTGATGTTCTCACGCCGCTAAAGCTTGAATCCAATGATTTCGACATTCTCGAAGAGATCCTGATTAAGGCGACGTTGCGGAAGCCGCCGGCAAGAATCGGCGAGGTTCCCGTCACGTTTGGCCGACGCAAGGCGGGGGAATCCAAGCGGAAGCTGGTGCAATTTGCATTCGGATATCTTAAGACCTTGAAGCGGTTGCGCTCGTTTGCGGAGAGCGCTAAACGAGAAGACACGATCGGCTGAGTTCCCATACGAACAATTTGAGGATTCTACTCGCGGACTTTTGGGGCGAGCAATTCGTGGAGTTGCGTCATCTGTGACTGCTCGTTCTCCGCTCTGGCTTCGCGGCCAACCCGTGTATAAATAAATAAGTCCAGACCGCTCCTGTGCTCGGCCTTTGAGGTGCAGGACGCACCAACCATCTAAGCGTTTGAGGGGCACGAGCCACAAGAATAGGTTCGCATGGACTGTTGTCTTAAAAGGCTGTGTGCACTCGATCGTATTCTACGAAAGGACGGTTTCTATTCGGGTTAGAAACCCTATAATGACGATGAGGCCAACCTTGAGCACAATCCAAAAAGTGTTGCTTACGGGCGGCAATGGATATATCGGGTCTGTGCTTCTGCAGCGATTGCAGCGCAACGGAGTTGAAGTTCATGCCCTGGCTCATCACAGCCGCGGGCGGCTGGATAAGATGCTGCCGCCAGCGCAGATTCACTCAGCCGATGGCAACGATGTTAGCCTCTCCGAACTCGTCAAGGAAATCCAGCCCGATGCGATCTTTCATCTGGCTTCGATCCACGTAGAACCGGCCAGCCTGGAAGAAATCATGGCGATGGTCCAGACCAATATCAATGTAGGGACTGCTCTGCTGCACGGCGCTGCGGCCTGCGAGCGCAAACCGGTATTTTTGAACACAGGGAGCTACTGGCAGTTCACGGATGAGGAAGAATATTCTCCCAAAACATTCTATGCGGCCACCAAGCAGGCTTTTCATGATTTGATGCTCTACTTCTGCCGCATGCATGCGGTGCGCGCCATGACGCTTGTGCTTTACGACAGCTTTGGCCGGGACGATCCTCGGCCCAAGCTCTGGACGAAGCTGCTGCACGCACCTGGTGGAACGCGGTTTCCTCTCACCGAAGGCCGCCAGTATATTGAACTGGTTCACGTCGAGGACATTGCACGCGCTTTCATCCACGCAGCGGAGATGCTAATCGTGGGAGACGGCTTGAACGGGGTCTACGCCGTGCGATCGGAGGAGCGTGTGACGCTTCGCGAGATGCTCGAACGCTGGCACCGCAGGGCCGGCCTTGATCTCGAACTCGATTGGGGCGCCGTTCCATACTGGGATGGTCAAGTGTTTCATCCATGGCGTGGCGAGATTCTGCCGGGCTGGCATCCCGAGCTTGATGTACATACCATGGTCGCAGAGTGGTTGCGCGACGAGCGGCGAGACCTAATACAACGGGGTGCGACAGCTTGATACAGACAGTCCAACCTATGAACAGACCGCTTGTCTCCTTCGTCGTTCCTGTCTTCAACGAAGAGTTGAATGTCGTGCCTTTCCATGCAGCAGTAGACGCTGTGGCCGAGACACTGGGCGCGGAGTATGACTTCGAATTTGTCTTCACGGACAACCACAGCACGGATGAAACATTCGCGCGGCTACAAGCCCTGGCAGCCATCGACAAGCGGATTCGCGTCTATCGTTTTTCAAGGAACTTCGGATATCAGCGTTCCATCATGACTGGGTATGCGCAGGCGCGTGGCGATGTGGCGATCCAACTGGATTGCGATCTGCAGGATCCACCGGAACTAATCAGCACCTTCCTGCGGCACTGGCGCGCCGGTGCCGATGTAGTCTACGGTGTGCGTGTGAAGCGCAAGGAGGGCTGGTCGATCAATATGGCCAGGCGTGCGTTCTATCGCCTGATCGACCGCTTGAGCGAGCACAAGATTCCTGTGGATGCCGGGGATTTTCGCCTCGTAAGCCGCCGCGTGATCGAGATACTGCGCGATCTTGATGATGCACAGCCTTACCTGCGCGGCATGATCGCCTCTTTGGGATTCGAACAGGTAGGCGTGCCTTACGAAAGAGCGGCGCGCGAGCGCGGCGAAAGCAAGTTCCCGTTTTCCAAGCTGATATCGCTGGCACTCGATGGCATTCTGAACCACTCAACCGTGCCCTTACGGGTGTCCACGTACTTCGGTCTCGCAACTTCGGTGCTTACGCTGCTGGGCATCTTCGGATATGCAATCGCCAAGCTGGTGACACACTCGAACTGGCCGGCAGGCTTTGCTACGCTTGCAGCATTGATCCTGGCCTCGATCAGCATCAATGCCATGCTCCTGGGCATCATCGGCGAATATCTTGGACGAATGTATCGCCAGATCAAGAAGACGCCGCTGACCATCATCGAGGCTGTGATCGATCCATTGCTTTCCAAGGAGGCACCGTGAGCGATCAGTATCAAGTGGCCGCGACTAAGACTATACCCGTCAACTCGCTTCCGCCCATCTTGCGACTTTTTGCGTTATGGACAGTCCTTTTGGGGATTATCGACGTCGTCACTAAGTTCGTTTGCCATCACGTGCTGCATCTTTCAGAAAGATATGACAGTCTGGTTTTCCCTCGACCGCTTCTGGGAGTCGATTTTAGGTGCTTCTTTCCAAGATTTCGCGATTTCCATCACCCAAATTTCTTTGCGACCGACGCTGCCCATGGTCTTATGTTCATGTATCCGGCGCCCGCAGCGCTGGTATATCAATTTTTCTATATTCTTCCAAGACCTAAGGCCTGGTACTGCCTGGCCTGTGTTGTAGGAATCTTGACCGCCGCACTTCAGTTCAGCCGTGTACTCGAGAAAGTGGGTTTAAGCCGGAGCAGCGCCTATTTATTCACGGCAGTTTGCGTTATCTTTTCCTTCCCGTTATTTTTCAATCTCTGGCTTGGCAACATAGAGATTTTTGTCGCGTTTCTGATCTGGCCGGCCCTTTATTGCTTTGTTACGGGAAGATATTGGCTGGCGGGTTTCTTGATTGGACTTGCTGGCGCAATAAAATTCTATCCCCTGGCATTCCTGGCTTTATTGTTCAGTAAGAAGCGATATTGGGAAGTTGCTTTCTCACTCGTCATCTACGGTGCTTTCACGCTGTTTTCGATGTGGCTTGTCTCCGGATCCATTGCCACCTCGCAGCACGGAATACAGGTTGGTTTGGAGGCCGTCAAGACGGGCTACACGCTGCCGTTTATTACGTTCGATTCAGGAGTGGACCACTCGCTATTCGCACTGATCAAGAGCTCTATTGTTGCCTTCGGTTTCACATATCCAAGCTTAGAGACGATCGCGAAAATCTGGAAAGTCTACGTAATTGTGATGCCGATTGTAGGGCTGGCAATTTATTTTCTTCGTATCCGGCTCCTTCCCTTGCTCAATCAGTTGCTGTGCATCGGCATACTTGCCGTAACGTTGACGCCCGCTTCCCGTGACTATACGTTGCTGAATCTGTACGTGCCATGGGCCATGTTGGCATTCCTGGCAGTCGAGGCATATCGTACTGGACAGAAAATTCCCGGCATGAAGGCAGCTTTCATCTGCTTCGTACTGATAATGAGTCCGCTCAACGAGTTCATCCTTCACAGTAACGTAATCGCCGGACAGATCAAGGCACTGGTTCTGGTTGCGTTATTAGTAATTGGTCTACGCTATCCGTTCGTTGCTGAAGAACAGCCGAGCGTATACGCGCCAGCATAGAAGGTCATCGAAACAATGATGGCAGTCGCTCATCTTTGCTAAAGAAATTCTCGTACCGGAAACTCGGATGATATCTGCGGCGCGGAGTCTTGGTAGACGAGGCTGACGACGCTGTCGGAACGGAAACCGAGCTTCAGTCCCAAAGTCTCGGCTATATTGAGACCCGCGTAGATCACGCGCCACGGAACCCCAACCAGCCTTACGGTCTTCCCTGCCTCAGCCGCCAGGCGGAGGATAAGATCGCGCAGTAACCAGGGCCTCGGATGTGCCACCGTAAGAGTGCGGCCAGAGAACTCACCCTTCGCGGCGCGGAGAACAATGGCAGCCAGATCATCTTCGTGAATCAGGTACTGCGGATAACGGCCGTCGCCAATGATGGGGACGATACCGCCTTTGCTGACCTGTTGCCGCAACGAACCAAACATTCCGCCAGGTCGCTCGCCCCAGACAAGGCCAGGACGAATCACTGTTCCACCAGAGGCCAGGACCGTCCTCTCAACCGCCAGCTTAGATTTCCCATACTCCGACCGCGCATCCTCGAAGGCGGAGATTGTGGAGATGAAGATGATCTGTTGTACGTCCGCAGCTCCTGCGCATGCGATGAGCCTGCGGGATCCGTCGACGTTGCTCTTCCAGTTTGCCGCACCATCTGGATGACTAAAATCCCAGGCCGAATGGACCAGCACTGTCACATTGCGGGATCGGAGCTCAGCAGTAACCTCCTGCGCTGCATCCATCTGCCAGCGGATGCCTTCGCCCCCCACACTGCGCCCCATTGGGACTACATCAAACGCCGCGGCCAGCGCAGAAGCAATGCGCGATCCCACATAACCGGTTGCCCCTGTAACGGCGCATACTGTCCTCATCCTCAGTCCCCTTCGCTCCATCACGCCTTCCGCAAGTCTATCGCGGCAAAGCAAGCGCGCACTCTCAACTACCGCAGTTATACTTACCCGATGCCGACATTGGATGTCACAATCCTGATGCCTTGTCTGAACGAGGCCGAGACGATGGCAGCGTGTGTGTCCAAGGCTCGCGCTGCGATTGAAGCATTGGGGCGGCCGGGCGAGGTGCTGATCGCCGACAATGGCTCAACCGACGGCTCTCAGGCAATTGGCATTGCCCAAGGCGCACGAGTGATCCCGGTCTCGACCCGAGGCTATGGAGCAGCGCTGATCGCAGGCATCCACGCGGCTGAGGGCAAGTACATCCTGATGGCGGATGCCGATGATTCTTACGATTTCAGCCATCTTCCGCGCTTTATTGAGGCTCTGGACTCCGGCAAGGATCTGGTGATGGGCAATCGCTTCCGGGGAGGCATCCTTAAAGGAGCGATGCCACCGCTGCATCGCTACCTCGGAAACCCAGCGCTCTCGTTTATTGGTCGTCTGTTCTTCGACGTACCCATCGGTGATTTTCACTGCGGCATACGAGCCTTTCGCGTGGAGGCGATTCGCGGACTAAACCTTCGGACGACAGGCATGGAGTTTGCCAGCGAGATGGTCGTCAAAGCCTCGTTGCAGAAGCTGGCAATCGGCGAGGTGCCCACAACGCTGAGGCCCGATGGCCGCACGCGAGCGCCGCATCTGCGAACTTGGCGGGACGGCTGGCGTCATCTCCGATTCCTTCTGATGTACAGCCCGCGATGGCTGTTCTTTTATCCCGGAGTCATTCTTACGGTCGCAGGCCTGCTGATGAGCATCTGGCTGATTGGCGGCGAACGCCACATTGGACCTCTAAGCTTCGACGTAGATACGCTGGCGTATGCACTCGGCGTGCTCCTCATTGGCGTACAGATTACCGTCTTTGCCGTTAGTGCAAAACTCTTTGGCACCCGCGCAGGCTTCCTGCCACCGAACCCGACGTTCGAAAAAATCCTGCACACCATTTCGCTGGAAGCCGGCTTGGTCCTTGGAGTTCTACTGCTGCTCGCTGGATTCGGTACGGGCATCTACGCGGTCGCGCAGTGGCATGCTGCGGGCTTCGGCGCCGTAACAGCAACGCGCATGCTCCGTCTTACGCTGCCATCCGCCAGCGCACTTATGCTCGGCGTCGAAGCGATCTTTGCCAGCTTCTTCCTTGGACTACTGCAGATTCACCGTCGATAATCATTTCGCGTGGGCGTTTAGTTGACCTAGCACCTGCTTGAGCTCATCAAGCTTCTGCCCTGCTTCTCCTAACTTTCCTTCCGACGTCAGACGCTGGTAGTCAGCGAAGTCTTTGCTGGCTTGCGCGATGAGCGTATTGAGGTCGGTGGCAGGTTTGGTAACACCCGGCGCTGAAGAAGGCGTAACCACCTGCGCGTTCGTGTCCGTAGAACTCATCGACGAGATCTGTCCGCCGAAGAGCGACTGCAAAGCCGCTTGGAACGTCGGACCATAGGCAAGACGGTCCTGCAATGCGAGAACAACCAAACGTAGCTCAGGCATGGGACTCTGTTGGGCCTGGAGGTAAATCGGTTCCGCATAAAGCAGCGCTTTGCCCGTGGGAATGACCAGCAAGCTTCCACGAAGAACGTGCGAACCCTGCTGATTCCACAAGGTGAGTTGCCCGGAGAGCTGCGCGTTCTGATCGATGCGCGCCTCAATCTGCTGCGGCCCATCGACCACACGCGACTTGGGAAAGTCATAGACGATCGAACTGCCATAGTTCGCGCCATCGGATCGAGCGGCGATCCAGCCAATCAGATTGTTGCGATTTGCCGGTGTAAACGGGAGTATCTCAACAAACTCAACACTCTTCTCATCAGGCAGCTTCATCAAAAGAAAGTTCGGCTGCATAGGCACCACCGTCTGGTTGCCGTCGCCGTCATGACCTGTTTCAGTGGCTACCGTCCATAAGTCCTCGCGGTTGAAGAAGACCTCCGGATTGGTCATATGGTAGAGGCCATAGACCTCGGACTGCAGTTTGAACAAGGTCTCGGGATAACGAATGTGCCGGTGCAGATCCGCAGGAATCTCTGACGCATCCTTGAACAAAGCTGGAAAGATGCGTCGGTAAGCGTTGATGATTGGATCTTCTTTGTCGAAGACATAAAACGTAGTGGTGCCGTTGTAGGCGTCAATAACAACCTTCACACTGTTGCGCATGTAGTTGACCTGGTTCTCACCAAGGCCGTAGTGCGTGGAGTAAGGATAGTTATCGGATGTAGTGAAGGCATCCATCATCCACGACAGGCGTCCGTCATCGCCGACGACAATATAAGGGTCCTGCTCAAAGATGAGAAACGGCGCCAGCGCGGCAACGCGCGTGCGAATGTTGCGCTGCATCAGCAATCTGCTTTGCGAAGTAACGTCGTCGCTGAACGGCAGCTTACCCAGATCGCCACGATCAATCGAAATCATCACGCGACGCAGGAACCCACCCAGAACAATCCCGCCTGTCCCCTGGTAAGACGTGAGATTATTCGACTGTCCCTGCGGATAATCGAACTCCTGCTGATGGGTCTTGACGTAGACATCCGTGTTGGTGAGTTCGCCAAAGTAAACCTCTGGCCGCGAGACGCTGAGGCCAGGCACAGTGCTTTGGACAGGCATATTGCTCAACAGGAAGGTCGGCAGGCCTTCGGGCGTGAACCCGTTGACAGGATTCATCGTAATGCCGTAACCGTGCGTATAAATCAGTTTCTCGTTGATCCAGTTGCGACTGCTCTCAGGCAGCTTATCGACGTTCAACTCCCGGGTTCCGAGCATCACCGCACGCAGACTACCGTTGAGGGTGTAACGGTCAATGTCGATGTCCGGGAAATCGTAATAAGTACGAATCTCCTGGACCTGGCGCAGCGTGTCCTGGAGCGCATGCCAATCCCATAGGCGAATATTTTGCAATGTCTGCTGGTTGTTCGCGGGGTCGGCTGCGTCAACCGTGGTCTCAGCGGGAAACTCGCGCCGCAGAAAGGTGTCGAGACCGAAGGCCTGGCGCGTCATCTCAATGTTATGGGTAATGTACGGGCCTTCGCGCACCAGCTCATTCGGCTTGACGATGAAGTTGGCGACATACCAGCCAACGATACCCACCAGAATGTAACAGAATGCGGCGGGAACGACTGCGACCGCAAGCAAGCGCGGTCGCGCTTCGCGAGCCGCATTGAACGCCGCAATAACAGCACCGAGGACGAGCGCCACGCAGACGATCAGAAGCCCGTTGATGGTGATGTGCGCATCCGTGTAGCTGACGCCATCGAAGATCGTGTGGTGGTCAAGCAGGCTCTGGAAACGGTCCAGGTAGACATTGAACGCCAGGAGCAGCAATAAAAACGCGGCAGCCGCCGAGAGTCCACTCCAGGACGCCGTGGAGGAGCCGCTGCGGCCCTTATCGAGCGCCCGAGCGCCGCTGGTGATGACGAGCAGAACGACAGCCGCAATGCACAGGATGACGGCAAGCGTTAGCAGCCAGCTAAGCAGAATCTGTAGTGCCGGCAGCGTAAACAGAAAGAAGCTAAGCGGCTTGCCGAAGATGGGATCAACGACGCCAGCGGATCGCGGCGCATACCAGAACAGCGCCAGCGCAGGCCAATCGCTCGACATGGAAGCGCCTGTTACCACTGCGACGAGTAGCGAAACAACAAGCGTAATCACCCGCAACGCAGGTTCCACAGAGAAGTTGACCGGCTGACCACCGATCATCAGCTTGTGATCCCGCGGAAGGACAGATTGTTGCGACCGCCGAAGAACGGTCAGCGCTCCAAACAAAATAGCGAAGGTTACGACCGCAAAGAATACAAAGATGCCGACCTGTAACCCCGTGGCCTTCCAAAACACTTGCCCATAGCCAAGGGAGTTAAACCAAAGTAAGCTCACCCAATAAGACAACAGTGTCCGGCTTGCAGCGATCACGGCGACGATCACTACGGCGAAAATCAGCAACCAGCGACGCCGGGAAGAGTAAGGTTTATGCGTTGAATCGATAAGTACGGGCACTTTGGCTCCCCGCTTGTTCAGTCATGAGCAAACAGATGAATTGTACAGGCCCGTACACAACGCCAAAGCCCTTAGACCTTGTTCACAGGGTTCCGCGCCGGCTTCCCATCCAGAACAAGCGCCACATCCTCGCAGATCGAGTCGGTAACCCGATACTGGGCCTCGGCCGTAAGAGCAGCAGTATGCGGCGTAAGGATCAGGTTGTCGAGTTTCTCCAACTCCCCTGCCTGAGGCGGCTCCTTTGCCCGAACATCCAACGCCGCACCACCAATCTTCTTCGCCCGTAATACCTCAAGCAGATCGGTCTCGTTTACAACCTCACCACGCGATGTATTGATGAATGTAGCTGTAGGCTTCATCATCCCAAAGCGCGCAGCATTAAATATGCCCTGTGTCGCCGGCGTAGAAGGCAGATGGCACGAAACCACATCCGATTGCGACAGCAACTCATCAAGCCCAACCAGCTTCGCATTCAGGTCCGCCAGCAGCACGCTATCCGGACTAACGAACGGATCATAAGCCAGTACCTTCATCCCAAAAGCCTGCGCCCGCCGCGCCGTCAGAAAGCCAATCTTGCCCGCGCCCACAATACCCAGCGTCTTGCCGTAGAGCTCCGTTCCCAGGAACCGCTGCCGGTTCCAATTACCCGCCTTCGTATCCTCATTCGCTGCAGGAATCATGCGTGCAAGCGAAAGCATCAGTCCAATCGCCAGTTCCGCCACACTGATCGCATTCTGATCCGGCGTACACGCAATTTGAACACCCGCCTTGGTCGCGGCGTCGACGTCAACATTGTCCAAAC
>Ga0302308_10005179_pt1 | contig 10180 bp, 10 predicted proteins | sample III_Palsa_E3_3_FD_200531 | JGI IMG/M metagenome (GOLD analysis project Ga0302308, IMG submission 200531) | Peat permafrost microbial communities from Stordalen Mire near Abisko, Sweden - III_Palsa_E3_3 | ecosystem: Environmental > Terrestrial > Soil > Palsa > Peat permafrost | place: Sweden... | reverse complement strand
ATTCACCAGATTCCACACCTGGCCGTTGGGATCGCAAAAGCGCGCGAATGCACACAGCCCTTCTGCATCGCTCAGCGACATCGACGGGCCGCGAATGACCTTGGCCTGGCGGCGGTAAGGTTCGCGACTCGCCGTCTCGGTGCCGTCAAATCCCACCTTCTTGTGCGAGCCATCGCAAAAAGGCTTTACAGCGCTGCGGCCGCAGCGACACAAGGCATATTGAGCCTGCGCAGGATAGGTCGGGCCTGCAGTCCATTCGATCGATTCGCCGGCCGCATTGGTGCCGATGGTTTGCTTCGCCAACGGCAGGTCGCCTTTCACCAAGTACGGTCCGTCCTTGGAAATCTGGATCTTGGCATTCGGCGGTTTCTGGTGGTTCATCTTGGCGCTCCCGGCGGTGGAGTATATTACTATGCGAGGCTAACTCGATTATTTTGCGAGCCCGGAATCCCTTAGATGACAGCGACCGTCGCGATCGGCCAAGTTGAGATAGACAAGGCCCTGTACGACTTCGTCAACCAGGAAGCCATTCCCGACACCGGCATCGATCCAGAGTCGTTTTGGAATGGTTTCGCCGCGCTCGTGCATCGGTTGGCGCCGCGCAACGCCGCTTTGCTGGCACGGCGCGATGATTTGCAGGCGAAAATCGACGCCTGGCATCATCAGAACCCTGGGCCGCTATTCGACCGCCAGCGTTACCGGGCGTTCTTGACCGACATCGGCTATCTGGTGCGCGAAAAGGAGCCTTTCTCGATAGAGACCGAAGGCGTCGACCGCGAGATTGCCAGCATAGCGGGACCGCAGCTCGTGGTTCCGGTCAACAATGCGCGCTACGCCCTGAATGCGGCAAATGCCCGCTGGGGAAGCCTCTACGACGCGCTGTACGGCACCGATGCCATCCCGGAGGAGGACGGCGCCGGCCGCGACGGTGCGTATAACCCGACACGCGGCGCCAAGGTCATCGCCTTCGGCCGCGATTTCCTGGATGAGCATTTCTCCCTCGCCGGCGGCTCGCATCATGAGGCCACGGCCTACAGCATTGCTGCGCGCGGCCACGATGCTCAAGGACCCGGCGGCTCTGGTCGGCTATCAGGGCGAGCCCGGCTCTCCGCAGGCCGTGCTGCTGATCCATCACGGCCTGCACGTGGAGCTGCTCATCGATCGGCAGCACATCATTGGCAGCACCGATCGCGCCGGCATCAGCGATGTGACGCTCGAGTCGGCCATCACCACCATCCAGGACTGCGAGGATTCGGTCGCCGCCGTCAGCGTCGAGGACAAGATCCTGGTGTATCGAAACTGGCTTGGATTGATGACCGGCAAGCTCGAGTCGCGCATCGAGAAGGGCCGGCGGCTGATGCTGCGCCGGCTGAGCCCTGACCGCAGCTACCGCACGCTTGGCGGCGCTGAACTCGTGCTGCCGGGCCGCAGCCTGATGCTGGTTCGCAACGTCGGTCACCATATGATGACCACGGCGGTGACCATCGACGCACAGCACACACCGGAAACCTTCATCGACGCGGCCCTGACTTCCCTGATTGCGCTCCACGACCTGCGCGGCGCCGGCGCACAGCGCAATTCGCGCACTGGCTCCATCTACATCGTCAAGCCCAAGATGCATGGACCGGACGAGGTGGCATTCGCCGCCGAGCTATTCGCGCAGGTCGAGGATTTGCTGGGCATCGCGCGCTGCACGCTCAAGATTGGCGTGATGGATGAAGAGCGGCGCACCAGCGTCAATCTCACGGAGTGCATCCGCGCCGCGCGCGACCGGTTGGTGTTCATCAACACCGGCTTTCTGGATCGAACCGGCGATGAAATCCACACCTCGATGGAGGCCGCCGCGATTCCGCGCAAGAACGAGCTCAAGCAGGCCTTATGGCTCGATGCCTACGAGCGGCGCAATGTCGACGTCGGCCTCGCCTGCGGCCTGCGCGGCCGCGCGCAGATCGGCAAGGGCATGTGGGCCATGCCGGACCTCATGCGCGACATGCTCAAGGCCAAAATCGCGCATCCGCGCGCGGGCGCAAGCACCGCCTGGGTGCCCTCCCCGACCGCGGCCACCTTGCATGCCTTGCACTATCACGCGGTGGATGTGGCGCGCGTCCAAGCCCAGCTTGCGACGCGCGCGCGCGCCTCGCTCGACGATGTACTGACTCCTCCTCTGGTGGCAAATCCGAGCTGGAGCGCCGCGGAGATCGAGGAGGAACTGCACAACAATGCCCAAAGCATCCTCGGTTATGTGGTGCGCTGGATCGACTTCGGCATCGGCTGCTCCAAGGTGCCGGACTACTACGACGTGGCTCTCATGGAGGATCGGGCCACACTGCGCATTTCCAGCCAGCATGTCGCCAACTGGCTGCGCCATGGAATCTGCACTCGGGATCAGGTGATGGCGGCGCTGCGCCGCATGGCGGCCGTGGTCGACCGGCAAAATGCCGGCGATCCCGCCTATCGGCCCATGACGGCCAATCTAGACGCCGATATTGCCTTCAACGCCGCCTGCGATTTGATATTCGAAGGTCGCGAGCAGCCGAACGGCTACACCGAGGCCATACTGCACGCGCGGCGCGCGCAGCAAATGCAAAGCGATAGCACGCGCTAATCGCCCGTTTAGGACGGATCCGTGTCCGGCGGGCGCACGGCTTGCGCAAAATAGCCGCGAATCCCCTGCACCGCCAATACGACACTGGCGATCGCCGCCAGGTATCCGCCGGCGCCGATGGCGACATGCCGCGAGGCAAGATCGCTGCCCCGGGCCACCAGCCGATTGGCCAGGTGCACCACGCTCGTGCCGATGCCATTGTCACTTGGCGAGGCGAAAAAATCGCCCGAGGTTTTCGAATACAGCAGCGCACCGCAGAGCACGATGAGCAGTAGCGGGGAAAGGTAGCCCAAGCGCGCGAAGCGATGGGTCGACAGATGCGCCGCCACCGGCGCCAGCACACAGGCGAGGCAGACCAGGCTGAACAATGCCGACTGCATGGTGTAGTCGACTCCGAAAAACATGCGCGTGGGATCGGCGATCACGGCCGGCAGGTAGAAGAAGCGGATTCCGCGATGCAGCGAGGCCAGGCTCGCCACCAGCGTGTCGGTGAAGAACCAACCCACCACGATGCATGCGATGGCCCATTTGCTCGACGTCTCCAGTTGGCCTGCGGCACGTCGCATGCGCGCGAAGCCTGACTCGCCTGCCGACGCATAACCTTCGCGGAGTATCGTCATCGCGCATAGCGTACCGCCCCAATGCAGCTTTGGCAGCTTTTTTTTGACGTGCTAAGCTGCACCCATGATGAAGTTGGCCGGCGCGCATCGCGCTCAGGTATTCGCCCTTGCAGGCGTTGCGGCCTGCGTGATCGGTTGCGCCACGACCGATCAGAAATTCGGCGATCAGCCCTGGTATCAGGATACCAAGCAGGCATCCACCAAGGCCGTGGAGGTCACCACCACCACCGCCACCAAGGCCGCCGAGGTGACTGCGACCACCGCCTCCAAGGCCTACGCGCGGATGCAGAAATATCTCGCCGAAAAAGACCTGCTGAAAACCTTTCACGATTCCAGCGAGCACAGCGAGGTTGCCGTGCTCAGCGTGTTACATAAGTCGGGGATTGCAAAAACCCCGGCGCCTGCGGTCGGCGCGGCGCCGGGCGCCCCCCAGCCCAAACCGCACACGGCGCCGCTGCCTGCGCTGAGTACGGTTCCGGAACAATACGCAGGCGCGCTGCGTTGGCCGCTGGATGCCGGCATCGTCAGCTCGGAATATGGCGAGCGCTGGGGCAAGATGCACAAAGGCCTGGATATCGCCGCGGACGTCGGCGAGCCCGTGTATGCCATCGCTGACGGCGAGGTGATCTACGCCGGCGATGGTTTGCGCGGCTACGGCAACGTGGTGATTATCCGCCACGACCGCAAGACCAGCTCGCTGTACGCGCACAACAGCGAACTCAAGGTCAAGGTCGGCGATCAGGTGAAGCAGGGCAGCGTCGTTTCGTTGCTCGGCAGCACGGGCCACTCAACCGGGCCGCACGTGCACTTCGAGATTCGCGACGGCGATGTCGCGGTGAGTCCGCGCTCTGTGCTGCCGAAGTCCAAGCTCGCGGACGCCATCGGCCCCAAGGACTCCGGCGGCGTGTTCGCCGGCGCCCCCGTGCCGGGGCATTCGCCCGCAATGTGACCGAGTGCTGGACGCGGCCGATCCCAGCCTGTACAGTGTGTGCAGTTCAATGAGGATGGCGCTCGGTCAGTGCCGCCTCGAGCCAGCGGTCCGTCATTCGACTCGACGCTTCACTTAACCCTCCTCGCTGCTGACCGCTACAGAGCTCATGGCTCCGTCGTGCGAGTCCATCCGTTCATTTAAGGATTTTTAATGTCATTTTCAGATCTCGGGCTGTTGCCCGAACTGGTGCGTGCCGTGGCCGATAAAGGCTACGACATCCCCACTCCGATCCAATTGCAAGCCATTCCCGCGGTCCTCGAGGGCCGCGACGTTCTCGCGGGCGCTCAGACCGGTACCGGCAAGACCGCCGGTTTCGTGCTGCCCATTCTGCAACGCCTCATGGCAGACACCGCGCATGGCACGCATCGCGCGCCGCGCGTGCTGGTGCTCACGCCTACGCGTGAACTGGCCGCTCAGGTCGCGCAGAGCGCGCGCGATTACGGCAAGCATCTGCAGCTTCGCACCTACCAGGTGTTCGGCGGCGTGAGCATCAATCCGCAGATCACCGCGTTGCGCGGCGGCTGCGACATCTTGGTGGCGACCCCCGGCCGCCTGCTCGATCTGGCGCAGCAGCGCGCCCTGGATCTATCCAAGATTCAAACCCTGGTGCTGGATGAGGCGGACCGGATGCTCGACATGGGATTCATTCCCGACATTCGCCGCATCATCAAATTGCTGCCGCAGAAACGCCAAAACCTCTTGTTCTCGGCCACTTACTCCGACGACATCCGCGGCCTGGCGGAGCGCCTGCTGCACAACCCCTTGTCGATTCAGGTGGCGCCGCGCAATGCGCCGATCGAACTGGTCGAGCAGCGCGCGTACCGCGTGCAGAAGGAACAGAAGCGCCACCTGCTGGTGCACCTGATCCAGGAAGGCCAGTGGCGCCAGGTATTGATTTTCACCCGCACCAAACACGGAGCCAATCGCCTCACCCAGCAGCTGGAAGGCGCCGGGATCACGGCGGCCGCGATTCATGGCAACAAGAGCCAGGCGGCGCGCGTCAAGGCGCTCGACATGTTCAAGCGCGGCCAGGTGACCGCCCTGGTGGCCACCGAAGTTGCCGCGCGCGGGCTCGATATCAAGGAGCTGCCGCAAGTGGTGAACTATGAGCTGCCGAATGTCCCCGAGGACTACGTGCACCGCATCGGCCGCACCGGCCGCGCGGGATCCGCGGGTGAAGCCATTTCGCTGGTTTCCTCGGATGAATCCGGGCTATTGCGCGACATCGAGCGCGTGCTTCGGCGCAGTATTCCGGTCGTCGCCACGCCGGTGTTCAAGATCGACATGACGCCGCAACCGGCCTCGCGGCCCGAGCGGCCGCCCTCTTCCGGCCGCCAAGGTTCGCATGCCGGCAATTCCCATGGCGGGAATTCCCATGGCAATCGCGGTGGACGCCGCGATTCGAGCCACTCGGCCGGATCGCGCAATCGGGGTCAGCAGCAGCGCGGGCGCTTTCACTAAGCGCCGATCGCGTGCAGGCGTTACGCGGGCAGCTTGCCGGCCAATCCGTGCAAGTAGCCCGCGAACTCCTTGCCCAGACTGGGATGCTTGAGCCCGTATTCGACGGTCGCCTGTAAATATCCTAACTTGCTGCCGCAGTCGTAGCGCTTGCCTTCGAATTCGAAGGCGTACACGGGCTCGCGCTGCATCAGGCGGGCGATGCCGTCGGTGAGCTGAATCTCGCCTCCCGCGCCGGTGCCGATCTTCGCAAGATCGTCGAATATCGCCGCCGTCAGCAGGTAGCGTCCCACGACGCCAAGATTCGACGCGGCCTTTTCGGGTTTCGGCTTCTCGACGATGTGCGACATCTTGCCGAGGCGCGGCCCGATTTTTCGATCCAGCGTGACGATGCCGTACTTGTCGGTGTCCTGCTTGTTCACCGTCTGCACGCCGAGCACGCTGCATTGGTGCTCCTCGAACACCTGGGCCATCTGCTTGAGGCAGGGTACCTTGGCGTCAATCAAATCGTCCGCCAAATGCACCATGAACGGCGCATCGCCGACCACCGGCCGCGCGCACAGCACCGCATGCCCCAAACCCAACGGCGCCGACTGGCGTATGTACACGCACGAAGCCCAACTCGGCAGGATGGCGCGCAAGGTCTCGAGCAGATCCTCCTTGCCTTGCGCCTGCAGCACGGCCTCGAGTTCCGGGTTGCTGTCGAAGTGATCTTCGATCGCCCGCTTGGAACTGCCGGTGATGAACACCAACGTCTCCACGCCCGCGGACAGCGCTTCATCCACTGCGTACTGGATCAGCGGCTTGTCGACGATCGGCAGCATTTCCTTGGGACTCGCCTTGGTCACCGGCAGGAACCGAGTGCCGCGGCCGGCCACGGGAAATACGGCGGTCTTCACGGATTTGGTTGGCATGTCGAAATGATAGCGGATTTTGCCGCGGCTTTGGGCGCAGCCGGCGCCTCGGAAAACACGTAAATCTTACAATCGCGCGCCTAGCGCAGCCTGACGATGGCGCAGGTCTCGAAGCTGTCCCAGGCATGACAGGCGGGGCAGTGCCAATAAAAGCTGCGCCCGGCAAAGCCACATTCATTGCAGCGATATTTCTCGGCCTGCGCGAACAATGCGCCGAGCTCGGCCGCGATGCGCTCGAAGTGCGGTGAACTCGTGTCGTGCCATACGGCATGCAGGATCGCATCCTCGGCGAGCACTCTTTGCATCGACGCGCGCAGCGGTTTGGCATCCGCCAGATTCGCGGCGATCGCCGCGAACACCAGGCGCTTGAGCTGGTCGAAATCACCGGCATTCGCATGCGCGACCAATTCCTGCAGCAATCGGTCGCGCCCTTCGGAACCGGCGAGCCGCATCAGGTGCGGCAGCTGCTCCTGCAACAGCGTGGGTGCTTGCTGCACCGCTGACTTGATCAGCCGTTCGGCCAATGCGACATCCCCGGCGCGCTCCGCGATTTCTGCCCGCAGCACGGCGGCGCGCGGAAACGGCGCGGTCTCGGCGCGCGCATCGCGCAGCAATCCGCGCGCGGCTGCGCTGTCGCCACGCTCGAGGGCCTGGCTGCTGAGTTCGCACAGATAATGTGCGGCAACCAATCGCGGCGGAGCGGATTTGCTGCGCGCAAGCAGCCGGTAGACGCCCAATGCCTGCTGCCAATCGTGCTGACGCTCGTACACGCCGCGCAAGGCATCGAGCGCGGTGATGCGCAAGCGCGGAACCTCGCACACCTGCTGGAACAGGCCCTCGGCGCGGTCCAGCAGCCCGGCGCGCAAGTAGTCCTGCGCCAATGCCAGCATCGCCTGCTCGCGATGCTCGGAGGCCAGCTCCTCGCGCGCCAGCAGATTCTGATGGATGCGAATGGCGCGCTCGGTCTCCCCGCGGCGCCGATACAAGGTGCCCAGCGCAAAGTGGGTCTCGATCGTGTCCGCATTGGCGTCCATCAGCTTGAGGAACATGTCGAGCGCCCGGTCGGGCTGCTCGCTCACCAGATAGTCGAGCCCGGTGAGATAGTCAGGATGCAGCTTGGTCCGGGATCCGGGCCAGCGTTTGCCCCAGCCGAAATGCCCGGCGAGGATTCCGATGACCAGCGCCGCGAGGATCAAGCCCCACGCCAGCGACGAAAGTTCGGGCATTAGGCCTCGAGCCGCTTAAGGCGAAGCTAATCGCGGATCGGCTGATCCGCGCCGTCGTTGACCCGCTCGCGCAGATCCTTGCCCGGTTTGAAGTGCGGCACGTGCTTCCCGGCAAGCGCCACCGCCTCTCCGGTCTTCGGGTTGCGGCCCTGGCGCGGCGGCCGAAAATGCAGCGAGAAGCTGCCGAAGCCGCGGATTTCTATGCGCTCGCCCGTGGCCAGCGCATCGCTCATGATCTCCAACAGCTGCTTGACGGCGAGTTCGACGTCCTTCGCCGGCAGATGTTTCTGCTTGGCCGAAATGATCTCGATGAGTTCAGATTTCGTCATGATCGATCCATTGGCCTCGAGTGTCGTTCAACCTGGGCCGTTATTCAATCCTGGCCGGAGATTTGCTCTTTCAGCAGGTCTCCCAGGCTGGTCCCCGTGGCCGGCGCATCGGTGCGGTAATTCTGCATCGCTTCCTGTTCCTCGTGAATGTCCTTCGCCTTGATCGACAGCGAGATGCTGCGGCCCTTGCGATCCACCCCGGTGAACTTGGCCTCGATTTCCTCACCCACCTTCAGCAGCAAGCGCGCATCCTCGACCCGGTCGCGCGACAGTTCGGATGCCCGCAACTGCCCATCCACGCCATTGCCCAGATCGATGATCGCGCCCTTCGCATCCACTTCCCGGACCACACCCTTCACGATGGTGCCCTTGGGGTGCTCTGCAATATAAGCGGAGAACGGGTCCTTGGCGAGTTGCTTGATCCCCAAGCTGATGCGTTCGCGTTCCGGGTCGATCGACAGCACCATGGCGTCGACTTGCTGCGCCTTTTGATAGCTGCGCACGGCTTCCTCGCCCGGCATGTCCCAGGAAATATCCGAGAGATGCACCAAACCGTCGATGCCGCCGGCCAGGCCGATGAATATGCCGAAATCCGTGATGGACTTGATCTGGCCGCTGACCTTGTCGCCGCGATTGTAATTTTCGGCAAATTCCTTCCACGGGTTGGTCTTGCACTGCTTGACGCCGAGGCTGATGCGCCGCCGCTCCTCGTCGATGTCGAGCACCATGACCTCGACTTCCTGGCCCACGTGCACGACCTTGGCCGGATTCACGTTCTTGTTGGTCCAGTCCATTTCCGACACGTGCACCAAGCCTTCCACGCCCTCTTCGATTTCCACGAAGCAGCCGTAGTCGGCGATATTGGTCACCTTGCCGAACAGGCGCGTGTTCGCCGGATAGCGGCGCGCGATGTTCTGCCACGGATCCGCGCCCAATTGCTTCAGGCCCAGCGAGACGCGCTGCCGCTCGCGATCGAATTTGAGGATCCGGACATCGATCTCCTCTCCGACCTTGACCACTTCCGACGGATGCTTGACGCGCTTCCACGCCATGTCGGTGATGTGCAGCAGGCCGTCGATTCCGCCCAGATCGACGAAAGCACCGTAGTCGGTGAGATTCTTGACCACACCCTTGACCGCCGCACCCTCCTGCAAATTGTCGAGCAGCGCGGAGCGCTCGGCACTGTATTCCTGTTCGACCACGGCGCGGCGCGACACCACGACGTTGTTGCGCTTCTGATCGAGCTTGATGACTTTGAATTCGAGCGGCTTGTTCTCCAGATAGGAGGGATCCCGCACCGGGCGCACATCGACCAGCGATCCCGGCAGGAAGGCGCGCACGTTGTCGATCTCCACCGTGAAGCCGCCCTTGACGCGGCCGGTGATGATGCCGATCACCACCTCCTGCTTCTCGAATGCCGTTTCGAGACGAGTCCAGGTGCGCGCGCGCTTGGCCTTCTCGCGCGACAGGCGGGTCTCGCCCGAGCCGTCCTCCACGCTGTCCAGCGCGACTTCGACGGTCTCGCCGACGACGACCTCGATTTCGCCCTTCTCGTTCTTGAATTGGTCGGAAGGAATCACCGCCTCGGACTTCAGTCCGACGTTGACGATGACGTAGTCCTGGCCGACTTCGACGATCAAACCGTTGAGGATGGTGCCAGGACGTATGCGCTGGCTCGCGATGCTCTGTTCGAACAGTTCCGCAAAACTTTCAGTCATGTGTTCTCTTAACGCTTGCCCTGGCACCGTTCCCGATTGCCTGAAGGGGTTACCATAAAATAACGGCGATCGATCCTTGAAAGCCGCTGCCCAAAAAACCTACAAACGCCCGCGCGCTATCTGCAACACTCTGTCCACCACTGCATCGATGGACATGCCGGTCGTATCCAGCAGCACGGAGTCAGCGCCTGCGACCAGAGGGGAGGCGGCGCGCTTCATGTCGCGCTCATCACGCTCCGCTAGCTCGAGCGAAAGGCCGGCAAGGTTAGCAGTAACCCCCTTTTCTTTCAACTGCTTATGACGCCTGGCGGCGCGCTCA
>Ga0302308_10005173_pt1 | contig 10187 bp, 6 predicted proteins | sample III_Palsa_E3_3_FD_200531 | JGI IMG/M metagenome (GOLD analysis project Ga0302308, IMG submission 200531) | Peat permafrost microbial communities from Stordalen Mire near Abisko, Sweden - III_Palsa_E3_3 | ecosystem: Environmental > Terrestrial > Soil > Palsa > Peat permafrost | place: Sweden... | reverse complement strand
TTCCGCGAGCGCACGGCGTACCGCTCGCGCCGCGGCGCGACGGAGCCGGCCTACCCGCCGGCCTTTAAGGTCTGACGCTTAGGCAGCGGAATTCCGGGCCGGCCAGCGAAGCGGGCGATCGCGGTACCCGCCGTCGGCCAGCCCGGCCAGCCGCTCGAACGGATTCCACGCGCCGACGTCCCCGGACAGCAGCCAGGACACGCCCGCCGCGGCGAAGTAGCACGGCAGCATGAGCAGCCCGCCGCACCACGCGTACTGGGTGGCGTGCCTGGCCTCGTGCCTGAACAGGTTGCTTTCGGCGTCAATCGAGGGCCGCCGGGTGATGATCACGTTGCCGAGAGTGAAGGCGGGAGCCGACGGCACCGGCAGGCCGTAGCGGACGCCGGTCAGCAGGCCAGCCTGGCCGCGGGCGAGCCGGGCGCGGCCGAGCCGGGCGACGGCGAGCCCGGACAGCGTGGAGCCGTTGACCAGGTTCAGCGCCAGGCGGAGCCGGTGGCGGGCTCGCACCGTCAGGCCTGATCGCCGCCGTGATCGCCCAGTTCGATGATGTCATCGCCGCCGGAACCGTTTCCGTTTCCGTTGCCGGTCCCCGACCCGGCCCCGCCGAAGCCCCCGTCGACGAAGGTGCCGGTCCCGCTGCCCGACCCGTTTCCGTTCCCGTTGGCGCCGTACAGGTCGGCCGCGCTGTAGTCGATCGCGTAGGCCGGAGCCGGCACCGGTAGCGGCAGGTCGGGCTGGCTGTGCTCGCGGTGCGCGCGGGCCGCGGCCGTGTGGTACTCGCGCAGCCGGGCGATGAAGGACTCGTCCGCGTACGGCGCACCGTCGACGACCGGCCCCTTCGTGCCGTCGAAGATCGCGGTCATGTCCTCACCGCTAAGCGTCTTGTGGCTCTCGAGCGCGTGCGCGACCGCCAGCACCCACCGCTCGTTCTCGCGCAGGATCTCCTCGGCCCGGACCAGCAGCTCGGACAGGTTGTCCTCGATCCGGTCGGCGAGCTTCTGGATGCCGGGCATCGACCCGCGGTCGCCGACGGGCGCGGCGGCGGCGCGGGTGCCGCCGGGCGTGCCGCCCTCGAGACGGCGAGACGCCTGAGAGGAAGAGACGGTCTTGCCCATGCCCCAGTACCCCTCCATGTACGAGGCGACCGTGGTGGCGGAGTCGAGGTCGCCGGAGACGCCCGACGAGCTGTCGCTCTCGAAGAACATCCGCTCCCCGGCCAGCGAGGCGAGCGCCACCAGGATGTCGGACTCGTACTCGCTGCGCCACCGGGTGAACTGGTCCTCCGGCTTGATCGACGACACCATGCCGAGGTAGTTGCTGCCCTTCTCGATCGTGGCGATGTCGATCTCCATGTGCTGCCTGGTCCGGTACGCGATCACTGCGTGGCACGCCTCGTGCACCGCGACCGCGTGCCGCTCCCGCTCGATGTACTCGACGTCCTCGGGCGGCCCGAGCTCCTTGAGCTGCTTCGCCTTGATCACGTCGGGCCAGGTGATCACGTCCCGGCCGTCCCTGATGGCGGTGATCAGCGCCTCGTTGACCAGGTCCTTGATGCTGGCGCCGGTCGCGTAGGGGGTGATCGTGGCGAGCTTGTCGAGCTGCTCCTCGGTCAGCTCGTGCGCGACCTTGTCGAAGTACCCCTCGTAGGTGCGGATGCGGCCCTTCTTCGACGGGTAGCCGACCCGGTACATGCGGTCGATCCGGCCGGGGCGCAGCAGCGCCTCGTCGAGCGTCGACGGCATGTTGGTCGCCATCATGATCAGGATCCGGTAGTGCGGCGGCGGCTTCGGCCGCATGCCGAGCGCCCGCCGCACCACCCGGTTGATGAACCCGCGCGGCTTCTTCAGCCCGGACAGCTCGGTCAGCAGCGCCTGCAGGGTGCCCATGCCGCCGCCCCCGCCGCCGCCGCCCATCATGCCGCCCATGATCTGCTTGCTCCGCCGGATGCGAGGCGCATCGTCGCCCTCGGAGAGCTCCGATCGCAGGGCATCCCTGGTCAGCATCGACTGGGTGTCTGACGAGAGATAGTTGAAGCCGTGGCAGCCACCTCCGGCGAATGCCGCCGGGGTCGCCCGGGTGGGCCCGCCGGGCGCGCCGCCCATGGCGATGCCGCGGTTGCCGAGCGAGTCGGCCTCGTCGAAGAAGACGATCACGCCGCCGTACCGCAGCGAGAGCTTGCGGAGCTTGCGGAAGAGGCTCTTGACCTTGAGGATGCCGACGCCCATGAACATGTTGATGAACGCGCCGGGGTCGACGAACACGTACGGCTTGCCGGTCTCGCCCGCCACCGCCTCCGCCATCAGCGTCTTGCCGGTGCCGGGCGGCCCCCAGAGCAGGATGCCGCCGGGCACGTAGCCGCCGCGGTCCTCGACCAGCTCGGGGTGCTCGAGGAAGATGATGTTCTCCTTGACCCGCTCGAGCACGTGGTCCTGGCCCCAGACGTCGGTGAACCTGGTCTTGATGTCGTCCGGGTAGTAGACGTCGACGCCGCCCCTGGACATGAACCAGAACAGCAGGGCGAACTGGGCGACGGTGAAGAACAGCAGGAAGGCGTACTGGATGAAGGTCGGCAGCGCGTGCCACAGGATCGCCGGGATCTGCACGATCGCGTTGAGCGGCGCATCGTGCATGATCTTGCCGGCGATGATGGCGATGACGGCGAGCACCACCACCCAGCGGATGATCCGGCCGATCCGGTACCGCGTCCAGGCCGACAGCTTGCGCTGCGAGAGCCGCTCCGAGCTGCGCCAGACCTTGTTGAGCCAGAACTGGTTGTAAGCGGCCCAGTGCTCGCTGACCAGGAAGTGGGCCTGGTGCACGAGCTCGAGGCCGGCCAGCACGAATACCCACCAGCCGAGCCGCGTCTCCAGCCGGCACGCGTCGACGAACCCGATCAGCGGGTTGTCCGCCATCAGCGACCAGACCAGCAGCAGCCAGATCACGGCCAGCAGGAACAGCCATTTAATCCGGTCCCAGAAAGACAGCCGCCTTCTGGTCAGGATGTCGTCTTCTCTCGGCCGCCCGCCCTCATAGGTGAGTCCCTGCGCGGCCGGCCACTGGGACTTCTTCATGTGGAGCTCCCGACGGTGAATGACGTCATGACCGTATTAATGGCGTTCTGGTTCTGCGTGTAACAGGTGCTCGTGCAGTGCACCATGAGCAAATAGACCTCGGTCTGATCGGCGTTGGTCAGCACGTCCTCGTCGAAGGTGTTGGCGGCCCCGCCCGGGAACGTGTACTGGAACGTCTCCCGCACTCCGTGCACGCCCGCCTTGCCGGTGATCGTCTGGTCAAGCAGCTGCTTGAAGTCGGTCAGCGGGAAGCCCTGCTGCGCCTCCGTGCTGCGGGTGCTCGAGGTGACCGGCAGCATGAAATCGCGCAGCATGTTGTAGGAAAGCTCGTTGCTCGCGGTCGAGTTGAGCGCGAGCACCTCCGCGAACGCGAACGGCTGGGCGAGGTCGCCGGCCAGGACGTGGTCGGCGTTGGGACCGGTGCCCGCGTCGAACGCGGTCGACCAGATCCCGGCGCTCGACCCGCCCTCGGACTGGAGCAGCGCGTCGATCTGCTGCTGGGAGATCTGGTGCCACTGCACCGGCACCTTGTAGTACGTCCCGGCCGCGCCGTCGGCGACGTAGGTGTACGCGGGGGCACCGCAGGCGCTCAACCCGGCCATTGCGAGGACGCCCGCGAGCAGGATCGTCAAACCCCCGACGAGGCCTCGTGTTGAGCGGAAGGCCCGATTCGTCAACGGGGTGACCTCCACGTTATGTGTGCTCTAGCTAAGTATGCCGATTCATCTCGATTTGGTAAAGGAAATCGGCGGATCGAACGGACCCTGGCCGACTGTCCGGGCGACGATGACCGTGACAAGGACAATGCCCATATCGGGCCTCATCCAAAGCACTGTCCGTCTCCCCGGTAGGTGGGAACGCTGACCGCATCCGGCTCACCCGGGCTGATCAGCTGATAGCTGGTAATCCGCTCGGCCAGCTCGCCGCCCTTGGCGTGCCGCATCCAGACCCGGTCCCCGATCCGGAGCCCGTCGGCGGCGGTGCCGAGCACCGGCGTCTGCACCTCGCCCGCCCCCTCGGTCTTGGTCAGCCGCAGCCCGGCCGGCCAGAACGGCGACGGCAGCCGGTCCGGCGTCCCGGTCCCGGAGGCCACGTAGCCGCCGCTGAACAGGGTCGCCACCCCCGCCTTGGGCCGTCGGACGACCGGCAGCGCGTAGAGCAGGGCAGGCTGCGGGTGGAACTTCGCGTAGGCGTCGAACAGGGTGGGGCCGACCAGGCCGGAGCCCGCCGCCAGCTCGGTGACCGACTTGTCGGCCGAGGTGGACTCGAGCGAGCCGGTGCCGCCCCCGTTGACGAACTCAAGCGGCGCGATCGCCCGGATCCGGCGGACGACCTCGGTCCTGCGCTCGTTCAGCTCGGCCGACGAGCGGGCCTGCATCGCCTGCACGATCGCGGCCCGGACCGGCCGGCCGGGCGGCGCGTCGCCCAGGCCGGCGATCTGCCCCTCGTAGCCGAGCACGCCGACCAGGGCGAACCCCGGCCGCTTGAGCACGGTCTCGGCGAACAGGGCCGCCTCGGCGGGCGACCGCAGCGGCGACCGCCAGGTTCCGATCTGCACCACCGGACCGCGGGGAAGCGGACGCCAGGACATGTCGAGGTCGAGGCAGACCCGGATCTGCGGGTGGCCCGCGCCGATCGTGGCGTCGATGAAGTCCAGGTGGGCGGCCGAGTCGATCGTCACCGTGATGTGCTGCCGGGCCGCCTCATCGGCCGCCAGCGCCCGCAGCGCCGCCCGGTCCGCGGTCGGGTACGCGACCAGCAGGTCATCGCTGAGGCCGATGGAGTGCAGCCAGATCGCCTCGGCCAGCGAATAGCACATAACGCCCCGGTATCCTGGCTGGGCCAGAGCGCGCTCGATCAGGTGGCGGCAGCGCAACGACTTGCTCACCACCCGGATGGGCACCCCGCCGGACCGTCGCACCAGGTCGCGGGCGTTACTGTCGAACGCGGCGAGGTCCACCACCGCGAACGGCGGGTCAAGGTCGGCGGTTGCCTCGTCATAACGGGCATACCGGTCTTGGACGTCCGTTCGGGCGATCAAGTCAGACATAGCGGAACACTAACCGGTCGGCGTCGGCAAATGATCAACGGGCCTCGAATATCTAGAAGAGTAGGCGAATGACCTGGCATAACTGGGCGGGTACGGCAAGCGCCGACCCGGCACGTCGGTACTGGCCGCGCTCGACCGAGGAGATCGCTGACGCGATCAAGGACGCCGCCGGCGGCGGGCTCACGGTGCGGGCGCTCGGCGGCGGGCACTCGTTCACCCCGGCCGCGGCGACCTCGGGCGCGGCCCTCGACCTGTCCGGCTGGACCGGCATCGTCGGCGCCGACCTCTCGTCCGGGCTCATCACCGCGCGGTCGGGGACCACGATCCGGGAGCTGAACCGGGCGCTCGACTCGCTCGGGCTGGCCATGCCCAACCTCGGCGACATCGACGCCCAGACGATCTCCGGCGCGATCTCGACCGGGACGCACGGCACCGGGGCGGGCCTGGGCGGGATCGCCACCCAGGTCGCCGCGCTCGAGCTGGTGCTGGCGGACGGATCGGTCGTCTCCTGCTCGGCCGAGCAGCGCCCCGAGCTGTTCAACGCGGCCCGGGTGTCGATCGGCGCCCTCGGCGTCATCTCGACCGTGACCCTGCAGTGCGTGCCCGCGTTCACGCTGGCCGCGCACGAGGCGCCGATGCAGGTCGACCAGGTGCTCGAGCGGTTCGACGAGTTCGCGGCGGGCAACGACCACTTCGAGTTCTACTGGTTCCCGTACGGCAGCAACGCGCTGCTCAAGCAGAACAACCGGACCGTCCGGGTCGGCGACGGGGTCGCGATTCCGCCGCCGATGCCGAGCTGGCGGCGGTTCCTCGAGTACGAGGTGATGGAGAACGCGGCCTTCGGCGCGCTCTGCCGCACCGGCCGGGCGATGCCCGGGCTGATCAAGCCGCTCAACCGGCTCGCGTCGGCCACCCTGTCCACCCGACGGTACTCCGCGCCGTCGCACGAGGTGTTCGTGACGCCGCGCCGGGTCCGGTTCGTCGAGTCGGAGTACGCGGTTCCCCGCGAGTCCGTGCACGAGGTGCTCGGCCAGCTCCGCGCGGGGGTGCCCCGCCTCGCCCACCCGGTGATGTTCCCGGTCGAGATCCGGGTCGCCGCCGCCGACGACATCTGGCTGTCCACCGCGTACGGCCGCGACAGCGCCTACGTGGCGATCCACCAGTACGTGGGGCTGCCCTACCAGGAGTACTTCCGGCTGTTCGAGTCGATCGTGGCCGGCGTCGGCGGCCGCCCGCACTGGGGCAAGATGCACACCCGCGACGCCGCCTACCTCGGCCAGGCCTATCCCCGGTTCGCCGACTTCCTGCGGATCCGCGACGAGCTGGATCCGGACCGCCGCTTCGCCAACCCCTACCTAGAGCAAGTCTTCGGACCGTGAGTCATCCACGGACCGTTCGATAGGAAGAGTCTGGGGTTGTCCGGGTTCTGACTTCAGGGCCCGTACTTGATGATCACGCCGTAGTCGCCCTTGCTGGTGCGGCCGGTGGCGGTGCCCCAGGCCGAGTGCGTGCCCGGGATCCAGGCCATGGACTCAACGTGAACGGTCCGCCCCAGCCAGGCGCGGCTCGGCCCGGTGACGGTCAGGAGCTCGGTGCTCTTGGGCGGGTTCCAGGCCGCGCGCGGGATCCGGCCGGCCGTCCATGTGCCGCCGTTCCAGTGCCAGGCCTGGTTCGCGTGCAGGGACCAGATGTCGTCGGCGCTGACCGCGCTGACCTCGTCCGGCACGGCCGGCAGCCGCACCTTCGACCACCCTCGGCCGTTGTAGTGGGCGGCGTAGGCGCCGGCCTCGAGGCCGAAGACCCAGACGTTGTCGGGGGCGAAGACCGCCACGCTGACGCTGGGGCGGCCCCCGCCCGACTGCCGCTGCAGTACCCAGGAAGGGATCGGCTGGAGCGTCCACCGGCCGTCCGCGAAGCGCACGGCGCGGGTGGCGGTGCGCGAGCTGAACAGCCAGAAGTCGGTCGCCGAGTCACCGCCGAAGGCGACCGCGGACCGCGCGTAGCCGGTCAGCGCGGCCGGCAGCGGCACCCGCGACCAGCGGGTCCCCTGCAGGCGATCCACGGCGGTGAAGGCCGTCCCGGTCCAGACCGACCAGGCGTCCTCGCCCGAGCCTGCGCTGACTGTGCCGGTCACGGCCTGGTTGGACGGGCCGATGACGGCAACCACCCGCCAGCCCGGAGCGCCAACCGTCTTCGGGGCCGCCCCCTTGCCCGCGACGACCGCCCTGGCCTCGATCGCGGCCTGATTGGCGGTGGACAGCGTCGCCACCGGCCGTCCGGCGATCACTCCGACCACGGCGGTGGCGACCAGCGCGACGGCGAGCACGGCGGGCGGCAGCAGAGTTCGCTGAGCGACGAGCCTGCGACCACGGTTGGGGGACCTGGCAGTTCGCATCAGTGGCTCCCGTAACTCCGATGTTAAGCGCCGAAATCGTCGTACCCAGCTGACGCCCGTCCGAAGAGTCCTGAATGCATGAACCGCCGGCTATGACGATGCGTGTATGGGATGTGACAGTTTTCGCCACGGTGCCGGCCGGCTGCGCGGCCTACCGGATCACCGAGATCCCGCGCCGCCGCGAGCCGTCCGGGCCGGCCCGGCCCGACGTCGGCGATCCCGGCCGCCCGCAGCGCGCGGCCGCGCTGGTGGCCGCTTACCACGCGGGGATCGCGCAGCCGGCCGGGACGGTCGCGTTCGGCTGGGTGCGGGCGGCGACGGGCGGACCGGTGCTGATGATCGCGGCCGGGGACGCGCTGGTCGGCAGCGTCGACCCGGCCGACGGCGAGGTGCTGCTGGCGCTGCCGGGCGGGGCGCGCGGAACGGCGCTGCCGCCCGCCGACCTGGCCGGGCTGCTCGGGCAGGTCGGGTGCTGGCGGGCGGTGGCCGGGATCAGCGACGGCCTGCTGGCGCTGCCCGGTGAAACCGCGGGGTCGGGAACCGCCGGGGGGCCCGGCCGGGCCGGGCTGTCGCTCGACGAAGGGCTGCTCGGCAGCTGGACCGGGCCGTTCGGCTGGCTGGTGACGGCTGACCCGGTCACCCCGGCCGAGCTGCGGGCGCTGTCGGAGGAGATCGCGCTGCGGCAGCGGATCGCCGAGGGGACGGCCGACCGGTTCCCCGAGCAGGCGGTCCAGGCGCGACGGCTCAAGGAACGCCACGCCGAGTTGCTGCGCGGCCAGTCGACCGGGCTGTGGCGGATCACGATCGCGGCCGGCGGCCGGGACCAGCCGAGCGCCGCCAGGGTCGCCGGGCTGCTGTGCGCGTCGGCCGACCTCGACGGGCTGCCGTACGCGCTGAGCCCGGCCCTGATCGGCCCGGGTTCCGCGCTCGAGCCCGGCGGTGACGCCGGGCCGGCCTCGCCGTTCTACGGGTCGACCCAGCTCCTGGCCGCGCTCGCCCAGCCGCCGGAGTCCGAGGTGCCGGGGGTCCGGCTGGCGCTGCGGCCCGACTTCGACGTGACCCCTGAGCAGCCCGCCGGATGCCCGCCGGGCGAGCCGGGTGAGCCGGGCGCGATCGTGCTGGGCGAGATCCTCGACCGGAACCTGCGGGCGGCGGGGCCGCTGGCGCTGTCGCGCGACTCGCTCAACCGGCACGTGTTCGTCTGCGGCGCGACCGGGGCGGGCAAGTCGCAGACCGTGCGGTCGCTGCTCGAGGCGGCGACCGGGCAGGGCGTGCCGTGGCTGGTGGTCGAGCCCGCCAAGGCCGAGTACCGGCTGATGGCCGCGCGGCTGCCGGGCACGGAGGTGATCAGGATCAGGCCGGGCGAGCCGGACGCGATCGCGGCCGGGCTCAACCCGCTCGAGCCGGCCGTCGATCGGGCCGGCTCCAGGTTCCCACTGCAGACGCACGCGGACCTGGTCAGAGCGCTGTTCATCGCGTCCTTCCGGTCCGAGGAGCCGTTCCCCCAAGTGCTCAGCGCCGCGCTCGGCCGGGTCTACGAGGACGCGGGCTGGGACCTCGCGCTCGGCGAGCCGGCCGACGGCAGGCAGGCCGGCCTCGCCTACCCGACGCTGACCGCCCTGCAGCGCGCGGCCGAGCGGGTCGTCACCGAGATCGGGTACTCCCAGCGGGTCACCGACGATGTGCTCGGCTTCATCCGGGTCCGGCTGGCCAGCCTCAGGCACGGCACGACCGGCCGCTTCCTCGAGGGCGGGCACCCGGTCGATTTCGGCGCCCTGCTGGCCAGGAACGTCGTGCTCGAGATCGAGGACGTCGGCGACGACGCGGACAAGGCGTTCCTGATGGGCGCGGTGCTGATCCGGCTGGCCGAGCACCTGCGGCTCGCGCAGCGGACGAGCCGGGCGGGCGCGGGCGGGCTCCGCCATCTGACCGTCGTCGAGGAGGCGCACCGGCTGCTGCGCCGGGCCGGGTCCGGTGACGAGCCGGGCGGAGGCGGCGCGGCCGGGCACGCGGTCGAGATGTTCGCCGGCCTGCTGGCGGAGATCCGCGCGTACGGCGAGGGACTGATCATCGCCGAGCAGATCCCGGCCCGGCTGGTGCCCGACGTGATCAAGAACACCGCGGTGAAGATCGTGCACCGGCTCCCGGCCGCCGACGATCGCGAGGCGGTCGGGGCGACGATGAACGCGTCCCCGTCTCAGTCCCGCTACCTGGTCACGCTGCCGCCCGGGCAGGCGGCGGTGTTCTCCGACGGCATGGACTTCCCGATCCTGGTCCGGGTCGCGGACGGCAGCGCGCGAGAAGCGGGACCGGCGGTCCCGGCCGCCGACGCCCGCGCGGTGGTGCATCCCCGCTCGGCCACCTGCGGCGCCGAATGCCAGGGCCGGCCGTGCACGCTGCGGGACATGCGCGCCGCGCAGCGGGCGCTGGAGGGTCCCGGGCTGCTCCGGCCGTGGGCCGAGCTGGCCGTGCTCGCGCACCTGACCGGCTGGCCGACGCCGGTGCCGCGGCCGGGCAGCCTCGGGGCGATCACCGCCCTGCCCGCGCGGGTGCGCCAGTGCGCGCTGTCGCACGCGGCGGACGCCGCGGTCGCCGCCCGCGCGGCCGTGATCGCCGATCCGGCCGCGCTGGCGGTCCACGTCTGCGCTGCCATCACCGCCCGGCTGGAGCG
>Ga0302308_10005168_pt1 | contig 10197 bp, 6 predicted proteins | sample III_Palsa_E3_3_FD_200531 | JGI IMG/M metagenome (GOLD analysis project Ga0302308, IMG submission 200531) | Peat permafrost microbial communities from Stordalen Mire near Abisko, Sweden - III_Palsa_E3_3 | ecosystem: Environmental > Terrestrial > Soil > Palsa > Peat permafrost | place: Sweden... | reverse complement strand
TGCCAAGGAAGATGTCGCCGGTTCGACCCCGGTCTCCCGCTCCAAACACCCTCCGATTTGCGGTACACTCCCACAAGACAAGTCTGTGTGTCCTGCGCCCTGGAGTGAATGGTGTAGGTGAGGCGCGGTACCCAAGTGGTAAGGGAGAGGTCTGCAAAACCTTTATGCGTCGGTTCGATCCCGACCCGCGCCTCCAAATTCTTCAATAACTTAGAGCGAATGCTGAAGCAGCGGCGCTGCCTCAGCGCTGCCAATTGCAGGCAAATCGCTGGAAATGCTTGAAGTTCCAGCCTCCGCGGTCAATAGTGCTCCGCTCAGCTGTCCGCTCACCAACGATGCCGCCGAGTCCGCCGACTTGTCGAGGACTCGCGCATAGTAGATGAGAACGGTATTGGGCCGCGAGTGACCAAGGCGCTGTTGCACTGCCTTGATCGGAGTGTTGGCCTCCACCATCTGTGTCGCTCCCCAATGCCTGAGAAGTCGCCACGTGATATGCGGCAGGCCGAGTTCTCTGGCCAACGGCTGAATGCGCCTTGCCAGAAGAGTCTCGTGCCAGATGGGGCCGGACTTCATGATCGAACCATTCTTAATACGGTTCGGAAACATCCAGTCTTCTTCCTGCGCGTTGACGCTTTCCTTCAACATAAGCAGACGTTGGACGTCGGCCTCCGTCAGACGGATCGGACGATTCATGCGGTGGTACTTGGGTGTGTGCAACTCACCCTGATTAACCGCGCGAACGATCTTGAGTTCGCGTTTCTCCGCATTGAGATCCTTCCACTTGAAGGCGATCTCCTCCGGACGAATCGAGGTCACAGCAATGAGCCAGGTCGCAGTGGCGATCGGCTCCTCCAGACGGTCGATCAGCAGTGAGAGCTGATTGCCTGTAGGGAGTTCCTGCTCTTCCTTGATTCCCTCCGGCGGAAGATCCGCGGTGCAGGCGGGATTGGACGAGATGTATCCGTACTTCATAGCGGCAACGAAGATGGAGCTCAAGCCCCACTTCAGGTTTCTGAGGGTCTGAACTGCCTTGCCTTCGTTTGCCTTCTGGTTGATGAACCGCTGTACCGCCTCCGAGGTGATTTCAGACAGCTGCATCGGGCCAAACTCAGGGAGGTAGTGGGCACGGATATTGGTTTCGTATCCATGCACCGTGGTTCCCTTCTTGTTGACCAGCTTCAGCGTGCGGTATTTTTGGATAAAACCGCGAAATGTCATCATCTTTCTCGGGCGGGACGAGCCGCTGTTGATGGGTTCAAGGATGACGGCCAATTTCTGCCGCGCGGCTTTCTCCGAGAGGTCCTTCTCCGTGCCAAGGTAGACGGAATGTCGTTTGCGCACTCTCTTCCCTTCCTCGGTGATGAAGTCGTCTCGATAGAAACCCTCCCAGTAGGGTGGCTGTACATCCTTACGAAGCCGGACGCTGCCGGCCTGGAATCGCTTTTGAGCCAATTTGAAATGCCCCTTTCCGTTGATTGGGGCACTTCCGTCGGATGATTCCAGCCTAGCACCGGCCCAATGCCGCTCGTGCTTATGGATGTAGTGGAAAACCTGCTCCAGTTCGAACCGGATGGATCTTGCGCCGAAGCGGACAACTGGTAAGGGCTCCAGGCAGGACTTCATCGTCCGTTGGTAAACCCAGCCGGGGCTCACCCTCAGGAAATCGCACAGCTGCGACACCGTAAGCAATTGAGGCCAGCCAGCGGCTTTTTCCCCGTACGCTGGTGGGTTTCCGAGTTGTGTCGTGATTGAGCCCATCTTCCAACCGCCATAAACTGAGGGGCCAGTCTGCATGCCTTACCCCTCGAGTTCTTGGGTTGTAAAACGGGTCCAAAACTCGGTCAAATCTGCTCTTGGCAAATCCTGCATATAGCTGAAACGCAGGGATTTATCTCGCATCGCATCAGGATTATCCTCGACGAACCAACCATCGGGCCCTTCCCCAGATTGCTCGTTCGAATATCCATCAATGCCGGCAAAATTGGAGTGAATGATCTCAGTTCCAGGCTGGAAGTGGAACAAAGCACGCTCTCACAGCAGTTCTCCGCACTCGCCATATTGTGAACGCCCGTAAAGAAGGCCTGAGCGTTCTCTACTCGATCCGAGACCCTGAGATCTTTCGGCTTCTCGATATGGCGAAGAAAATCTTTAGTAAACACTTGGTCGGTGTTCAGGACATGCTGGCCAATCTGTAGCGAGTCGCAGCCATTCCGGTTGCCCGCGTACATGTCCTTTGAGTGTGGCTATGATGAATGCCTTTGTCAGTATCGGAATCGGTTGGTTTTTGGGATTCGTGTTCGGGGTCGGATGCTCGCTCGTCGCACTGTATGCGATCTATCTCGGCGGATACCGGAAGGCCATAGAAGATTCTCTTCGAGAGCCCCAACCGGAAAATTACATAAGACTATGGTCTAAAGCGAAGCAATCGGGATCAGAGTCCTCGGGATAGCGGATCGTGCTATGCACGCAATGGACGGAATTAGCTGAATACTCTCCAAAGGATGCGCGGCCAGCCATCATCGGCGCCTCCTTGGGAGAAAGTGTTCCGATCACTCCAGGTTAATCGCTACTCTCGTCCGTTTGCGGCTGACGCCTATGGCTTCGGTGGATTCGTCCAGATCTTCCAAACTCGGCAATCTATTGAATTGGAATATCCTAATAGGACACCATGCATCATCGCCTGCGATGATGATGTGCAAGCTGGAGCGTCACCTATGATGGATACGGACGCGACAACCCGGCCAGAAGCAATCACTCGACTGCAGATTCAGGTGCGTGGCATTGTTCAAGGTGTCGGCTTCCGCCCCTTCGTCTATCAATTAGCTCACACGCTCGGCCTCTCGGGCCACGTCTTCAACTCCACCTCAGGTGTCACTATCGAGATTGAAGGCAGCAAGCTCGCCCTCGACTCCTTTCTAGAGACGCTGAAGACGGAGCCACCTCAACTCGCGGATATACAAGAAGTAACCGTCTGGCGCATCGTTCCAATCGGGATCGATGGCTTCTCCATTCTCCACAGCCGCGAGGAGGAAGGAACAATCGCTCTCGTTCCCGCCGATGCCGGCACTTGCGACGCCTGCTGGCAGGACTTTGGGGATCCGCACAACCGCCGCTTCGGTTATCCCTTCACCAACTGCACCCACTGCGGTCCACGCTACACCATCATCCAGGGCATCCCGTATGACCGCCCCAGCACCACCATGTCTGCCTTCACGATGTGCAGCGCCTGCACGGCTGAGTACACCGATCCGAATGATCGCCGATTCCATGCACAGCCCAATGCCTGCAGTCTCTGTGGTCCTTCGCTCGCACTTCTTCCGCGTGGTGCCGCGTTGCCCCAATCCTTTACAGACACAGAGGCACTCCCCATTCTTCATCGGGCTCGCGCTCTTCTTCGCGAAGGGAAAATTCTCGCTGTCAAAGGCCTGGGCGGCTTTCTGCTCGCGTGTGATGCCACCAACGAGAAAGCAGTCGCTGAACTGCGCCGCCGCAAATACCGTCCACATAAACCCTTCGCGCTGATGGTGCGCGACGTCGACGCCGCTCGTTCTCTATGCGAACTCTCGACCGAAGATGAAGGGGCACTTCGCCATCTGCGTCGCCCCGTCGTCATCCTTCCGCTGCGTTCCGATGTGAATCTCTCGACAGGCATCGGGCCTAATATAGCTCCGGGCAACAACAGCCTGGGACTGATGCTTCCCTACACCCCGCTGCACTACCTGCTCTTCAGCGATTCTCAACAATCAGGGACTGCCTTCCCCGCGTTGGTGATGACCAGTGGCAACGTCAGCGAAGAACCCATTGTGATCTCGAACAGCGATGCACTGCTACAGCTCGAGGGCATCGCCGATTGGTTCCTTCTGCACAACCGCGAGATTGCAACTCGCGTTGACGACTCCGTCGTCCGCACCTTCGAAGGCCGTGAGCGCGTCCTCCGTCGCTCCCGAGGCTTTGCGCCCAAGACCATACCTCTGGTATCCGCAAATAACCCGGACAATCACTCGGTGCTGGCCTTTGGCGCCGAATTGAAGAACACCTTCTGTCTCACGAGAGATGGCCATGCCATTCTTAGCCAGCACATCGGAGACCTGCAGAATTACGAGACGATGCAGTTCTTTGAGGAGACGCTCGCGAAGATGAAGCGTCTCTTCCGCGTCACCCCGGAGGCCGCCGCCTACGACCTGCATCCGCACTATATGAGTACCCGCATGGCCCTGGCCTCCAGCATCGAGCGCAAGATCGGTGTGCAACATCACCATGCGCACATCGCCAGCTGCATGGCGGAGAATCACTTGAGCGGTGACGTCATTGGTGTCTCGTTCGATGGTACCGGCTACGGCACCGATGGCAAGATCTGGGGCGGTGAATTTTTCACTGCCAGCCTCGCCAGCTTCACCCGTCGAGCACATCTTCGTTACGTCCCACTCCCCGGCGGCGATGCCGCCGTCCGTCAGCCCTGGCGTATGGCGCTCAGCTACCTGCGTGATGCCTTCGGTCCCGAGATTCCTGATCTTGCCTGCCTCAGCGCTATCCCTACCAAGCAGCTCGACATCGTCAATGCAATGATCGCCAACCAACTGCAGACCGTCGACACCTCATCCTGCGGCCGACTTTTCGACGCTGTTGCCGCTCTCGTCGGCTTTTCCTCAGAGGTCACCTTCGAGGCTCAGGCGGCGATAGCCCTTGAATCCAGGGCACTTCCCGGCGTCGCTGACCGCTACGAATTCACTATCGACGATGGCGAACCCATCACAATAGATCTCCGCAACACCATCCGCGACATAGTCAAAGACCTCGCTAACGGCACGTCTGCGGGCGAAATATCTGCACGTTTCCACAACACCTTGAGCTCACTTATTGCTGAGACCTGCTCTCGGATCAGGGACCTCAGCGGGCTGGATCGAGTCTGTCTCAGTGGGGGAAGCTTCCAAAACATGGTGCTACTGCATCCGACAGTGGTACAGTTACGCCGCCACGGCTTTCAGGTATTTCTACATTCTATGGTTCCAGCGAACGATGGTGGCATATCGCTGGGACAGGCAGCCATAGCCTGCGAACGGATTAGAACGGGAGCGTAAAGCATGTGTCTCGCCATTCCAGGTAAAGTCGTTGAAACCTTCGATAAGGGCGGCATGCTCATGGGCCGCGTACAGTTCGGCGGCATCACGCGCGAAGCCTGTCTCGAATATGTCCCAGAAACAGTTGCCGGCGACTATGTGCTTGTCCACGTAGGCTTCGCCATCAGCCGCATCGATGAAGCCGAAGCCGAGCGCACCTATCAGGCTCTCAAGGAGTTGGATCAGCTCACCGAGCTGGAGTCTCCGATCGTCGAAGAGGTTCAGGAACCACCCCCGATTTCGGACGAGCCCTTAGTTATCGGAGGTAAACCCCGATGAAATATTTAGACGAATACCGCGACAGCGGTGTAGCCGCAAAGATTTTAGCCGAGATGCGCCGCATCCAAACCCGCCCCTGGGTACTCATGGAGGTCTGCGGAGGCCAGACACACTCTATCGTCAAGCACGGCATCGATCATCTCCTGCCACAGGGTGTTGAACTCGTACACGGACCGGGTTGCCCAGTCTGTGTCACACCACTCGAGATGATCGACAAGGCCCACGCCATCGCGCGTTGCCAGAACGTCATCTTCTGCTCCTTCGGCGACATGCTGCGCGTTCCTGGCTCGGATGGCGACCTGTTCACCATCAAATCTCTCGGCGGCGACGTCCGCATAGTCTACTCGCCGCTCGACTGCCTCAAGATCGCCCGCGCCAATCCGGACAAACAGGTCGTCTTCTTCGCTATCGGCTTTGAAACCACAGCCCCCGCCAATGCGATGCTTGCCTGGCGCGCGCGCGAAGATAAGGTGAACAATCTCTCGCTGCTCGTCTCGCACGTGCTCGTTCCGCCAGCGCTTGAAGCGATTCTCGCTGCGCCGGACAACCGTGTAAACGGCTTTCTCGGCCCCGGTCACGTCTGCGCTGTCATGGGCTATAGCGAGTATGAGCCCATCAGTGCCCGTTTTCACGTACCCATCGTAATCACCGGATTTGAACCCATCGATATTCTGCACGGCGTGCTTATGACACTCCAGCAGCTCGAAGAAGGCCGTGCCACCGTCGAAAACCAGTACTCCCGCATTCTCGACCGAAGCGGCAACGTCCCCGCACAAAGTCTCATTGGCAAGGTCTTCGAAGTCGGCGACCGCAAGTGGCGCGGCATCGGATCCATCCCTCTGAGCGGCTACCGGCTGCGCGCGGAGTTCGCGCGTCACGATGCCGAAAAGATCTTCGATGTCGCCGAGATTGCCACACTCGAGCCCACTATCTGCATCAGCGGCGAGATTCTCCGCGGCATCAAGAAGCCACATGACTGCCCTGCCTTTGGCACCCAGTGTTCCCCACAACATCCACTCGGAGCCACAATGGTCTCGGCAGAGGGCGCCTGCGCTGCTTACTACACCTACGGCCGGCATCTCAATCCGCAGGGCACGGATGCCCTGCACCAGATCGATTCGGTGCCCGCATCTGTAGTCCACGGATAAGAAAGCGAGAAGGTACGCCCATGGCGATCGCAGAAGAGATAGTGAATCTGAAGGAAGAAGAGAAGATATCGCCGGTCTTCGGTTCCTGCCCTCTGCCTATCTTCGATCACAAGCAGATCGTGCTTGGCCACGGCAGTGGAGGCAAACTCACCTCCGAACTCATCGAAAACATCTTTCTCCCCGCCTTCAGCAATCCCATTCTCGATAAGCTCGACGACCAGGCCCTGCTCACCATCGGCGGCGCGCGGCTCGCCTTCACCACAGACTCCTTCGTGGTCACGCCTATCTTCTTCCCCGGAGGCGATATCGGGCGACTTGCCGTGCATGGCACCGTCAACGATCTCGCCATGAGCGGCGCTCGCCCACTCTATCTCTCCGCAGCCTTCATCCTCGAGGAGGGGCTCCGCGTTGAAGACCTCCGCCGCGTCGTCGAATCCATGCGCGCCGCCGCCGCCGATTCCGGCGTACACTTCGTCACCGGGGACACCAAGGTGGTCAATCGCGGCAAAGGCGATCAGATCTTCATCACCACCACTGGCATCGGTGTTGTGGATCCGAACGTGAATATCTCTGCCAGCCGCGCCCAGCCCGGCGATTGTATCCTCCTGAGCGGAACCATCGGTGACCACGGCATGGCCATCATGTCGCAGCGCGAAGGCCTTGAGTTCGAGAGTGAGATTGCCAGCGACTGCGCCTCACTCCACGATCTAGTCGCACAGATGCTCGCAACGCCCTCTGAAACGCCAGACTTCATACACTGCCTAAGAGACCCAACGCGCGGCGGCGTTGCCACGACACTCAACGAGATCGCGAAAGCCAGCCACTCCGGCATGCTCTTGCAAGAGCATGCCATTCCCGTGCGCGAGTCCGTCCGCGGCGCCTGCGAGATCCTCGGGCTAGACCCGCTTTATGTCGCCAACGAGGGCAAACTGCTCGCCATTGTGGCGCCGGAGATGGGTGAAGCCGTCCTCGCCCGCCTGCACCGGCATCCGCTTGGGCAGGACGCTGCCATCATTGGCGAAGTCGTCGCCGCCCACCCTGGCATGGTGTTAATGAAGACCGGTATTGGCGGTACCCGGGTACTCGACGTCATGTTCGGCGAGCAACTGCCACGCATCTGCTGAGAGGTTTGTTTTCAAGCCGTATCGATCGAACCAATAAGGAATTGTGCACTGCGAAAAAGAGTTTGAAATGTTTTGACATATCGAATCGCTGGGTGTACGGTTGAGCCGCTTAAAGTTTGCAACCTTTGCAACCTTGAAATTCCAGTCGAATTAGATATTTTTCTGCGGTTGTCATCTCTTCTCATGAAGCTTGCATCGTAAGTGTTACGGCCTGTGGTCCGGCAAGCTAAAATCCCGGACGTTTTAATTTGTAGAAACCCCGCTTCTGGGGTGCGCTCCCGCACGCATTTAGTACCGCGAAGGAGAATGCAATGGCTGAAAAGGCAAGTACCCTCACCAAGGCTCCCGCCGTCTCCGATATACACATTGTCTGGATTACCGCTGGTTTAGGTTGCGATGGAGACAGCGTCTCCATTACTGCCGCCGAGCAGCCCAGCATCGAAGACGTCCTTCTGGGTGCTATTCCCGGCCTGCCGAAGGTCCATCTGCATAATCCTGTCCTTGCTTACGAGAATGGCGCTGATTTTCTGAAGTTCTATTACGACGCGGAAAAGGGTCTGCTCGATCCGTTTGTGCTTGTCGTCGAAGGTTCCATTCCCAACGAGAAGATCAAAGAAGAAGGCTACTGGGCAGCCGTCGGCACTAACCCCGAGACAGGCCAGCCCATCACGACCTGCGAATGGATTGATCGCCTTGCGCCGAAGGCTCTCGCCGTAATCGGCGCTGGAACCTGCGCCACGTATGGCGGCATCCACGCGATGGCTGGCAACCCCACCGGCTGCATGGGCCTTGCCGATTACCTCGGCTGGGACTGGCGCTCTAAAGCCGGTCTGCCGATCGTCAACGTACCGGGCTGCCCGGTGCAGCCCGATAACTTCATGGAGACCGTGCTCTACCTTCTCTATCAGGTCGCTGGCCTCGCACCCATGATTCCCCTCGACAAACAGCTTCGTCCTACCTGGCTCTTCGGCAAGACCGTGCATGAAGGCTGCGACCGAGGTTCCTACTATGAGCAGGGCGACTTCGCGCAGAACTACGGCTCCTCCAAATGCCTCGTTAAGCTCGGCTGCTGGGGCCCTGTGGTCGATTGCAATGTCACCAAGCGCGGCTGGATGCGAGGTATCGGCGGTTGCCCGAACGTCGGTGGCATATGCATTGGCTGCACGATGCCCGGCTTTCCAGATAAGTTCATGCCTTTCATGGATGAGCCTCCAGGTGGCACTCTTTCCTCCACCATCATCGGCACCTATGGGCGAATGATCCGCACCCTTCGCGGCATCACCAACACTACGCTCAACAAAGAGCCGAAGTGGCGCCACTCAAGACCGGAACTCACCACCGGCTATCACCCTACAACCTATTAGACGGAACGCAAGGACAACCCCATGGCGACGATTCCCGAGACTCTGGCCTATGAAGGGCAGAAGAAACGCACTCTTGTCGATATGAACTGGGATCCGATCACCCGTATCGTCGGGAGTCTCGGCATCTTTACCAAGATCGACTTTGAAAACCGCGAAGTTGCCGAGTGTTACAGCACCTCATCCATCTTCCGCGGCTACTCTATCTTCATGAAGGGGAAAGATCCGCGCGACGCCCACTTCATCACCAGTCGTATCTGCGGCATCTGTGGAGATAATCACGCCACCTGCGCCGTCTACGCGCAGAATATGGCCTTCGGCGTACGTCCACCCGCGCTGGCCGAGTGGATCATCAACCTCGGCGAAGCGGCCGAGTATATGTTTGACCACAACATCTTTCAGGACAACCTCGTCGGCGTCGACTTCTGCGAGCAGATGGTGAAGGAGACCAACCCTGGTGTTTGGGATAAAGCCCAGTCCACTGCCTCGCCCAACGCAGACAAGCACGGCTACCGAACCATCGCCGACATCATGACCTCGCTGAACCCCTTCACCGGCACATTCTACCGCGAGACGCTGGCGATGAGCCGCCTCACGCGCGAGATGTTCTGCCTCATGGAAGGCCGCCACGTCCATCCCTCTACACTCTATCCGGGCGGCGTCGGCACCGTGGCCACCATTCAACTCTTCACCGACTATCTGGTTCGCCTGATGAAGTATGTCGAGTTCATGAAGAAGGTTGTGCCGCTGCACGACGACCTCTTCGACTTCTTCTATGAAGCTCTTCCTGGTTATGAGAAGGTCGGCCTACGCCGCACACTCCTAGCCTGTTGGGGCTCGTACAACGATCCCGATCATTGCGACTATCAGTACAAGAACATGGACGCATGGGGCAAGAAGATGTTCGTCACCCCTGGCATTGTCGTGGATGGCAAGCTCGTCACGAACAATCTGGTCGACATCAACCGCAATATTCGCATCCTGCTCGGCAGCTCCTATTACGAGGACTGGCAGGGCAAAGAGACCTTCGTCAAGAAGGACCCCCTCGGCAATCCGATCGACCAAAACCATCCCTGGAATCAGACGACGACGCCACGTCCGCAGAAGCGCGACTTCAACGGCAACTACACCTGGGTCATGTCGCCGCGCTGGTATGACGAACGTACCG
>Ga0302308_10005166_pt1 | contig 10198 bp, 9 predicted proteins | sample III_Palsa_E3_3_FD_200531 | JGI IMG/M metagenome (GOLD analysis project Ga0302308, IMG submission 200531) | Peat permafrost microbial communities from Stordalen Mire near Abisko, Sweden - III_Palsa_E3_3 | ecosystem: Environmental > Terrestrial > Soil > Palsa > Peat permafrost | place: Sweden... | reverse complement strand
AGCCGAACGGTTACACCAAGGAGGAAATGAAGCTGGTGTGGGAAACCCGCAAGATCCTGGAGGACGAGTCGATCCAGGTGAACCCGACCGCGGTACGCGTGCCGGTGTTCTATGGCCATTCCGAGGCAGTGCATATCGAGACCAGCGAGAAGATCACCGGCGAACAGGCCCGCGAACTGCTGCGGCAGGCGCCGGGCGTGGTGCTGGTGGACGAGCGCAAGCCGGGCGGCTACCCGACCCCGGTGGGCGAGGCGGCCGGTAACGATGGGGTGTTCGTGGGTCGCATCCGCGAGGACATCTCGCATGAGCGCGGGCTGGACCTGTGGATCGTCTCGGACAATATCCGCAAGGGCGCGGCGCTGAATGCCGTGCAGATTGCCGAATTGTTGATCGAGGACTATCTCTGAGATGCGTTATTGGTTACTTGCTGGTCTGATTGGGTTAATGGCTGTCCCGGCAGCGCGGGCGGACGGCGGCAAGCCGCCGTCGCATACGGCTGCCAAACCGGTGGCCGCATCGGCGTCGTTGACTCAGGCGCAGCAGCGCCTGGCGCAGCACCAGGCCGAAGTGAAGCGGCTGGAACAGGCTGTCACCAGCCAGGAATCGGACAGCAAGCGGGCCAGCGAGCGCCTGCAGCAGCAGGATCAGGCGATCGCCGAGCTGCAGAAACAACTCGATGCGTTGCGTGCCAAACCGCCGGCCAGCCAGCCCTGAATGCGCCACGGCGGTGAGAACGCACTGCAGCAATGCATTGCAAGTATTCGCCCCGCCTATTGTTGATTGGCTTGCATATAACTAAAGTGGCATCTCGTTTGGGGCAGCAGCCGTCAGGGCGGCAACACCAAGAATGGCGCCAGGGATCGTTCGGGGGAGCACGTAATGAATCGTTCGTTGAAGTTGTCGATATTGATGGCGCTGGCACTGGGCGGCACTCAGGCGATGGCGCTGGACCTGGGCCAGATCCAGGTCAAATCGGCGCTGGGGCAGCCGTTGCTGGCGGAAATCCCGCTGCATCCGGCCAATCCGGCGGAGCTGCAAGGCCTCACCGTCCAGCTGGCTTCCAGCGACGACTTCACCCGCGCCGGCATTACTGGCGGCCGTACCACCATTCCGCTGCATTTCAGTGTCGCCAATGCCGGTACTGACCATCCCTCTATCCGCATCACCAGCAGCGTGGCGGTGGACGACCCCTATCTCGACCTGCTGATCGAAGTGAACGGGCACGCCGGCAAGAGCGTGCGCGAGTTCGCCATCCTGCTTGATCCGCCGGGTTCGCAGGCGCCTGCACCAGCCGTGGCAGCAACGCCGGCGCATGTAGCGCCGAGCCACAGCAGCCGCGCAGCAACGGCCAGCGTCGCGCCGAAACCCTCGCATGCAGCATCACCCAACGCATCTGCTACGACTGCCGTCGCTGGAAACGGTCAATACGGCCCGGTCGCGCGTGGTCAGACGCTGTCGTCGATCGCGCGCAGCACCGTGACGGGCGGCGTCGATGTCCAGCAGATGATGCTGGCACTCAAGCAGGCCAACCCGGACGCGTTCTATCACGACAATATCAATGCGCTGAAGAGCGGCGCGGTACTGCGTGTGCCGACCTCTGCGGAAGCGCAGGCCATGACGATTGCTGCCGCCGCCGCTGAAGTGCGTCGCCAGAACAGCGACTGGCGTGCCGGAACACCGGGCAAGCCAACCGTTGTGGCCGATGCGGCAACTCGCGCATCCGCCTCGAGTGCCCCCAGCAACACGTCCACGGGTGCCGGTGATCGCCTGGCATTGGTGCCGGCGAAGGATGTCAAAGGCGCTGGCGCCGAGGGTGGTGGCAGCGCGGAAGGCAAGGGCGACAAGTCCGCTGCAAGCCTGCGTCAGGACCTGTTGCGCAATCAGGAAAGTCTGGCCAGCCTGCAGCAGCAAAGCGCCGATCTGAAGACCCGCCTGAAGGACCTGGCGGACATCAACAGCAAGAACGAGCACCTGCTGTCACTCAAGGACAGCGAAATCGCCGAGCTTCAGGACAAGCTGGCGGCTGCACGCAAGGCGGCTGGTCTGCCTGTGGCGGCGGGGCTGGCCAACGCGGCGACGGCAGCCAAGCCCGCCACGGCTGCCAGTGCGACAGTCGCCTCGGTGGCGACCGCTTCGTCGCAGGCCAAACCGGAACCCGCGTCGGCTGGCACCGCTGGCAGCGCGAGCGCGGCGCCCGTTGCTGCAAGTTCCACCGTGGCGACGGCTGCCCCGGCTGTTGCCGCTTCCAGCGCACCTGCCCACGCGTCGACCGCAGTCGCTGCCGCTTCCGCGCCCGTCAAGCCGGCAGTCAAGCGGGTTGCTCTGCCAAGCCCCGCGCCGGTGGTCGAGCAGCCCTGGTACATGCAGACATGGGCGTGGGCGGCTGGTGCCGGCGCGATCCTGGTGCTGCTCCTGCTGGCCTTGCTTGGTCGCAAGCGCAAACCAGCTGCTGCGCTGGCGGCGAAATCTGCCCCCTCGTTGGCTGACCGTTTCGGTACGGCGCCATCGGGCGATCCTGGCATCGTCAGCAGCGACGACGTCGACCAGGAGGAGCTGCTCGACCAGCTGGCCGAGCATCCGGACGATATTTACCTGCATCTGGAACTGGTCACCCTGTATTACTCGCGTCGCGACGTCGAGCATTTCGAGGCGGCGGCCGAGGCGATGCATGCCCACATCACCGACCCGCAGCAGGACGAGTGGCAGGATGTAGTGCACATGGGCGAGGATCTGGTGCCGGGTCACCCGTTGTTCGACCATCATGCCGAATTGCCGGCCCATGATGAAGCCGAGGCACGCCGCGCATTCGATATCGACGACTATGCAGCCGGTGGCAATGCACCCAAGGCAGTCCCGTCGATGCCACCGTTGCCATCACAGGCGCCGAAGAAGGTCAGTGAATACAGCTACAACTTCGATCTGACCCATCCGACCGCTGTCGCGGATTCTGCGGCCCACCCGGCGGCTGCGCAGGACAATACGCCGGTGGTGGCACCGGTGGTGACAGATACCCATGTATCGGGTACGCATGAGGCCGAACCGACGTCGAGCTGGCATTTCGACGAGTCGGCCAATGCGCATCACGTGGACGAGCACGGCAACGATCTGGGCGAGTTCAATGACGACCCGGTCGATACCAAGCTCGATCTGGCCCGCGCTTATGTGGACATGGGCGATGCTGACGGTGCCCGCGCCATGCTGAGCGAAGTGATGAAGGAAGGCAGTCAGATGCAGCAGGATGTTGCCAAACGCCTGCTTGATACCCTGCACTGAGCCGAGTCAGGCGCACTGCGCACGAAGAAATCGGGTCGGCCTTGCCGACCCGATTTCGTTGATGGGCTGCTAATCTTCGTGTCTTTCAGCGGGCCCTTGCACAACTTCATGCGTATTGCTCTTGGCATCGAATACGACGGCACCGACTTTTGCGGCTGGCAGCGCCTGAAGGCCGATGCCAGCGTGCAGGGGGCGGTGGAGCAGGCACTGTCTAAGGTTGCCGCGCATCCGGTCGAGATCAGTTGCGCCGGGCGTACCGATGCTGGCGTGCATGGCCGCTGCCAGGTCGTGCACTTCGATACCGAGGCGCAGCGCGACATGCGCGGCTGGATTCTTGGCACCTGCTCCAACCTGCCGGGCAGTGTGGCAGTGCTGTGGGCGCAGCCCGTGCTGGAAAGTTTCCATGCGCGCTATGCCGCGCGCAGCCGGCGTTACCGTTATCACATCCTCAACCGCCCGGTACGCGCCGCGCTGGATGCGCGCTACGTCACCTGGGAGCGCCTGCCGCTGGATGCCGCGCGCATGCATGAGGCGGCACAGGCTCTGCTCGGCGAACACGACTTCAGCGCGTTTCGCGCGCTGTCATGCCAGGCCACGCACCCGCGCCGCACCGTGCTCGCAGTGAACGTGCGGCGTGAGGGTGAACAGTTGTTCGTCGATATCGAGGCCAACGCGTTTCTGCATCACATGGTGCGCAATATCGTCGGTTCGTTGCTGCTGATCGGTCGCGGCGAACAACCGATCGAATGGATGGCCGAATTGCTGGCCGGTCGCGACCGCCACGTGGCCGGCCCGACCGCACCGGCTTCCGGGCTGACCTTTCTCGGGCCGCGTTACGATGCGCACTGGGGTTTGCCGACGGAAGTTTGCCAGATAAAAGCCGGCCTGAATGAGGCCGGCCAATGACGCGGATCAAGTGTTGCGGCATGACCCGGGTCGACGATGCGCTGCTGGCTGCGCGCCTGGGCGCGGATGCGATCGGGCTGGTGTTTACCGCACGTAGCCCGCGCCGGCTCGATCTGCAGCAAGCGAAGCTGATTCGTCAGGCGCTGCCGCCATTCGTTGCCACAGTGGCATTGTTCATGGATGACGACGCAGCGCTGGTGCATGCGGTGATCGATATGGTGCAGCCAGAGTTGTTGCAGTTCCACGGTCAGGAAAGTGATGCATGGTGCATGCAGTTTGGCCGGCGCTACCTCAAGGCGATCGCGATGGGCGAGGGCGAGGCGGCGCTGTCGCGTCTGCGCGATTACCCGCATGCGGCGGGGTTGCTGCTGGATGGCCATGGTCTGGGCGAGGCCGGTGGCAGCGGACGCGCATTCGACTGGTCACGGATGCCAGAGGGCCTGACACAGCCACTGATCCTGGCTGGTGGCCTTAATCCGGGCAATGTCGCCGACGCCATACGCATCGCGCGACCGTGGGCGGTGGACGTGGCCAGCGGCATCGAGGCTTCGCCTGGCATCAAGGATGCCGCTAAGATGGCCGCTTTCATTGCCGCAGTGCGGCAAGTGCCCCTGTAGGATCCGGCTTGTGTGCGAAAAGGTTTGCTGTGGCGCACACGGCGCACTCCTGCCCCAGCGAGTGAGTAAATGAGCAAGATTGTGGATTTCAACGCCTACCCCGATGCGCATGGTCGCTTCGGCAACTACGGCGGCAGCTATGTCGCCGAGACCCTGATGGCGCCGCTGGCCGAACTGACCGAAGCGTATCTGCGGCTGCGCGATGATCCTGAATTCATCGCCGAACTCGACCGCGACCTGAAGCACTACGTCGGTCGGCCCAGCCCGATCTATCACGCCGAGCGGCTGTCGCAGCATGTCGGTGGTGCACGCATCCTGTTCAAGCGCGAGGATCTGAACCATACCGGTGCGCACAAGATCAACAACACCGTGGGCCAGGCGCTGGTCGCCAAGCGTATGGGCAAGCCGCGCATCATCGCCGAGACCGGTGCCGGCCAGCACGGCGTGGCCAGCGCCACGGTGGCCGCGCGGCTCGGCCTGAAGTGCGTGGTCTACATGGGCGCGGTCGATATCGAACGGCAGAAGATCAACGTGTACCGGATGAAGTTGCTTGGTGCGGAAGTCGTGCCGGTGACTTCCGGCTCGAAGACGCTGAAGGATGCCCTGAACGAGGCGATGCGCGACTGGGTCACCAATGTCGCCGATACCTTCTACATCATCGGCACCGTAGCCGGTCCGCATCCGTACCCGCTGATGGTGCGCGACTTCAACGCAATCGTCGGTCGCGAGGCACGCGCGCAGATGCTGGAGCAGTACGGCCGGCTGCCGGACGTGCTGACCGCCTGTGTCGGTGGCGGCTCCAACGCGATCGGCCTGTTCCATGCGTTCCTCAACGACGCTGATGTGCGCATCGTCGGTGCCGAAGCGGCGGGTGAGGGCATTGCGACGGGCCATCACGCAGCCTCGCTGGCTGCGGGGCGCCCGGGCGTGCTGCACGGCAACCGTACCTATGTGCTGTGTGACGACAACGGCCAGATCACCGAGACGCACTCGATCTCGGCCGGACTCGATTACCCCGGTGTCGGCCCCGAGCACGCGTTCCTGAAGGATGCCGGCCGTGCCGAATATGTTGGTGTGACTGACGATGAGGCGATGGAAGCGTTTCATTTGCTGGCGCGTACCGAAGGCATCCTGGCTGCGCTGGAATCCAGCCACGCGGTGGCGCAGGCAATCAAGCTGGCGCGGGAGATGCCGAAGGACGGCATCGTGCTGTGCAACCTCTCTGGTCGCGGCGACAAGGATGTGCACACCATCGCTGCGCGCGAAGGGGTGGAAGTATGAGCCGCATCGACCGTCGCTTCGCCGCGCTCAAGGCTGCCGGTCGCACTGGCCTGATTCCGTTTGTCACTGCCGGCGATCCGTCGCCGCAGCACATGGTGGCACTGATGCATGCACTGGTCGACGCCGGTGCTGATTTGATCGAGCTGGGCGTGCCGTTCTCCGATCCGATGGCCGATGGTCCGGTGATCCAGCACGCCAGCGAGCGGGCGATTGCGCAAGGCGTGGGCCTGAACGAAGTGCTGGGCTGGATCGCCGCCTTCCGTCAGCGCGATGCCGATACGCCGATCGTGCTGATGGGTTACCTGAACCCAATCGAGATCCACGGTTACACACGCTTCACGCAGGAAGCCGTGCAGGCGGGTGTCGATGGCGTGCTGCTGGTTGATTGCCCGCTGGAAGAAGCGGCGGTCCTGCAGCCGCTGCGTGATGCTGGCTTGCAACAGATCCTGCTCGCCGCGCCAACTACCGCACCCGCGCGTATGGCGCGGCTGTGCGAGGCGGCGGAGGGTTTCCTGTACTATGTGTCGTTTGCCGGCATCACGGGTGCGGCGCACTTGAGCACCGGCGATATCGCCGCGCGCGTGGCGGATATCCGTGCCCATGCGAAGGCGCCGGTGGCAGTGGGCTTCGGCATCCGCGATGCGGCGAGCGCAAAGGCGATTGCCGCTTTTGCCGATGCGGTGGTGATCGGCAGTGCGCTGGTCGAGCGCTTGGCCGGAGCTACGGATGCCGAGGAAATATCCGTGCGGGTACGCGCGTTTCTCGTGCCGATCCGTGCCGCGCTTGATGCGCACTGAGAACACGCGCTGCCCGACGGCGGCGCGCTCACGAATTGTAGGGTGATGCGATGAATTGGCTGCAGAAAATCATGAATCCGCGCACCCGCCCGCAAAGTCCGAACGGCGGCAAGGGTTCGGTACCCGAGGGCGTATGGGAGAAGTGCGGCGGTTGCGGCACCGTGCTGTACCGGCCCGAGCTCGAGCGCAACCTGATGGTCTGCCCGAAGTGCAGCCATCATCATTACATCAGCGCGCGCATGCGGCTGGATACGTTGCTCGATGAAGGTTCTGGCCAGGAACTGTGGGCCAGCCTGGAACCCACCGACCCGCTGAAATTCCGCGACACCAAGAAGTATCGCGACCGCATCGTCGCCACCCAGAAAAAGCTCGGCGAGAAGGATGCGCTGCTGGCGATGAGTGGCAAGCTCAAGGGGCGCCCGCTGATGGCGGTGGCGTTCGAGTTTGCCTACATGGGCGGTTCGATGGGTTCGGTGGTTGGCGAGAAATTTGCCCGTGCCGCTGAGCGCGCGCTGGCCGACAAGAGCGCGCTGGTGTGCTTCTCCGCCACCGGCGGTGCGCGCATGCAGGAAGCGCTGTTCTCGCTGATGCAGATGGCCAAGACCTCGGCCACGCTGGCTCGTCTGCGCGACGCCGGTGTGCCCTACATCAGCGTGCTGACCAATCCGACCACGGGTGGTGTATCCGCCAGCCTGGCCATGCTCGGCGACATCAACATCGGCGAGCCGAAGGCGCTGATCGGTTTTGCCGGTCCGCGCGTTATCGAGCAGACCGTGCGCGAGACGTTACCGGAAGGATTCCAGCGTTCGGAGTTCCTGGTCGAACATGGTGCGATCGACCTGATCGTCGACCGCCGCGAAATGCGCGACAAGCTGGCTGATCTTCTCGGCATACTGATGAAGGCACCACGCGCCGCCTGATGATGCATGGTTGTGGTGAAGCGATGCCGCCGTCAGGCGGCATCGCTGTTTTCGGGTCCGGATTTTCTGCGCGCGGGTTTTCCACAGCCGATGTGGATGCCAGCCGGTAAAGCCTGTGGACAAGCCGGATCTGCTGCTTGTCGATCAAGCACTTGCTACACGATGCTCACGAACTGCGCAGGCGTGTCATTCGATAACGACGAATGCCGCATAGGCGCCATCGTGTCCGGCGATACAGTTTTCCACAGCATCTGTGCACGCCTTCGGTGCAAGCCTGTGGACAACCTTGCCCAGCCCTTTTACCTACAGGCACTTGGCACGCGGTGCTGACATTTTGCGCAGTCGTCGCGTGCGCCATGCGCAGTAATCCACAGCGATTGTGGAGCGTGTCCGGTAAAGCCTGTGGACAAGTACGCTATCTGCCTGACCGCAAAGGCGCTTGTGACGGCGTGCGTAAATCCTGCCCAGTAACGGCGCCGGCTCAGGCCAGTTTCGTTGCCAGTGACAACAGCCAGAGCGACGTAGCCCCCAGCCCGCTACCGATCAGGATCGCGGCGAACACGTCACTGGGATAGTGCAAGCCGAGGATCACCCGCGAGGCGGCCACCAGCGCAGTAAAGCCAAGCAGCAACGGCGCGAGATGCGGATACCAGGCCAGCGCGACGATAGTGAAACTCACTGCCTGCAAGGTATGCCCCGACGGAAAGCTGAACTCGTCCAGCGGTGGCACATGCGCGATCACACCGGGGCATACGCGGTAGGGACGTGGTCGATGTGTCCAGCGCTTCAAAAGGCGGTACAGCAGCAGTGCGACGAGTCCGGTGGCGGCCATCTGCGCGGCAGCGGCCAATCCTCGCTGGCCGCCAACCAAAGCCAGTACGGCCATCAGTGCGTACCAGAAGATGCCATCGCCGAGCCGGCTGATCGCGCCGAAGAACAACCCCACCGCACGCCGGGTACCCCAGCGGTTGGCTGCCTGGCAGACGCGCCGATCCAGCGCCAGACGGGGCCCACTCGAAAGCTCAGGCGTGTGCAGCGGCGGCAATGTGCTCATGCTGGTTCTCCTCGGCCATTTCGCGCAGCAGGGTTTCGAAGTCGCGGATCACTGCATCGGGTGAAAGACCAGCCACGCCGACATGGGCGGCGCGACCCATGTGCCGGATCAGGCCCGGATTGCTGGCCAGTCGGGTGGTCGCGTCGATGAATGCCTGCGCATTGCCCGACTCGATGCAGTAGCCGTTGACGCCGTCGATCAGATGTTCGCGTGCAGCACCTTCGGCGTAGGCCACCACGGGCAAGCCGGAAGACAGTGCCTCGAGAATCACGTTGCCGAAGGTTTCGCTCAGGCTTGGGAATGGGAACAAATCCGCACTGGCCACATGCCGCGCCAGGGTCTCGTCGCGCTGCACGCCGGCAAAGATGAAATCCGGGTGCGCCATTTCCAGTGCGCTGCGCGCAGGGCCATCGCCCACCCATACATAACGGGCTTGCGGCACACGCTGCTGGATCGCGCGAAACGCTTCCACTGCCAGTTCGAGATTCTTTTCCGGCGCGATGCGCCCGACGTACAGCACCACCGGGGTGGCGGCATCGACGCCCCAGGCGTGGCGCAGGTCGTCATCACGCCGATTCGGATGGAACAGTTGCGTATCCACCGCACGACGCAGCAGGCGAGCATTGCTGATGCCCATGGCTTGTAGTTCCTTGGCGAGTGCGTCGGTCGGTACCAGGGTGGCCGCAGCACGCTGGTGGAAGCGGCGCAGATAACCGCGCACGAGCGGTGTAAGCAGGCCCATGCCGTAATGGTTGGCGTAACTGTCGAAGCGGGTATGGAAGCCACTGCTGACCGGTATGCCCAATCGCGCGGCAGCACGCACTGCCGACCAGCCGAGTGGACCTTCGGTGGCCACATAGACCGCATCGGGACGTTGCTGCAGCCAGTGCTGCCGAATCGTGCGGCCGGCGGGCAGGCCGAAGCGCAGGCCTGGATAGCGGGGCAGGGCTCCGCCAGGCACGCTGAGCACATCGATGCCAGGTTCATCCTGATGAGGATGTGGGTGCCGCGGGCGGATCAGGTCCACGCTATGGCCGCGACCGACCAGGCCGGATGCCAGGTTGTGCACGGTCAGTGCGACGCCATTGATTTCCGGTGGATAGGTTTCGCTGACGATGCCAATGCGCATGACGGTACCTGTGCTGGCTTGGCCTAGCTTGGTCGGGCGGCGTTGCTGCGGTGTGGCGGGTACGTGACGCTGTGGTGACGCTCGCGTTGGCGCGGCTGATGCGGAGGGCCGTTTCAGGAAAACAGGCAGCGCCGACACTGGCCGAACCTGCTCATCGATGGAGACCATCGATGCTCCCGCAGTGCTGATGGGCAAGGCCCTAGAGATATCAAGTAATATTT
>Ga0302308_10005152_pt1 | contig 10216 bp, 12 predicted proteins | sample III_Palsa_E3_3_FD_200531 | JGI IMG/M metagenome (GOLD analysis project Ga0302308, IMG submission 200531) | Peat permafrost microbial communities from Stordalen Mire near Abisko, Sweden - III_Palsa_E3_3 | ecosystem: Environmental > Terrestrial > Soil > Palsa > Peat permafrost | place: Sweden... | reverse complement strand
GCGCACGTTGATTGCCCGGGCCACGCGGATTACATCAAGAACATGATCACGGGCGCGGCGCAGATGGATGGCGCGATTCTCGTGGTTGCGGCTACCGACGGCCCGATGCCGCAGACCAAAGAGCATGTGCTTCTTGCTCGCCAGGTGGGCGTTCCGTTCATCGTCGTGTTCCTGAACAAGTGCGACGCGGTTGAGGACGAAGAGCTGATCGAGCTGGTGGAGATGGAAGTCCGCGAGCTGCTGAGCAAGTACGATTACCCGGGCGACGACACGCCGATCATCCGCGGCTCTGCACTCGGCGCGCTCAACGGCGAAGCCCAGTGGGAAGCGAAGATCGACGAGCTCATGGACGCGGTGGACAAGTTCATTCCGCAGCCGGAGCGCGCGGTGGATCTGCCCTTCCTGATGCCGATCGAGGACATCTTCTCGATCTCTGGCCGTGGAACGGTTGTCACTGGCCGTATCGAGCGCGGCAAGATCAAGGTTGGCGAGGCTGCATCGATCGTCGGCTTCCGCGATACGCAGGCGACGGTTGTTACCGGCGTCGAGATGTTCAAGAAGCAGCTGGATGAAGGTTTGGCAGGCGATAACGCTGGTCTTCTTCTGCGCGGTATCGCGAAGGAAGATGTCGAGCGCGGAATGGTGTTGGCCAAGCCGGGTTCGATTACGCCGCACACCGTGTTCAAGGGCGAGGTTTACGTTCTGAGCAAGGAAGAAGGCGGACGTCATACTCCGTTCTTCAACGGCTACCGTCCCCAGTTCTATTTCCGGACCACGGACGTGACCGGATCGGCGAAGCTGCCGGAAGGTACCGAGATGGTGATGCCGGGCGATAATATCTCGCTCGAGATCACGCTGCACACACCAGTTGCCATGGAGAAGGGTCTGCGCTTCGCGATTCGCGAAGGCGGCCGGACTGTCGGCGCGGGTACGATCTCCGAGATTATCAAATAAGAGGGGCCAGGGCTTAGGGCCCAGGGTCCAGAAGGCAGGCGGCGGGCTTCGGCTCGCCGCTTTTTTGTTTGACCAAATGACCTACGGCTTGACTCTGACTCAAATTGTATATACGTTTGGCTCGTGGAGTTTCTGTTCGATCGCAGCAAGGATCGCATCAATCGAAAAAAGCATGGCATCGGGCTGAGCCGCGCGACTGACTTCGATTTCGACGCTGCGATCTTCGTGATTGACGATCGAAAAGATTATGGCGAAGTGCGTATCAAGGCGATTGGATTTCTGGATGCGCGGCTGTATGCACTTGTTTTCACACAGGAAGGCGAGAATGTGCGGGCAATCAGCCTGAGAAAGGCGAGCAAACATGAAGAAGGCGACTACGAAGACGGCAACTAAGCGAACCGTGGATAGGGACAATCCGGAATGGACGAAAGCGGAGTTTGCCCGGGCTGTCCCCTTCAGCGGTTTGCCGCAGGGTTTGCAGCGGGTGCTTTCTAATCGCAAGCGAGGGGAGCAGCGGGCCCCGAAGAAGGTGCCAGTTTCGATTCGGTTGTCGCCGGATGTGGTGGAGGCGTTTCGGAACACGGGAGCGGGGTGGCAGGCGCGTGTCGATGAGATCCTGCGGGCGCATATCAAGTAGGGCAGGGTGTAGGGGATAGAGTGTAGAGGATAGAGAAAGCGGCGGCCTTCGGCTCGCCGCTTTTGTTTTTGAGGCGAGGCTATGATTGGGCGTGCCCATGTTTGCCAGCGGTCGTGAAGCTAAGAAGTACCTTGTCGAGAGGATCGTCGAAGAGGCGCGGCGCGAGGATGTGCCGCTTTCGGAGATTGAGACGAAGATGCTGTATTTCTCCGAGACCGCTTGGACTCTGCCAGACATTCTTGAAGTCAATGAGACGTTTGAGCGTGAGTACGATGAGGTTGAGTATGAGCAGAAGGTCGCGGGGCTTATTCGCAGCTTTCGTGTCGCTGCTCATGAGCGGGATACGAAAGAGCTTGCGTCATGGGACGAAGCCGTTCGGGTGCTCAGCCGCGAAGACCACTACTTCCTTGTGCTGATTGGTGTTGCCGATGGGAAGTTCAAAGCGGCTGGGGCTGGTGACTCCGAGGCTTCCTGGCGGCGATTCTTGAAGCTTGTGGCGATGGGGGGCGGGCTGTTTCTTGTCTGTGCGGTCATTCTCATGCTGTTTCTATTTTTCAAGAGCAGGACGAGGCCTTAGATGAAGCAGATTCCTCCGCTGCGCTGCGGAATGACAGCCAGAAAAGCAAAGTAAGTTGCTGCCCGGCGCTCCTCTTCCGCTTTGGGGCGATTTCGTGGATAATAGATGAGGACGAGCGTGTGCCTGACCGCTTGGCTATCCCGTTTCAACTTTTCAGGAATACAGGTTGCAGGGACCTTAACCCTGCGTCGCGGCGTGTCAGGTGGATGGGGTGAAGACTCCAACTGCAGGGCAAGTTGCTTGCCAGCCGAGGTGGTTGGCCAAACTAGAGAGGAAGTATCATGCGCGAGATCATTACACTGCAGTGTCCGGATTGTAAGAACCGGAACTATTCGACGACGAAGAACAAGAAGACGACCACGGGACGGTTGGAGTTCTCCAAGTTTTGCAACACGTGCCGGAAGCATACGGCGCATAAAGAGACCAAGTAGTTTTTGGTTCTCAGTTGTCAGTTCTCAGTTGTCAGGAAGAACGGTTTCGAACTGAGAACTGAAAACGAATAACTGAGAACTTACAGGGGCGTAAGCTCAACGGTTAAACTGTCGGTCTCCAAAACCGAACTTCTCGGTTCGAATCCGAGCGCCCCTGCCAGACTTATCGAACGATTGCTAGAAACTAGTTAGATTCAGACATCGAACGCAGCAGCAGTTTCAGGAGTACATCCATGGCGAAGACCGCCGTAGTTGAGGCAAACGAACAGAGCGCATTGCAGCGGGCAACCGCGGGTCCCCAGCGGCTCATTGAATTTCTGAAGGAAACGCGTCAGGAGATGAGCAAGGTCCACACGCCGTCGCGGGCAGAAGTGCAGTCGACGACGATCGTGGTGATCGTTGCGGTGTTTCTGTTTGCCGCTTACTTTTTTGCGGTGGACTGGACGCTGGGCCGGGGCATCGATCAGATGTTCCTGTCGCTGACCAAGCACTAGGGCAGAGCCGGAATACCGGGGTCTCTCCGCTGCGCATGACAAGAAGCCGTCATGCTCCGGTCGAGATGACGGAGTTGGGTTGGACGGATAGAATTTCATGCTTCGGTCGATATGACGAGATTTGGGTTTGAAGGAAAGTAAAACCATGGCAGATGAGTTGAAGCAGGACGAAGAGCAGGTCGTATCGGTCGGCGCGGATGCTGCGCTGGCGAGCGACGTTGCGGTGGACCCTGAAGTGGCGCAAACGAACGAGACCGCGGGCGGCGACGTCGCAGCGGCGGATGGCGCGCCGGCTGCGGCGCCGGTGAACGAGAACTTCAAGTGGTACATCATTCATGCCTACTCGGGGTTTGAGCGGAAGGTGAAGGAGTCGCTGCAGAGCCGCGTGGCTGCGTATCACCTGGAAGATAAAGTCGGGCGCATCGAAATTCCGACTGAGCCGACGACCGAGCTGCGCAACGGGAAGAAGTACACGATCGACCGCGTGTTTCTGCCGGGGTATGTGTTTGTGGAGATGGCGCTGGACAACGACATGTGGCACGTGGTGAAGAACACGCCGCGGGTTACGGGTTTCTTGCAGACCGGCGACCAGCCCAATGCGCTCTCTGAGGCAGAGGTTAATGCGATGTTGAATCGCAGCGACGTGACCAAGGAGAAACCGAAGCTCAAGCTCAAGTTTACGAAGGGCGAACAGGTTCGGATTACCGATGGGCCGTTCAACAACTTCAATGGCGCGGTTGATGACGTCAATGAAGACAAGCAGACGCTGAAGGTGATGGTGTCGATCTTTGGCCGGCCGACGCCGACTGAGGTTTCGTTTGCGAATGTGGAGAAGGTCGAAGAATAGTGCGTAATGAGTAGTGAGTGGTGAAAGACGCGCTCGCTGGGCGAGCGTAAGGAACAGACAAGTTTTGGGAGTCACAGCCCGGGCGCTTCCCCGGACCTTCTAACTCCTGGCAGTACGCGGTAAAAAAAATCATGCGAGGCGATGTGCAGTAGCACCGCCCGCAACCTAGAGAAGGATTACGAATATGGCACCGAAGAAGATTCAGGGATACGTCAAGCTCCAGATCATTGCCGCGAAGGCGACGCCGGCACCGCCGGTTGGACCCGCGCTTGGACAGGCGCAGGTCAACATCATGGAGTTCTGCAAGCAGTTCAACGAGCGCACCAGCAAGGATCCGTCGATGGCGGGTCTGACGATTCCAGTCGTCATCACGGTGTATGCGGACCGCACGTTCTCGTTTATCACGAAGACGCCTCCGGCTCCGGTGTTGCTGCTGAAGGCTGCTGGGATTCCGAAGGGCTCGGGCACGCCGAACAAGGACAAGGTTGGCAAGGTAACCGAGAAGCAGATCCAGGAGATCGCGAAGCAGAAGATGCCGGACATGAATGCGGCGTCGATTGAGTCGGCGGCGAAGAGCATTCGCGGCACGGCGCGGTCAATGGGCATCGAAGTCGTCGCGTAAGCGGAAGTTTAGAAGAACAAAGGGCGCAGAAGGATTGTGAAGGGTTTCCCTTGCGATTCGGCTGCGCCTTTTCTTTCTCGTGGTGATTCGTGGTGGGTATGAGTTTTCCAATGGGTACGGCTGTGGACGGACGCCAGTGCATCCTAATTAGTGCGAGTAAATTGTGCGATGTATTTCGTCATGCGAAAACGCGCATCGGACGGGGAAGTAAGAACTGACTCATGGATGTTTCGAATACATTTCAGCGGGACAATCCGGCGAGGGATCTGGGGGTAGACGGGCCGGCCTCGCTGCTGGAGGCGATTGTCCATTCTTCGGAAGACGCGATTATTGCGAAGAACCTGGATGGGATCGTTACGAGCTGGAATCCTGCGGCTACCAGGATCTTCGGATATCAGCCGGAGGAGATCATTGGGCAATCGATTCTCAAATTGATTCCTGAGCATTTGGAGCACCAGGAGCCGTTCATCCTGGGCAAGGTGAGGGCCGGGGAGCAGATCGCGCATTTTGAGACGGAGAGGGTGAGGAAGGATGGGCGACTGATCGTTGTGTCGCTGACGATTTCCCCGGTGCGCGACAGGCACGAGAAGGTGATTGGAATTTCGAAGATTGCCCGCGACATTACGGAGCAGCGGCAGATGGAGAATGCCCGGGCTCGGCTGGCGGCGATTGTGGAGTCGGCCGACGATGCGATTCTGAGCAAGGATCTGAACGGGATAATCACTAGCTGGAACCGGGCGGCGGAGCGGACGTTTGGGTATACCGAGGAGGAGATCCTGGGGTCGTCGATTTTGACGCTGGTGCCGAAGGAGCTGCATCCGGAGGAGGCGATGATCCTGCGCAGGATTCGCGCAGGCGAGCGGATTGAGCACTACGAGACGACTCGGTTGGCGAAGGACGGAAAGCGCCTGAATGTGTCGCTGTCGATCTCGCCATTAAGAGACACGTCGGGTCAGGTGGTGGGAGCGTCGAAAGTGTTGCGCGACGTGACGCAGCGGAAGCGGATGGAGCAATCGCTGGTGGAGGCGGAGAAGCTTTCGGCGAGTGGGCGGATGGCGGCGTCGATTGCGCACGAGATCAACAATCCGCTGGAGGCGGTGCTGAATTTGATTTACCTGGCGCGTTCGAACTCTATGGACCCGGAGGTGACCTCGTATCTGAATACGGCGGAGAGCGAGCTGGTGCGGCTGTCGCATATTGCGAAGCAGACGCTGGGCTTTTATCGCGAGCAGAATTCGGCTGCGATGGTTTCGTTGACGGAGCTGGTGGGTGAGGTGCTGAAGATTTACAGCTCGAAGTTGCGCGAGGCGGGGGTGACGGTGGAGACGAGCTTCGCGTCGGGGCGAGAGGTGGTCGTGCGGAAGGGAGAGATGGTGCAGGTTATCTCCAATCTCGTGACGAATGCGATGTATGCGATGAATCCAGGCGGAACGCTTCGGGTAAGCACGGAGGATGGCCGGTGCGGCGACCGCGAGGCAGTGGTGTTGATCATTGAGGACAATGGGCGAGGGATTCCGGCGGAGAATCTGGAGCGGGTGTTTGAGCCATTTTTCACGACGCGCGGAGCGATTGGTACGGGGATCGGGCTGTGGGTGGCGAAGCAGTTTATTGGCGGACACTCGGGAACGATTGAGGTGGAGAGCAGCACGGACATGGTGTCGCACGGAACGAAGTTTCGTATCGCGCTGCCGCTGGACAATGTATACGCGAGCGATTTGGTGAATTAGGGGCAGGACAAAAGTGCGATGCGGCAGTCGTGATGAGGTTGGCGGCTATCTAGTGATTGCGATAGCATTCGACGAGCATGAAGTCGGTCCAGGTGTGGGCATCGATGGATTGATCGCCTTTCCAGGTGAAGTGGGTGGGGGAGTGGGTTGTGTACGTGGCGCGGGTATAGGGATGGGCGGCGGTGGGTTCTTTGAAGGCGTAAGTGATCGAGTAGCCGCTTCCGTGATCGTGGTTGAGGAGGACGCCGCCGAGGTCTTGGGAGACGAGGTCGGTCCAGGCGCCGGTGAGGGCGTTGAGCCACTTGATGTTCCAGGTGCGGGTGTCGGCGTCGTAGGTGCGGACGTTCATGCCGAGGACGATGAGATCGCCGGAGAGGTTGGTCATGCGGTACTCGTCGGCGATGGCGTGGCCGTCGAGGATAAAGCGGCCGAGCCATTGGGCTTCGAAGCGCTGCCAGTCGCCGCGGGTGGATTTGATGCGGGCGTTGCATTGCCAGCTGCCGATGAGGAAGGCGAAGGCTGCTAGCTCGGGAGGCGCTTGGGGAGAGAGCTTGCCGAAGGCGGGATCGGGGAGTGGTTCCAGGGTTAGTTGATGGGGCTGGTCTTGATTCGAGTGGTTCATGAGAGCGGTCTCCGCGAAGGTTGCTGGTGGTGAGGGAGCTTCCGGGTTCGCATGGGAGAACTTGCAAGTGTGGCGAGTTGATGATGCGTCGGTCAGAGTGCCGACTTGTTGGATCGTTTCTATCTTGCCACAGGCGGGATGAAATCACATGCGGAAGCGAGCGGCGTGAGCGGTATCCGACGACGGACGCGGTGGGTCGGGCATAATGGTTGTTTCGCGGCAGGCTGCTTGATTGGCGGCATGTAGTGCGCGGAGGGATTGTGGTTCTTGAAGCGGCGGTGCTGAACGTGATTGGCGGCGAGGAGCGGGCGTTTGAGCAGGCGATGAAGACAGCACGGCCGCTGATCGAAGCTACTCCAGGATTTGTGTCGCTGGATCTGCATCGCTGCATGGAGACGCGGAATCGTTACCTGCTGCTGGTGCGATGGGAGAGCCTGGAGGATCATACGATTGGGTTTCGGCACTCCGACCGGTATGAGCGATGGCGCGAGTTGCTGCATCATTTTTACGAGCCGTTCCCGTTGGTTGAGCACTACGGCGAGACGCTGTTTGCGAATGATTGAGATGGAGAGTATGGCGAAGAAGATTGTGGTGTTGGGGAGTTTTGTGGCGGACGTGGCGTTTCGTGCGGCTCGACTACCGGGGTGGGGCGAGACGTTGATGGGGAGCGGGTTTGCGCTGGGGCCCGGTGGTAAGGGGTCGAACCAGGCGGTAGCGGCGGCGCGGGCGGGGGCGGCGGTGCAAATGCTTTCGCGGTTGGGCGATGATGCGTTTGGAAGGCTGGCTCGGGAGACGTGGGCGGCGGATGGGATTGATGCGTCGCTGGTGGAGAACTGCGAGACGGCGACGGGGTCGGCGGTGATCATGATTGATGAGGTTCGCGGAGAGAACGCCATTATTGTGGTGCCGGGAGCTTGCTTTACGCTGAGGCCGAAAGATGTGGAGTCGGCGGGTGAAGCGATTCGGTCGGCGCGGGTTTTGCTGACGCAGCTGGAGCTGCCGCTGGATACGGTGGAGTGTGGGTTGCGGATCGCGCGCGAGGCTGGCGTGCGAACGATTCTGAATCCGGCACCGGCGCAGGCGTTGGGCGATGAAGTGTTGGGGCTGGCTGACTTTTTGATTCCGAATGAGAGTGAGGCGGCTCTGTTGACGGGGATGCCGGTGGAGAGCGTGGTGCAAGCCGAGGCGGCGGCGTGCGTGCTAATGGGGCGGGGCGCGAAGTGCGTAATTGTGACGATGGGGGAGAAGGGGGCGCTGGTGTGTGTCGAGGGAGAGGCGGCGGTGTTGGTGGGGGTGTTCAAGGCCGGGGCGGTGCTCGACACTACCGGGGCGGGCGATGGGTTTTGTGGCGGGTTTGCGGCGGCGTTGAGTGAGGGACGGTCGGTGCTGGAGGCGGCGCGGTTTGGGTGCGCGACGGCGGGGATTTCGGTGACGCGGGCGGGGACGGCGCCGTCGATGCCGAGGCGGGATGAGATTCTGGCGCTGCTGGGTTAGGGAAGTTGCGTTGGCGGGACGGACGAACGGACGCGCGCTTCGCGCGCTAGAAGCAGGTTCCTCGCTCCGCTCGGAATGATAGCCAGAAAGGCAAGAGCAACTGCAAGTGCAAGAACAAGTGCAAGTGCAAGAACAAGTGCAAGTGCAAGAACAAGTGCAAGTGCAAGAACAAGTGCAAGTGCAAGAACAAGTGCAAGAACAAGTGCAAGAGCAGGTGCAGGTGCAGGTGCAGGTGCAAATACAGGGAGCTCTCCACTGCGCATCGCGAAGAGCGCGATGCTTCGGTCGAGATGACGGGGGTTGGTGGGGAAGGGGTGGGTTAGCTGGTGGCGAAGAGGCTGGGTTGGAGATCTTCGGGGCGGACGGGGATGGGTGGTTTGCGGGCGGCGGACTGTTTGTTGGCGGATTCTTTGCCGGCGGCCTGGGAACTGGCCGGTTGGGGAGTGGAGAGGTCGCGGGTTAGGTGGGCTTCGGAGTTGCGCTCGTAGAGGTGATGCTTGCGGCAGATCTGGCGGGTGAGGGTGGCCATGCGGTTGCGGTAAGTGGCGTCGACGAAGTCTGCCTTGGCGAAGCGGCGGTTGTAGTCGTCGGCAAGGTGGGGAAGGTGTTCGCGGATGAAGGCTAGCCAAGTGGGGCGGGAGCAGGATTTGAGGAAGAGAGGGTGGGCGCCGAGGAAGCAGGCTCCGGCGGCGGAGGCACGTTCGGCTACGGAGTCGATGGAGGCTACGCTGTCGTTGATGCCGGGAAGGAGTGGGGAGCAGAGGACGCCGGCGTTGAGGCCGGCGATGCAGAGCTTGCGTAGGGCGGCGAAGCGGAGGTCGGGGCGGGGGGCGCGGGGTTCCAGCTTGCGGGCTAGCGCGGCGTCGGTGGTGGTTATCGTGAGGTGTATGACTAAGGTGTTGTTCGCGGCGATTTGCTGGAGGAGGTCGATGTCGCGCGTGATGAGGGAGGACTTGGTGATGATGCCGATACGGAGGCCTTTTTGGCGGGCGAAGACTTCGAGGAGAGAGCGGGTGATGCCTACTCTGCGTTCGATGGGTTGGTAAGGATCGGTGGCGGTTCCGATGGCGATCTCTTCGGTGGGGTCTACGTGGCGGAGTTCTTGCTCGAGCAGCCACGCTGCGTTTTCTTTGAGGTAGATTTCGTGCTCGAAGGCGAGGGCCCAGGGCTGTTGCGGGATGTCGTGTGTGCCGGGTGGGGGCGTGTTGATCGGGGCTGGCTGGAGGAATTCGTGGGTGTAGCGGGCGTAGCAGTATTTACATCCGAACTCGCAGCCGCGGTAGGGGTTGATGGTCCAGTAGTTCTTGAGCTGCCGCTTGGAGACGGAGCGGTTGAGGATTGTTCGGGGTTGGAGGGTGCGGAACTCGATTTGGTGGCCGTCGTCGGTGTGGGTGGACTCGGCTGCCAGGCGGGCCATGCCGAGGAGGCGCGGGCCGGGGTGTTGGTTGAGGATGGGAAAGAGGGAGCTGGGGGTGAGTTTGGTTTTCGCCATTTCTTCGCCTCGCTGGAGAAGAGAGTAGGCGGGAGGGCGGGGGTGTGTCAAGAGGGATTACTCGTAGTCGGTTCTTCGCCTTCGTGGTGTGGCGGGGAGCCCGGGCTCCTGGGGTTCCAGTGGGACGGGGAAGTCGGAGAGGTTGGATTCTACGCGGTTGCGGCCGAGAAGCTTGGCGAGGTAGAGGGCGCTGTCGGAGGCGTTGAGTAGGGAGACGGGGGACTGGCCGGTTTCGGGGACGGCGACGGCGACGCCGATGCTGATGGTCTGGAGATGCCAGGGGCTGCCGGGGTGGGGAAGTTTGATGGCGGCGACGGCG
>Ga0302308_10005147_pt1 | contig 10222 bp, 7 predicted proteins | sample III_Palsa_E3_3_FD_200531 | JGI IMG/M metagenome (GOLD analysis project Ga0302308, IMG submission 200531) | Peat permafrost microbial communities from Stordalen Mire near Abisko, Sweden - III_Palsa_E3_3 | ecosystem: Environmental > Terrestrial > Soil > Palsa > Peat permafrost | place: Sweden... | reverse complement strand
GTGATCGTCCCCAGGTTGGCGATGTGCAGGTTGGTGATCAGGCCCTGGCAGGAGCCGGCGCCGCCGTAGAGCGGATTGGCCGAGCCATAGACGAAGGTGGCGCCGGGGCCGACCGCGTCGGCCGGGGAAAAGTAATCGCCTTCGGGGAAGATCTCGCTGGCGCGGAAGGCCAGCTTGTAGTAGCCCACCACCGACAGCTCATCGGTCGCTCCCAGGCGGAACGAGATCTGGTTGGTCGGCAGCAGGATGCTCTTGATCTCGGCGCCGGGCACGAAGGCCTTGGTGGCATCGGCGCGGCTCTGCGCCAGGGCGATGCCCTCGAAGAACAGGCTCTGGCCGTACGCCACCAGCTGCTGGCCGGCGCGCACGTTGAGGTTCATGCCGAGGAAGGCCCAATCGGCATAGGCATAGGCGTCCAGCAGGCGATAGCGATTGCCGTCGTAGTAGCGGGCGCCCGGGGTCCAGTTGTTGGTCGGAATGCCCATCGTATTGACGGTGCTGGGATCGTCGTTGTCGTTGGGGTGGTGGTAGACCTGGTCGTAGAAGCCGTCGCCGCTCAGCTCCATGCCGTAGTTGTCCCAATGAAACTGCAGCTCGCCGATGGCGGTGGCGCGGTTGTTGATCAGGCTGCCGGCCTTGAAGTTGCGGTCGCCATCGTCGTAGTTGATGGTGGTGGGCAGGCCGGTATGGGTAAAGGAGAAGATCTGGGCCGGCTGTCCCGGAACCTGCGTCGGCAGCAGATAGGATTGGAACTGGTCGACCGGCCCGTTGATCAGCGCGTTGTTGGGACTCTTGGTGCGCATCGCCGCGGCGTAGGACACCGTCAGCTTGTAGTCGAGCGTGGCATCGCCCCACAGGTCGAACTCGCCGGCATGCGCCGCGCCCTGACACAGTGCTCCGCCCAGAAACAACGCGGCCAGCCGCGTCCCTTTTTTCCGCACAAACGAGTACCGCTCCCCGCGCACTGTGGGCATGGTTTCCCCTCCTACTTATTTGCCCGATACCTTATCGAGCGCGGGGGCGGGGAACCTCGTCCGAATTGGTGAGTACGACTTCCTAGAAATTGAACAAGCGTAAAATTTCGCTTGATCCCGGCCTTTCGGCTGGCCCGCTACCAGACGCGGGGAGCGCCTTGCGGATCGACGGCGAATGCGATCGTGCCGAGATAACCCTGCTCCGGCCCGGTGCCCAGAGGGGACAGCTGCAGTACCGGTCCACCGGCGCCGAGGATGCCGTCCTGGGTCAAGGGCGTGCGCGGCACCTGATGCCGCGAATAGGGCTGCCGTGCGCCGATGGTGTCGCAGAAATCGTCGGCGAACCCGAACTGTCCGGTATGGCAGACGTGGCCGCCCGCATAGCGGTCGCCGCGCGGCTTGCCACCGACGTGCGCCTTGAGATGGATGTGCACGGCGCGGCCCGCATACCAGCCGGGCACGATGGTGCGGAACTCGGCCACGCCGTCCGCGCCCGTCAGTTGCACCCCGCGCAGGAAGCTCAGATGGTCAGTGGCTCTGGGCTTGGGTGGGGGATGGTCCGGATGCCCCGGACGCAGGCCGAAGGACGGGCCGGCGCCGACGCTGCCGGGCGGCGGCGCCTGTCCCGGCGGGGAACCCGGAAAGGGCAGCGCACCCTGCTTGCCATAGCCGGAGTAAACACCGCCGGCATCGCAATGCCAGACGTCGATCGCGGCGCCGCCCAAGGGCCGGCAGGTGCCGGCATCAAGCAGGGTGATGCGCAGCAGCAGCGGCACGCCGGGCTTGCCCTCGGCGATGTCGCGGCGCAGTTTCGGCCGATCCAGGTAATAAGGCCCCTCGGTCAACTCCGGAGTGAGGGTGCACGCCGGCACCGGGGCTGCACCCTCCCCCGCTCGCGCCGGCCGCGCCAGTGCGAAAGCCGCAGCCAGGCCGCCAAGGAGAATGTCGCGGCGACGCCAGGCGCCTGCGCTGCCGAGCCGGTTCAATGGAACGCCTGCCATGCCTGGATACCCCCGGGGTTTTAAGCGGCGATGCTACGCGGCATCCGCCGCACCGCCCCGGAGCTTTACCGTTGGTTTACGTAGTCCGGCGGATCCGGCCGGGCGGCCGCCGGGCTTTTCAGCGCGAGGCCCGGCGGGGTATCCGGCGGCAGCGTTGCGCGCCATTGCTCCAGCTGGGCGCCGATCAGGGCGCCCTTGGCGATCTGCGGCTCGGAATGGACTTCCTGGTCGCGCGTCTCCCAGCGGTCGACCAGGGTCCGCGCTATGCCAAATGCGTCGGTGAACGAGGTGGTCTGGTTCAGCGCCTGCTCCAGATAGGCGCGACCGAAGTAGGTGAATTCGGCGTCGTCGGAGCAGCCGAAGGAGGTGCGGTCGGCACGGGCGGCGGTGATGACCAGGGTGTGATCGTCCTTGAGGCTGTTGATGAAGCTGCCGCTGTAGCAGGCGGAGACCACGATGACCTTCCAGCGGATGCCGGAATCCTTGAGGATCTGCGCCAGGCGCGGCGCATTGAACGGGGTGAAGCTGAGGCCTGGCAGCTTGGTCACCAGCTCGGCGTCGCGCGAGCCATGGCTGGTCAGGTACAGGAACAGGATGTCCTGCTGCGGGTTCATCTTCCTGCCGATGGCGCGCAGGCCGCGATCCAGGTTGAGCGCGCTGGCCAGCGGCAGCTCGCCCACGGTGCCGCGGCTGTTGACCAGGGTCAGGCTGCGCTGCGCCGTGCCGAAGCGCTCGGCGAACAGGCGGGTGCCGTACAGCGCCTCCTTGCGGAACACGTCCTGCTCGCCATCCGGTGCGTAGGCCACGAAATACAGGCTAGGCCGGCCCGGACGCGTGGGAGCGATGTTGGCGAGCGCCCGGCTCAGCAGCTCGTCCTGGCGCGAAAACACTTCCTCCGCCACCAGCTTCGGCACGCGCTCCTGCTGCTGGTACTCCGCGCTGTAGTCCTTCTCCCAGATGTCGGTATCGGGTATGCACCAGGACAGCACGGCGAACAGGGCCGTGACCGCCAGAGCCGCCAGGCCGCGCCGGGCCCCCGACCGCAGCACTCCCAGCAGGGACAGCAGGCGCCAGACGATGGCGAGGGTCCAGCACTGCATCGCGGCGTAGTACGCCCAGTCCCAGAAACTCTTGTGCCTCTCCAGGCGCGGCAGCACATGCTGGTAGACCAGGTCGGCCACCGTATCGCTCAACAGTCCGGCGGCAACCATCATGATGGCGAAGCGCCACAGCAGCTCCGGCCGTGACGACAGCCGCGCCAGCACCGTGCTGGCCAGCAGCAGGGGCAGGAAGAAGAAAGCCTGGGATTCCAGTCCCCACAGGTCGAATTGCTTGGGCGCTTCCACCGCCAGCCAGGACCAGCCGCAGTTCAGCAGCAGGCTGGTCGCCATCAACACCCAGAACAGGCCCGGCCCTAGGCGCAAGCCCGGCAGCGAAGGCCGCCCCAGCAGGGCGATGCGGCAACCGGCAACAATCACACGCAGATAATTGCTCCAGGCGGAAGCGGTCCGCGGCAAGGGCGGCGGCAGAGCCGGCAACGGGGACAGCAGGGGGGACGGTACGGGATCGCGTGGCGGCGGCTCGCCGTGCCAGCCGCCGCCGGAAGATGTGTCGGTCATGGCCCAGTATGCCGAGACGCGGCGGGCGCCGGAAGCAGTCTGCGTCACAGTCCGCGCGGCATTTCAGCGGGCGCCGTGCAAAAGAGCTATATCAAACAAATTAATCAGTATTTTCCAGCGCGCCGCGGCGCGGCCATAGTGAAGCTTCTTTCCATATAAGGTCCGGCCGCGCCTACGCGAAGCCCGGACAGTTTCAGGCTAGGGGATGAAGTGAAGGCCAGGGCTAGTGGGTTGTGGACGTTTGCGGCTGCGGTGACGTCGCTGGGTTTTGGCCTGCACCTGCCGGCAGCGGCCGAAGTTGCTGCCGCACCGCCGAGCGATCCGGCAGCCACCACGCCGGCACCGACCGCTGTTGCCGCGCCCACTGCGGCCGACACGTCCTCCGACTCCACCCGCCTGCAGACGGTAGTGGTGACCGCACAGAAGCGCAACGAAGCGATCAACTCCATCCCGATGGCGATCAGCTCCTTCCGCGGCGAGGAGCTGCAGGCGATGGGCGTGTATGACACGCGCGACCTGGGCAAGCTGGTGCCCGGCTTCACCGCCGCCGATTCCGGCTTCGACACGCCGACCTACACCATGCGCGGCGTCGGCTTCGCCGACTCGAGCTTCTCCACCACCTCCACCGTCGGCATCTACAACGACGAGGTCAGCCTGGCCTACCCGATCATGAGCAAGGGGCCCAACCTCGACCTGCGGCGGGTGGAAGTGCTGCAGGGACCACAGGGCACCCTGTACGGCCGCAACTCCACCGGCGGCGCCATCAACTACATCGCTAACAAGCCCGGCGGGTCTTTCAGCGACGGGGCCGACGTGTCCTACGGCAGCTTCGGCCGGGTCGACGCGGAGGGCTATGTCAGCGGGCCCATCAGCGAGTCGCTCAAGGGGCGCTTCGCCGTCAGCAGCACCACGTCGGAAGAAGGCTGGCAGATCAGCAACACCCGCCCGGACGACACCCTGGGCAAGCTCAACAAGCAGGCGGCGCGCGGCATCCTCGACTGGCAGGCGCGTGACGATCTGTTGCTGCGCCTGACGCTATCCGGCTGGACCGACAAGAGCCAGCCGCAGGCGCCTTATGCCGTGGCGCCGCAGGCGCAGTTCGAGCTGCCGCTGGGATCGCAGCTCCCCGCCTTGCTGCAGTCGCTCACCGGCCTCAACATCAACAACCTGTTCCTCGATCCCTCGGTGAAGAATTACCCCTTTATCCCCAACAACAAGAATCCGCGCATCGCGGACTGGAACCCGCATCCCGAGTACGCCTACGGCCTGCACGACAATTTCTGGATGGCCTCGCTGCGGCCGAGCTGGGACATCAGCGACACGGTCAACCTGACCGGCCTGTTCAGCTACCAGCAGATGCGCGCCGACGGCTCCTCGCTGCCGCAGGGCGGCATGGATGTGGAGGACATCGACCAGGTGCTGCGCGCCTATATCCGCACCTACCAGGGCGAGGTGCGGCTGTCCGGCAAGATCGGCCAGCGCGGCGACTGGCTGGTCGGCGTCAACGGCAACTACGACAAGCACCATGAGGTGGACGAGGGCCTGGGCTCGGAGAACAGCCTCAATGTGCTGATCTTTGGCGACACCCCGCCGCTGGACAAGCCGCTGTTCTTCCAGAAGGGCGCGGCCAAGAGCGATGCGCAGGTGCAGACCGACAGCGCCTTCGCCGACGGCGACGTGCAGTTGCTCGACACGCTGAAGCTGACCCTGGGCCTGCGCTACACCCGCGAGAAGCAGGACTACTCGGGCTGCACCTACGTGCTGTCCGACAACGCCTCCATCATCCCCTTCCCCTTCTTCACCGCGGCAAGCTTCCTCAAGGGCGGCAACTCGGTGGTGCCGCAGGGCCAGTGCGGCAGCCTCAATGCCAATAACGATGCCGGCCTGTTCATCGACAGCCTGAGCGAACACAATCTGTCGTACCGCTCGGTGCTGAGCTGGACGCCGCTACAGGAGGCGCTGCTCTACGCCTCCTATTCGCGCGGCTACAAGGCCGGCGGCTTCCCCACCGTATTCTCGGTGGACCAGCAGAGCCTGTCGCCAGTGGTGCAGGAGAAGCTGGACGCCTATGAAGTGGGCGCCAAGTTCGCCTCGTCCGACAAAACCCTGCAAGCCAATTTTGCGGCCTACTACTACAACTACACCAACAAGCAGCTGTTGACCTATTTCAAGGATCCAATTTTCGGCGCCCTGCAATACCTGCAGAACGTGCCGAAGTCCCTCGACGAGGGCCTGGAACTCAGCACCACCTATGTGCCGGTGGACAAGCTGTTCCTCACCGCGGCCGGCTCCTACATCCGCACCAAGGTGATCGAATACGAAGGCAAGGACGACCAGGGCAACGCTTTCGACTTCGCCGGCCAGTCGTTCAACTACACGCCGCGCCTGCAGGCCAGCCTGCTGGCCAACTACACCTTTGCCATGAGCCGGGATCTCAACCTCTCCCCCGGCGCCAGCTTCACCTACACCGGCGGCACCAACGCCACGCTGGAACACGACCCCCTGTTCGCCATGAACGCGCACCGCCTCTACGACGTGCACCTGGGCCTGACACCGCCGGACCGCAAGTGGTCGCTGACCGCCTACGGCCGCAACCTAGGCAACGAGTTCTATCGCACCTCGGTGATCAAGCTGGGCGACTCGGTATTCGCCTACACCGGGATGACGCGGGTTTACGGGCTGACATTCACCTGCGACTTCCGCTAGCCGGCAGCCTGCCTGAACAGATTTTGCGGACGAGACTCGATCGTCAAGTTGAGTAAAGGCGATGGCAGCCGGGCCTGAATCGGCGCTTCGTTCAGAATGCATACAGCCTTGCTTGTTAGCCTGTGGTCACGCCAACAAGCAAGGATGAAACGCATGAACAAGACAGCGATTTACACGGCCCTGACGACCATCAGTCTGGCTCCGCTAGCGGCGGATGCCCATGGCTTCGGCGGCTTCGGCCACGCAGGGCGTGGCGGGATGCTTGGCCTGCTGCTGGTGATCGTCGCGGTGGCCGTTATCGCAACTGTCATTGCGAGTGCCAGCCATCATGATCGCCGGAACTAGCCGCCTGTAGCAGCGGGAAAGCCGCGGCGGATGAGGCCGCGGCTTTCCTGGTCAGGCGCCGGTGCGAACTGCGCGCCCCGGCCATCACGCTGCTCAACAGGACTCAGCGGCCGTGTTCGACGTCGTGGATGGCGTGCTCGGTGGCGTGGATGGCGCCGTCGACATGGCCCACGGCACGATTGCGCAAGCCCTTGGTCTCGGGATCATCCTCTTCACGCGCCACGTCGGAATGCACCTTGCGCAGGATTTCCAGCGCCTTGTGCAGGCGGCCCGGATGATCGGCCGGCGCGTCCAGCGGCTCGTGGTCGTGGATGTCCTTGCCGTCGTCGATGGCGGCATGCTTGATTTCGCCGATGGCCCCGTCGATCTCGGTGATGGCCACGTCTTCCTGCCCGCTCACCGCCGCATCGCCGGGGCGATGGTCCAGCAGCCAGCGCGCGGTGCGCAGATCGCTCAGTGCATGCAGATAGAACGGGTGCTTGCCCGGCAGATCGGCACTCGCCGCGAACGGCACAGACAGCAGCAGCAAAAAGCCGGACAACAGAAGCTTGATGTTCAGTTTCACGAGGTTCCCCCTACTGGTTGAAGAAATGATGTCGCTCTGATGAATCGTCCTGATTCCATCTTGGCCAACATCAGCTGAACGAATCATGAACAGCGATTCTTACGCGGGCATTTCACCCCGTTTCGCCCAAACCTCGTGCTGTCGCAGAAACAATCATCGTCCGGATCGCGGCATGGACCCGTCATGCGGTACCGGGATGAACCAGCAATACAGCGCCTCCTCCAATCCGTCGGTGCTGTTCTCCTCGCCGATCCAGGCAATGCAGGCATCGGGACGGATCAGCATCGAAGGCCCTGCATCGGTGGCGATGCAACGTATCCTCTGCGTGTTGGCTGTAACGAGCCTTGAAGCCTTCCCTCCGATCGATGCGTCGAGAAGCACGCCCATGCCATCCTGCATGACATCGTAGAGCCTGACCTTGCCATCACCCTGACTGATCGGCCTGTCGCCAATCAGCCGTCCGACGTCGTCCCGCTCCGACCCGAGATCGTAACGGGTGGAAAGACCGCTCACCATCTCACCGGATTGTGCATCGGGTCGCATGATGGCGGCTTGGGCACGGGTGTTGGCCAGAACGGCTTCGGCGACGGGTCGCCGCTCGGCCGTGTAGGTATCGAGCAGGCTTTCGGGCATCTCGCCGCGAATGACCGCGGCGAGTTTCCAGCCCAGGTTTGCGGCGTCCACGAGCCCGAGGCTCATGCCCTGACCGCCGAAGGGCGAGTGGATATGTGCAGCATCACCGGCGAGCAGCACCCTGCCTTGGCGGTAGGTATCGACCAGCCGCGTGTTGTCCGTCCAGCGGCTGCCGCTTTCAAGCGCTTTCACACGGACGTCCGCGCCGCTGATACGGCGCAATACGGCTTCGATCTCCTCCGGCGTGACCGGAGCCTGCCGATCCTCCGGCGGGCCGCTGAAGTCCAGCATCACCAACCGGCCGGGAAGAAACCCATAAGAGAACACGCCACCCGAGGTGCGGCGCCAGCCATTGGGCAACAGGCGTTCGGGATGGTCGATCTCGGCAACGGCGTTGTACATCGTCATCGTCGGAGGCGTGCCGGGGAAGTCAAAGCCGGCCATCCTGCGAATAGGGCTGCGCCCGCCGTCGCAAGCAACGAGGTAGGCGCAGCGAATATGGCCTGCGCCGGCAGGAGAACCCCACTCCACGTCGACGCCGTCCCCCTGCTGCACGAAGTCAGTGACCTCACATTCGCGGCGGACCTCGATCCCAAGGGAGTGCGCGCGCTCGGCCAGCATGGCTTCGACGGCATGCTGATCCACCGGGTGGGAACGCCGTTCCGGCTCTTTCTGCGCGTCCTTTCGGATGAGAGACAGGCCGGCGAAATGACCGCTGAATCTGGACCCTCGACCGCGCACGTCCGGCCCGTTTTGCTCCGTGGACTTTTTCATCGCCGCGAAAATGCGCTCTTCTGCCGCGGCGATGGCTGCGGCCATCCCGCGCCGCTGCAAGGCTTCGGTTCCAAGCGGCCCCATCCCCAATGCCTTGGTGATCATGCTCGCTGCGGCGAGCCGCTCCAGCACTAAGACGCGCACGCCGCCCAAAGTCAGCTCGATGGCGGTCAGGAGTCCGACCGGCCCGGCTCCCACGACCACAGCATCAACCTGGTTAATCATATACTCAATCCTGATATATACTCAGTACAATATGTACTCAGTATACATATCTGTGCTATCACTGGCAACATGCCAATACCCTCCGACCGCCGATCCCGTAAACGCCTCGCCACGCGGGAAAGCATCTCCAATACCGCCACACGCCTCTTCACCGAGCGGGGTTTTGATCATGTGACGGTGGACGAGATCGCGGCCGCCGCGGATGTCGGGCGCATGACGGTGTTCAACCACTTTCCGCGCAAGGAGGACTTGTTCTTTGATCGCGATGAGGAGATTCGCCAGACCCTGCGCGAAACCGTGCGGCAGCCTGATCCCCGCGTGTCCCCGATCGAGGCGCTACGCCTGCTTGCTCACCGGCTGATAGCGGAGCAGAGCCCCTACGTCCAATTTTCCGCCCGCAGCCAGGGTTTCATCGAGACCATCGAGGGCAGCGAAACCCTCAAGGCCCGGGCCCGGGCGATACGGGACGAGATCGCGCAATTCATGGCGGCGGCGCTATCGGAACGCGCAGGGCGGGAACCGGCCGATCCCCTCGCCCATCTGGCGGCCAATCTGCTCCTGGCGACGTGGACCGTGGCCTTCATCCAGGCGCACCGGAGCTTTCGACGGAATCGGAATACCAAGGAAGCGAAAGCCGCCTTTCTCGCCCTTGTCGATCAGGGAAGCATCGGCCTGAAAGCCGCCATGGCAGGCACACCTTACGCCTGAGCAATCGCCTCCCGCCTGCTCCAGGCGCAGGCCTGGGCCAATTCAGGCCGGCAGGCTGATACCCTCCGCTTCGGCCATGGTCTGGATCGCGGCGTCGAACGACATCTGTTCCGCATTGACGGTTGATTGCCGCAACAGGATCTCGACCAGCTGGTCCTGTTCGAGCAGCGTGGAGGTACCGTCGCGGAACTGGCAGTACGCCGCCCAGGGGATGAACTTGGTGAGCGGGAACGGCATGCCCTCGGGCGGCGAGATATCGACGTTGAGGCCGGCAATGAACAGCATGTTCTTGCCACGATAAGCCGGCTCGCCCTGGATGCTGCGATAGGTGCGGTCGAATTCGACCTGGGTGTGGTAGCGGGCGGCATCGAGCGCCGGACGGGGCGAGGTCACCAGGGCCGGCATGACGGGAGCAAGGGCTGCTTCCAGCAGATCGTCGCCTTCCGGACCCTGGATCGGAATGCGGCGGTAGAAGAACATCTCCGCCGCCAGCCAATCGCCGATCGGCATGCGTTCTCCATCCCAGGCCTCGGCCGGTAGGCGCGCCACCAGGTCCGCTGCCGCGGCAAAGGCTTTCGAGGTGCTGAGAATCTTGAGCGGTTCGTCGGCAGGCCCGGCGATCAGGCGATCCAGCTTGAGGAACAGGCCTTCGGGACGATTCGACGTCAGTAG
>Ga0302308_10005145_pt1 | contig 10226 bp, 8 predicted proteins | sample III_Palsa_E3_3_FD_200531 | JGI IMG/M metagenome (GOLD analysis project Ga0302308, IMG submission 200531) | Peat permafrost microbial communities from Stordalen Mire near Abisko, Sweden - III_Palsa_E3_3 | ecosystem: Environmental > Terrestrial > Soil > Palsa > Peat permafrost | place: Sweden... | reverse complement strand
TCACTTGCCGACAGTGAGGACCTCAGAATAAGGCCTCCCCAAGGGGAAACTGTGGAAAAACTGATGAAAAATTCTATTTTCGCTAAGTTTTGTTTAAATCTACCCGCATACGACCGACATCACGTATGATTATCGTCGCTCAAAAGTGTTCGGGCTTCTGAGGGCTGATCTCGCCGGCGCTCTCATTTAGCGTTCGAGTGTGGCGCAAGGTTTCTTCGATCTTCCGTGAGCAGTCAGCTCGTAGCGCGAGGCCCGTTGACGTCGCTGGCCTGCGCTGACAGCGTCGACCCGGCTCTAGCCCGGCCCTGAATGTCAGGCCGACTTCGCGGCGACGGAGTCGACGCCGACTCCGGAAAGAGGCTAGTTCCCGATGCGGCTAATCCTTGATGAGGGCGTCGATGTCGTGCGCCATCGCCACGTCCTTGTCGGTGATGCCACCTTCGGAATGCGTAACCAAAGCGAAAGTCACTGTCCGCCAACGGATATCAATGTCGGGGTGATGATCTTCGGCTTCGGCGTGCTCGGCCACCCGGCGGACGGCGTCGATGCCGGCGAGAAACTCCGGAAACTTCACCGACCGGCGCAGCGCGCCCTCTTCGCGTTCCCACCCGTTGAGGTCAGGCAGTGCGGCGTCTACTTGGTCATCCGTTAACACAGCCATATTTCAAACGTATACCGTCAGCCGCGATGGTCAACCAGATCGTTGTCGCCGGAGCGATCGTCGCCGAGTCGATGGTGCTGATCGCACAACGCACCCGGCCGCCGGAACTGGCCGGCCGGTGGGAACTGCCCGGCGGCAAGGTCGCCGCGGGTGAGACCGAGCCCGAAGCGCTGGCCCGCGAGCTCGCCGAAGAACTCGGAGTCGTCGTCGCGGTCGGAGAGCGGCTCGGCGACGATGTTGAGCTCAATCCAACGATGACGCTGCGGGCCTACGCGGCCGCGTTGGTACGAGGCGAACCGCAGCCCCATGATCACTCCGCGCTGCGCTGGCTGTCCCCCGCGGAACTGAATGACGTCGACTGGGTGCCCGCCGACCGCGGCTTCCTGCCGGCGCTCAATCGGATGCTGACCACCGCGACGGAGGCCCCGCGGTAAACGTCACAGCCGCTCAGTTTCGCGATATACGACCTGCACTGAAACAATCACCGGCGTGGATTTCCGAAACGTCGCCATCGTCGCTCACGTCGATCACGGCAAGACGACCTTGGTTGATGCGATGTTGCGGCAATCCGGCGCGCTGACCCATCGCGGCGACGACGCGATCGAGCGCTTGATGGACTCGGGTGACCTGGAGAAGGAAAAGGGCATCACGATCCTGGCGAAGAACACAGCCGTACACCGCCAGCACCCGGATGGCTCGATGACCGTCATCAACGTCATCGACACGCCCGGTCACGCCGACTTCGGCGGCGAGGTGGAGCGCGGCCTGTCGATGGTCGACGGCGTCCTGCTGCTCGTCGACGCGTCCGAGGGGCCGCTGCCGCAGACCCGCTTCGTGCTGCGCAAGGCGCTGGCCGCGCATCTGCCGGTGATCCTCGTCGTCAACAAGACCGACCGCCCCGACGCGCGCATCGCCGAGGTGGTGTCCGAGAGTCATGACCTGCTGCTCGATGTCGCCTCTGACCTCGACGACGAGGCGCAGAAGGCCGCCGAAAACGCGCTCGGACTGCCGACGCTGTACGCCTCCGGCCGCGCGGGCATCGCGAGCACCACCGAGCCGGCCAACGGCGAGAACCCCGCGGGCGAGAACCTCGACCCACTCTTCGACGTGCTGCTCGAGCACATCCCGCCGCCGCAGGGCGACCCCGAGGCCCCGCTGCAGGCGCTGGTGACGAACCTCGACGCGTCGGCGTTCCTCGGCCGACTGGCGCTGATCCGGATCTACAAGGGCAGCATCAAAAAGGGTCAGCAGGTGGCCTGGATGCGCGAGGTGGACGGTCACCCCGTCATCACCAACGCCAAGATCACCGAGCTACTCGTCACCGAGGGCGTGGAACGGACGTCCACCGACGAGGCGATCGCGGGTGACATCGTTGCCGTGGCGGGCATTCCGGAGATCATGATCGGCGACACACTGGCCGACACGGAGCACGCCCACGCGCTGCCGCGCATCACCGTCGACGAGCCGGCCATCTCGGTGACGATCGGCACCAACACCTCCCCACTGGCGGGCAAGGTGTCGGGGCACAAGCTGACCGCGCGCATGGTGAAGAACCGATTGGACTCCGAACTCGTCGGCAACGTGTCCGTCAAGGTCGTCGATATCGACCGGCCGGACGCATGGGAGGTGCAGGGCCGAGGCGAGCTGGCCCTAGCTGTCCTGGTCGAGCAGATGCGCCGGGAAGGCTTCGAGCTCACCGTCGGCAAGCCGCAGGTGGTCACCAGGACCATCGACGGCAAGCTGCATGAGCCGTTCGAGGCGATGACCATCGACTGCCCCGACGAGTTCGTCGGCGCGATCACACAGCTGATGGCCGCCCGCAAGGGCCGCATGGAGGACATGATCAGCCATGCCGCGGGCTGGGTGCGGATGGACTTCATCGTGCCGAGCCGTGGGCTGATCGGCTTCCGAACCGACTTCCTCACTCTGACCCGCGGTACCGGCATCGCGAACGCCGTGTTCGACGGTTACCGGCCGTGGGCGGGCGAGATCCGGGCCAGGCACACGGGCTCGTTGGTGTCGGACCGGACCGGCTCGATCACGCCGTTCGCGATGATCCAGCTATCCGACCGCGGCCAGTTCTTCGTCGAGCCGGGCCAGGACACCTACGAGGGCCAGGTCGTCGGGATCAACCCGCGGGCCGAAGACCTCGACGTCAACGTCACCCGGGAGAAGAAGCTGACCAACATGCGCTCGTCGACTGCGGACGTCTTCGAGACATTGGCCAAGCCGCTCGAGCTGGACCTCGAGCAGGCGATGGAATTCTGCGCCAACGACGAATGCGTCGAGGTGACACCCGAGATTGTTCGAGTCCGCAAGAACGATCTGGACGCCACTACCCGTGCGCGCAGCAAGGCCCGGGCTAAGGCCCGCGGCTAACGCATCGCATTGAGCGTCGATGGGCATAGCGGCACCGATACCCTGTTGGGCGTGCCGAAACGAGCCCGCCGGGTCTACGCGACCACTGGCGTGCTGGTTTCGTTGCTGGCGTTCGCCGGCTGCACCGTCAGCCCGCCGCCGGCGCCGCAGAGCACCGAGACCAAACGCAGCACGCCTCCGCCACCGCAGCGCAAGACGCAGATCATCATGGGCATCGACTCGATCGGCGCCGGCTTCAATCCGCATCTGCTCTCCGATCTGTCCGCGGTGAACGCCGCGATCAGTGCGCTGGTGCTGCCCAGCGCATTTCGTCCGGTGGCCGATCCGGCCACGCCGACGGGATCCCGGTGGGAGATGGATCCGACGCTGCTGCTGTCCGCCGAGGTGACAGGAGAAAACCCGTTCACGGTCACCTACAAGATCCGGCCGGAGGCGCAGTGGACTGACAACGCCCCGATTGCCGCCGACGACTTCTGGTACCTCTGGCGACAGATGGTCGGCCAACCCGGTGTGGTCGACCCGGCCGGGTATGACCGGATCACCGGCGTGCAGTCGATTGACGGCGGTAAGCAGGCCGTCGTCACCTTCGCCCGGCCCTACCCGGCGTGGCGCGAGTTGTTCAGCAACATCCTTCCGGCGCACATCGTCAAGGACGTGCCGGGCGGCTTCCCGGCTGGGCTGGCGCGCGCCCTGCCGGTTACCGGTGGACAGTTCCGGGTGGAGTCCATCGACCCGCAACGCGACGAGATCCTGCTCGCCCGCAACGACCGGTACTGGGGCCCGCCCGCCAAGCCGGACATGATCCTGTTCCGCCGGGCCGGGGCGCCCGCCGCGCTGGCCGACTCGGTCCGCAACGGCGATACCCAGGTGGCCCAAGTGCACGGTGGCTCAGCGGTTTTCGCGCAGCTGTCGGCGATCCCGGACGTGCGGACCGCCCGCATCATGACCCCACGGGTCATGCAGCTGACGCTGCGCGCCAACGAGGCCAAGCTGGCCGATGGACAGGTGCGCAAGGCAATCTTCGGACTACTCGACGTCGACCTGCTCGCCGCCGTGGGCGCGGGCAGCGACAACACCGTCAGCTTGGATCAGGCGCAGATCCGCTCGCCCAGCGATCCGGGCTACGTGCCGACGGCGCCGCCGGTGCTGACCCGGACGGCGGCGTTGGGATTGCTGGAAGCGGCCGGCTACCAGATCGACAACGACACCTCGACCCCGGAGATCACCCGCGGGCACGTCAGCAAGGACGGCAAGCAACTCTCCCTGGTCCTCGGCGTGGCGGCCAACGATCCGACGGCTGTGGCAGTGGCCAACACCGCCGCCGACCAGTTGCGCAATGTCGGCATCGCCGCGACCGTGCTGGCGCTTGACCCGGTGGCCATGTACCGCGACGCGCTGGTCAACGACCGGGTGGACGCGCTGGTGGGCTGGCGCGAGGCCGGCGGAAACTTGGCGACGCAGTTGGCTTCCCGCTACAGCTGCCCGGCGCTGGAGGCGACCTCGGTATCGACGACGACGGCGCCGACGTCCGCACCCGACCCGTCGGTACCGGCCAAGCCGGCTCCGGCCACCACTCCGACGGCGACGACCTCGACACCGGGTGCACACGGGCAGGAGTCCGGCGCGTTGGTGCAGGCGCCGTCGAACTTGACCGGAATCTGCGACCACAGCATCCAGTCAGATATCGACGCCGCGTTGAACGGGACCAAGGACATCAACGAGGTAGTCAACGTCGCGGAGCCGCGGCTGTGGGATATGTCTACTGTGCTGCCGATTCTGCAAGACACCACAATCGTTGGCGCGGGCCCGAGTGTGCAGAATGTCAGCCTTTCCGGCGCGGTGCCGGTCGGCATCGTCGGCGACGCTGGACAGTGGGTGAAGAGCGCTCAGTGAGCGTCCTAGCGGTCCATCGGTAACGATTCGATATCTGTTAGACCAAAGTAAGCGAATCGGCATCCTTAAGGTTTCTCTCAGGTACTGTTCGAGAGGCCGGTTCAGAAACGAGCCGGGGAAGCATCAGCTACTCGAGACCGTTCGTGAGCAAACCCGGCGGCATCCTCGGCGGATTCTTTTGGTCGAAGCCATCCCTTCAATCGAAAGGGCTGTCTAGCACCCATACTTCAAAGGCGGACCGACCAGGGGGCGGCCCGCCTTTGACCTTGTTTCGGGTGGGCCCCGGCGCGCCTCTGGCCTGAATCAATTGTGTCGCAAGGAAATGGCGGCTATATCGAATGCGGCAGAACGGTGTCGACGATCTGCGCGAGTTGACGCTTGTTGGGCGGGGCGCCGGTCAGCAGCAGCTGTTGGTTGATCAGTGCGGTGCCGGCTCGCGCGGTGTACGGCGTCAGCATGGCCGCGTCGATCTCGCCATCGGCCGTGCCGGCCTGCAGGACCGATTCGATCATCCGCAATCGGGGCCCGACGACGGCGTCGGCGAAGATCGTGCGCAGCTCCGGCTCATGCAACAGCTGCTGCATGATGAACAGCCCGGGGAAAGCGGTCTTACCCGCAACGAGATCGCAGTGTGCGCTGAAGATGGCCAGCAGATTTTCCCGCGCCGATCGGTCCGCGCGCGGCTCGGGTAACGGCGGCAGCGCGTAGAGCAGCGCCGCCTGAACCAAATCGTGCTTGCTGGACCACCGTCGATACAACGCAGCTTTGCCGGTGCGTGCCTGCGCGGCGATGCCTTCCATGGTCAGACCGCCGTAACCGACGACTGCCAATTCGGCCAGCGTCGCATCGTAGAGGGCGTCTTCGAGTTGCTTGCCCCGGCGGCGGGTGCGGACCGCTGCCGTCTGCTCTGCCATGCGACGATAGTAGTCGGCATCGTATATTGAGCGGAGCTCGGCTTTGCCGAGCTGCTGACTATTGCTGCGGCCGGTGGTTTAGGCCGCGAAATCCTTTGCCGCGCAGCGCAACGGTAGGGTCGTCCCATGCAGGAGACTGCCCGGCTGCTGTTCGTGCATGCCCATCCCGACGACGAGACCATCACCAACGGCGTCACCATCGCGCACTACGTCGGGCGTGGCGCGCAGGTGCGCGTCGTCACCTGCACACTCGGCGAGGAAGGCGAGGTGATCGGCGACCAATGGGCGCAGCTGGCCGTCGAGCACGCCGACCAACTCGGCGGGTACCGCATCGGGGAGCTCACCGCCGCGCTGCACGCCTTGGGAGTCCGCGGGCCGACATACCTCGGCGGCCCGGGCCGGTGGCGTGATTCGGGGATGGTCGGCGCCGAAGCGCGCAGCCGGCAACGGTTCAGCGACGCCGACGAACGCGAGGCCGTCGGCGCGCTGGTCGCCATCATTCGCGAGTTGCGCCCGCACGTCGTGGTGACCTACGACCCCAACGGCGGATACGGGCATCCCGACCACATTCAGACCCACGTCGTCACCACCGCTGCGGTGGCCGCGGCCGGCACCGACGACTACCCGGGCACGCCGTGGTCGGTACCCAAGTTGTACTGGACGGTCATTGCCCGCAGCGCGTTCACGGCGGGGTGGGAGGCGCTCGGCCCAGGCGATTTACGCGACGAATGGGTCATCCCACCGGCCGACGGCGACTTCGGCGAGCTCGGCTTCGGCGACGACGAGATCGACGCCGTGATCGACGACCCCGACGCCTTACCGGCTAAGACGGCGGCCCTGCTTGCGCACGCCACTCAGCTCACCGTCGGACCCACCGGCAAGGCGCTCGCGTTGTCGAACAACCTGGCCCTGCCGATCGTCGCGCAGGAGCACTACATACTGGCCGCCGGCGAAGCCGGAGATCGCGATGAGCGCGGTTGGGAGACCGATCTGCTCGCCGGACTCGACCTCGCCGGGCCCGTCACGCGGTAGGCTGCCGGGATGGACCCGGATCTGGACCAGAACCAGCAGCACTGGCAAGACCGACTGGATAGCTTCCAGTGGGAGGTCATGTCCATCGTTTCGCAGTTGGACAGCGTCCCGACCTGAGCGCTACCGCGTCGCGCCTCCGCAAGATCGACGACACCGGCGCGGCCGATCCCGCCATCCGTATCGTCGTTTTGACAGTGTTGGCGGTCGACGGTGCGATTTCGGCAGTTGGCGGAGCGTTGCTGTTGCCTAGCTATATCGGCTCGATCCCGTTTCCCGTCAGCGCAGTGATCAGCGGTCTGCTCAACGCCGCGCTGGTCTGGGCTGCGGGACGTTGGACCTCGTCGGCGCGGGTGGCCGCGCTGCCACTGTGGACCTGGTTGCTGACACTCCTCCTGATGTACCTGCCCGGTCCGGGCGGCGACGTCATCTTCGGCGGCCGTGGCGTCATGGCCTACAGTCCGTTACTGCTGCTCGCGATGGGTGTAGTGCCGCCGTTGGTGGTGCTGTACCGGTGCTGGCCGACCCGCTGAGGGCAGGCACCCCCTGACGCACGGCTGGAGGCTACTGTTGTCGCTCATGGCACGCGTCGGTTCGCAGATAGTTGGGACGTGCGGATGAAATTTGGATGGCCGGAAGTTACACAGACGTGCCGTTGACTCCGGGCGAAGAGCCGACCCTGCTGTCCAGCCCGTCGGTGCCGCCTCCTGCCAGTGCATCCGCACTACGGCGGGTGTTACGGCGTGCCCGCGACGGGGTGGCGCTGAACGTCGACGAGGCGGCGGTCGCGATGACCGCACGTGGCGAGGATCTAGCCGACCTGTGTCGCAGCGCCGCCCAGGTACGCGACGCCGGTCTGGAATCGGCCGGACGCCGTGGCGGGACTGGACGGCTACCGGTCAGCTACTCCCGCAAGGTGTTCATCCCGGTGACGCATCTGTGCCGCGACTCGTGCAACTACTGCACATTCGTCACCGTGCCCGGCAAGCTACGCGCCGCGGGCACCGGGATGTATCTGGAGCCCGACGAGATTCTCGACATCGCCCGTCGCGGTGCTGAACTTGGCTGCAAGGAAGCATTATTCACCCTCGGCGATCGGCCCGAAGATCGGTGGCCGGAGGTCCGCGAATGGCTAGACGAACGCGGCTACGACTCCACGCTGTCTTATCTGCGGGCGATGGCGATCCGGGTGCTGGAGGAAACCGGGCTGCTGCCGCATTTGAACCCCGGAGTGATGAGCTGGTCGGAGCTCTCGCGGTTGAAGCCAGTGGCGCCGTCGATGGGCATGATGCTGGAGACTACGTCTCGGCGGCTGTTTGAGACCAAAGGCCTTGCGCACTACGGCAGCCCGGACAAAGACCCTGAGGTCCGGCTGCGCACGCTGACCGATGCGGGCCGGCTGTCCATTCCGTTCACCACCGGCTTGCTGGTGGGCATCGGCGAGACGCTCACCGAGCGTGCCGAAACTCTGCACGCGATTCGCAAGTCGCACAAGGCGTTCGGTCACGTCCAGGAAGTCATCGTGCAGAACTTTCGGGCCAAGCAGCACACCGCGATGGCCGCGACGCCGGACGCCGACATCGACGAATTCCTGGCCACTGTCGCGGTTTCGCGATTGGTCCTCGGCCCGGCCATGCGCATCCAAGCACCGCCGAACCTGGTGTCGGCGCAGGAATGTCTGGCGTTGATCGCCGCCGGAGTCGACGACTGGGGTGGCGTCTCGCCGCTCACGCCTGACCATGTGAACCCCGAGCGGCCGTGGCCCGCACTCGACGATCTCGCCGCCGTCACCGCCGAGGCGGGATACGACTTGGTGGAACGACTGACCGCCCAGCCCAAGTACGTGCAGGCGGGAGCGGCCTGGATCGACCCGCGGGTGGGCGGGCACGTTGCCGCGCTGGCCGATCCGGTCACCGGACTTGCCCGCGATGTGAAGCCGGTGGGCATGCCGTGGCAGGAGCCCGACGAGGTGGCATCGTCCGGCCGGGTCGATCTGAACGCCGCGATCGACACCGAAGGCCGGCTGACCGAGACTCGCAGCGATCTGGACAGCGCCTTTGGTGACTGGGAGTCGATCCGCGCGCAGGTGCACGACTTGGCGGCCCGCGCGCCGGAGCGCATCGACACCGACGTGCTCGCCGCACTGCGCTCGGCCGAACGTCACCCGGGCAGCTGTACCGACGCGGAGTATCTCGCGTTGGCCACCGCCGACGGACCGGCGTTGGACGCCGTTGCCGCGCTGGCGGATTCGCTGCGCCGCGACGTGGTCGGTGACGACGTGACGTTTGTGGTGAACCGCAACATCAACTTCACCAACATCTGCTACACCGGCTGCCGGTTCTGCGCCTTCGCCCAGCGCAAGGACGACGCCGACGCCTACTCGCTGTCGGCCGACGAGGTCGCCCAACGGGCGTGGGAGGCACATGTCGCCGGTGCCACCGAAGTCTGCATGCAGGGCGGCATCGACCCCGAGTTGCCGGTCACCGGCTACGCCGACTTGGTTCGAGCGGTCAAGGCCCGGGTGCCGTCGATGCATGTGCACGCATTTTCGCCGATGGAGATCGCCAACGGTGTGACCAAGAGCGGCTTGAGTATTCGCGAGTGGCTGACCGGCCTGCGCGAAGCGGGCCTGGACACCATCCCCGGTACGGCCGCCGAGATTCTCGATGACGAAGTCCGCTGGGTGCTGACCAAGGGCAAGTTGCCCACCTCGATGTGGATCGAGGTGGTGACGACCGCGCACGAGGTGGGCCTGCGGTCATCGTCGACGATGATGTACGGCCACGTCGACGAGCCGCGGCATTGGGTCGGCCACCTCAACGTGTTGCGTGACATCCAAGACCGCACCGGTGGCTTCACCGAGTTCGTCCCGCTGCCGTTCGTGCATCAGAACTCGCCGCTGTACCTCGCCGGTGCCGCGCGGCCGGGACCCACCCACCGCGACAATCGCGCCGTGCATGCGTTGGCGCGGATCATGTTGCACGGCCGGATTTCTCATATCCAGACCAGCTGGGTCAAGCTCGGCGTCGAGCGCACTCAGGTGATGCTCAACGGCGGTGCCAACGATCTGGGTGGCACGTTGATGGAGGAGACCATCTCGCGGATGGCCGGCTCCGAATTCGGCTCCGCCAAAACCGCCTCCGAGTTGATGGCGATCGCCGAGGGCATCGGGCGTCCGGCACGGCAGCGCACCACCGACTACAACCCGCTTGCCGCGTAGTTGTCGGTGGCCCCGGGTATACCCGGGACTGTGAATTATCACATCGACAACGACCGGTTTCCCGAATGGCAGCCCTTCATCGATGCGGTGCAGCAGCGTCGCCCGGACGCCGGCACCTGGTGTGAGGCCT
>Ga0302308_10005144_pt1 | contig 10227 bp, 7 predicted proteins | sample III_Palsa_E3_3_FD_200531 | JGI IMG/M metagenome (GOLD analysis project Ga0302308, IMG submission 200531) | Peat permafrost microbial communities from Stordalen Mire near Abisko, Sweden - III_Palsa_E3_3 | ecosystem: Environmental > Terrestrial > Soil > Palsa > Peat permafrost | place: Sweden... | reverse complement strand
CACCGGCCACCGGCCACCGGCCACTCGCTAACGTCCCCGGTGCTGCCACCCGCGCGACCCGCCACCCCGGCCACCTGCCACCGGCCACCTGCCACCGGCCACCTAGCCGTCTGCCAGCTGCACCAGCCGCCTAGCCGTCTGCCAGCTGCACCAGCCGCCACCTGCTGCGCTTGCGCCGCTTGCGCCACTTGCGCATTCAGACGCCAGGTGGTGAATCCGGGGAGCGATCACCTTCGATGGGGCTCGATCCCTGGATTCACCACCTTGGCTGGGCGAGGCGGGTGCTTGCTCCGGCCACCTGAGTCACCCTGCCTGGCTCGTGTTTTCATCTGCCCGAGGCTGGTACCAGGTTGCTGGGGGCGAAATGCGATGAATTATTCGTTATATCCGCTGAGAATCCGGCGGGTCGGTGCTGTGCCTCCGGGTCACGCTGAGGCGGGGCGAGGCTGTGCCCCCCGGGTCACGCTGAAGCGGGGCGAGGCTGTGCCCCCGGGTCACGCTGAAGCGGGGCGAGGCTGTGCCCCCGGGTCACGCTGAGGCGGGGCGAGGCTGTGCCTCCGGGTTACGCTGAAATCGTGACGACGATCCGCACTGACCGGGGCTATGCCGGGGAACTGGACGCCGCGGATCAGCTCGCCGGATTCCGCGACCGCTTCGTGCGCGACGACGAGTCGCTGATCTACCTGGACGGGAATTCGCTCGGCCCGCTGCCGATCGCCACCCAGTCCCGGATCGCCGAGGTCGTCCGCGAGGAATGGGGGGCCGGGCTCGTCCGTTCCTGGGCCGGCTGGATCGAGCTGCCCCGCCGGGCCGGGGACCTGATCGGCCAGCACCTGGTCGGGGCCGCGCCGGGGCAGGTCGCCGTCTGCGACTCGACCACCATCAACTTGTACAAGCTGGCCTCCGCCGCGCTGGACGCGCGGCCGGGCCGCAGCGTCATCGTGACCGATGACGACAATTTCCCCACTGACCGCTACGTCCTCGCCGGGATCGCCGCGCAGCGCGGCTGCGAGCTGCGGATGATCCGCACCGGCATGAACGACGGGGTCAGCGAGGACGCGCTGCGGGCGGCGATCGACGAGCGGACCGCGCTGGTGAGCCTCTCCCAGGTGGCCTACCGCAGTGGCGCGCTGGCGGACATGGCCCAGATCACCGGGATCGCCCACGAGGCCGGCGCGCTGATGCTGTGGGACCTCTGCCACTCAGTCGGCGCGGTGCCCGTCGAACTGGACGCCGCCGGCGCCGACCTGGCCGTCGGCTGCACCTACAAGTACGTCAACGCAGGCCCGGGCGCGCCGGCGTTCCTGTACGTGCGCAGTGAGCTCCAGGACAGCATGCGCCAGCCGGTGTGGGGCTGGTTCGGCCAGCGCGATCAGTTCGCGATGGGACCCGGCTACGATCCGGCACCCGGGATCGAGAGGTTCCTGACCGGGACGCCGCAGATCATCGGCATCGCGGCGGTGCAGGAGGGCGCCCGGCTGCTCGGCGAGGCCGGGATGGGGCGCTTGCGGGCCAAGGGAGTCGCGCTGACCGAGCTGCTGATCGGCCTGGCGGACGAGTGGCTCGCGCCGCACGGGTTCACGGTCGCCTCGCCGCGGGACAGCGCGCGCCGCGGTGCGCACGTCACCCTCCATCATCGCGATGCATGGCAGCTCAGCCAGGCGCTGATCAAGGCCGGGATCGTCGGCGACTACCGGACGCCGGACCGGCTCAGGCTGGGGCCGGCCCCGATCTGCACCCGGTTCACTGATGTGTGGGACGCGCTCGATGCGCTCCGGCGGATCGCCGGGGACCGCTCGTACGCCGGCTTGGCAGCCGAGCGCGGCCGGGTGATCTGACAGTCATTCCCACTCGATGGTGCCGGGCGGCTTACTCGTGATGTCGAGCACCACGCGGTTGACCTCCGGAACCTCGTTGGTGATCCGGGTGGAGATCGTCGCGAGGACGTCGGCCGGCAGCCTCGCCCAGTCGGCGGTCATAGCGTCCTCGCTGGTCACCGGCCGGAGCACGACCGGATAGCCGTAGCTGCGCCCGTCGCCCTTGACCCCGACGGACCGCACGCCGGCGAGCAGCACCACCGGGCACTGCCAGATGACCCGGTCCAGGCCGGCCCTGGACAGCTCCGCGCGGGCGATGTCGTCGGCTTCCCTGATTATCCGCAGGTGCTCGTTCGTCACCTCGCCGACGATCCGGACGCCTAGCCCCGGCCCGGGGAAGGGCTGCCGCCAGACGATCTCCGGCGGCAGCCCGAGCTCGAGGCCGACCTGGCGTACCTCATCCTTGAAGAGCGCCCGCAACGGCTCGACCAGCTCGAATGCCAGATCTTCCGGCAGGCCGCCGACGTTGTGGTGCGATTTGATGCTGGCGGCGCCGGTGCCGCCGCCGGACTCGACCACGTCCGGATAGAGCGTTCCCTGGACCAGGAAGCCGACGGTCGCGCCGGCGCTGCCCGCCTCGGCCTTGACCTGGATGGCCGCCTGCTCGAACGCGCGGATGAACTCGCGTCCGATGATCTTCCGCTTCTGCTCAGGGTCGGTCACGCCGGCCAGCGCCCGGACGAACTCGCCGGCCGCGTCGACGACCACCAGATCGACGCCGGTGGCCGCGACGAAATCCTTCTCCACCTGCTCGGCCTCGCCCTTGCGCAGCAGCCCATGATCGACGAAGACGCAGGTCAGCCGGGATCCGATCGCCCGCTGGACCAGCGCGGCCGCGACTGCCGAGTCGACTCCGCCGGACAAGCCGCAGATCGCGCGGCCGTCGCCGACCTGCTCGGAGACCGCGGCGACCTGCTCGTCGACGATGCTGCGCATGGTCCAGGCCGGGCGGCAGCCCGCGGCCGCGAGGAAATGGCGCAGGACCTGCATGCCATGCTCGCTGTGCACGACCTCAGGGTGGAACTGCACGCCGTAGAGGCGCCGGCCCTGATCCTCGGCAGCGGCCACCGGCGTCGCGCCGGTCCGCGCCGTGACGGTGAATCCAGGCGGCGGCGCGGCGCAGGTGTCGCCGTGCGACATCCACACCTGCTGGCGGGCCGGCAGGCCGTCGAGCAGCACTCCGCCGGCGGCAGGCCCGGCGCCGATCTCGAGCTCCGTGGCGCCGTACTCGCCGCCGCCGGTGCGCTCCACCACGCCGCCGAGCCCTGACATCATCAGCTGGAAGCCGTAGCAGATCCCCAGGATGGGCACCCCGGCCTCGAGCAGGCCGCCGGGGGCGGGCGGCGCGCCGGGCGCGTACACCGATGCCGGGCCGCCGGACAAGATGATCGCCGCGGGGTTCCTGGCCAGCATCTCGGCGGCGGGCATGGTGGCCGGGACGATCTCCGAGTACACCTGGCACTCGCGGATCCGGCGCGCGATGAGCTGCGCGTACTGAGCGCCGAAATCAACGACGAGGACAGTTTGGGTGCCGGTGCCGGTGCCGGTGCCGGCGTCAGTTCCGGCCCGGCTGCGGGCGCCTGCGCGGGTATCCGTGTCACCAGGGACCACCAGTGCCGCCTTCCCGGAGATCGGCCACCCGCCGCCGCCCGCACCGCAGGCGGCCGGATCAGCCGGCCGGATTCGCCGGCCCGGCAGGGGGAGATCAGTCTAGTTGGCCGGGCCCGGTTTCTGATCTGCATCGATGGCCGCGGGCGGCGGCTGGCCTACCCGTACCCGGGCAATCCGCCGGCCGTCCATCTCGGTGACCACCAGCTTGCGTCCAGCGGCCTCGACGGCCTCGCCGTCGCCAGGGAGATGGCCGAGCATGGCGAGTACGTAGCCGGCGACGGTCTCATAGGGGCCCTCCGGCAGCTCGATGCCGGTCTGCTCAGCGAATTCGTCCAGGTTCAGCAGCCCATCCACCTCAAAGTCGCCGCCGATCAGCTGCTTCGACTGCCCGTCACCGGTGTCGTACTCGTCCTGGATGTCGCCGATCAGCTCCTCGACGAGATCCTCCAGGGTCACGATGCCGGCCGTGCCGCCGTACTCGTCCATCACGATCGCCAGGTGCGCATGGTCTTTCCGCATCTCCGACAGGGCGGAGAGCACCGTTTTGGTCGTGGGCAGGAGCTTGACCGTGCGGCGGACGTCGCCGACCACGCGCGAGCCGGCCGCAGCAGGGCCAAGCAGGTCGCGGGCGTGCACGAAGCCGATCACGTCGTCGTAGGACTCCTGGTAGACGGGGAAGCGGGAGTAAGGCGCGGCCACGGCGATCTCCGCCGCGTCCTGCAGGGACATGCTGGCCGGCAGGAACTCCACCTCGGTCCTCGGCACGAGAACCTCGCGGATCTGCCGTTTCCCCGCATCGAAGACCTCGCTCACGATGTGCCGCTCATCGGGGCTCAAGGACTGGCTACCGGCCAGCAGGTCACGGAGTTCCTGCTCAGTCATCACCCCGCGGCCGGCTCCCGGGTCACCGCCGAACGCCTTGACGACCAGGTTGGTCGACTTCGAGAGCAGCCATACCAGGGGACGGGCCAGCGTCGACATCCGGTCCAGCAGCGGGGCAGCGGCGAGCGACACGCGCTCGGAACGCTGCAGGGCCAGGCGCTTGGGGGCCAGTTCGCCGAGAACCAGGGTGAAGAAGGAGATTGCCAGCGTCACCACCGCCACCGAGACGACCGACGCGGCGCCGGGCGACAGGTGATGCTTGAGTACTGACATCAGCCGGCTGGCCAGGGTGGCGGCGCCGAAGGCACCGGACAGCAGCGTCGCGAGGGTGACGCCGATCTGGACGGTCGACAGGAACCTGTTGGGGTCCTGCGCAAGCTTTGCGGTTCGCTGGCCCCGCTTGCCGCGTCGCGCCAGGGAGCGCACCTGGCCGTCCCGCAGGGAGACGAGCGCCATCTCGGCTGCGGCGAAGAAGCCGCCGATAAGAACTATGACCAGGACGATGAGAATGTCCCAGCCGACGTCATTCACTTCTTGATCCCTGACCTCGGCAATCGGCACGGCCGCGCGGTGTCCGGACAGTCTAGACCGGGCATGGCCATGCCGCGTCGCGCGACAGGCCGCGTCGCGCCCTGCGACGGCCGTGCCATCCTTTGAGTGACCTGCCGATGCACCGGGGTTCGCCCCGCGAGAAGGGACAACGGATGCCCGCTGAGGTACACCAGGACGCCGTGGCGATCTCCGGCGAACTAGCCGAACTGCGCCATGCGATCCACCGCGAGCCTGAGATTGGTCTCGATCTGCCCATGACGCAGGCGAAAGTGCTCTCCGCGCTCGGCGGGCTGCCGCTGGAGATCAGCAGGGGACAGGAGCTCAGCTCGGTGACAGCGGTGCTGCGCGGTGGCCGGCCGGGCGCCACGGTGCTGCTGCGCGGCGACATGGATGCGCTGCCGGTGACCGAGCGCACTGGCCTGCCCTATTCATCGCAGATCGACGGCGTGATGCATGCGTGCGGGCACGACCTGCATACCGCGATGCTCGCTGGCGCGGCGCGGCTGCTCTCGGCACGGCAGCAGGAGATTGCCGGAAACGTGATCTTCATGTTCCAGCCCGGCGAGGAAGGCTACGCCGGGGCGCGGCAGATGATCGCCGAAGGCGTGCTCGACGCGGCCGGCGACCGGCCGGTCGCCGCCTTCGCCCTGCATGTCGCCTCCTCCACCCTGCCCTGCGGCGTCTGCAGCACGAAGCCAGGCACGATGATGGCCGCAGCCGACGTCTTCGAGGTGACCGTGCACGGCCACGGCGGGCATGCGTCCCAGCCGCATCGCGCCGCCGATCCGATCCCCGTCGCCTGCGAGATCGTCACGGCCCTGCAGGCCATGGTGACCAGGCGGTTCGATGTCTTCGACCCCGTTGTCCTGACGATCGGCAGCTTCCACGCCGGCACCACCGACAACGTGATTCCCGATGACGCGAAGCTCCTCGGCTCGCTGCGGACCTTCTCCGCGGCGACCCGGACGCGGGCGATGGACGATGCCATCCGGACTGCCACGCAGATTGCCGCCGCGCACGGCCTTACCGCCACGGCAGGATTCGCCGCCGGATACCCGGTCACCGTCAACAACGGCGACGAGGTGTCATTCGCGCAGCGCACGGTAACGGAGCTGCTGGGCAGCGGCCGCTGCCTGACCCAGCCGTTCCCGCTGACCGGGTCGGAGGACTTCTCGTTCGTCCTGGAGCAGGTGCCGGGCGCCTTCGTGATGCTGGGCGCCTGCCCGCAGGGCTCCGATCCCGCGACCGCCCCGTTCAATCACTCCGCGGAAGCGGCCTTCGATGACGCGGTGCTCGGCGATGGCGCGGCGCTGTATGCCGAACTGGCCCTGCGGCGGCTGGCAGCCGGCTGAGACGGTACCTGGCCCAGCGCACGCCAGCCGCCAGATGGACCTCTCCGCCGCGCAACGGGTCACTGGCGACCGGCCCGGCCTCCCCGCTGCTCAGAGGCTGGCGGCGTCGGCCTCAGAGGCTGGCGACGTCGGCCTGCTTGGCCCTGACGGCGTCGGCGGCTTCCCTGAGCGCGCCCAGTTCGGCCTCGGTCAGGTCCCGCTCCACCACCGCGCGCACTCCGGCCGCGCCGATCTCGGCCTCGACGCCCAGGTAGACGCCGGAAATGCCGTACTGGCCATCCACCCAGGCGCAGACCGGGAGCACCGCCCCGGAGTCCTGGGCCACCGCCCGCGCCATCCAGGCCGCGGCAGCGGACGGTGCGTAGTAGGCGGATCCGGTCTTGAGCAGCGCGACGATTTCCGCGCCGCCCGCCCGCGTGCGCTCGACGAGAGCCTCCACATCGGCGCCCGAGAGCAGGTCGGCAAGCGGCTTGCCGCCGACCGTGCACGCGGACGGGACGGGCACCATGGTGTCGCCATGCGAGCCGAGGGTCAGCGTGCGGACCGAGGCGACGGGCACGCCGAGCCGCTCGGCCACGAAATAGCTGAACCTCGCCGTATCCAGCATGCCCGCCTGGCCGATCACCCGGTGCGGCGGGAAGCCGGAGACCTTGGCGGCCAGCGCGGTCATCTCATCCAGCGGATTGGAAACCACGATCAGCACCGCGTCCGGCGCGTGCTTGACGACCTGCTCGGCCACGTTCCTGACGATCTTCGCGTTGACCCCGATCAGGTCCATCCGGCTCATGCCGGGCTTCCGCGGCAGGCCTGCCGTGATCACCACGACTCCGGAGCCCGCGATCGCCTCGTATCCCTCCCCGGCCGGCCCGGTTGTCTGCCCGGTCACCCTGGTCTCGAAGCCCTGGATAGGCCGTGACTGGTTCATGTCCAGAGCCAGTCCCTCGGGCTTGCCATCCACGATGTCCGTGAGCACGACCTCGTCGAATATGTCGTACTCCGCCAGCCGCTGCGCGGTAGTCGAGCCGTAAAAGCCGGCCCCGACGACGGTTACCTTCCCTGTGCGGGCCATCTGCCGTGATCTCCTTTGCTTCTCTGTCGCTCGTCAGCTGTCGCTCGTCAAGGATCCGGCCATGACGGCCCGCAGGTTCTCGTCGAGCGCGGCGAGGAACTCCTGCGTCGTCAGGAACGGGGTACCCGCACCAACGAGCAGCGCGAGGTCCTTGGTCATCTTGCCGCTGAGCACGGTCTCGATGCACACGCGCTCCAGCGTGTCGGCGAATGCGGTCACCTCGGGCGTCCCGTCCAGCTTGCCGCGGTGCGCGAGCCCGCGGGTCCAGGCGAAGATCGAGGCAATCGGGTTCGTCGAGGTCGGCTTGCCCTGCTGATGCTGCCGGTAATGCCTGGTCACGGTGCCATGGGCGGCTTCCGCCTCGACGGTGGACCCGTCCGGCGTCATCAGCACGCTGGACATCAGGCCGAGCGAGCCGAATCCCTGCGCCACGACGTCGGACTGGACGTCCCCGTCGTAGTTCTTGCACGCCCACACGATGCCGCCATCGCCCTTGATCACCTGGGCCACCATGTCGTCGATCAGCCGGTGCTCGTAAGTGATCCCGGCTGCCTCGAACTCGGCCTTGAACTCGGACTCGAAGACCTCGGCGAAGATGTCCTTGAACCGGCCGTCGTAGGCCTTCAGGATCGTGTTCTTGGTGGAAAGGTACAGCGGGTACCCCTGAGCCAGCGCGTAGCGCATCGTCGCCCGGGCGAAGTCGCGGATCGAGTCGTCGTAGTTGTACATGCCCATCACCACGCCGCCGCCGGTGAACCGCGCGACCTCCAGCTCGATCGGGTCGCCCTGCCCTTCCTCGGGCCGGAAGGAAAGCGTCACGGAGCCGGGGCCAGGGACGACAAAGTCGGTAGCGCGGTACTGGTCGCCGTGCGCGTGGCGGCCGATGATGATCGGCTTGGTCCAGCCGGGAACGAAGCGCGGGATGCTGGAGATGACAATCGGCTCCCGGAACACCACGCCGCCGAGGATGTTGCGGATCGTCCCGTTCGGTGAACGCCACATCTTCTTCAGCCCGAACTCGGTGACGCGATCCTCGTCGGGCGTGATGGTGGCGCACTTGACGCCCACGCCGTGCTCCTTGATGGCATTCGCCGCATCGATGGTCACCTGGTCGTCGGTGGCATCCCGTTGCTGGATCGACAAGTCGTAGTACTTGAGCTCGATGTCCAGGTAGGGCAGGATCAGCTGATCCTTGATGAAATGCCAGATAACCCGCGTCATTTCATCGCCGTCGAGTTCGACGACGGGATTAGATACCTTGATCTTGGACATGCTTTCGCTTTCCCTTCCTCACGCCCGCGTCATTGCAAATGGCGAAGCCCCACCGGACGCGAGGCTACCGCCGCCGCGCCAGGCCCTGATCAATTCTGCGCAGGAAACACCAGGCCAGCGACCAAAAGCGCGGCGCCAAGGACGGCGAACGCCGCGACATCCACCAGCCGCCGCCGGGAGGCGAGCATTCCCGCCCGGCGCTCTGGCAGAACCAGCCTGGCCACCGCTGCCGCGAGGAGCATGCCAGCCAGCGCCAGCGTGCCTCCCCTGACATTCTGCGGGCCCCGCCACAGGTAGGACAAACTGAGGGCCACCCCGCCGAGCACGGCGAGGTAGGCGCCGCCCCACTGCTGGCGCCCGGCCGGGCCGGGCCGGCCGGCCCGGTGCCGCCTGGCCCGCGGGGCACCGGCCCGGCGCCCGGCGGCATTGGCCGGCCGAGCTGCGGCGTCATCAGCAGGCGGAGACGGCGGCGCGGCCGCGGGCGCAGCGTCCCCGGAATCCGGCGGCGGGAGTCGCGGCAGCCGCTCAGCGGTCCGCGGCAGCGGCTCAGCCAGCCCGGCCTGCCCCGTCATCCCGGCTGGCCCGGTCATCCCGGCTGGCCCGGTCAGGCCAGGTAGCTCGGTCAGCGCCGGAGGGGCGGCCAGCGGCGCCGGGGCGGGCAGCGGCGAGGGCTCGGCGCGCTCAGGCGGCCCCGGCCGCACCGGATCCGTCAGCCAGACGGATCCGCCGGCCGCATGCCTCACCGCTGGTCCAGAGGCGTCCAGGTGAGGCCGTGCTCACCGATGTACTCACTGTCGGGCCGGATCAGCCGGTTGTCCGCGTGCTGCTCCATCACGTGAGCGGTCCATCCGGCCATCCGGCTCACCGAGAAGACCGCAGTGAACAGGTCCGTGGGGATGCCCAGGTAGTGATACACAGTGGCAGCGTAGAAGTCCACGTTCGGGTAGAGGCCCTTCTCCGCGAAGACGACCTCTTCCATCTTTCTTGACATGCGGAAATAGGTGTCGTCACCGGACACTCCGCCGAGCTCCGCTGACATCTGGCGCAGATGCGCTGCCCGGGGATCTTCCGTCTTGTATACCCGGTGACCGAAGCCCATGATCTTCTCGCCCTGCCGCAGGCGGGCCTCGACCTGCGCCCCCGCTGCGCCGACCGGATCGCTTTCCCCGCTGTTCCTGACCGCCTCCAGACCGCGCATCACCTGCTCGTTCGCGCCACCGTGCAACGGCCCCTTGAGGGTGCCGAGCGCGGCGACCACCGCCGAGTGCATGTCGGAGAGCGTTGCCGCGCAGACCCGGGCCGCGAAGGTCGAGGCGTTCATGGTGTGATCCGCGTGCAGGACCAGGCAGGCGTCGAGGATCTGCGTTTCCCGCTCGGACGGCGGGGTTCCGGTGATCTGGAGCAGGAAATTGGCCGCTACCCCGGACTCGGGATCAGCAGGGCTGCTTTCGCGGCCCTGCCGCGCGGCGTCATATGCCGCCACCAGGACGGGCTGCTGCGCGGTGAGCCTCGCGGCCTTGCGCCTGTTGGGCCCGGGCTCGTTGGAGTCCTTGTCCGGGTCGTCGGCGCTAGCCAGCGAGACGAGCGAGCGCATCGCCTCCATGGGCTCCTG
>Ga0302308_10005143_pt1 | contig 10227 bp, 2 predicted proteins | sample III_Palsa_E3_3_FD_200531 | JGI IMG/M metagenome (GOLD analysis project Ga0302308, IMG submission 200531) | Peat permafrost microbial communities from Stordalen Mire near Abisko, Sweden - III_Palsa_E3_3 | ecosystem: Environmental > Terrestrial > Soil > Palsa > Peat permafrost | place: Sweden... | reverse complement strand
GCACATCCCAACGGCCGCTTCACCGCGCCCGCCGTGCAGTGCCCCGCCATCGATCTCGCCGCATGGGAGTCGCCCGACGGCGTGCCCATCTCCGCCTTCCTCTTCGGCGGCCGCCGCGCCACAACCATGCCGCTTGTCTTCCAGGCCTTCAACTGGTCCAGCGGCGTCTACATCGGCGCCACGATGGGTTCTGAAACCACCGCAGCCGCCGCCGGCGCAACCGGCAAAGTCCGCCGCGACCCCATGGCGATGCTTCCGTTCTGCGGCTATCACATGGGCGACTACTTCCGTCACTGGCTCAGGATGCAGCGCGAGCTAACCGTAACCCCGCGCGTCTTCCACGTAAACTGGTTCCGCAAGGACGCCGACGGCAACTTCCTCTGGCCAGGCTTCAGCGAAAATATGCGCGTGCTCAAGTGGGTCGTAGACCGCGTCCGCGGCCGCGCCCAGGGCAAAGAAACTCCCATCGGCTGGACACCGCACTACGAAGACATGAACTGGATCGGCCTCGACATGCCCCGCGCAAAGTTCGACGAACTCCAGAAAGTCGACCGCACAGCATGGAGAGCCGAAGTCATGAACCACGAAGAACTCTTCCTCCTCCTCCACGACCACCTACCACCTGAAATGATCTACGAAAGAGAATTGCTCATATGCCGGTTGTAAGACAGGGAAGAAACCATAGCACCCTGGATTGACATCGCGACCAGCAAACTATGCTCATACAGATCCGTATCGTGGGTCCGCATTCTCTCAACAAAACGCGTGGCCCAGTTGGGAAGGGTGCATGGGCGGTGGTTGCGAGGGATCAATCTCAACTCCTCAGGGACTCTCGGAAGAAAGATTTGCAGTGCGCCCCCGCAATCAAGGATGTTGAAAAGACGCTTGGGCCGGGGCTTGAAATTAGGCCCATGACACAGGAATCATAACTCCCATCAAGCCCTATAAAGCCCTAATCGGCATTTGTTTCGATTTACAAACAGGTATTTTCGATTCTTTTCAGAACCTAACCACGACCCCCGAACCGAGCTGCAGATAGCTCTGGACATTGGTCGTTCCGTTCTGGAACTGAGTACGTGTCCAGTTCGTCTCAACGAGGCGATAGGCGAAGTAACGCCCCAGCGAATAATCCACGCCGCCGCCTACATTGAGCGCAAAAGCATTGGAGCTGCTTATAACCCCTCCCGTGGCGGGAAAGAGTCCCTTGAAACCGTTCGCTTCTCCGATCAAGGCCTCTCCGTATAGTGAGATGCTGTGCTTTGAAGCTGGCGCAAGTATCCAGCTATAGCGTGGGCCGAAGGTAGCCAGTACGAGATTGAGCGGGACAGTCTGGCTGCCGATCGCGCTGGTTGTCAGGCCGGTCACGCGTGCGGCAATGCCAAGGCCGTGCCATGCGTTGGCACCCAGCTCAATGCTGCCTCCCTTCAACCAGCTGTTCGTCCCGTTGACCGGGTTGGTGCGGTCGGCGTTGAAAGTCATCGCCAGATCGGCGCCAGGAGTTTGTGCCAGCACTGTAGCACTGCTTGCGAACATCCCCGCAAACAGCACCCAGCGAAGAGCTTTCCGTGTTTTATTCATTGTTCCTGCTTTCCTTACTCAACGGTGAGGGTGACGGTGGCAGTGTGCGTCAGTGCACCGCTGGTTATCGTGATCGTGACGGGGTAGCTCTGCTGCGGCTGAGAGAGGAAGCCATTACCGGTTCCACAGCCGGTCATCATCGTCATACCAACAGCGCCGCCGATCAACAGCAGGAGCATCGTGCACAGCCGGGGCAGCTTACGTGACTTACGCCGCATCGTTTCTGCGAAGGACAGCAGCAACAAGGTCGCCAGCGAGAACGGAAGCAGCTTTGTCGGCTGATGAAGCATCGCCGTCTGCTGCGGCACGGTGATGGTGAGCGTGATGTCGGTCGCGCCCGCACCCGATGCAATCGTGGAGCTGGGGTTGAAGCTGTATGTTGCGCCGGTGGGAAGCCCACTCACGCTCAGCGTCACACTCGCCGGGAACACCGCAGCCCCTGACGGCGACAGTGTGAAGCTGTAGCTCGCGGTGCCGCCCGGCAGGATTGTCTGAGAACTAACGCCCGAGAATGCCAGATTGAGGTCCGCCACCAGCACGCTCGTTGCCGTGGTCGTGACCGCGACGAAATTGTTGTCGCCTGAAGACACCGCCGTGATCGAGTGGGCACCCACAGCCAGCGAACTCGTCGTCAGAACTGCAACGCCCGAGGTCAACTGCACCGTTCCCAGCGGCGTCGAGCCATCGAGGAAGGTCACGCTTCCCGTCGGCGTCGATACCGTTGAGGAGACAGTTGCTGTCAGGGTGACCGGATTCTGCACCAGTAACGCACTCACGCTGGGAGTCAGCGAGATCGCCGGCGTTGCCTTGTTAACCACGATGGTGGCCGTTACCGCTGTGGCGGCATTGTAGTTTGCATTTCCGGCCTGATTCGCCGTAAGGCTTACCGCTCCCGCTCCATTGACTGCAAGCGTGCTTCCGCTCAGTGTCGCCGGGCCGGAGTTCAGCGTGAAGGTCACCAAGTTCCCCGACGCGCCACCTGTCGCTGCAAGCGTGATCGGAGCAACACCGTAGGTCACAGGCGTCGTCGGCGTGAAGGTGATCGTCTGCGAGGTGTCACCAACACTCAAGGTGGATACAGCCGAAGCAGTGGCATAGTTGCCTACCGCTCCGAAAGACGCCGTTATATCACTCGCATACGTTCCGGCTGCAAGCGTTCCCGAAGGCGTGTACGTCGTCGTGCAGGTGTTCGATGACGTCAGCGTGCAGGTCGCGGGGTTGAAACTCCCGCCAATGTTTCCGGTCACACCGAAGGTCACCACGCCACCCGTCACGGAACCTCCCGAGCCGCTTTCTGTAGCCGTCACAGCGAGGCCCGTCGTTGAGCTATACGAGGTTGAGACCGAACTGACTGTCGCCGTGGCCGGTGCAATCGTGGAGATCGTCAGCGTATTGTTTCCGCTGGTGGCCAGATAGCTTCCCACCGCACCAAAGCTAGCGGTGATGGCTCCCGTATACGTTCCTGCGGCAAGCGTTCCCGAAGGCGTATACGTCGTCGTGCAGATTCCCGCTGAAGTCAGTGTGCAGGTTGCAGCGTTGAAGCTTCCGCCTGCATTGCCAGTCACACCGAAGGTCACTACGCCGCCCGTCACAGCACCAGCCGTTCCGCTCTCCGTGGCCGTTACAACGATGCCGGTCGTCACGCCATACGGCGATGTCACCGCCGTAACACTGGAGACCGTCGGAGCGATACTTTGCACAGTCAGGCTGAAGTTTGCCGATGCCGTCGCACCGTTCGCGTCCGTCACCGTTACGGTGTACTGCGTCGCAACCATCGCCGCAGCCGGAGTACCCGTGATCGCGCCCGTGGATGTGTTGAAGCTCAGACCCGTCGGAAGTGTACCGGAGGTGAGCGCGTAGCTCAATGCTGACGTACCACCCGAACCCGTTACCGGTGTAAATGGCATAGCCGTCTGATTCGTCGTCAGTGTGGTTGAAGCAACTGTCGTCGTTGCAACTACAGCAGGTTTCACGGTCAGACTGAAGTTGGCCGTGACCGTTGCGCCATTCGTGTCCGTTACTGTCACGGTGAAGGTCGTCGTCGTGAGCGTCGAAGTTGGAGTGCCGGAGATCGTGCCCGTCGAAGTGCTGAAAATCAGGCCCGTCGGCAATGTGCCAGTAGTAATGCTGTATGTCAGAGTTCCTGTGCCACCGCTACCCGTCACCGGAGTGAAGCTGGTGATGGCGTGGTTTTGCGTCAAAGCGGTCGAGGCAACTACGGTAGCCGCCGTTACAGCGGCGTTCACCGTCAGGCTGAAGCTTACTGTTGCTGTCGCACCGTTTGCGTCCGTTACCGTCACTGTAAAGTTGGTCGTGGTGAGCGTGGCAGTCGGTATTCCGATAATGGCTCCCGTCAAGGTGTTGAAACTTAACCCTGTCGGCAGCGTGCCAATAGTGATCGCATAGCTCAGCGAGGGAGTACCGCCCGAACCCGTCACTGGGATAAAGCTGGTCGCAGCATGGTTCTGTGTCAGCACCGTCGAAGCAATCGCTGTCGTTGCGGTTACGGCGGTACTCACGGTCAAGCTGAAGTTCGCTGTGGCTGTTGCACCGTTCGTGTCTGTTACCGTCACGGTAAACATAGTCGCAGTAAGCGTCGCAGCTGGGGTGCCGGTGATCGCGCCGGTCGTCGTGTTGAAGCTTAACCCCGTCGGAAGTGTTCCAGCAGTGATGGCATAGGTCAGCGTTCCTGTGCCACCGCCACCCGTTACCGGGATGAAGCTGGTGATGGCGTGGTTTTGCGTCAGCACCGTCGAAGCAATCGCTGTCGTTGCGGTTACGGCGGTACTCACGGTCAAGCTGAAGTTCGCTGTGGCCGTTGCACCGTTCGTGTCTGTTACCGTCACAGTGAACGTCGTTGCAGTGAGCGTCGCAGCCGGAGTGCCGGTGATGGCTCCCATCGAGGTGCTGAAGCTCAACCCTGCGGGCAGAGTTCCAGTGGTGATCGCGTAACTCAGTGTTCCCGTGCCGCCCGCACCCGCTACCGAAATAAAGCTGCTCGCAGCATGGTTCTGCGTTAATGTTGTTGAAGCCACTGCCGTTGTTGCCGTCACTGCGCTATTCACCGTCAGGACAAACGTATTGCTCGCTGTGGCGTCATTCGCGTCCTTTACCGTCACAGTGAACGTCGTTGCCGTGAGCGTTGCGGTCGAAGTGCCTGTGATGGCTCCCGTCGAGGCGTTGAAGTTCAACCCTGCGGGCAGAGTTCCAGTGGTGATTGCGTAACTCAGTGTGCCCGTGCCGCCCGCACCCGTTACCGGGATAAAGCTGGTCGCGGCATGGCTCTGCGTTAATGCCGTCGAAGCCACCGCCGCCGTTGCCGTCACCGCGGAGTTCACTATCAGAACAAACATACTGCTCGCCGATACTCCGTTCGTGTCCGTTACCATCACGGTGAACGTAGTCGCAGTGAGCGTCGCTGTCGGAGTGCCGCTGATGGCTCCCGTTGAGGTGTTGAAGCTCAACCCTGCGGGCAGCGTTCCAGCGGTAATCGCGTAACTCAGCGTGCCCGTGCCGCCCGCACCCGTTACCGGGATGAAGCTCGTTGCCGCATGGTTCTGTGTCAGCGTAGTCGAAGCAATCGCCGTCGTTGCAGTTACGGCAGCATTTACGGCCAAACTGAAGTTTGCCGTGGCTGTCAGGTTGTTCGTATCCTTCACCGTCACGGTAAAGGTGGTGGCTGTGCTGGCAACCGTGGGGCTACCTGTGATGGCACCTGTTGAGGCATTAAAGCTCAGGCCCGTAGGCAGTATGCCAATGGTAATGCTGTAGCTCAGCGTCCCTGTGCCGCCCGAACCCGTCACCGGGGTAAAGTTGACGCCTGTCTGTCCTACGGTCAGCACAGTCGAGGAAATCGCTATCGTCGCCGCCGGTGGCCCTTCCACCACAAACTGACTGCTGGTGCCGCTGATCGTCACAGGCGTTGCAGCCGCGCTGGGAGATACGGTTAGCTCCGCGGTCAGCGTATCCGTGCTGTCCGGCGCGCTAAAGGTCAGGCCGCTCAAGGCCACTACGCCGCTCGTCAGGCTCTGTGTCCAGCCGCTCTCCAGATAGCCGCCTCCGTCTGTCAGGATCAGCGAGGGCGTGTAGTTGGTCAGCAACACGGCGTCCGTGTTGTTCGAACTCAGCAACGTGTCTGTTTCCATCGCCTCTACTGTCGGAGCAGGTGTCATCGCCGCGCCTATATTCAGCGCTGAGGGCTGCTGCACAAATGCCAGCGACGTGTAGTTGGTCTGCACCGCGCCCGCGTCGATCTGGCCCGAGGTGCAGTAGGCAGGCGTCGCGAGCGGATAGCCACGCTCGTCGGTGGTGGTGCCGCTGGGGATAAGCGAGGTCTCGCCCGCGCAGATGGCTGGAGACCCCGGCAGCGGTATCAGCGTCTGCACGGTTGCGTTCAGGCCGTTGTACTGCAGGCCGCTCATGGTGATCGTTGCACCCGTGCCGTTCACCAGAGACGTGTTGCTATTCGAGCTGCCGCCAATCACGTCGCCCGTGCCAGTGTAGGTGCCGGAAATGTTCGCGCCCCCTTGCTGGTCGTTGTTTCCGGCGACGATGCTGTTGCTCAGGACGAGTGCGCCGCCCCCGTCATAGATTCCGCCGCCCGGGCTGACGGTAAATTGTGAGCAGCTATTGCCCCAGATGGTGCTGCTCATAATGGTCATCGATGCTCTGTTGGAAATTCCGGCGCCGGCGTCGCCGGTCGGTGCAAGGCTGTTGTTATAGATCGTGCTCTCCACAATCGAGGCCGTGGCACCAGTAACTTCATTGTCGATTCCGCCTCCGTCGTTGTTAGCAGCGTTTCCACTAACGGTGCTGTTCTCCACGGTCAGTGTTCCCGCTTGGTTCTCGATACCGCCCCCATTGTTCTGCGCAGTGTTGCCGGAGATCGCGCTATCCAGGATGGTCAGCGTGCCTTTGTTGTAGACGCCACCGCCGTTGTTGCTCGCATACCCACCCGTAATGGTCACGCCATAGAGCGTGGCCGTCGCGCCGGTGTTGACGGTGAAGACGCTCAGGGGGCGCGAGCTCGATCCGTTACCGTTCACCGTCAGCACGTTGGTGCCTGGGCCAATGACGGTGACGTTGCTGCCGCTAATCGTGAGCGAACCATACGAGGGCGTTAGTTGGATCGTGGTCTGCGCGCTCGTGGGGAAAACCGTTGTGGAGAACGTGATGTTGCCCACCGTAGCCGCATTCGCCGCTGCAATCGCATCGCGCAGGGTGCAGTTACCCGAGCCGGTCGTCGCCCCATTAGCCGGGCAGTTGCTCGCCGTCCCGGTGGCGTCGTCGCCTGTGTCATTCACCACATAGTTAGGGATCGCCAACGCCGTCACGCTGTTGGAAGGAGCAGACGCTGGTCCCGTACCCAATGGATTCGTCGCCGTTACTGTGAACGTGTATGCTGTGCCGGCCGTCAGCCCCGTCACGGTGATGGGAGAAGCTGTACCCGTCGCCGTGATGCTGCCCGGTGAGGAGGTAACGGTGTAACCGGTGATCGCCGCACCACCATTATTCGCGGGAGGCGTGAAGCTTACCGACGCTTGTAGAATTCCTGCCGTGGCCGTACCGATCGTTGGAGCGTCTGGAACCGTAGCCGGAGTGACGCTGTTGGACATAGCAGAGGGGTTGCCCGGCCCCAGTATGTTGTTCGCGAATACGTTGAAGGTGTATGTTGTGCCATTGGTCAGGCCCGTCACGACGATGGGCGAGCCTATCCCTGTCACAGGAATACCAGAGGCGCTATCTACCCACGCGACCACCGAATAGCTTGTGATCGCGTCACCCCCATCGCTTGCCGGAGGGGTGAAGGTGACCGTCGCCTGCCCGTTACCGCCCGTGGCTATGCCAATCGTCGGAACGCCTGGAACGGTCGCGACTCCTCCACCGTTCAGATTGATCGTCTGCGTGGTGGACGGGTTGGCATTCAGAGCGGTATCGGTTAGCACCAACGTGCCGCTGATATTTCCCGTCGTCACCGGCTCTATGTTCACTGATAGCGTGCAGGTTGCATTAGCGGCCAACATGCCTGCTGTCGTGGCGCCGCTGGATATTTGCGGACAAGTGCCGGGACTCACCAGCTCAAAGTTCGTCGAGATGTTCGGGTTCTGGCTTGAGGACAGGGCTGGGAACGTCAGGGCCTCGTTGCCGTCATTTCCTACAGTCACCGTCTGCGGGGCATTGCTGGAACCGATATCCGTCGGCGTGAAGGTCAGACTTGGCGGTGTAGCGAAGGGCATCTCCGCGACAAAGCTAGGGCTGCTGCCGCCGTAACCTGCGATGTAAACATTGCCGCTGGCATCCACAGCGACTGCGTGAGGCTGGTCGATGACATCCGCGCCGATCACCGAAATCGGCGTGGTGTTGGCGGCTACAACACCATTGGAGGCGGCGGCTAGTTCCATCACCGCGTTGTTGCCGGCATCCGCTATGTAGACGTTGTTGTTGCTGTCCAGGGCGATGCCGTAGGGGAGAGTGAATGCGCTGCTCAGCAGAGTAGCTGCAGCGCCAGGAACAATGGCACCGTTGGTAGCTGGCACCATCTTCACCTGCGCTACGCCTTCATCCACGATATAAAGATCGCCACTGGCGTCTAAGGCGATGCCATAAGGAAGATCCAGTCCGACCTCTACTGCCCTAATCAAGCCAGTGGATGCAACCCACTCGAGAATGGCAGTGGGACGCGCGATGTACACGTTGCCGCTAGTGTCCACAGCTATGCCGGTGGGCAGGAAGAGATAATCCGCCGTCGGGGTACTCTCCGTGGCCAGCGTAACCGGCGTGGTGTTTTGGGGAACCGCGCCATTGACCGCAACCAGCTTCGACAGCGTCGAGTTGGTGGTATCCGAAACATAGACGTTCCCAGCGCCGTCTATCGCAATGCCATAAGGTTGGCCGAACCCACTGGCCAATGTAATCGGCGTGGCGGTAGGACTGACGACACCGTCAGTTGCAACGAGTTCCTGCACCTTCTTATTAGTAATGTCTGCTATATAGATGTTGCCATTGCCATCGACCGCAACGCCCCAGGGACTGGAGAACGATGACTGAACTGGCGAAGTTCCTGTTGTCGCCAGCGGAGTCAGCGTGGTGTTCGACGGGAAGATCACCTGCGGCCCATTACCTGTGCCGGAGAGCAGACAGGTCACGATAGGAGTTCCCGCAGAGCCGTTCAACTGCACAGCGCCTATGCGTTGTCCCGGATGCATGGGAGCAAACACCACGTTCACAGTGCACGTGTCGCCTATGCTGTATGTCGTTCCTGCGGCACAGGTGCCGGTCGAAGCCTGCACCGTCGCAGCCTGAAAGTCGAGATTCTGCGCTCCCTGCGCCAGTACTACATACGGCGTCGTGGTGCTCAAAGAGCCTGACGCGGTGAAGGTGAACACCGCCGTGACCGCGTTGCTGAAGCCGCTGACCGCCGTAGCAGGAAATGAAAACCCGCTGCGATAGATCTCATTCAACGTGCCAGAGGTCGCGATGGCATACAGTGTGCCATTGGGGCCTATGGCGATGCTCTGAGGCTGAGAGAGTCCACTAGCTACTGTATTGCTTACAGCACTCGCACCAGCAAGGACCTCCTGCACCGCACTACTACCGTTCTCCGCAACATAGATGTTGTTGCTTGAGTCGAGGGTTATGGCATAGAGCTGACTGAGTCCACTCACCAGCGTAACAACGCTGCTTATTGTAGTAACTGGGGCAGCGATCTTTTCTATCGCATCATTATTGCTATCCGCGATATAGAGGTTGCCGCTCGAGTCCACGGCTACCCCTTGGGGTTGGTTGAAGCTGAACCCATTGCCCAGGGCGGTGGGAGTGCCTCCGCCTGACGGGATTACCTTCACCGCACTGTTACCAGTATCCGCGACATAAACGTTCCCGCTCGCGTCCACGGCGATGCCTTGCGGATGGTTGAATCCCGTGGCCAGCACGGTAGCAGCTCCCCCACCGACAGGGATCTTCTCCACTGCATTATTGCCAGTATCCGCGACATAGATATTGCCGCTCGCATCGACGGCTACGCCCTGGGGGAAGCTGTAGCCACCAGCCGGACTGACCAGGGTAACGGCGGTGCTCGAACCGGCAGGAATTTCCTTCACCGCATTGTTGGAGGTATCCGCAATATAGATGTTGCCGCTCGCGCTCACGGTAACTCCAAAGGGACTGCTGAATCCACTGCCCATCGCCTGAACGACCACGCCCTGCGCCGTCTGGGCCGCTAAGGGCATAGCCGGCATACACGCTAAAAACAGCAGCAAAGGCCACGCGCCAGCCAGGCGCGACTCAAGAGACGTAAATAGAGCACGAGGAAAAGAACGGCGCGTAACAGTGGGCATAGGCGGTGGCTCCTGAAACATGAACTGGCAGGGGCCACACGATCGGACGGAGCTTGCGTTCGGAGAGAAAATCTCTACAAAACCGCAACATGTAAGAGGCACACAAAACACCTGCCGCCGGATACTCCCCAGCGCCTGCGTCCCGAGTACAACTTGCCCAATTGTTAGCCCTTATATTTAAAGAGCGACAAAATCGGGCCATTTCTATCAGGGAAATTCAAAAAAAGTTGCTGAATGAAGCGCACGGCAAAAGACCGGCTACAGTTCGGGCCGGAAATCAGGTATCCCGCACGAACGCTTAAACGTACAATTG
>Ga0302308_10005130_pt1 | contig 10239 bp, 1 predicted proteins | sample III_Palsa_E3_3_FD_200531 | JGI IMG/M metagenome (GOLD analysis project Ga0302308, IMG submission 200531) | Peat permafrost microbial communities from Stordalen Mire near Abisko, Sweden - III_Palsa_E3_3 | ecosystem: Environmental > Terrestrial > Soil > Palsa > Peat permafrost | place: Sweden... | reverse complement strand
TGAATGATCGAGTAACGGACCCTGCGTTCTGCAGGGTCCGTTTTTAAGTCGTCACACAACAGTAACGCGTTGCATGCATCCTATGCTCGCCGCTGACCGCAATGATTTCCATGGGCGTTTTCTGCGAGACCATGGGCAAGGACGACGAGGTCGGGGATGACGAGGTCGATGCGACGCAAGATTCCGAATATGCCCAGACCATCGCCCTTCACTCTGAATTCTGCGGCCTTCCTCGGACTCGCCGTAGCCGCGGCACTCCCGGTGTCGGCTGCTCCGCCACCGACGCTGCCGACGAAGTGCGGCCCTGGCAGTTCCTGCGGTTCTGCCGCGACATCGTTCCTGCAATTCGGTTCTGCGACGGCCGCCATGTCCGGCAGCACGACGCTCAATGTCACGCAGACGACGACCCAGGCCATTGTCAATTGGGCCAACTTCAACATCGCGCACGGATTCACGGTCAACTTCATTCAACCGAGCGCCACAGCCGCCATCCTCAACAATATCTGGAGCGTGAACCCGAGCATCATCGCCGGCCAGATGAAGGCCAACGGCCAGGTCTATCTGTACAACCAGAACGGCATCGTTTTCGCCAACGGAGCGCAGATCAATGTGGCCGGGCTGACTGCCTCGACGCTGCCGTTCGCGCCGGTCGCGTCGTCCACGGATCCCGACGCACTGTTCGAGAGTGGCATTCTTTCCCAGAATGTCGCTGGCGTGGCGCCCCCTGCCGCCTTCGTGGCGCCGGCGACGGGCAGCGCCGGCACCGTCACCGTAAATCCCGGCGCCACCCTGACGGCGGCCGACGGCGGCCGCATCATGCTGCTGGGGTCGGCCGTCACCAATAGCGGAACGATTTCCACGCCCGATGGGCAGACCATTCTGGCCGCCGCCACTGGGTCGGGTCCGAGCACGCCGGCGGTGTACCTGGCGGCGAGCACCGACCCCTCGATGCGCGGCCTGCTGATCGAAGTCAATGGAGGAGGGGTGTCGGGCACGGGGACCAACTCCCCCAATACCGTGACCAACGCCGGCCAGATCACCGCGGCACGCGGCAATATCACCCTCGCCGGTCTCGTCGTCAATCAAGAGGGCATGCTGTCGGCGACGACCTCGGTCAGCGCCAACGGATCGATCTATCTCTTGGCCGGCGACGTGTCGGGCAGCGGCTCCTCTTTCATCGCATCCCCGAAAGAACCGCTGACCGGCAACTCGACGGCCTTTGGCGGACTCTCGCCGACCGACGGCGGGACGCTGCTGCTGACGCCGGGAAGCGTCACGCAAGTGCTGCCGGATACCACCGGCAATGGCACCGTCACGGAGCCGCAACAGGCATCGTTCCTCCCTTCGCAGGTGAACCTGGCCGGACGCGTCATCGCACTGGACGGCAATGCGTCCATCCACGCGCCGGGCGGTTTGGTCAATCTGTACGCGAGCCCGGACCCAGAGCAACTGATCGCCAGTGGTGGTTCGGGAACCCAGGCTGCGGGCGGCAGCGTTTATCTCGACCCAGCCAGCAGCATTGACGTCTCGGGCTTGAAAAACGTCTCCGTCCCGGTCACGCAGAACATCGTTCAGGTCACGCTCGAAACCAACGATCTGCAGAACGACCCGCTGCTGCGGAACGGGTTCCTGCACGGAGCGACGGTGACCGTCAATGTCAACGATCCGCCGACGCTGTTCAACGTGACGCCCTATGCGCAGAATATCGGCGAGGGCATCGACCAAGTACTGACCAAGGCCGGCACGATTTCCCTCGAAGCCACCGGCAATGTGATTGCACGCGCCGGTTCCACGTTGAATGTGTCAGGCGGCAGCATCGCCTATCAGAGCGGCTATGGTCAGAGTACGACGAACCTGATCGGCGCGAACGGCGTCGTTTACAACATCAGCACGGCACCCAGCGATGTGCCCTATGTCGGCATTGCCGGCAATTACTCGTACACGGACCCCACCTGGGGTACCACCGTCCACGGCAGCAGCCAGACTTACTACGCCGGCTACCTGCAGGGTGCCAATGCCGGCACGATCAACATTAATTCACCCGCGGCGTATCTGCGCGGCACGCTGTCCGCGCAAACAGTCGACGGTCCCTACCAGCGGCTGGCGGCAAGTCCGTCGGGATCGTTGACCGGTTTGCCGGCGGGCGGAACGCTGATCCTTGGTTGCAGCACCTGCACGGACAACAACAACTTGCCCGCCTACGGCTTGGACGGCGGCGTCACGTTCGCCAACAATCTCTCCGATACCCTGACCGGAAACGTCGTCGTCGATGGCTATGTCGTCTCGTCGCTGAACGTGCCGGCGCTCACGGAACTCTCGCCCGCCCAGCTCGCTCAGGGCGGATTCAATACGATCAATGTGTCGAGCAATGGTGCGATCACAGTGCCCGCCGGCGTCGATGTATCGGTCGCGGCGAATGGCCGCTTCGTTGCCCAGTCGGCGCTCTCGATCAACATCGATGGTCAAATCGATGCGCCCGGCGGCAGCGTCAGTCTGACGACGGCCGCTACGGCCGACAATCTTGCGCACGACATCACCCTCGGCGCCGGCGCCGTCATCGACGTGAGCGGCCGCTGGACCAATGACTCGCCGTCGGTCACGGTGCTGCCGGGGACCGCACCCGTAGTCATCGACGGCGGCAGCGTCAGCGCCAGCGCGGCCGGCAACATCGTGCTCGGGGCGGGAAGCCTCATCGATGTGTCGGGGGGCGGCTGGATGAACCAGAACAGTCAGCTTTCCGAGGGCAGCGCCGGGAAGATCTCGCTGGCTGCGAATCTGCTTACCACGCCGACGAGTGTTGCTGCAGTCACGAACCCGTACGTGGGTACGATCGACTTCGGCGCGGGCGCGACGTTACTCGGTGCCAGCTTGAAAGCCGGCGACGGGGGCACGCTCGCGCTGCAATCCGGTTCGGTCACCGTCGGAACCACCGCGGCCGGCACGCCCGGCGAGCTGCTGCTGGCACCCGGCTTCTTCGACCAGGGGGGCTTCGCGCAGTACGTCATCACGGGACAAAACGACGTGATCATCGGCAATCTCATGGATACCGCCGACGGCGCCCCCATCACCGTCAAGCCGATACAGCAAAACCTGGTGTTCACGAAGAACGCCGCGCTGCAGCCCACCGGCTCGAAACTCGCGGACTTCACACAGCTCGAAACCCTGCTGCCGTCCCTGCGCCAGCCGGCCAGCGTCGATTTCATCGCCACGGCCAACGACCCCAACGGAGCCCAGACCGGCAGTGTGACGCTGGCGCGGGATGCTTCCATCGTCACCGATCCGGGAGCGGGTATTGAATTGGCCGCGAGCGGCTTCAACGGCGACGTTCTCGCGTTCGGATCCATCCTGGCGCCCGCGGGGAACATTACCCTGCAAATCAACCCGCCCGAAACCGCGATTCAATCGGGTGCCGACCCCGGATACATTCCGAACCAACAAATAGAGCTGGGTCCGAATGCAGTGCTGGCCGCGCCCGCCTATGCGCTGATCAACACGCTGGACCCGCTGGGTTACGCGCAGGGTTCGGTGCTGGCTGGCGGAACGGTCACGCTGCTCGCCAACAAGGGCTATGTGGTCACCGACCCCGGTTCCGTGGTCAACGTCAGCGGCACCGTCGGTACTCTCGACATCGTACAAACCAACGGTGTCACCCCGACGACGGTGGCGGCCAACGCCGGCACCATCAATATCAATGCGCGTGAAGGCATCGTGCTGCAGGGCAGCCTGCTCGGGCAGGCCGCCTCGCTCAATGGTTCGCCGGTCGCCGGGGCGGCCGGCGGAACCTTGAACGTGGGCCTGGGTAACTCCAATCTGGGCACGACGTATGACGTTTCAGGAACCATTATTACTCCGTCGCAGAGCCCCTATCCCACCACCAACCGCACGCTCACCGTGGCCGGCGTCGGGGCGAACGGTCAGCCCGCGGTGCCGCCCTCGAACCAATTGCTGAGCGGCACTGCGGTCATCGATGTGGGCACGATCGAGGCGGGCGGCTTCGGTAATGTCGCGCTCTACAGCGAGGATACGATCGCGTTCACCGGCACGGTGGCTCTGCAAGCGAATGCCAGCCTGACTCTGGATGCGCCGCTGTTCGTGGCCAATCACGGCGCGCAGGTCAGCCTCACGAGCCCCTATGTGGCCGTCGGAAACCTCCTGAACAACACGAATTACTTCGACTTCTCTTCGAATACCGCCAGCCCGAATGCCACGGCGGTGCTGAATCCCACGGCGGGCACCGGGACGCTCGCCGTCAACGCGCAGCTCATCGACATCCGCGGCATCAGTGGTTGGAGCGGATTTGCCACGGAGAATTTCACGAGCACGGGCGATATTCGCCTCGTGGATGGCGCGAACCAGCTCACCCAGCCGCTCGCTCTGCAACCGTCGTCCGCACCGCCGCTGCCGTCGTCGATCAACGTCTCTCAAAACCCCGGCTTCGAGGGCGAGTTCAATACTTCCGCCGCCGTCACGCTGCAAGGCGCGCAGATTTATCCCGCCACGGCCACGACCTTTGCGATCAACGATTTGCCGGGCACACAGGCTTCCCCGGCGGCCGCCACAGTGACGATCGCACAAGCCCCGGGCGCGACGTCGGCGACCCCGTTATCGGCGGGCGGCACGCTGATCGTCAACGCCACCAACATCGTCCAGGACGGCACATTGCGTGCGCCCCTGGGGCAGATCGCATTGAACGGTGTTCCGATTCCAGACGCTGCGGGCAATGCGATGCCCGGCACCGGCATGGTCACGCTGAGCAGCACCAGCCTCACGTCGGTGTCGGCGGACGGTTTGACCATTCCGTATGGCGTGACCTCCAACGGCACGGAGTGGACGTACTCGCCCTCCGCGAGCGAGGCCAGCGCCCTGACCAACGTCATATCGGCGCCGCCCTCGAAGCAGATCAGCTTGAACGGTTCCGCGGTGACGGTGAATGGACAGGTCGATCTCGCGGGCGGCGGCGATCTGTACGCGTACGAGTTCATCGCCGGCGAGGGCGGGTCGGTGGACGTGCTCGATCAGGCCAGCCTCACGAACCCCGCTCGTGCGCCGGGCACCACCGTGTTCTCTTACGCGATCGTGCCGGGACTTGGGTCCGCGTTCGCGCCCATCGACCCGCAATATGCGCAGACCTCCTCGGTGGGGCCGAATCAGACCATCTATCTGTCCGGCGTTCCCGGTCTTGCCGCCGGCACCTACGCACTGCTGCCCGCGCACTATGCGCTGCTGCCCGGCGCGTTCGCCGTGACGGTCGTCCAGTCGGACAGCGGCATCGTCGCAGGTTCGGCCGTCGCGCAGCCCAATGGATCGTACGTCGTCGCCGGCCGGTTCGGCATCGCGGGCACGTCGATTCTCGACAGTCTCACCTCCACGGTGGACGTGGCTTCCAACGCGACGGTGAACACGCTCTCGCAGTACACGAACACTTACGCGAATGCGTTCTTCAGCAGCGCCGCGGCAACCGCCGGCACGACGGCGCCGAGCTTGCCCGCCGACGCCGGCCAGCTGCTGCTGTCGGCCAGCAACAGTCTTGCCCTGAATGGCGCGGCCGGTTCCATCAATTTTGCGCGCGGCAGCTTCGCGAGCACCAATGCCGCCGGCCAGCCGATCACCGTGCAAGGGCTGGGCGGCGACGTCTCCATCACGGCGCCCAGCATCGAGGTCGTCGATGCGGTCGGCGCCACCGCTCCTGCGGCGTCCGCCACCGCCGGGACGCTGCCCGCACCGCTGCAACTCAGTGTGCAAGCGCTCAATAATCTTGACGCACAGACGCTGATTCTCGGCGCGACCAGCAGCAACACCAGTGCCGGCGAGCAACTGACCTTAGGTTCCACTCAAACGGTGGAGCTCGCCAACAAGACCACGGCGCTGACCGGACCCGACATCATTCTGGCCGCCCAGGACAGCGTCATGGTGGACGCCGGCGCCCAGATCTCCGCGAGCGGCACCGGTGCGCAGATGCCCAGCACCTTGGTGCTGCCGACGGGAGGTGCGCTGCTGCGCGTCTCGAGCGCCGCTCCCGCGGCTCTGGTCGCGGGCACGAACACCGGCACCTCGGAATCCCCGCTGTACTCGGGTACGGTGTCGATCGGCGCCGGCGCCACGGTGCAATCCTCGGGCAGTCTGCTGCTCTATGGCTCGAACACGACGACGCTCGATCCCACCGCGCAGGTCTCATCGCCCGCGGTGGCGCTGTATTCCAGTCAAGTGAGCTTGGGCGATGTGCCGACCGGTGCCGCGGCGCCTCCCGGGCTGAACCTCACCGCGCAATTGCTCGGCGGCTTCCAGGGGCTGACCAACCTGACCATCGGCAGTACCTCGACCATCGATTTCTACGGCAATGTGACGTTGGGCACCGCCGCCTCGGCCGCTCCGACGCTGCAGAGCATCAGCCTCGATGCCGGAGGCCTGCGCGGCTACGGCACCGCAGACGACACAGTGCTGCTGCATGCCGGTTCCGTGACGCTCACGAATTCAGGCGCGGCGCCGCCGCCCACCGACGGCACCGGCGCCGGAACACTGCAGATCCTCGCCGGCGCCATCAATAACCAGGCCGGCTCCGGGCAGATCACGCTCGGTGCCGGCACCAAGATCGTGAGCGGCTTCAGTGCGGTCAATCTGCAAGCTGCGGGAGATATCGTTGGGCAGGGCACGGGGACGCTGCAGGTCGACGGCAACGCCGTGCCGGTGACATTGACCTCCGCTGCGCTGGTCGGCGCCGCGGGCGCCACCCAGACGATCACCACTCCGGGTGCCGTGACCATCAACCCATCGAGTCCCGGCAACCTCGCGCTGCCGGCCCCCGGTCCGGGTGCGGCGTTTACCATCCTGGCTGGTGGCAATATTCAGCAGAATGGCAGCATCGATCTGCCATCCGGCATCATCACGCTGACCGCCGGGGCCACGCTGCCTGCCGGGAATGGCAGTGCTACGGCTGCGGGTAGCGGCAGTGTGACCTTGGGTGCCGGTTCAATGACCAGCGTCGCGGGCGCCACTCAAAGCTATACCGTCACCGACGCCGTCGCCGCGGGCGGCCAGATCAGCCTCTCCGCCAATACCGGCAACGTCATTATCGGCAGCGGAGCGACCGTGGATGTGTCGGGCGCTTCGGTGTCCGTGCCCGGGGGCACCCTCAGCAGCGATGCCGGCGGCCTCAGCGTGTCGGCCCCGCAGGGTACGTTCTCGTTCGCCGCGGGCAGTATTCTCAAGGGCGGCGCGGCGGCGGGACAGCAGCAGGGCAGTTTCACGCTGGATGAGAGTTACGGCCTCGGCGATTCCTGTCCGGCCGGGGATGCTTGCCTCGCCGGCGCCGGCTTTGCGCCGCTCGCCGCTATGCTCTCGAGCGGCGGTTTTAACGGCGCGATCGATTTGCGCACGCGCACCGACACGTCGGTGACGATCGCGGGTACCGTGCAAGCCTCGAGCTTCGAGCTGTCCGCGGATCAGGGCAGCATCACGGTGGCCGGCACGGGCGTCATCGACACCAGCGGCCGCTCCTTCGGACTCGATACCGACGGCGGTCCGATCCAACTCTGGGCCGGCAATAGTTTGACCTTGCAGTCCGGCGCGAAGCTGCTCGCGAATGCCGGATCGCCCGGACCCGCGGGTGCAGGCGGCACCACACTCGTCAGCCCAGGCGGCAACATCACGCTGGGCATCAGCTGCAACGACGGAATCGCCTGCGGCACCGTCGATCTGCAACCGGGTTCGATCATCGACCTGCAGGGCAGCGCCGCCGGCAGCGACGGCACACTGACGGTGCGCGCGCCGGTCATTGCGGCGCCCACGAATGGTATCTACACGGCACCGAACGGCGCGACCGGCGCCGCCATGAGCGGCCCGGTGGACGTGGCTATCACCGAAATCGGCTCCACCGTCATGGGCCAGAATCCCGTGATCGTCGAGGGCTACAACGTCTATCAAGTGGCGGCGTCGGGCGTCCTCAGTCAGACGAACCCCGATGCATTGGCCAACCCCGCCGCTGCCAACGGCCCGTATACCACGCTCTCCATCGGCATGGGCGGCGTGCTCTTTGCAAATGCGAACAATCTGATCCAGAACTCCGCTGCCATCAGCCGGTTGGAGGGGACGGAGGCACCCGGTGGCCCGGTCTTGCAGCTGCGTTCCGGCATCGAAGTGCAGGGCGCGGGGGATTTGCAGGTGGGTGATCCAGGATCGACCGCCGCGACCTGGAATCTAGACAGTTGGAATGCGGCGCTGGGGGGTGTGCCTGTCAATCTGACCTTGCGTGCCGCGGGCAATCTGATCTTCAACGCATCGCTGAGCGACGGATTCCAGGACACCAACAGTAACGTCGTCGATTGGACATTCGGTGAGTCCACGGCCAATCCTAGTGGCGCCTCGGGGTCCTATCGACTGGTCGCCGGTGCCGATCTGACGGCGGCCAATCCTCTGGCCGTCGTAGTGCAGACGGCGGCGGCGTTGAATTTGAATGCTCCGGCTTCCGGCTTGGGCGCTCCCCCCAACTCGGGCAACTTCATTCTCACACCCGGTAGCTCCACGACCACCAGCAATGTGATTCGCACCGGCACCGGCAGCATCGATATCGCGGCGGGCGGGGATGTGCTGCTGGGTTACAGCGTCGATTCGGATAGCGGTGGGGTATTGCAGGTGACCGAGAGCGACCCGCTGAATGCGGTGATTTACACCGCCGGAGTGCCGTTGCCGGCAGCGCCGACGAGCTTGTTCACGCCTCCCCTCGTGGGCAAGAAAACCACGGTGTCCTACCCCGTCGACGGCGGCAATATCTCGGTTTTCGCCGGCGACGACATTCGCAGCGCGACGAGTGCACAGCTGGTCTCGAATTGGCTGGGACGAGCCGAGCCGACTGCCGGTACCACCCAGAACACGACCTGGTGGATCGAGTTCAACAATTTCGACCAGGGAATCGGGGTGCTGGGAGGCGGCAACCTGTCGTTAACCGCGGGCCGGGATATCGTCAATACCTCCGCCGTGGTGCCCACCACGGGTCGAGTATTGTTGGCGGCCGGCGGCACCCCCGTCGCGGCGGATCTCGCCGTCATGGGCGGCGGCACTCTCCGGGTGCAGGCTGGCGGCGACATCGTCAGCGGTGTCTTCGAGGATGACTGGGGCAACGCCTCGATTAGCGCCGGCGGGGCGCTGACCTCCAGCGGCGACTCGACCTATGGCCAGATAACCACCGGTCTCGGTACTCAAGAGATCATCACGGAGACGCCGTCATTCAATGCGACGGAGCTGTATCCGATCTTGGTCGTGGGCAACGGCGTATTCGACGTGAGCGCGCGTTCCGGCATTGCGCTCGATGGCATTACCAACTCGACGACCTTGCCGATCGTCGCGACGCAGATCGGCAGCAACGCGGCGTTCTTCCCCTACGCCCCGACCAGCAATCCGAGCACGCTCAATCTCGTCAGCGCAGGCGGCGATGTCAACCTGAACAACGACCCCGCGGCGTCCTTGCCCGTCGCTCAGCTGTCCGATAAAGGTATCGTTTACAATCTTTCCTCGGCGGACGCTGATGACTATCTTGCGATCTATCCATCAACGCTGAACGTGGCCTCGCTGTCCGGCAACATCAATGTTGGCGATGCCATCACGCTGTTTCCGTCGGCGACAGGAAATCTGACTCTGCTGGCGGCCGGCTCGATCAATAGTGCCAATGGTGCCTTCGGTACCACCAGTAGCGTCTCGATTACCGTATCCGAATCCAACCCGGCGCTGGTGCCGAATCCGTTGGTGCCAGTAACCGACTTGGGCAGTGCTGGTTTCACGGCTCTCGCCGGCGTCTCCCTGCCTGCGCAGCCTTTGCATCAAAACGATGCGCAACCCATCATGCTGGTCGCCGATACCGGCAACATCGACTCGGCGGTTCTGAACTTTCCCAAGGCTGCGGACGTCATCGCGGGCGGCAACATCATGGATCTGATGTATACCGGCAAGAACCTCAATCCGTCGGATGTCACGCTGATCGAAGCCGGCGGACAGATCGAGTATTCGACGCCCACCGTTGCGGGGACGAACGCGCTTGACCTCAACACCAACGGTATCACCCTGGGGGGACCCGGTTACCTCGAGGTGTTGGCGGGGGGGGCGGTCAACCTGGGCGACGGGAACGGCATTATCACCACGGGCAACTTGTCCGATGTACGTCTGCCCAGTACCGGTGCGACCCTGCTCGTCGGCGCGGGTCTCGGCACCAATGCCGATGGCAGCCTGCGGTAGCCGGACAATCAGGCGTTC
>Ga0302308_10005126_pt1 | contig 10240 bp, 10 predicted proteins | sample III_Palsa_E3_3_FD_200531 | JGI IMG/M metagenome (GOLD analysis project Ga0302308, IMG submission 200531) | Peat permafrost microbial communities from Stordalen Mire near Abisko, Sweden - III_Palsa_E3_3 | ecosystem: Environmental > Terrestrial > Soil > Palsa > Peat permafrost | place: Sweden... | reverse complement strand
CCACGCCGCCGACGAAGAACAATCCAACTCCAAAATGGTTTGCGCGTGCCAAAGCGAACTCCTTTCTCGTTCAAGCCGATAACCAAGGATGCCACGCTCGGTCAGGCGATGTCCGTGAACATGGCTCAGCCCAGAGGCTGCTGGCAGACCGCAAATGCCGTTGCAACATGGCAAAAGCAGGCAACAAAAAACCCGCTCGACGGCGGGTTTTCAGGGCTGCTTGCAGCCACAACACTGGAGGCCTAGGTCGGAATCGAACCGGCGTACGCGGCTTTGCAGGCCGCCTCCTATGCCGTGCTTTCAACAAGTTAGGCTATTTGACACCCGTTTTGCCACTCGAAGCAGTGCCTGCTTTCGTCGGAAGCACACATTACGCCAAGCGATGCTTCAAAACGCCGTCAACGGTCACCGCTTCAATCCGGTTGAGTTTTCACCGAGTTCAACGGCAATCCCCCACATTAGCGAACTCCAAAAGTGGAGCCAGGCTACGTGCGCTAGTTTCTGCATCGAGGTGATGCCGCTGACCGACGAGACGCAGGTCGAGGATCTGAAAAAAGCTCAGTGCCTTTCCCTGATCCATCAGCTTTTGGGGCATCACGCTGGCGAATCACCGCATTGCATGCCCTATTAACTACTCCTACTCTTCTGTTCGCATAGTTCTTTCAGTGAAGAAATCAATCTACTATCGATACTACCTTCAGGCAAATTGGCGAGAAAATCACACTCGTAGGCAGAATCCGGGGTATTTGGTGGGTTTTTGAAGGCAATTAAATCGGCTATTGAATTTGCTAATAGATCATAATCTTCAAGCTTTCTAGCTATTCTGCATTGCGTATTCAGAGCATGGACCACAAAAGATCCTTTTTTTCTGGCTGTCTCCACACCCTTAGATGAAGCATTCAGCGCTTTTTTATTATCCTGCCTGACATACAGATAGTGATTTGCAATCTCTATCCATGCAAGTGGCTCATCTGAACACTCATGCGTGATCTTTAAGATCACATCCTCAGCCTCTATAAACCGGCGATGATCAGCGTGCTCTCCTAGCAACATAAGAAAAACTAAATATCGTTCATTGTCCTCGACACGCCTAAGGCTATCTTCTAAGAAATGAACTAACTCGGCGGCAATTTTAGGATCTTTGCGTCCCCTCAGGGATTGCTGTCGCAGAGCATTTTCAGCTAGTTCGATGGGTGAAGGCATTTCATCTACCCCTAAAATCGTGAATCGTCGGCCAACCTTCCCAGTCGCGATCGGCCCATGGTGGAGGCGCATCTGGCGGCATAGATCCTTTATGACTTTTGCATATTTCCCACCTAGTTCTCGCCCTTGCTAGACACGCTTGAATTATGGGTCGGCCCGAGCTACCGAAATCACCGTATCGATCATAGCAATCGGCCACCTCTTCTTCGCGCATCAAGTCGCATTCGTCATCTCCGTCATCTCCTCCCTTTGGACAAGTATTGGGGGTCGTACGACTGCTTGGGAATGGAAGCGCGTCAGGTGAATCACGCCCCGGCACAGTCTCGTCCTGCGGGCCACCGGCGTCGGTGGGGAATATCGTCATCCCAATCCCGCAAGCAATTGCAGCAATTGGACTAGACGCGCATAGCTCTATAGGACCTCCAAGTGGTTCAAGTGATTCCGGCTCAAAGACGGGGTCATTGGCGGGTGAACCATAGTCGGGCACAGGACCAGTATTGGGTGCAGGCGCTGTTGGACCGGATGGTGAAGTGGGTGCAGGACTCGGTGATACCGCCAAGCCCCACGGGTCTACTGCATTCAGAGGACTGCTGCCGACATAGGCATACGTGCTGATACCGCCGTTGAACCCCGTCGGATCAGTCTGCGCATAGCGCCCCAAGTAAGACTCGAAGGTTCGGTAGCCGTTGTCCGCCGTTCCCGTTTCGGCGTCATACCACTGCCCGGGATAGCGCAGGTTGAGCACATAGCCGCTACTGGTCGCCTGCTGCTCGCCAAAGGGATTCCCTGCATAGGCCCACGACCAGATGACGGTACCCGCGCTGTTGGTCACGGCTCTAGGCGTAGCGAGTTGATCAGCCACCACATAGTTGATCGTGCTGGACGTGACGCTTTGGTGACCAGTTTTCGATTACTAACCTGCGAGACCACTAACCGTATTCCTTCCAAAAATCCCCATTTACTTTATAAAATCGAAAACCCTTTTGCATCTTCCCCTGAATATAAACACCATCCTCTTTTGGAAGGCCACTCTGCCACCACGACTTGAATGGACCATGATATTCGTCGTTTTCCAAGTGCGCGGATAAAACTAATAGCCCCTCCGGCGACCATTGTTGGAGAAGCCCGTTGATCAAGCCATCATGGTATTCGGCCTCCGCAAAGAGCTGGCCGTTCTCAAACCACAACCGCCGCCAACCCTCAAGCTTCTCATTTTTTTCAGACCACTCTGCCTTGAGTTGGCCGGAAGGAAAATATTCACGGTGGATTTGCAGTTCTATGTTTTCCATCAAAAACTCCGTTCAAGTTCTAAGTCAGGGCCTCATATCTCTCATGGTCCAAGGGCTAGGTTGATCATCTATCCCTCTGAGGCATAGGTCTCGACGTATTGCTGCCCTTTCTTGACAAGCCTGAGACCAACGATTGGGGTTATCGGAGGGACCATAGCCCTCATATTGCTTGCACTCATTAATCTCTTCTTCATAACGCTCATGGCAATCGTCTCCGTCGCCATTTTTAGGACAAGTATTGGGGTTCGTACGACTGCTCGGGAATGGAAGCGCATCAGGTGAATCACGCCCCGGCACAGTCTCGTCCTGCGGGCCACCGGCGTCGGTGGGGAATATCGTCATCCCAATCCCGCAAGCAATTGCAGCAATTGGACTAGACGCGCATAGCTCTATAGGGCCTCCAAGTGGGCCAAGTGGTTCTGGCTCAAAGACAGGGTCATTGGCGGGTGGACCATAGTCGGGCACAGGACCAGTATTGGGTGCAGGCGCTGTTGGACCCGATGGTGAAGTGGGTGCAGGACTCGGTGATACGGCCAAGCCCCACGGGTCTACTGCATTCAGAGGACTGCTGCCGACATAGGCATACGTGCTGATACCGCCGTTGAACCCCGTCGGATCAGTCTGCGCATAGCGCCCCAAGTAAGACTCGAAGGTCCGATAGCCGTTGTCCGCCGTTCCCGTTTCGGCGTCATACCACTGCCCGGGATAGCGCAGGTTGAGCACGTAGCCCGACGATGTTGGCTGTTGCTCCCCAAACGGATTGCCCTGATAGGTCCACGACCAGACGACAGTGCCTGCACTGTTGGTAACCACTCTCGGGGTAGCGAGTTGATCAGCCGTGACGTAGTTGACCGTGCTGGACGTGACGCTACCGCTACCCGTGGTGTCCACCGTGGCGACCGGCAGATCATCCAGCCAGATGTAGTCGCGACTACTCGCACCATAGTTGGCGAGGACGTGACCGGCCTGGTCGTAGTCGAAGCGCAGGCTGGCGGCCGACGTGTATACCCGCTGCCCGAGGGCGTTGTAGAGGTAGGTGCCGACCGTGGCCCCATTGGCTTGGGCTAGTGCAATGCGTTGACGTGAGTCGTAAGCAAAACCGTAGGTCTGGCCGCCTATCACGCTGCCGGTGGTGTTGCCGTTGGCGTCGTTGGCGCGGGGGGCGCTGCCGATGCTGGCGAGTTGATGCGTGCCACTGGTATAGCTGTACGTGCCGGTCGCCAGACCCGAGGCGGTCTTGCTCAATCGGTCGCCGGTGGGATTGTAGGTATAGCTCTCCAGTACGCCGCTGCTGTTGGTGACAGTGGTGAGGTGATACAGCGGATCGTACTGATAGCTCTCGGTGGCGGGATTGGCGCCCGGGGCGTTGCCCAGGGCTGTGATATCGCCCATCGCATCCAGGCCAAAATGCAGCGCCAAGGCGGGACTCGTCAGGTCCGTCAGTCGGTAGTTGGTATCGTAGGTGCGCGTGACCGTCTGGCCGTTGCCCAGCGTGTAGCTGCTGATTGGCCCAAACGGCAGATAGTTGACGTTGCTGACCACGGTGGGCGACGCGGACGTGCTGCCGCTCGGGGTGACCTGAACACCGCTGATGCGACCATTGCTGTTGAAGGCGTAGCTGATCACTGTGCCATCGGGTGTGGTCTCGCCACTGAGCCGATCCGCCGCGGTGTAACCGTACGAGGTGCTGTCGGTTGTCCCCGAGACCACCTGCGTCTTCTGGATGACATTGCCGCGCGCGTCGTAGCAGTAGGTGGTACTGACAACGTTCTCCACGATCCGTGTCAACCGACCGATGGAGGCAGAGGCCGTACAGCCCGTGACGCTGTTGGCTTCGTCGTAGGTGTAGGTAACGTTGGCCCTGGTGTCCGTGTAACTGGTGCTAGTTTTGCGATCGAGCGCGTCGTAGGTGGATGTCGCCACGATGCCCTTGGCATCCGTATGGGTCAGCACATTGCCCGCTGCGTCGAACGTCGAGGCACTGGCGCCGCTGTCGGGGCTTTGCAGCGCGGTGAGATTGCTGAGTCCGTCATGGGTGTAGGTGGTGACCAGACTCGAGGGATCGGTGATGCTGGTGATGCGGTCCAGTGCGTCCTGGTTCGTGGTCGTCGTGGTGTTTGCCGTTGCCGTGTCGGTGCCGTTGTAATTGTCGATGGTGCTTTTCAGGCGATTGAGCGCGTCGTAACTTTGCTGGCGCTGGATGCTTAGGCCATCGGCGCTGTGCGTCAGGTTGCCGTTGGCGTCGTAGCTGTCGCTGTAGCCCGCGTTGAAGACGGTCTGGCTCAGGCCATCGATCACCGCGGTGATCTGGCCCAGCGCGTTGTAGCTGCGCGACAGGCTGTGCACGACGGTGCCGGAGGCGGTGCTGATCTGCTCCGCGGTTTTGTTGCCGGCCGCATCCAAGGTGTAGTGGAGGTCGTTGCCCTGGGCGTCGGTGATGTCGGTCAGACGGTGCGCGCTGTCATAACCGAATGTCGTCACTATCCCATTGGGATCGGTGAGGGTATTGACCTCACCATACGGCATATACGTGAATGCGGTGGCCGAGCCACCTACAGTGCGCGAGGCCAACCAGCCCCGCGGCGTGTAGGTCGTGTCCGTATTGACCCCGTTGGGATCGGTGATGCGCGTCACGCGCCCGGCTCTGTCGTAGGAGGCGTAGGTGGTGACGTGACCCAGCGCATCGGTGATCTGGTACAGATCGCCCGGCTGGTAACAGGCACCGCCCGGCGTACCGCAGTTCGTTGCACTGCTGGTCATGTAATAGCTGTAGGTGGTGGTCTGCGTTAGATCGGTGCGCGGACCGGTGGCGGTCAGCAATAGACCCACGATGGGGCACTGGGTGGTATCAACGGCAGTACAGTAGGTGTAGGTGGAGCGGCGTACGCCCGCAGGGACAGTACCGGTGGCGGCGCATGCATATCCCGATGCAGCGCTATTCGTCGGATCGATGTCGCAGCGCGCTAGGGCTTGACCGGTGGCGTTGTAGACCCATTGCGTATTGCTAACAACGGTAGCGCTGGCGTTACTCACCGTGCGCGTGAGTGGCAAGCGTAGGGTCGTGTTCCAGGTGGTCGTGGTGGTGCGTTGGCTGCTTGTCCCGGAAGCATCGACCTGCTGATCGAGTAGACCGTTGCTGTCGTAGGTGGTCGCGGTGACGTTGCCGTTGAAATCGGTGGCTATTGCTGGGTAACCGTTCGCATCGAGGGTCTGCGATTGATATTGCTGATCGCATTGCGTACCACAGCGGGCGCTCATGGCGCTGATGATGGCGGTGCCTTGCGGCGCCATGATCGTGGCTGTGGCTTGCTGACCCAAGGGATACGTCACCGTGGCCGCGCTAGGGTCGCTGGTGGAATAACTGGTCGTATAGCTGATGGTGTGCAGGTTTGCGCCATTGCCTTCCTGGGTGGAGATGGCGCGGCCGTCGGATTGATAACCAAACGTGGTGTAGCGCGTGTTGCTCTCGTCGAGGATGCCGGTGAGTTTGCTTTGATTGCTGCCTGCGGCACTGTAAGTGGACTCGTCATAGAGATATTGACGCTGTGAACCATCCGGATACGTGACACTTATCAGATTCCCTGAGCTGTTATAGCCGTACTTCAGCACACCGCCGTCTGGCTCCGTCACAGTCGTTATGTTCTGCGGATTGCCATACGTAAAGGACAGAGCGCGGCCATAAGCATCCGTAACCTGCCAAAGCAGACCCGTGGCCAGAGGGGCGCCGGTCGATGATGTTTGCGTGCCGTTGGTGTAGCTCAGTGTGAGTAAGGTATGTGTGCCGTCGCCGATCGACAGCAGCGACCCGGTCGATGAATAGGTCTCGTATTGCCGTGTGTCGGCAACAAATAACGTCCAGGACAACACGTAGCCATTGTTGTCATCCAACTCGGTCAATACGTCACCGACATCCGAGTCGCCCCGCCAGGTCCCATTAGCCTTGTTGAAGGTCAGTTCCTGTCCATCCTGGCGCTGTACATCCACCTGCGTTGGTGACTGGGGGTCACCATTGGCATTGGTTGAAGCCGAGGAAAAGAAAAGACTCCTGTCATACGTCGTCAGCCATGGCATTCCAACGTGGGAGCCACGCACATAGGGGTCGCTGTTGTAGTAGCGATTCAGCGAAAGATCACCCTGTACGAAATCGTCTTGTTCCGCATAGGTGTTTCCCGTGGTTACATTGATGGGCTCGCCAACTTTGGGTTGGTTGCCCGCTGTGCTGCAACCACAACCCAGATTCTTGGCCGGCGTGTAATTGACGCACGGATAACTTGAGGAGTGACTGGGATTCGAACAGCTGAGTGCATTTTGAGCGGGGGCAAAGTCGAAATACCAATGACTGGTATAGGCCGTCCCCGGTAAAGTGGGGTAGTACTCCCACAAGTAGCCCCGCAATCCGTTAAGAGGGTCGGTAGTGGACGTGCAAACATACGGGTAGGTATAACTCGGTGAGTTGGAATTGGCGCTTTCCAGGCATCCCTCTTGTGCCTGCGGCAGCGACGAGTAAACACCATGCTCATTTTCTTGAGCGATAGCCCACGACGGCAGCCATGCGATCAATAGCAAAAGTAATATCAATCGTCCCAAGTTGCTGCGAACCACATCCATTAATTTCCCCTGTGATACACGACAAACCGGCGCAACATGCCCGTCGACACGCTTAAAGGGACGGAGGTAGTTGAATCGATTATTCATATTTGTTGTGGATGATGTGCGTCAACCGGTCACGCACCAGAACTACACCGCTTAACTACTCCCGTCCCGATATCGCCTGGCAATTGTCATGATCGAGCTATGCCTGAGATGTCGGCTGATTTGGCCCAACGCGGGAGATGCTATCCGCGTAGTGGCCTTTACTACCTCCGCCCATTTGCACGCCCCAACACGGCTTAGACTTGGGAGCCAATCCAGTTGGATCGGATTCATTTAGCGGGTCATTTCCCCCATAGGCCTATATCCGATTTTCTTCCTTTTACTTCCCGAGACTTTTATCGCCTAGCGAACATCTTTTTTCTCGTTGAAAGTATTTCTCTATTATTTTGTAAACATCTTCATTTTTTTTCCTATCAGCTTCCGACACTCCTTCAAGGCCGCCCGGCCGTAGCATCTGCAAGTGGAGCTTTAGCGCACCTTCCGCATATTCGCAAATCCCTTGAATATTCCCTTTGTCGAAATATTGAATGATCTGCAGCATCTGAAGAGCCTCAAGCCTCAGCCTGATTCACTAAAAGTACCCAAGCTGTACCATCTAATATCGTATTTTGTTCCATACGTTTGATATATGCTCCACCAAGTATCGCCGGTAGTTTGCGTAACACCATTTAGAGCCGTTGTTGCTTCTAGAGCGGGGAGCTCATTGTTGGGCGAAATTGTTATCGTGCATGGAGCGTACGCATTGTTGAAAGAGGCTTGGGCTGCAGCAATGACGGCATCAAAAGATGCGTAGCGCGGACCGTAAATGAACTGCCAATTACCCGTTATCATAGGTAAGCAGCGTACCCCCGGACAGCTTGCCGGATCGGCGATAACCACCGAAGTTATCAACAGCGTCCCGATAAATATTAAAAAACGACGAATCTTGGGCGACGCCAAAAACGGAGCCAGGCTCATTTAGGGCTCCTGATACACAGCGCCAGCCACAGGCTTCGAACAAAATCCATTGGGTTCCCCATGTACCGCAAACTGGTTGGTTAGATTCGCGCGCACCGCATGCCGAGGGTGCGAGAGCGACATTTGCAAACGATTTTATGGCCGGTCGCGTGTGAGATCACGGCTCGCTCAACCCTCTGCGAGCCACGATCCCTCTGCGGTTACCCCGCCCCCTTCGTCAACTGTTGATAGTGCCACCGCGCGGCGACGAAGTCTGTAGGGTAATTCTTATAGCGCCTCCCTCCTTTAAACGAGTCAGCGTCTATCGCCATGCATCGTCGAGGTCATGCAAAAGCTGAGTGCCGCGGAGTGCCGACGCAAGAAACGCAAAGTAACCGTACAGGCCACAGTACCCAATCAACCTCATCTGCGACCTGATTTATCGCTGTTCGGTGGTGCCCGCGCAGTGGTGCTGCTGTCGGATGCCGCGCTGTCTTAAAGCACCGCGTTCAGTTGAGTCAAAACAGACCGCCAGTCACCACCGGCTCATAATTCGTGATCATCAGCTCGCGGCTCTCGGCTGGCGTGCCTTGTTTATTGGCCATGCTGTAGCGTATCCGCAGCGGCCTCATGTGCATGCCGTCGAACGCGGCTCGGATGTCTAGGTGGTCATTGATGCTCACCATCACCCTGCCCTTGCACGACCGCATGAACGCGGCCATGGCCAAGTATTGGTCATAGCCGAACGGCACGCCGTAGCCCTCGGTCTGCCAGTACGGCGGGTCCATGTAAAGGAAGCTGTGCGGACGGTCGTACCGCGTGGCGCAATCCAGCCAGGGCAATTGCTCGATCATCACGCCGGTCAGGCGCAGGTGCGCGGCGCTAAGGTTTTCCTCGATGCGCAGTAGGTTGATCGGTGGTGCAGTCGTCGCGGTGCCGAAAGTCTGGCCTGCGACCTTGCCGCTGAATGCGTGATGTTGCAGATAGAAGAACCGAGCGGCGCGTTGGATATCGGTCAGTGTGGGCGGCTTGGTTTCCTGCAGCCAGGCGAACACCTGCCGACTCGACAGCGCCCACTTGAACTGTCGCACGAATTCCTCAAGGTGATGCTGCACGACACGGTAGAGGTTCACCAACTCGCCATTTATGTCGTTGAGGATCTCAACGCGCGCCGGCTGGTCGCGCATGAAGAACAGGGCTGCACCGCCGCTGAAAACCTCCACATAGCACTCGTGCTCTGGAAAGTACGGCAGCAGCTTGTCGGCGAGGCGGCGTTTTCCGCCCATCCACGGAATAATGGGTGTCGTAGTCATTGCGAGCGATCCTGTCGGGCTGTATGGTCGCCGGGCTCCGCGCGGAGTGGAGGGCCTCGGCTGGCTCGCAGAGCAATTGCGGGTTGGCGGCTTGTCGTGGTGTTAGCGCACCGCGACAGGTCGCCCTTCTTACTGAATCACGCCCTTGCGGCGCAGGGCATCCCAGCAGGCATGCTCGCCGCTGCGGATGGTAACGACGGCCTCATACGCGCCGACCGCGATCGCCTTCCACTCGTCGTTGACGGGAATATCGGCAGCGCTATTCAGGGCTGGAACGTGGGGAAGCACTGCCGGCGCTGGCGTCCGGTCGCAGTTGACCACTGGCGGCGCTGTTGGCGCGATCGACGGCCGCATCGAGGCTTGTTTGCACGCTGGCAGGACGAGAGCAAGCAAGGTCAGCAGTAGGACGGTCGCGATAGACCGTGCGGATCGTTTCGATGGTGTCATTGGTCTGGGCCTGTATGGCCGGCAGCTGGGTGCCGAGGTTCTGGTTGAGCGCGGTGGTGGCCAGCGCGCTGTAGTGTTCGAGCGCATCGCGGTCGACTTGGAGCTTGTCTGCTGCGCGGGCGTCGCTGGCCAACACGTCGTTGCGGCCATCCTGAAAGCGCCCCTCGCCATAGCGATGCACGGCGGTCACTCCCAAAGTCATCAACGCGGCCGCAACCAGCCCCACACCGGCATAGAGATAAATGCTTTTCATGGATTCTCCTTGTCGCCGGCGGTCGGCGGTGTTGCATTGATGAGGATGCTTGCAGCGCGGTCGCCCTCGTCCGATTGCACGCCGAGCCGAAACCTCACCAGGCGCTCAAGCATGCGGATGCTCACCGTTGCACCCAGCCAACCGCA
>Ga0302308_10005117_pt1 | contig 10249 bp, 10 predicted proteins | sample III_Palsa_E3_3_FD_200531 | JGI IMG/M metagenome (GOLD analysis project Ga0302308, IMG submission 200531) | Peat permafrost microbial communities from Stordalen Mire near Abisko, Sweden - III_Palsa_E3_3 | ecosystem: Environmental > Terrestrial > Soil > Palsa > Peat permafrost | place: Sweden... | reverse complement strand
TCGCTCATTTTCTCTACAGTTTTCGTGCGCGCCAGGTCTTGATTAGCAACGGGCAACAAACGTTGGGAGTGGCACTGCCATGGGCAATAGCGTCTTGCCTCATCCGGCCGCACGAGAAGACGCTTTAGATTTCAGGAGACGGCGGCTTCCTCTTCTCATCGATGGAGCTTGAAACGACCGTCCGTCTCAAGCTGAACGTGGTTCACATGGTCTGGATCGATGGCGGCTACAACATGGTGGCGGTCCAGGAAGAGGCGAAATATCAGAGGACAGCTGGGGTGGACTTTGGGCCGGTGGACATTGTGAAGTATGCGGAAGCTTTTGGCGCCAAAGGAATCATGATCGACTCGCCTGATCAGATAGCACTCGCGCTGCGCAGAGCGTTTGAAACGCCAGGTCCTGTTCTTATCGGAGTTCGTGTCGACTACAGCGACAATCACAAGCTCTTCGAGCAGGTGAACGAGCGCTTGCTCAACTAGGCCGGGAATTATGCTGTCACAGTAGCGGCATATCAGTCGTCGCTCCAAATTCACGCGACTACGTTAGTCAACATGGCAGGATCAACGATGCAAATCATCTTCTTATTTGCAAATTCCTCGATGCCAAAGCTCGAGAGTTCCCGGCCGAATCCCGAACGCTTGATGCCGCCAAAGGGCAACTCAGGCGTGGTCAATGCTGAGAAGTTGAGGAATACCATTCCCGATTGAAGCCTGGATGCCAGCCGACGAGCCCGGTCTGGATCGGATGTGCAGATTGATCCCCCCAGACCAAAGGGCGAGTCATTTGCAATGATGAAGCCATGCTCACGGTGAGCAAGAATTCCACACCGCAAGCTTCCTCAAAATCCTATAAGTGCAATAAATTCTTAAAGTTAGACCGGAACAGCCAGATACAACTGAAGCAGATCGACGACGAATTCGCTGTTGATTTCCCTGTTCGCAGGAAATGCAGCCATAGACGAGTTTGGGCGAGACTGCATCCACCGCCATTTAGTCTTGCTTCCGATTGCGGTCTCGCGCAAGCCGTCAGACACGCGTCAGGCTATCCAGCAATACGGCTTCTCCCATCTTGCGGCTCAATCTTCCTCAAATTCAAAGCGCACCGGCGCTGATGTGCGTTGGACGACCTGTAGTTCCGTAACTTCCGGCGCCAGTTCGCGCACAACAAATCCCTCGCTCGTAATATCCAGCACGGCAAGGTCAGTAATCACCCGTTTCACCACACTCTTTCCGGTGAGCGGCAACGTGCAGGACTGGAGCAGCTTGGGCTTGCCGTCTTGTGCGGTGTGCTCCATCAATACGAGCACCCGATTCACGCCGGCGACAAGATCCATCGCGCCGCCCATGCCCTTCACGCGCTTGCCGGGTATCATCCAGTTGGCGAGATCGCCATTTTCTGAGACCTCCATCGCGCCAAGAATGGCCAGGTCGATGTGACCGCCTCGAATCATCGCGAAGGACTCAGCGCTCGAAAAGAAGGACGCTCCCGGAGCGAACGTCACCGTCTCCTTGCCTGCATTGATGAGGTCGGCATCGACCTCGCTCTCGAGCGGAAACGGTCCCATACCCAACAAGCCGTTCTCCGACTGCAGCACAACCGTAATGCCAGCAGGGATGTAGTTTGCGACCAGCGTAGGCATACCAATGCCGAGGTTGACGTAGAAGCCATCGCGTAACTCGCGTGCAGCGCGCGCTGCCATTTCATGTCTTGTCCAGGGCATGTCCTACTCCTTTCGGGTGGTTCTGCGCTCGATTCGCCGCTCCGGCGTGGGGTTGTGAACTATGCGATGCACGTAGATGCCGGGTGTGTGGATCGCGTCAGGATCAAGTTCGCCAGCCTCCACGATGATCTCCGCTTCTGCGACCGTAATACGGCCGCACATGGCCGCCACCGGATTGAAGTTGCGCGCGGTCCGGCGATAGATCAGGTTGCCGTGCATGTCTGCTTTCCAGGCCTTGACCAGCGCGAGGTCGGCACGAAGGCCTCGCTCCAAGATGTATTCTTCTCCATCGAAGATCGCGGTCGGCTTGCCTTCGGCGACAACAGTGCCCACGCCTGTACGCGTGTAGAAGCCAGGAATCCCGGCGCCGCCAGCCCGCATTCGTTCGGCCAGCGTTCCCTGCGGCGAGAACTCAACCTCCAACTCGCCATGCAGAAACTGCCGCTCAAACTCCGCGTTCTCGCCCACATAGCTGGAGATCATCTTGCGGATCTGCCTGGTCTCCAACAACAGGCCGAGTCCCCAACCGTCCACGCCGGCGTTATTGCTGGCCACGGTCAAATCGCGCACACCACTGTCACGGAGCGCCTCCAGCAACTTCTCTGGAATGCCACACAGCCCGAAGCCGCCGACAGCTAAGAGCATGCCGTCGCGCATGATTCCATGGAGCGCTTCTTCTGTGGAGCCGAGTAGCTTGTTCATATATCTTTCCTCTTCGCTTCTCGCGCTACCAAATCAAAAGTGATATCCGCCGCCACAGATCAGGACCTCTCCGGTGACGTAGTCTGAGAGCGGGGAGCAGAAGAAGAGCACTGCACCCGCTGCCTCCTCAGGCGTGCCCATACGTCCCAGCGGGCACGCGGCCACCATGGAGTCGAGCATCGCAGGCTGCATACCCATCGGGATATCTTTGCCTCCCATATTGAGTTCCCCCGCGGCCTTAAGCGGTTGTGTCATGCGGGTCTGGATCAGACCAAAGCCGACCGCATTCACATTGATGTTGTATCGGCCCCACTCCTTCGCCAGTGTCTTTGTAAGTCCGATGACTCCGGCCTTCCCCGCGGCGTAGCCTGCCTGTCCGGCGTTGCCATCCGTGCCGGAGATGGAAGTGATGTTCACGACCTTGCGCATTACAAGCTGGCCGCTCGCTTTCTCCTTCTTCGCATTTTCGCGAAGATACTCAGAGGCAGCGCGCAGCAAACGGAAGGGCGCCATAATGTGGATGTTTAACATCGCCTGAAACTGCTCGTCAGTCGTCTTCTGGATGACACCGTCCCAACTGAAGCCGGCGCAGTTCACGATGATGTCAATCGAGCCAAAAGCTTTGAGCGCGGCATCCACGATCTGCTGCGGAACATCAGGCTGCATCAGATCGCCACGCATGAGTGCGACACGTTCTGAGTTCCGGACGGAGGCCTTCATTTCCTCCAATGCCTCTTGATCTAAATCGCATACGACCGCATTCGCACCGGCTGACACAAGGCGTTGCACAATAGCTTTGCCAATCCCTCGTCCGCCTCCTGTAACGATGGCGGTTTTGCCACTCAGCGTGAACGGAGACTCCACGGATACTGCATCTTTTTCTGGCATCGTTACGTTTACTCCCAATTTGCCCAGTTCCACCCTAATGATGCACAATTGGGCTGCACAGGTTCGATTCGGACATAACAGTGTTCTTTTAGGACAGGGTTTTGATCATGGAATTGCCTCTCTGGAACGAAAAACGGTACGCGCCCTACAAGGTGGGAGCCCTTGTCGAGGTGCTTTCGGAGCAGGGAGTGGCGCCTGAAGCGAGCTTGTCAGGTACAGGCTTATCGCCGGAGAGTCTTGCGAACCCCGAGACTCTAACCTCCGTTCGCCAGTACATTACGGTATGCCGCAACGCTCTCCAGCTATCCAAGAGCCCCGAAACTCCTTTTCTTACAGGCAGCCGAATTCCACTGTCTGCCTATGGAATGTACGGGTTTGCCCTGGTGTGCAGTCCCACCATTCGCGAGTACTTTCAAGGGGCTGTTAAATACCACCGGCTCGCTACGCCGCTTCTTTCCATGTCGTGGCGCGAAGAGGCAGATTGCGCCTCATGGATCTTCCCGATGAATGCTGCGATCACGCATCCTGATTCCTTGCTGCGTTTTCTCATGGAACAGCAGTTGACCCAACTCTCAACGCATCTGAGAGCTGTAGTCGAAAGCGACTCTTACCTGCCGGTTCGCGCGGCACTTTCGTACTCTGCTCCAAAGCACACCGATCTTTACGAGCGCTATCTCGGCTGCCCAGTGCGCTTTGGTCAGCCGATGTCTGAACTCGTCTATCCAAAAGCAATTCTCTCGGCGAAGCCGCGCATGGCTCACGGTCTTACATCGAAGATTTTGCAGGAGACGTGCGACCGCATTCTCGGTGAGGTAAAGACATCGACCGGTGTCTCCGGTGAGGTCTATCAGATCATCGCATCGACACCCGGGCATTCACCAAGCATGGAGGGTGTCGCCAGGCAGATCGGCACAACCGTGCGAACGCTCAATAGGAAGCTAACCGCCGAGGGTACTTCTTTTACTCACATCCTCGATGATGTCCGCTGGAACCTTGCGAGTGAATATCTCCGTTCCACGAAACTGAGTATCGACGACATCTCGGAGCTTGTGGGATTCAGCGACGCTGCAAACTTTCGTCATGCGTTTCGCAGATGGACCGGCAGCACCCCGGCGCGTTATCGTTCCTGACCGCAAGCCTTCCATGGCACACAGGACATCTCAATCTGGCTCAGAACGTCAATGTCAGAAAACGACACGAGAATGTCCGCCGTAAACCTATCGTGTCTTGTCTTCCGCTCCTTATCATCGGGCGGTTGTTGATTCTACAGAGACCGAATATGGCCAAAGACAAACGCAAAATCATCCTTAGCTGCGCTGTTACCGGTTCTGTTCACACTCCGACGATGTCGGAGCATCTTCCCGCTACTCCATCCCAGATCATTGACAGTGCCGTCGAAGCTGCCGAGGCCGGGGCGGCGATCGTCCATCTCCACGCCAGACGCGCCGAGGACGGCAAACCCACAGGAGATCCGGATATCTTCCAGGAGATTTGTTCTGGCGTGGCGGCACGTACAGGCGCGATCATCAATATAACGACCGGCGGCAGTTCTAATATGACAATCGAGGAACGACTCGCCTATCCTCTGCGGGCCAAACCGGAGATGTGCTCGCTGAATTTAGGATCGATGAACTTCTCCATTCATCCAGTAGCCGAGAGGGTCACAAACTGGCGTTATGACTGGGAGAAGCCGAAGATCGAGGGCATGAAAGACGGCGTCTTCAAGAACACCTTTGCGGACATCGAATACATTCTTGGCTCTCTCGGAGAGAGTGGCACCCGATTCGAGCTGGAGTGCTACGACGTCGGGCACCTCTACAATCTCGCCTACTTCATTGATCGCAATATCATCAAGCCACCAATCTTCATCCAGGCCGTCTTCGGAATCCTCGGTGGACTCGGCCCAGACCCGGAAAATATCTTCGTTATGCGATCAACAGCCGACCGCCTCTTCGGACGAGAGAACTATCATCTTTCGGTGCTGGGTGCAGGGCGTCATCAGATGTCTCTCCTGACTGTGGGAGCCATCATGGGCGCCAATGTGCGAGTGGGGCTGGAAGACAATCTCTTCATCGGCCCCGGCATAAAGGCGAAGAGTAACGCCGAGCAGGTCAAGAAGATCCGGCGCATTCTTGATGAACTCTCCTTGGAGATCGCCACACCCTCGGAAGTGAGAGAGATATTGCAACTGAAAGGCGCGGAGAATGTCCATTTCGCCTGCTAACTATGGTCGTATCCAGTCCACGGAGAAGTTTAATGACAGGTGAATCAAGAATGACCTTCGGGGATCGACTCTATCCCCCGCGAGGATTGCGTGTGCTGGTGACTGCTGGCGCCTCCGGCATTGGGGCCGCCATCGCCTCCGCATTCGCGGAAACGGGGGGCGAAATTCACGTCTGCGATATCGCCGATACTGCTCTGGCTGCATTTCAGGAGCGCTTCCCTTCCTGTCAGGCGACCAACGCCGATGTGGCCGACGCAGCACAGGTAGCAGCGCTCTTCGAGACTCAGCATTCGAAATTTGGCGGCCTGGATGTCTTGGTGAATTGCGCAGGCATCGCAGGTCCGACCGCTGGAGTGGAGAAGATCACCGAAGAAGAATGGACGCGCGCCATCGACGTAAATCTGAATGGCCAGTACCGCTGTCTGCATCATGGCGTACCGATGCTGCGGGAGTCGAAGAACGCCAACATCATCTGTATCTCTTCCATCGCCGGTCGTTTGGGTATTCCCTGGCGCACACCATACGTCGCGACAAAATGGGCCATCGTGGGAATCGCGAAATCGCTCGCTACCGAACTCGGCCCCGACAACATCAGAGTGAACGCCATACTGCCCGGTATCGTCGAAGGTCCAAGAATGGATGGCGTCATCAGCGCTCGCGCCAGGATGGAAGGTATTGATGAGAAGGAGATGCGAGAGGAATACCTCCGAAGCATCTCTCTGGGCCGAATGGTGACAGCGGACGACGTGGCACTTATGTGCCTGTTCCTCTGTTCGCCGGCAGGACGAAATATCTCAGGCCAGGCAATCAGCATAGATGGCAACTATGTCTAGATCGCGTGAAGCAGTAATCGTCTCCGTCGCGCGGACCCCCATCGGCCGCGCATACAGAGGTGCATTCAACGCTACCCCCTCTCCAACCCTGGCCGCTCACGCCATTCGAGCCGCAGTCGCGCGTGCAAAAATCGAATCCGATGAGATCGAGGATTGCATCATAGGCTCGGCACTGCCTCAGGGCCTGCAGCATACGATCGGACGGACCGCCGCCATGGCCGCGGGACTGCCGGTCTCAGTCGCCGGGCAAACCATAGACCGGCAGTGTTCGTCCGGTCTCATGAGCATCTCCATGGCATCCAAACAAATCGTCATGGATCGAATGGACGTTGTAGTGGCCGGTGGCATGGACTCCATCTCGCTGGTGCAGACGCCTGAACTCCGGCTAGGGTCCGACCCAAACCTCCTCGCGCTTCATCCAGACATCTACATGCCGATGATCGATACAGCCGAGGTCGTCGCTCGCCGGTACGGCATCTCGCGCAAACAACAGGATGAGTACGCGCTTCAGTCACAGCTCCGAACCGCAGAAGCCCAGTCAGCCGGCCGCTTCGATGCGGAGATCATACCCGTAAAAACCATGAAGTCGGTGACCGACAAAACCACCGGCGAGACCTCGATGCAAGAGACGCTGCTGACACGCGACGAAGGCAATCGTCCTGACACCACCATGGAAGGCCTCGCCTCTCTAAAGCCAGTGCGACAGGATGGCTTTATCACCGCCGGCAACGCAAGCCAGCTATCCGACGGCGCCTCCGCCTGCGTGGTGATGGAGGCAAGCATGGCCGCCGCGCGCGGTCTCGAGCCTCTCGGCCGTTATTGCGGCATGGCCGTCGTTGGCACAGAGCCCGACGAGATGGGAATCGGCCCAGTCTTCGCTGTCCCCAAGCTCCTGAAACGCTTCGATCTCAAGATGGATGACATCGGTCTCTGGGAGCTGAACGAAGCTTTCGCGGTACAAACGGTCTACTGCCGCGACCGTCTCGGCATACCCAACGATCGCTTCAACGTCGACGGCGGCGCCATCTCCATCGGCCATCCTTACGGCATGTCCGGCAACCGCCTGGCAGTGCATGCGTTGATGGAAGGCCGCCGCCGTGGAGTCCGATACGTCGTTGTGACCATGTGCGTAGGCGGCGGCATGGGCGCCGCGGGCCTGTTTGAGGTCTTATAAAGAAGGAGCAGGTAAGCATGGCAACGCACCCGTCCACATCGCCGATTGCACCGCATGAGCGGACGGACGAACTGTCAAAGCCGCAGCCTGCCCCGCCCGGACGCCGCGCCTGGCTTGCCCTAACCATGCTATGCGTGGTGTATGTCCTCAACTTCCTCTCGCGGCAGTTGCCCTCCATTCTTGCCAAGCCAATCCAGGACAGCCTGCACCTCTCAGACGGTCAGCTAGGCCGGATTGGCGGCCTCTATTTCGCGCTCTTCTATTGCTGCATTTCCATCCCCGTCGGATGGCTCGCCGACAAGACGAACCGCTCGAAAGTCCTGGCAATCGCATGCGCCATCTGGAGCGCGGCGACAATGTGGTGCGGCGGCGCGGGCAGCTACTTGCAGTTTGCCATCGCGTACATGACGGTCGGCTTCGGCGAAGCCGGCGGCGTTCCACCCTCTTACTCGATCATCTGCGACTATTTCCCTCCCGGCCGTCGCGGGCGAGCGCTGGGCTTCTACAACATCGGACCACCAATTGGTGCCGCCCTCGGAATCGCCTTCGGCGCCTCGATCGCTGCTGCCTTCAATTGGCGCTATGCCTTTGTATGGCTCGGCGGCGCCGGTCTTGTCGCTGTCATCGGCATCCTCTTCCTGGTCCCTGAACCCCGACGCGGCGGCCTCGACCGTCCCTCGGACCAGGTGATCCCCAGCAAAGCTGGATTCCGCCAAACACTCGCGATGTTCGTCTCCAGCCCCGCTCTCATGCTGGTCGCACTCGCCTGCGGCGCCAATCAGTTCATCACCTACGGCCTCATCAACTTCGCAGTCCTCTTTCTCATGCGCGAGAAACAGATGAAGCTCCACGAAGTCGCCATCTACTACGCGTTGGTTATCGCAATCGGAATGACCGGCGGCATACTCGCCTCCGGCCGTGCAATAGACCGCTTCACGCGGCGCTCGAAACAGGCCTATGCCTTGGTGCCCGCCGCCTCACTCACGCTGGCTCTCCCGTTTTATCTCGCATTCGTCTGGGCACCGTCCTGGCGTATCGCGTTGCTCTTCCTCACTGGCGCGATGTTTCTGAACTACTTCTATCTCACATCGGCAGTCACTCTTGTGCAGGAGGAAGTCCGGCCAGACCAGCGCGTCATGTCCGGCGCACTGCTCTTGCTGATCATGAATCTGATCGGCCTCGGCCTCGGTCCCACCTTCGTCGGCGCGGTCAGCGACCACTTCCACCTAAGCCATCCTCATCACTCGCTGCAACTGGCACTTTACATGCTCGCGCCGTTCTACGTTGTCGCCGTAGCGCTCTTCCTGGCGTTAGCGCGCGTCCTTAGAAATGAAAGCCATACCATCGGAGAAACAGTCTCATGACCTCACTTCCTCGCTTGCTAGCCTGCTCCGTAACGGTCGTCTGTGTTATCTCAGCGCCCTCGAGCTTCGCTCAACAGGGCACAACCGGATCGGCTCCATCCGATAGCCAACACGGCCCCGTCGTAACAGCCCCCGTCGGCGCAGTCGAGGGCCAAACCGAAGGCGATCTTCGTGTCTTCAAAGGCATCCCCTACGCGCTGCCCCCGGTCGGCCCAGCACGCTGGAAACCACCTGTCCCGGTGCCGCAGTGGGAGGGCATCAGAAAAGCAATCGACTTCGGCCCCGCATGTTTTCAGCCCAAACCTCAGCTCTCGACTCTCTACGCACTCGATCCAATGCCGATGAGCGAGGACTGCCTCTCGCTTAATATCTGGGCGCCCGCCAAGGCACACAACGCGCCGGTATTTTTCTGGATGCATGGCGGAGCGCTGACTGTAGGGGCCAGCAGGGATCCGCTCATCGACGGCGCACGGCTCGCCAGTCGAGGCATCATAGTGGTCTCCGTCAACTTTCGATTGGGCGTCTTCGGCTGGTTGGCGCATCCTGAACTGAGTAAAGAGTCACCGCTAGGAATCTCGGGGAATTACAGCCTCCTTGATTCGATCGAAGCGCTGCGCTGGGTCCAACGCAACATCCACGCATTTGGCGGTGATCCTTCCAATGTGACCATTGCAGGGGAATCTTCAGGCGCTCTAACCGTGATGTACCTTATGGCATCTCCGCCGGCCCGCGGCCTCTTCGCCAAGGCAATCGCGGAAAGCGCCTACATGATCTCGACGCCCGAGCTAAAGAAAGTCAGCTTCGGCTCGCCATCTGCCGAGGACAGCGGCGTGAAGCTCGCCGCCGCGCTCCATGCCCCGGACATCGCCGCGATGAGAGCTATAGATGCGGCCAAGTTAACCGTCGCCGCCCCGGCCGCCGGATACGCACCATGGGGCACAGTCGACGGACAGATACTGCCGCGCCAGTTGGTCGACGTCTTCGACAGGGGCGAACAAGCACCCGTGCCCTTGCTCGCCGGCTTCAACAGCGGTGAAATCCGCTCGTTGACCGTTCTCGCTCCAAAGGTTCCCGAGTTTGCAGCCGAGTACGAAGCCACCATTCACGAGCGCTATCTCGATCTCGCCAAAGAATTCCTACGGCTCTATCCCAGCGACAACATGCAGGAGAGCATCTTCGCCACAACGCGAGACGCCCTCTACGGTTGGACGGCGCATAGGCTCGTCAAAAAACAAACCGCCCTCGGCCAGCCGTCCTTCCTCTACTTCTTCGATCATGGATACCCAGCCGCCGACACACTTGGCCTGCACGGCTTCCACGCCAGCGAGTTGCCCTTTGTCTTCG
>Ga0302308_10005116_pt1 | contig 10251 bp, 9 predicted proteins | sample III_Palsa_E3_3_FD_200531 | JGI IMG/M metagenome (GOLD analysis project Ga0302308, IMG submission 200531) | Peat permafrost microbial communities from Stordalen Mire near Abisko, Sweden - III_Palsa_E3_3 | ecosystem: Environmental > Terrestrial > Soil > Palsa > Peat permafrost | place: Sweden... | reverse complement strand
GACCGGGAATGACGAGCCTCTGGTGTTCCGGTTGTGACGTCAGTCGCAGCGCCGGGTAGCTATGCTCGGAAAGGATAAGCGCTGAAAGCATCTAAGCGCCAAGCCTATCCCAAGATGAGATATCCCCATTAAGGTCGAGGTAGACCACCTCGTTGATAGGTCGCACGTGTACGCACAGTAATGTGTTCAGCGAAGCGATACTAATTACCTGATTGGCTTATTATGGTTTCAGCAAAACCAAAGGAATTTTTTCTGCTTTACCTGTAGTTTTCAGAGAACATTGCATCGTTCAAATCGAGCAGCGTTCTTTGGATAATTTGATTCTGGTTGCTTAAAAGCCATCAGAGATTCTGGCCCAACTCGGCAATGAGGACATTGCCCGGTTATGGACTAGCCCTCTGGTGACTTAGAGACGTGGCCCCACCCGTTCCCATCTCGAACACGGAAGTTAAACGCGTCATCGCCGATGGTAGTGCTTCTATAGGTTGCGCGAGAGTAGGCCGTCGCCAGATTCATGGCCCCGCCCAGTTAAACACTGGGCGGGGCTTTTTATTGTAAAGACCCATCATGCAAGATCGGACACAAAGCTTGTCATTGGAATGAAAACCGCATAGTAATCACAACTCTTTAATGAAAATTCTTAACTTCATTCTAACCTTGGTCGCGGTAATCATTGCGATCCTCGTTATCGTCAATGTCACCCTCAGTCGTAGCAACGCCGCCATCTCTTCCCAGCTGGGACAGGCGCAGCAGCTGCTCAACAGCATGCAGAACAATCGTGCTGCCCTGCGCACCTTGGCCACTCGGGTCAACCAGGATGCGGCTCAGGATAATGATCTGAAGGCCATTCTTCAGAAGCTCGAGATCACCATCACTCCCGAACCCGCGGCTCCCGCCCCCCATTAATTTTTATGAGCGACTACTCCCAAGACTCCTCGAACGAAAAGTCCTGGCTCGATTACTTTTCGGTCCAGATCCCTCTCGCCATTTTTATGGCGACCTTTTTGACCATTACGATCATCCAGGTGATCGAAGTCACCAGCCAGCATGGCCAATTGACTCGCGCCCAGCTTCAGCTCTCCCGCGATGATGTGCAAAAGCAGCTCCGCGATGCCCAGCTGGTTGGCCGCAAGCTCGATGCGTTGATCCATGAGCTGGCCGATCTCTCAGCTACCGATCCCGCCGCCAAGCGTATTCTCGATGAATTCCACATCCAGGTTCCGTCCGTTCATTAAGAGCTTCAACTAATCAGCTTTGCCGTCGAGAAAGAGGGGTAGCATCAGCGCTACCCCTCTTTCGTTTCTTCCCCTCGGACGAATCCGAGAGCTTTTTGATAGCTCTTGTTCTGGAGATAATGGCGCAGCATGGGGGGGGCTTTAGCTCCCCATTGCTGTTGCCAAGCCTCGAGGGCTTTGAAATGCGGAATGAGGGGAGGGGGATTCGGCTCGCGTTGCCTGGCAATCGCCGCAAAATAGGCTTCGAGCGTTTGCTGCAGGAGCAATTGAGAATCGGAGGAAAGCATACCCCAGCTTAGGGAGCGTCTCCGCGATCGCAATTCAAGGTTGGGGCGATGGCGTTACCTGTTTTTTTAGAAATTCCCCAAACAAAACGCCAAGGTTTAGCCGCCCATTCGCCAGCGTAATCGACGCCGATCCGGGGGGTCGCGGTGATTTCCGAAGAGTGGATGCGTATGCCGATATCTTCCACCCAGATCCGATTTCCAGTAAGATCGCAGCCATTGTCGGCTAGAGTGATCGCCAAGGCGGCGCAAATCCGCCCAGGACCGGAGGTCCATCCCTTTTTCGGCGCTCTGGGGCGCCGTTTTTTCACCAAATCCTGGCCCGCAGTGATATGGACGGCACGAATGAGGATTGCCAGCGGGATATCCCCTGGGCCGATTACAAAGTTGAGCATCGAATGGATGCCATAGCAAAGATAGACATAGGCGCGGCCACCGGGTTCGAAGAGCATCTGGGTTCGCGCCGTCCGGCGATTGCCTGTCCCGTGGCAGGCGAGATCTTCGTTTCCCCCATAGGCCTCCGTCTCGGTGATCAAGCCAGAGCAAAGCCCCTCCGGAGAGCGCACGACAAGTTGCTTGCCCAGGAAAAAGCGGGCTCGTTCTACTGGATTGGGGCGGCGATAGGCAGAAAGAGGCAGCTTGGCGCCGCGAATGGATGGCGAGGGCACAGACTGAGTCCGCCGGGTCGTTAGCCTGCTTTAGCTGCCTTAGGCCGGTTTCCCGGCCAGAGCGGGCTCGCCGGAAATGCCATGAATGAAATCATGGATAATCGGATCGGTCTGGGCCTGAAGTTCCTTGGGAGTCATCTGGCAATAGATCTTTCCCTCGTGCAGGAGGGCGATCTTATCAGCGATTTCGTAGGCGCTCACCATATCATGGGTCACCACAACGGCGGTCATCTGTCGCTCTTGGCAAAGGCGGATAATGAGTTTGTTGATGCTGTCCGACATCATCGGATCGAGACCGGCGGTCGGCTCGTCGAAAAGCATCAACTTCGGTTTGCTGATGGCGGCGCGGGCCAAGGCGACCCGTTTTCGCATCCCGCCGCTCAATTCGGAGGGCATTTTCCGTTCCTGTCCCTGCAGGCCGACCATCGCTAAGGCGTCGGTCACGCGGAGCTTCACCTCCTCGGCGGGGAGACGGTCCCGCTCGGTGAGCGAAAAGCCGACGTTTTCTCCCACTGTCATCGAATCGAAGAGCGCTCCATTCTGGAAAACCATCCCCATTTCCCGACGTAGGGGGACCAGTTCCTGTTCTTTGAATCCAGTCACGTTGGTGTTCTCGTACCAGACCTCGCCGGAATCAATCTGCATCAATCCCAAGATGATCTTGAGCAGCACGCTCTTGCCGCCGCCGCTGCGGCCGATCACCACCAGTTTTTCCCCCTGCTCGATAGTCAAATCGATGCCGCGCAGGATCTTCTGCCGTTTGATCGATTTATGGAGATTCTTGAGCCGGATCATTTAATTGAAGAGCGCGTTCAGAATGAAGCTGAAGAAAAAATTCGAAATCAGCACAATGATGGAGGAATGGACCATGGCGTCGGTGGCGGCCTGTCCGACGCCTTCGGCGCCTTGCTTGGCGTTCAGGCCTTTGTAGATGCTAACCAGCGCGATGATGGTGCCGAAGAAGAAGGCCTTGATCAGCCCGATGCCGACATCTTCCAGTCCGGTCCATTGCTTCGTATTGTGAATATAGTAGGTCTCATCGACCCCCATGATCGGAACTGCCACAACATAGCCGGCGGCGATGCCAATCATCATGGAGAGGGCCACCAGGAGAGGCATCGAGAGCACTAGGGCGAGAAAGCGGGGGACGACCAAATATTGGGTGGGGTAGATCGCGAGGGCACGGAGGGCATCGATCTGTTCCCCCAGCTTCATCGCCGAGAGCTCGGCGGCCATGGCCGACCCGACCCGGCCTGCGATCATTAATGCACAGAGCACTGGGCCCAACTCGCGGAGCATCGCTACCGCGGCGACGGGGCCAGTGGCCGAGGCCATCCCCAAGTCGCGGAACTTGAAGAGAATTTGCGCGGTGAAGACCGCACCGGTGAAGGCCCCAGTGATCAGGACGATGGTTTGGGAGCGGATGCCCACCGCCAGGATCTGCCGGAGTAATTGGCGGCAGCGGAGCGGATAGGTGCAGAGGGTCTGCAGGATATCCTTTAGCAGAAAGCAGAGTTCTCCGGTGGAACGGAAGAGCGAAAGGGTCAGCGCCCCCGTCTTGGCAGCAAGGTTTTTCAAGGCTCCGGAAAGAATAAGGAGGATCGGCCAAACGAGCAAGGGCGGACGAGAGATTCGTCCGCCCTTGCGAAGTCCAGGCCGGGTTTCCGCTAAATTCGGGCTCAGGGGGAAGGCGACTCGGCCGAGGTCTCCACCGAGGCGTCGGTCGTCGCCTCGGGGGTGAAGATCAGGCCGCCATCGAGCAGTGTGACCTGCAGGGTCTGCGATTCCTTGAGGGTGCCCTTAAGGAGTTCTTCCGCCAGGGGGTTCTCCAGGTATCTCTCCACTGCGCGGCGGAGCGGACGCGCTCCGTAGGCGGGATCATAGCCTTTCTCGATGAGGAAGTCGGTCGCCTCCTGGGCGAGCTTCAGCTTGAGCTGGCGGCTCTCCAGGCGGGTTCCGACCTTGGCGACCTCGAGCTCGACGATCTTGGTCATGTCGTTCTTGTTGAGGGAACGGAAGACGATCAGGTCGTCGATTCGGTTCAGGAACTCGGGCTTGAAGGTCTTTTTGACCTGTTCAAGCATCCGCTCCTTCATCTGATCGTAGGTGGCTTCGTCCTTGTTGCTGCTGAAGCCGAGCATTCCCTTGTTGAAGCCGGTGTCGGCCCCGACGTTGGAGGTCATGATGATGATCGTGTTCCGGAAATCGATCTTCCGGCCTAGGCTGTCGGTGACGATGCCGTCCTCGAGGATCTGGAGCAGGACGTTCCAGACGTCGGGGTGGCCCTTCTCGATCTCGTCGAAGAGCACCACGCAGTAGGGACGGCGGCGCACCTTTTCGGTGAGTTGGCCGCCCTCTTCGTAGCCGACGTAGCCGGGGGGCGAACCGATCAGGCGGGAGACGTTGAACTTCTCCATGTACTCGCTCATGTCGATCTGGATGAGCGCGTCGCCGCTGCCGAAGACGTGTTCGGCTAGCGTCTTGGCCAGCATCGACTTGCCGACGCCGGTCGGTCCGAGGAAGACGAAGGAGCCGATGGGACGCTTGGGATCCTTGAGATCGGCGCGGGAGCGCTGCAGGGCGCGGCCCAGGGCGACGATGGCCTCGTCCTGGCCGATGACCTTGCCCTTGAGATGTTCGGCGACCTGGAGGAGTTTCTCGCGGTCCTTCTGGGTGACCTTGGAGATGGGAACGCCAGTCCACTTCGACACGATGTGCATCATGTCTTCCTCATTGACGATGACCTCCTGCTCGTCGCGCTTGGTCCGCCAGTTGTTGAGGATTTCCTCCAGCTTGTCCTTGGTCTCCTTCTCCTTGTCGCGGAGAGCGGCTGCCTTTTCGAAGTCCTGCGCCTTGATGCAGGCATCTTTGCGGCCCTTGATGTCGGCGAGGTCGGCCTCGATGTCCTTCACGTCGGGCGGACGCATGGTGGCGGAGATGCGGGCGCGGGCGCCGGCCTCGTCCATGATGTCGATCGCCTTGTCCGGGAGGAAGCGGCCGGTCAGGTAGCGGTCGGAGAGCTTCGCGGCGGCGACGATCGCCTCGTCGGTGTACTTCGCCTTGTGATGGGCCTCGTACTTCGGCTTCAGACCGTGGAGGATGTGGATGGTGTCCTCGACGCTGGGAGCCTCGACGGTGACGGTCTGGAAGCGGCGTTCGAGCGCCGAGTCCTTCTCGATGTATTTGCGGTACTCCGACAGGGTGGTGGCGCCGATGCACTGCAGCTCACCGCGGGAGAGGGCGGGCTTGATGATGTTGGAGGCATCCATCGCTCCCTCGGCCGAACCGGCGCCGACGATGGTGTGGAGCTCGTCGATGAAGAGGATCACGTTCTTGGCCTTGCGGATCTCCTCCATCACGGCCTTGATCCGTTCCTCGAACTGGCCGCGATACTTCGTTCCCGCGACCATCAGGGCGAGGTCGAGAGTAATCACTTTCTTCTCGCGGAGGAGTTCCGGCACATTGCCAGCGGCGATCTCCTGGGCGAGGCCTTCGACGATGGCGGTTTTGCCGACGCCGGCTTCGCCGATCAAGACGGGGTTATTCTTGGTCCGGCGGCAGAGCACCTGGATGACCCGCTCAATCTCGTTCTGGCGGCCGATCACCGGATCGAGCTCGCCGCGGCGGGCGGTCTCGGTCAGGTCGCGGCCGAACGACTTGAGGGCGGGAGTCTTGACCTCCTTCTTGGCGCCGGGCTCGGGCGCGCCGCCAGCGGCGGCCGCCTCGCCGCCGCCCGATTCCTCATCGGAGGCCTCGGGGGCGCTGAAGTTGGGGTCGAGCTCCTTGAGAATCTCGTTGCGGGCCCGTTCCAGGTCGATCTCCAGGCTCTTGAGGACGCGGGCGGCGACGCCCTCGCCTTCGCGGAGCAAGCCGAGCAGGATATGTTCGGTGCCGACGTAGCTGTGGTTGAGCGCCTTCGCTTCTTTGCCTGCCAGCGCCAAAACCTTCTTCACGCGGGGGGTATAGGGGATGTTGCCGGAAACTTTCGATTCCGGGCCGGTGCCGACCTGCTTCTCGACCTCCATGCGGACGGTTTCGAGATCGACGCCCATTTTCTGGAGGACATTGACGGCGACACCCTGCCCCAGCTTGATGAGGCCGAGGAGGAGATGCTCGGTGCCCACGTAATTATGGTTGAAGCGATCGGCCTCCTTGCGGGCCAGGGAGAGGACTTGCTGCGCGCGGGGGGTGAAATTATTCATAGTGGCTAGGATTGGCTCTCGGGGTTGGTAAGGGGGGTGCTCAGGCGGCGGCAGTCGGGCGCGGGAAAGCCGCGCAGGTGCTCGCGGAGGAGATCGGCGCGGAGCCCGTCCCGCTCCTCGGTGGTGAGCTTGCGGTCGTAGTCCATCTGGAGATGGGCCGGTTGGGTCCGGATAAAGCATTCATCGATTTCGACCCGGCAAGCGTCGGGGAACATCCCCAGATCGACGCCGAGCCGCAGAAGGGAAAGCATATTCAGGGCCTCTTTCGATGACATCGAATAGGAATTGCAGACGATGCCGTAGGCGCGGCCCACCTGGTCGGCGACCACCCGGCCCTTTTCCTGAACCAGGGTGAGGCGGGCGTTTTCCTCGTGGTCGATGATCTGGGTGATCACCTTCTGGAGGCGTTCGATGATGGTCTGCTCGCTCTCGCCCAGGGTCATCTGGTTGGAGACCTGGAAGAGGTTGCCGAGGGCCTCGGTCCCTTCGCCGTAGAGGCCGCGCACCGCGAGGCCGATCCGGTTGACCGCCTTGATGATCTGGCCGATCTGCTCCTTCAGCACCAGGGCGGGGAGATGCATCATCACCGAGGCCCGCATGCCGGTGCCGACGTTGGTCGGGCAGGCCGTGAGGTAGCCGATCTGGGGGGAGAAGGCGAAATCGAGCTTGGCGTCGAGCTCGCTGTCGATCTTGTCGGCGAGCTTCCAGAGGGTCTTGAGCTGGAGCCCGGCCTTGAAGGTCTGCAAGCGGAGGTGGTCCTCCTCGTTGATCATGAAGCTGAGGGTGCGGGGCTTGTTCACGATCAGGCCGCTGCCGGCGTTCTTGGCGGCGTGCTCGCGGCTGATGAGGTGCTGCTCGACCAGGACCTGCTTTTCCAGAGGGGTGAAGTGGTCCATCGAGTCGCTGATCACCGCCGCGCCCATCTCGGGCAACGAGAGGACGGCGGGCTGGATGTTGCCCAGGATGCGCTCGCGCTCGGCCTTCTTGGCCCAGCCGGGAAAGGGGTGGTGATTCAGATTGCGTGCCAGCCGCACCCGGGTGCAGATGACGATTCGATTACTGCCGTTATCGCCGCGCAACCACTCACTACTCGATTTGAGTAAGTTGGCTATTTTCACTACCTTTAACCTTAGGACTTTTGACCGTGAATGCAATAGCCCTTCGCAAGGAAAACGCGAAGGCGCATCAGAGGGATTTTTTATTTTTCCTGCGAATTCCTTGTTGGCGCGAGGTGGAAAGAAGGCGAAATCGAAGCGGGCATCAACCGGCCAGGATAACCCGGATTGTGCGGGGTGTCCTCGATGGGGGGAATGGGAGATTTACGCCGCGTTGGCGTAGCGGCGGAGGACGCCGACGACGACGCCTTGGACGCTGAGTTCTTCCAGCGGCTCGAGGTCGGCGTAATTGGGGTTTTCGGCCTTCAGGTAATAGCTCCCCCGACGCTGGAGGAGGCGCTTGAGGGTGCATTCGCCGTCGATCAGGGCGGCGACGATGTCGCCGGGGGTGGCTTCCTTCTTTTCTAGGATGACGAGATCGCCGTCGTGGATGCCGGCGTCGATCATGCTTTCTCCCTTCACCTTGACGGCGAAGGCGCGGTGGGGATCGGCGATGCCGAGGGTGCTGGGGACGAAGCGGAGGGTCTCGGCGGCCTCGCCGCCCTCGAAGCGGTCGGGCAGGCCGGCGGGGATGGAGCCGAAGAGGGGGAGCTGGAAGGCGCGGGCGGGGACTTCGGGAGCGCGGGTGGAGAAGAGGCCGCGCGAGCGGGCTTCCCGGAGGAGGAGCTGGGCGGCTTCCAATTTCTCGATGATGTAGGAGACGGCCCGGGGGCTGCCGAAGCCGCAGTGGTGCTGGATCTCGCGGATGGTGGGGGGGCGGAGGTTTTCCTCGCTGTAGGACTCGATGAAATCGAGGACCATCTGTTGGGAGGCGGTCAGGGAGGAGGAATTCGAGGGGGATGGCTTGGCCATGATACGTATGTATAACATTGGGGAGCGTCCTGTCAAGCCGCTTGTCAGCGCCGCTTCTGGTTAGGTGGCGTTAAGAAAGGGCGCGTTTTCTCGATACCACTTCTCTTTTCGGGCAGGCGCGGCCAATCTATGGTATCTATGACCTAAGTAATTTGCTTATGCCATGAAGGCTCTCGCCAAATCCTCCAAAATCCGCCCTCCGACCGCACGCGCCACAGGGAAGAAGGCCCTTTTCCCGGCATTGTCCGGGGGGGAGATGGAGGCGATTTACCGGCTCTGGGATGAACTGGGCGCCTTTCCGGCAGAACAAACGGACCAAGCATTGCTCCATTTGATGGAGTTCCTCTCGAAGTGGAGCGGCGCCGACAACGTGCAATGGTTTGCCGTTGTCCGGGTAAACCAGGGTGCGGCGGCCAAGGACGATCCGATGCGGGGCTGGCGTCTGCGGGCCAGTCGCCTTCTGGTTCCATACGGCGAAGAGTATCTGAAACTCATTGCCTGGATCTTTGAACGCAATAAATACTTCGATGACGATATACACATCGGGATGACCACGCGGGCCATGGTCGAGAGTGCGGGAAAGTTCCGAATCCATCGGCTGCGGGACGGCTGGGTCGATTTCGACACTTTCCGCCAGACCGAGCATTTCCATTACCATTACGAGAAGCAGGGAATCACCGACCGGATCTGGATCTCCTTTCCGCTGAATGCCGATGCCGAATCGATGTTCCTGCTGGATCTCCATCAGAGGCGCCGCCGTTTCTCCGCGCAACAAGCGACCCTCGTCGGCACTGTGCTCCGGGGCATTCGCAGCTTCCAGCGTCGGCTTTTCCTCGATCACGGACTGCTGGTGGGCGCCACCCAGCTGACTTCCTTGCAGCGGAGGATTGTCCGGGGGCTCCTCACGGAGATGACCGAAAAGGAACTGGCCGTATCCCTGGGCCAGCAGCCCCGCACCATGCACCAATACGTCACCGCGCTCTACTCCCGCTTCGGAGTCAAAAGCCGCGCGGGCCTGATGTCGCTCTGGCTCGGTCGTTCCTGATGGACTTGTTCCTCTGGAGATTGGAGGAGCGGGGGGCCTGCCGCTCGTAGTCGAGGTAGCCCCCCCAGGCGGTCCCTCCTTTTTGGCCCGATCCCTCTATTTGGCGGGATAGGCGAAATACAGACTTTCCCCTAGCTTTCGCCCAAGCCTCCGCGTTACCGATGAAAAAAACCTGCTTCCGTCGCAAGACTCTGCTGTGCGCTATCCGGGCGGCGGCCCTCGCCTTCCTCTGCTGGATCGCCGCGCAGCGGCAGGCGGAAGCCCAGATCGTCGGGATTGCCAGCGTCCCCTTTCAGGGCAGCGGCGCGACGATCACCACCGCCTCCGGCACCTATTCCGGCGCTTTCGGGTTCTATGACCCCAACAATTCCTACAATCTCACCGTCGGCGCCCAGACCTCCGTCACCAATACGTCCGCCTCCGGTTACGGGAACAACTTTGGCTACTACGGAAGCAGCCTCCCCTTCGCCACCGTCGACGTGGGCGCGGGGACTGTCACCAATAACGGCACCATTGCTTTGAACAACACGGTGTCGGACTACCGATTTGTCACCGCCTTGGCGTTGGGATTTGCCGGTAGCGCCTCGGTCTTTAACTACGGCAACCTGGCCTCCACTTCGACGGAGACTTCCCCGTCCCAGGTGGTCACGTCCATCGGTGTCAACTATACCGGCTCCGGTTATTTCAACCTCTTGAATGCCGCTGGCGCGACGATCTCGGCCATGAGCAACGACTCGGCCGTCGGCATCGACGCCTATGCCTATGGCCCTTCCGGCGGGGGCGCGGTCGCGGTCACCAATCACGGCCATGTTTCGGCCTCCGGCGGCGCCAGCTTTAGCGCTTATGCCGT
>Ga0302308_10005112_pt1 | contig 10252 bp, 5 predicted proteins | sample III_Palsa_E3_3_FD_200531 | JGI IMG/M metagenome (GOLD analysis project Ga0302308, IMG submission 200531) | Peat permafrost microbial communities from Stordalen Mire near Abisko, Sweden - III_Palsa_E3_3 | ecosystem: Environmental > Terrestrial > Soil > Palsa > Peat permafrost | place: Sweden... | reverse complement strand
AGGAGCCACGTCATGCAGCACCGCCAGCATATTCGAGTGCTGGCTAAATATCTCCTTCGCCGGCGAATCGGCATACAGGCCCACACGCGCATCCCAGCACTCAGCCTGCAATCCCTTCTTCGCCGCAGCAAGCCGCTTCCTGTCCATCTCTACATACACTGGATTACCAAGCGCAGTCTCCAGATCAATCGCATCTTCCAGCGCGCCCACATACTGAAAAGTCGTCAGACAGCTCTCTCCGTTCTTGTCATAAGAAGGGAACTCCTGGTTCGTCTCAATCCAATCGATGAAGCTCCACCAAGGAACCTTGCTCAGCAAGCCATCTGGATGCTGATAACTCGCAAACCAGTCCAGCACCGTGCGTTCTCCCGGCAGAAATCCCTGAACGAACTTGGGATCTGGACGATACATGTAGTTATCGTGAAGCATTCCGATCCATAACAGGGAAAAGGTGGGAATGAACTGCGGCAGCGCCGAAGGATACCGGCTCTGCGTAATTCCCAATGGAATGCGCGAATCATCCAGCGCCCGGATCGCCTGCCGCGGCAGCAAATCCGTCCCCGTTACCGCATACGTAATCATCTCTTGCAGCCGTGTATCTCCCGAGTACTGCAACTGCTCGTAATAGGGAGTGTCCATGTACGTCTCATGCGCATCCAACTGCGCCGTATGCCAGCCGATCTTGAAAATCTTTTCGAGGTCCGGATCGCTCGCAGTAAACGTCGCCGTCGGCTTGAAGGGATAGGCGGTAAAGTTCGCTTCCAGCTTGTCCAGCGTCAGCGGCTCATCGCCCGTCTCGACCGCAATGTCCAGGTAGCGCCAGGTCCGCCACCACAACGTCTCGAAGGTGCGATGCTCTCCTCCATCCGGATAGATATCGTCGACGAGTCCAAAAGCCTTCCTGTCTCCAACCTCGTTGCGGTTGCCCTTGTGCCGCTGCGCATCATAAAGAGCCTCGGCATAGGTGAAAACAATATGCGACCCCTTGCCGCCCGAGAATGTCAGCTTGGGATAAGCCGTCGTCAGTTCGGAACGGTCCAGCAAAATATGTTCGGTCGTATGCGCAGGAATTGTCACCGGTTGTACAGGAAAGCTCTTCGCTGCCTCGAGTCCGGTCCGCACCACGTGCCCAGCGTCTTCCGCTTCATATGCCATATGCGGAAGCGTGTCCGGCACCAGCGCCCAGGGCATATCGGCCTGCACACCGTAGGAAGCGGCAATGCCTGCGTTGGGAAAAATATTCTCGCGAATTGCTGAAGCCGCATGCACCCAGTTCGGGCCATCGCCCTGCAGCCAGTTCCAGTCGTAGTTCGCCGCGCGCAACGTCTCTCCCGGCCCCTGCGCCATGTACACCCAAAAACCGTTCTGTTTGCGCGGCAACGGAACCTGCCCCGGCTCCACTTCCACCATCCAGCTGTCGTTCGTGTTCGCAGCCTTCTCAGCATCGGTGTCGCCCTGCACCAGGAACGCGGTGCGGTCGGTAAACTGCGCTACCGGCGCATAGATCCCAAAGTTCCACACCGTCGCCGCCAGCGTATTCGTCCCAGCCTTCAACATCGGACCCAGGTCAAAAGTCTCGTAGCGCCAATGATTCAGATCCCCGCGCGCCGGTCCATCGCCCACTCGCTGGCCATTGAGATACAGCACAAACCGGTTGTCCCCGCTCACATGAACTACAAAGTGCGCCGGCACACTGGTTAGCTCGATCGATTTCCTGAAATGCATCGTGATCGGATCACGCAGCGGCGCCGTAGGATGGCTGATCCACTGCGCCGACCACGTCTCCCGCGGCATTGGAGCGTCCTTTGCCTGCGCGGCGGCGAAACGCGCGCCCAGCAAGAGTCCCGCAAGAAAGACGAAGGCCGATACGCGAAACAAGGGAAGAACAAATTTCAGGAAGGTCGGTTGTTTCCGGCGCAATGTGTATGCCTCGTTGGTTGGAAGTCTCGGGCCGCGAGCATGTTTACGCCGGCGGCCCGCACCAGTGTACCCGAAAAGAGTTGCCTATTGAATCGACAGTCAGGTCTCCAGTCGAGCCGATAGAACTACTGGCAGCTCGCATTCTGCGCTTTGGGAAAAGCGAGGAAAGTGATGCTGGCTGGCGCCAGAGAGATCTTCCCAACTTTCTCGTGCTCGCCCGCCAACGTCGGCAAAGCATCGTCTGAGCCAAGCCTCAACTCGCTGCCATTCAACTGAACCTGCTTGCTGAGCAAGTCCGGCGCCGTCAAAGAGTAGCGCTCAGCCCCAGCGGGAAGATCAAGTGCCTGCGTCTGCTTCCGATCCGTGTTAATCGCCAGCAGCGCCACGCCTCCCGGATGATTCCTCAGGCAGTGCGCGTAGACGCGCAAACTGGGCGTTGTACTTGCGCCTGCATCAAGTACGGTTGTACCCATCAGAGTCCGCCACAGCAGCGCAGCCCAGTAGTCCGGTCGCGGTTCGTATGTCTTCTCATCCAGCAGACCATAGTCACTGGCGGCGAGCGTGTTGTGCATCTGAACCTGAACGCCGCGTCTCGCCAGATCGCCCAGCTGATCCAGATAGCGAAAACTGTCAAGGAAGGTCGCAGCCCACCGGTCGCCCCCGCATGCCGCCTCTGCCGTCTCGGTGTTCCAAAGCGGCTTACCCGGCTCGAAGCGGTCGCGGAGAGCGCTGTAGAACTGCTCAATATGATCCGCGCGCGCCAGCCATTCCTCACTCAGTGCCGCAGCCTCGGAAGTCGTGCCCGGTGATCCCGGCGGTCCGCAACGACTCGAAACCGCGCCGTACGAGTGATAAGAGACCACATCGAACACCGGTCCGGTCGCGGCAAAGATGTCCGCAGTCGAGAGCAAGTGCATGCTCGGAGGAACAAGCTGCGATCCTTCCCCAACTCCGCCCGGTCCAAGCAGCAACATGCCGGGCTCAGACCGCTTCGCGAAGGCTCGAAAGACAGTCATATCCTGGGCGAATGCCTTCGCGTCGTAGCCCTTGGGAGCCCCACCCATCTCCGCAAACGTCGGCTCGTTCATGAACTCCGCAGCAGCAATCTGCCCGCCGACCGACTTGGTAAACGCCACCACCTTCTCGGCCTCAGCCGGCGTCCACACACCGCCCGAATCACGGGTTCCACCGCTGGTCGCGAACGATGTCACAAGTGCGGCATTGGCTGCTTTCGAGAAATCGACTACACCTTTCCACTCGCCTGCCGTAAGCACGCCCTTGAACCCCTCCGGCGGTTTCTCTGCCGCAGGCCCATCCGTGTTTTGGAAGTAGGTTGTGTTAGCCCAGGTTCCACTCACCCGCAGGTACGCCGGCCCAAGCGCGGCTGCCAGCTTGCGCAGTCGAGAGTTGGAGAGATCAATGGGCGCGCGATACTCATACAAATTCGGATTCATGCCGCCGGGCTCATTGCCGCCCGACTGCGCCGCATCGGTTGATTTCACTTGCGAATCAAACGGCTTCCAGAATCTTCCTCCAGTCACTTCAACCATCTCGATGTTGTACGACTGAAATCTCTCATCGACCGAACCTATACGCGGCATCTTTGCCGGATCGACGATTGCTGCCTGTGCGCTCACGTATTGGGAGAAACTGACAGCAACGACAGCGCAGGCAACAACGAAACCCGCAATCCGGGAACCCTGACTGATCTTCATACTGAGATATCCTTTCTGAATCCGCATCGTTCTGGTTCAATAGCACTGATCTATGTCTTCACACCTGGGAAAATCGTGAGCGGGTCGCCCACAGTCCCAACCCCGGATTCGCAATAAAAAACACGCTTTCTCCGTCGGCCTGGTTGTAACCATGTTTCAGTTTCTCTGGATCATAGCGAGTAAGCATTTCTGAAAGATTCCCGTACTCAAAGCCCACACCCTCAACCTCTTCACGCGTCAGCTCACCAGGGCACCATTGAATCGTGAATCGGCCCTCAGACGATCCGTGAATCAAATGCGCCGCCGCGCTTAAATTCTCCGCGAGTTCGGCGTTTGCATCTACCGCCTCGAGCGTGACCGGCGTACCGCGATAACCATATTTCCGAATCAACCGGTCAATCGCCGGGTCCTCCCCAAACTCCTTAACGCCCGGCGCAAGAATGATCAGCCGCGCTCCATCGGCCAACGCCATACGCGTGCGATAAACCGCCTTGTTGCCAAGCCACGTGCTGTGAAATTCATGCGGATCGAGATAGACCACGGCCTTTTGAATCGGCTCGTCCAGCATCTCAAAATTCACCTCAAGACTAAGTTCAGCCGCGCGGTGAAAGCACTCCACGTCGTCGCCGATAAACAGCCCGCGCACCGCGAGCGTTCCGTCAGGCCTGCGGCCAACGACTGTCATCACGTAAACAATCGGCATGTGCCTCAAGAAACGATCCGAGGCGTAGTTGAGCACATTCCGAACCGGATTGTCCGCGCGCCCCATGATCCGTTCCATCCCGTAAACCGCGCCCAGATAGTGGCTGCGGTTGATGCCTTCATAGCCACCCGTCCCGACAAGAATGTTCTTGTTGTAATTGGCCATGCCAATCACTTCGTGCGGAACCACCTGTCCGATCGAAAGAATAAGATCGAAGCCGCCCCGCGATACGAGTTTATTCACCTGTGCAGGCCACGCGTAGTTCACCTTGCCCTCGGATTGCGCGTAAACAAACTCAGCCGGCACCTCGCCCAGAGTCTCAACATCCGTACGCCACCGATGCACATGAAAAAGATCGTGTGGAATCCCCGGAAACATGCGATCCAACTGGTCCACCCGCATCGCCGTGTGGGTTCCAAGCGCCGGCAACACGGCCTTCAGTCGATCCTCATAGTATTGCCAGGCATAGCAGGTCAGATCGCCCGCGCGCGAGTGCTCACGGCTTTGATCGGGAGGAACAGCCAGCACACCGCTTCGATGACCAAGTTTATCTAAACTCTCCGTCAGCAGATCTTTCAATTGTTCCGCGGACAGATCGCTGGCAGCACTTCCTACCGCACAGTAAAGGCTCATCGAAAACTCCCACTTCATTCCATCGAATTACCGGCAAAGAGAGCGCCTCAACAATGGCTTTAAATGCGCTCCTGGGAACAAACCCAACGTGAACGAATCCAGCCCGACGTCGTTCAGATTCGCCCCGCCGCGCGCAGTTCGTGAATCTCCTCATCCGTAAACACCCTTGAGCGAATGAGAAACCGCACGCCCTCCGAGTTCTCCAGCGAAAACATCCCGCCCCGTCCCGGCACAACATCCAGAATCAACTGTGTATGCTTCCAATATTCAAACTGGCTCTTGCTCATGTAAAACGGCACGCCATCGACAGAGCCAAGCTGCACATCCGAGTCGCCGGTTAGAAACTCATTCCGCGGATAGCACATCGGCGAACTCCCATCGCAGCAACCGCCCGATTGATGAAACATCAACTCGCCATGCTGAGCGCGCAACTTCCGAATCAGCTCCACTGCTTGCGTGGTTGCCAATACCTGTACCGGCAAGACGTTCTCACCTTTCAACTGCGGGGACTCCTGAGAAACCTGCTCCATTTACCCACCTCGTTTGCGCAGCAAGCAGTACGGCGCGGCTTGCCTCCAAGGACAAAAGGTTAGCACGCGCAAGACAACTCTGTTCGCGTCTGCACGAGACCCGCACGTGACCTTACAAAACGGCCTTGCAATCGCCGCCGTTTCAAAGGCATTCCCACCCGGGAACGAATGGTATATAAACCGAAGCATGAATCGCCGAAGCTTTCTCCGCGCCTCCGCCTGCGCATCGGTCGCCCTGGCCGCAGGAGCCCGCACCGCCTTTGCCGCCGACGCCATGATCGACATTACCGCTCACGAAGCCGGCCCGCAGATCAGCCCCAATCTTTACGGCCAGTTCATCGAACATCTAGGCGGCGTCATCTACGACGGCATCTGGGTTGGCCGGGATTCGAAGATCTCGAACATCGACGGCATTCGCAAACAATTCCTCGACGATATGAAGCGCATCGCCGTGCCCAATTTTCGCTGGCCCGGCGGCTGCTTTGCCGATGGCTACCACTGGCGCGACGGCCTCGGCGAACCCTCGAAGCGGCCTCGCACCTATAACTACTGGCAAGCCACAATGCCCGCCGGCTACGATGCAACCGAGACCAATCAATTCGGCATTCACGAGTTCATGCATCTCTGCCGGCTCACTGGAGCCGAGCCCTACCTCGCCGCAAACATGGGGTCCGGATCGCCCCGCGAATTCCACGACTGGGTGCAATACTGCAACGCACCCGTCGGCACCGTGTCGCTCGCTTCCGAACGCGCCGCCAACGGAGACAAAGATCCCTTCGGCGTGCGCTGGTGGGGTGTGGGCAATGAGTCCTGGGGCTGTGGCGGAGACATGAATCCCCAGGAATACGCAACGCTCTACCGCCGCTTCGTAACCCAGTTTCCGGCCTACGATCCAAAGCCATCCCTGGTTGCCGTCGGCCCGCGCGGCCACTCCAAAGACCTCGATCTTGGATGGACCAACGGCTTTTTCGAAGCGATGGAAGGCCATCATTCAAAGATCGATGGTCTTTCCGTTCATTTCTATACCGATTTCAGAAACAGCGCCGAGAAAGTCTCAACCTTCGACGCGCGCGGCTGGTATGACGTTCTGCGCGAAGGCGCGCGCATGGAAACAGTCATCGAGCAGCACTGGGCCACGATGGCCAAATACGATCCGCAGCATCATACAAAGCTGGTTGTCGATGAGTGGGGCGTCTGGTATCCCAAGGGGGAAGAGATCGCGCCGGGCTATCTGCTAAGCCAGCCGCTCACCCTTCGCGACGCAATGCACACCGCGGTCACCCTCGATATCTTCAATCGTCATGCAGACAAGCTAGCCATGGCCAATGTAGCGCAGACCATCAACTGCCTGCATTCGCTCTTCTTGGCGCAGGGCGATCGTTTTGCCCGCACGCCGGTCTACTACATCTTCGAGATGTATCGCGATCACATGGGTTCGCGGCTGGCTAAGATGAACATCCAAAGTCAAGAGCCAATGGTGCCATCGCGCGCTGGCTCTGCCACGATGCCCGGACTGTCAGGATCAGCGTCCATTCGAGACAAGCAACTCACCGTCACGATCTCCAACCCCTCCCTGGACTCTTCTGTCACCGCACGGCTTCGATTGACAAACGGCGCCATCACCGAAGGGAAGGGAAGCGTGCTTACACATACCGAAATGACGGCCAGCAACACGCTCGATCATCCGAATGAAGTCGTGCTCGCGTCTTTCCCTGTAAACATTCGCAGCAGCCAAGTAGAATTTTCGATACCACGGCACGCCGTCGTCTCACTCGAATTGAAGATGGCATGAGCTTGTCCGATCCACAAGCGAAACCGACAGTGTCGGTGTGCAACTCTGGCCCTTGATGGTGATCGCGCTGCCGGTTTGTTTCCCAGCCTCAGCATTCACGTCGCTCCCGGACCCACTTTTACAGAGTTGAAAGAAAAGCCGCTGCTTCCTCATCGGTTGCAGCGGCCCTGTTGATGGTTGAAGACCGGAACGCTACTTACATGCCGTTGTCATTCCCCGACTCAGGATGAACAACGCGATAGCTCGCGCCGCCCCTGGACCAGACGAGTAGCAGTATGTCCTTGCCCGCGGGCGTTGCATGTACTTCATCCGCGAACTTCTCAGCGTTGATAACGGGATGACGGTTGACTTCGAGAATCACGTCGCCAGGCGCAAGTCCCGCATCTTCAGCCGGGCTTGCAGGGCGAACGCTTGCTACCGCCGCTCCTTTGACCTGGTCGGGAATATTCAACTGCTGACGCACTTCAGGGGTCAGATCATTCACAGAAACACCGATCTTGCCCTTTCCAGCCGACGAATCGGAATTGCTGGCGACCTCCGCGTTATTGTGGAACTCGCCCACCTTCACACTGATCGTCTGCGGCTTGCCGTCGCGCAAAACACCCAGCGAAATCGTCGTGCCCGGGCTGATCTGGCTCACTGCAACCTGCAGCGAACCGCTGCTCGTAATCTTCTTGCCATCCAGTTCGCGCAGCACGTCTCCACTCTTGAGACCCGCATGTCCCGCGGGTGAGTCCGGCGTCACCTGGCTCACGATCGCGCCACTCGCATCCGGAAGATTGAAGAAGCTTGCGTTCTCAGGCGTCACGTTGTTCATGCTGATGCCCAGGTAGCCATGATGCACGGTACCGCTCTTCATGAGCTGTTCGGCTGAGGTTCTGACAATCTGCGACGGAATGGCAAAGCCGGCGCCGGCAAAAGAACCGCTGCCCGAGATAATGAAAGTGTTAATTCCGATCAACTCGCCGCGCGCATCCACCAGCGGACCACCCGAGTTGCCGGGGTTGATCGCAGCGTCCGTCTGGATGAAGTCGCCAGGCTTGCGCGGATCATCGGAGTAAGGATTGCCACGGTCGATAGCGCTGACGATGCCGCGCGTCACCGTGAACGGGAAATTGCCAAACGGGTTGCCAAAAGCCAGCACCGTCTGACCCGGCTTCAGCTTCGTCGAGTCGCCCCACGCAATGCAGGGAAGATTCGACTCATTGATCTTTATCACCGCCAGGTCGTTCAGCTTGTCCACACCAATCAGCTTCGCGGAGACAACACGCCGATCGTTCAGAGTAACCTTGATCTGCATCGCGCCCTGCACCACGTGATTGTTGGTCACAATGTAGCCATCGGGAGTGATGATGATTCCGCTGCCAATGCCATGCTCGATCTGTGGCTGCTGGGGCATCATCTGCCCGCCTCCGCCAAAGCCGAAGAACTGACGCAATCCCGGTGGAATCTGCCCCATCCCCTGGCCCATTCCCTGACCGTTTCCGGAATCCTCGTTGCCTTCGCCATCGTTCCCCTGATCAGACGATGTCTTGGCAGTGACCGACACGTTGACCACGGCCGGTGTAACCCGCGCTGCGACCGCTTCCACTGCATTGTCCAAAGCGACTAGCGAAGAAACGGAACTATCGTCCATGGGTTCTGCATAGCTGGCGGCATGCACGCCGCTCCTGCAGACCACAAAAGGTACGGCTAACAGCAGAGCGGCAAGCGCCCCGACTGGGAGCCCGTATCGCTTTGCCTTAACGACTAATGAATTAGTTGATGCTGACATGGTTACCTCGTATTTGGGTTGAGTTGAAGTTGTTTAGAGTTGAATGACTAGCCAGCTGGCGCGTATGGGCGCCTCAGCCGCAGAGCCATTTTGAGAAGGAAGTACTCGGAAAACCAGCTGCGTGACCCTCACCTGTCCTCGACTCGGGTTAGCGTCCGGACGCAGAGAGCCGGCATGCGACTGCTCAGCCGAAGAATCGGCCGGATCTGCATTTGTCTCTGGATTCACAGCGCGATCATCGGAAGGTTCATAGAAAGCAGCTAGATCCGAAGCTAGATCCGAAGCCTGACCGGAAACCGTGTCGGAAACTTGATCGGAAACCGTCTCGGAAGGTTGCCTCACCACTTCCCAGGTAGTCAACACGATCCAGCCCAGCGGGGCAGCAGCCGCGCCATCGGCGTTCGCGATCGTTTCATGCGCCTTCGCTTCTTGCTGCTGCTGATCGTAAGCCGTCAACTTGGGCGATACATTGGCTGCATTCACGGTTTCACGGGTCAGCACCGCCCTGGGCGCGGTCGATTTACCCGCAACGTGCGTACCCCGGTGAACCGGCATGATCGCTTTGATCTCCGTCATGTGCGGCGCACCATACAATCTTCCGCGGCCGCTCGCGAAACGTTCAGGATTGCGACCGGAATCTCGATCCGGGAAGTAAGCTACATTCTCCATCCGCGACGCAGAGACATCGCCAGCACTTCGCAAAGGCAATTGTGCAGTTTCCAACTCGCTCGCTGAGGTGAAAGCAATCAACTGCGGGCAGCGCGATAGCTCAGCCGTTCCAAAGAGGAGACCGCAACCAAGCACCACCATCGTGCTGCGCGCTCCGATCGGCCCAAGCGCCGTTCGGCGCGCCAATATGCCGTGAACGCGCCGCACCAGTTCCGGCCGCCGCTGCCAGATACCGAGCGATAGCGCCTCACTTCGGTGTTGAATTCCGCGCTCCGCGAGGCTCGTCAGGCAAGCAGCGTAAGCGCGCGGCGCCCCGGTTACCCGCACCACGCCCTCGTCGCAGGCCATCTCTCGTTCCAGGCAAAGCCGCCTTTCCATCCAAAGCAAGACCGGGTTCAGAGGAAAGAGAATCAGGCTGATCTTCTGCAGCAGGTTGGTCCAGTCGTCGCCACGCCGCAGGTGCTCCGTCTCATGCAGAACAATCTGGTCCAATTCGCCAGGGGTCAGCCGGGCAAA
>Ga0302308_10005110_pt1 | contig 10253 bp, 5 predicted proteins | sample III_Palsa_E3_3_FD_200531 | JGI IMG/M metagenome (GOLD analysis project Ga0302308, IMG submission 200531) | Peat permafrost microbial communities from Stordalen Mire near Abisko, Sweden - III_Palsa_E3_3 | ecosystem: Environmental > Terrestrial > Soil > Palsa > Peat permafrost | place: Sweden... | reverse complement strand
CAGAGTTCCGGATCAAACGGATATCCTTGTCTCACCGGGTCGTGTTGCGCATACAGGGGATAACAATGCTTCGACGTTACATGCTCGCAGCAGCAATAGCCGCTACCCTGCAACGACTACCGTTAAATGCAACCGTTCCGTTCACAGCACACGGGTTACGTATGCGCCGCGTCCTTTTGGCCGCACTTTTCGCTGGTGTCTTCTTAGTCCATGCGAGATCAGCCTGCGCAGAACCCGCTGATTGCAATACCCTCGACGCGTGCCTGGCGAATCTTCGGGAGATGGCAAAGGCTCCTGGGAACTATGCGACCCAGGCGACACCCGAAGAGACTGTCTTCATCACCAAGCTTCTCTCGTTTGACGATGCGGTGCCGAGACTGATCCCGCTTCTGGCCGACCCGGACGACAACGTTGCAAACATCGCCGCCGCAGCCCTACGCGATGCGAAGTACATTGACCCTGCATTTCTGCCTCAGGTAAAGGCCGGTCTTGATCGGGGACTTGGCTGGTTGCCACCCGCGCTCGGGCGAATACAGAGCGACAACGCCGCACGTGAGGCTGTGGCGCGCTTGCTTGTCTCCGAAGACGCGCCTGAGAACCAGGAGGCGTACGCGGTGGAACTATCGGGTCGCCGCGCGATTCCATTCATCGTCGAGGCGGCACGCTGCCCAAAGCATTGTGGGCCAGAAGACCACTACATCCTTGGCTCGGTGCTTGGAGCGATGGGACCCGATCGATCCCTGGCCGCACCCGGTTTGATCGCCATCGCGCAGGACGATTCAACTCCGGATTCTGTTGCAGAAGGCGTGCTGAGAATGATCGCGTTTCTGCAGGAAGACGGGCGATCGCTAGAGCCGCAGCTGCTGACGCTTCGCGACCGCAAACCGGCACTGGCGCATGCGATCGACGACACACTCATCGGCATCCATTCCGATCGCGCAGGAGATATTTTTTCTCGAAGGCTGCACTCTTCCCCCAACGTTGTTGTGCTGCGAGATCTCGCGAATGTTGGCACCGCGGGGCGCACAGCAGGACCTGAAGTTGTACTTCTGCTCGATCATCCCGATTGGAATGTCCGACTGGCCGCGGCCCGGACGATCGGGTACATCGGTTACATGCAGTCCGTCAGTGACCTTGTTCGAATCCTTGGAAAATCGACCGACGTGAGGCTGGTCTGGGTCGCCACCGAGTCGCTCGGTCGTCTCAGGGCTACGGCTGCCAGCGATGCCCTGAACCGGTTGGCAAGCAGTCATTGGTATCCACCCGTCAGGCGAGCCGCCACGGTAGCGCTCGCGAATATCAAGGAAGGAAACGCCTACAAGTCGGTGCTAGGACGACAAAACTTCGCCTTCGAATTCTTCGCATACGAGGATATGGGCCGAGACATCCGCGTTTGCAAATCGCCTCTCGTCACCCGAAAACCTGAGCCAACCAACCGAAAGCTGTATGCGAGCACGGCGAAAGAGCAGCTTGCGAAGCTGGCGTACACGACTGTGATCTACAGCTATGGTCCGGCGGTGGAACCCAAATCGGTCGCCGAGGAAAAATCACAGGTCATCAAGGTGACGTCCGACAACGTCATGGAACATCGGATCCCGGAAATCCAGATGCCGAAGGTAGCCCTTCGTGTTGCGAATGGCTGGCTTGCAGGAAGTGATCGCGGCGAGTGGGGTGGCGAACTGAATTACATCGACGACAAAGGACTCAAACAGCAGGTCCTCAATACAAACGTGGAGGATGTCTATGCATTGGGAAGTCACATCGTCGCCGTGACCGGACTCGCGCACCTGACGATGAACCAAGGAATGATCTACCAGGTTTCACGACGCGCTGATGGAACATGGACCGCCAATCCATGGCGCGCGCTGCCCGGCGCGCCACATTCCTCATGGCTTGTAGAAAGCGGTGAACTCCTTGTAAACGTCGACGAAGGTGGATCGATCCTTGTTTCCGCTAACGGCTCCATGAGACTGGCGCCTTGTGCTGATACGAAATAAGCGTTTTTTGCGGCCCCGCATAGGCAAGACTTCATGCGCGGACATCCAGCTGCAAAGTTCCCGCTAAGGAAGGATGACTTAGACTGCGCCGGTCACATCTCCATTCGTGCGACCTGACGCAAGGAACATGTCGGCGGCCTTCTCGCCGATCATCGCGCAAGGCGCCTGGGTGTTGCCGCTAATCACGCGCGGCATGATTGAGGCATCGACCACGCGCAAGCCTTCGACGCCGCGCGCGCAATTCGGGATCGACCACGGATTCCAAAACCCGGGTCAGAGTGCACTTTCGAGCGACCGGTTCTGGCTGGTCAGCGACCGTTGGCAACCAATAGGCAACACAGCGTTCCGAGCCATCGGCTCCGCCAAGGCGTGCGGACCACGGCCGTGCGTGCCGACGCCTGCCCATCACCACGTCAATCCTCCCGAACCTCGCAAGCGGGGGGCGCGGACCCGGTTAGCCGTCAGCGGCGTGTTCACGCAGCAGTGCCTCCATCGGCTTCGCCTCGCTGAACAGCCAGCCTTGCGCATACATCACGCCAAGTTCGCGCAGAAAGTCGGCTTGCGGCTTGCGTTCCACGCCTTCGGCAATCACGGTAAGACCGAGCGAACGCGCGATGCGCACGATGTGCTGCGCGACCTCACTGGTGGCTGATTCGGTGCCGATGGATTCTATGAAGACCTTGTCGATCTTGAGGTAATCGGTCTTTAGTGTCGTGAGGTGAGAGAGGCTGGAGAAGCCGGTGCCAAAATCATCGATGGCCACACGGATGCCCAGCGCGCGGATCGCCGCTATGTTGCCGCTGGCATGCTTCGGATCAAGGAACGAATGCTCGGTCACTTCGGCGATCAGGTTTTTCGCCGCCATTCCGGGGCTTTCGAGCAGCCGGCGCAACTGCTCGACAATATGCTCGTCATGTATATCGAACGAAGAGAGATTGATGCTGATATAGGCCTCTGGATGCTGACGGATGAAGGCGGGAGCCTCGGCGGCCACGCGCGTCAGAACATAGGTGGTCAGCTGCCGAATCAGTCCACAGTCCTCGGCGACGGGAATGAATACGGCCGGCGACATGCCTTCAGCGCCATGGCCAGGCCAGCGCAGCAGCGCTTCGGCACCGACCATGCGACCGGAAGCAAGCTCGACGATCGGCTGGTAGTGGACAACAAACTCCCGCCTCTTCAACGCGCCGCGCAACAGGGCGGGCAGCGATGCCTGTCGTCGAAGCAGAGAGAGAATCGCAAAGGCAGCGGCCCCGCCCAGCAGCAGGCCAATCGGCACCAGGACCTTGGCAAACGCGACGCCGCGGGAACGCAGATAGGCCACCGGAATCGCGCTGTAGCTGGCCAGATCGTAGCCTGCTGACTTTCTGACTGTGACCAGTTGCTGACCATCGAAAAACGTCACCTGAGCTGCGCCGCCAAGCCGCCCTCGCCACGCTGAATTGAATGTGCCCGTTCCGGCAACGCGAATGCCACTGCTCTCGCCGAAGACGCCTGAGAAGAGATGGGTATTATCGAAAGGAATGTCGACCAGCACCTCGGGGAGTGCGGCCGCTGCATAGTTGTCCTTTTCGAATACCAGGAACGGCTTGCCGGTACCCAGGTCGTCCGCGGGCGAAACCCGCACGCCGAGCGTGCTCGTATAGGCAAATGGTTTGAGCGTGCCCACTTCACCCTGAGTTGCGAAAGACGAGCAAAGCACGTGGTCGCCCGAGATGTAGCCCACTGCTTTCACATAGCTGTAGTCCAATGCGATTTCAATCATCTGCTGCCGACCGGCATCCGAGCACGGCGCTGTCTTGGATGCCTGCATCCGGTGATACGCCGCCATCATCTGGTCAGCCATGGTCTGCGCCCGAACGAGCACCTCGCCAGCCACAAGTTGTGTCTGCGTCGACGCCTCGGAAATGCTCTCGCGATAGGCCAGGTAGAGGGAGGCCAGCACGGGCAAACCAACCGCCAGCAAGGTAATGGCGACGACGGTCAGCGTAGCGTGTCGACCCTGCATGCGATCGACCTGTACCCCTGAAATGCACGCCGGAAATCGACCGGAACAGTCATATAGTGCACCTGGCAATTCCAGTATGCACGACGACCCGGTCTGGGATGCATGCGGCGGAAAAAGGGGACGGGGGAGTCAAGTGATCTTGAAATCCATCTTGGGCCTAACTCCGATAGCCTGTACCACCGCTGCTACGGAGGGTTGTGCCCCAAGACACGGGCACACTCACTCCGGCCAACGGCTTTCGCATGGCTGCTTTGCGGCGTGCATTCGGGGTCGCTACCGGCCGTTGTTGGCCGACTGCAGCCAGCAGTGCGACCGGAAAACGGCGTATACGACGCTTACTTGGAGATAGTGCGACCTGCCGCAAGAATCATGTCCGCAGCTTTCTCACCGATCATCGCGCAGGGCGCCTGGGTGTTGCCGCTGATCACGCGCGGCATGATCGAGGCATCGACCACGCGCAGGCCTTCGACACCGCGTACGCGCAGTGAGGTATCGACCACGGATTCCGCGTCGTCGCCCATGCGGCAAGTACCGACCGGGTGATAGATCGTGTCGGCGTGGGCGCGGATGAGTTGGCGCAGGGTTTCATCGTCGTCGCGTCCCGTGCCGTAGATCGTGCGCCCGTTCCAGGCGGCCAGTGTGGGCGCAGCCATGATGCGCTGGCTGATCTTCGTGCCGGCGACCAGGGTGTCGAGGTCGCGTGGATCGCTGAGGAAATTCGGATCGATCAGCGGTGCATCGCTTACATCGGCACTCCCCAGGCGAACCTGGCCACGGCTGTGTGGACGCAGCACGCAGACGTGGATCGAATAGCCCGAGCCCAGGTGCAGCTTGCGGTTGTGATCGTCGACGATGCCGATGCAGAAGTGAAGTTGCAGGTCGGGCCGGTCGAGCGAAGGATCGCTCTTCAGGAAGCCGCCGGCCTCGGCCACGTTCGTCGTCAGCATGCCGCGCCCGTCGCGACTCCACGCACGCATGCTCATCATTCCCTGATACAGCACCGGCAAGGTGATGCCGAACAGGCCCGGCGCCTTGGCGCGCACGTTCAAGGTGTAGTCGACATGGTCCTGCAGGTTCTGCCCGACCTGTGCGCGATCCGCCACGACATCGATGCCGTGCTCGCGCAGGTGTTCGGCCGGACCCACGCCCGAGGCCATCAACAGTTGCGGCGAGCCGAACGCACCGGCCGAAAGAATGACCTCGCAACGCGCACTCAACGAATGCTCGACGCCGCCCTTGCGATAGACCACGCCGGTGGCACGCTTGCCCTCGAAGCGGATACGCCGGACTTGAGCGTTGGCGATCACCTGCAGATTGACTGGCCGCGCGCCGGCCGCACCGAGGTAGGCTTCGGCGGCGTTGAAACGGCGGCCGGCTTTCTGGAAGACCTGATAGGCGCCGACGCCTTCCTGCACCGCACCGTTGAAATCGTCATTGCGCGGAAAACCCGCCTGCACCGCCGCATCGATCAAAGCCTGCGTCGCCGGATTTTTCTCGCGCAGATCCTCGACCCTTAGCGGACCGCCGACGCCGTGCAGTGCCGCGGCGCCGCGCGCGTTGTCCTCGCCGCGCTTGAAATACGGCAGCACATCGTTCCAGCCCCAGCCGTGGCAACCCAGCGCTGCCCAGCCGTCGTAATCCTGCGGCTGGCCGCGCATATAGATCATCGCGTTGATCAGGCTGGAGCCACCGACACCGCGTCCGCGCGGCTGGAAACCCAGGCGCCCCTGCAGCGCCGCCTGCGGGGTCGTGGTGTAGGCGTAGTTCGCCGAGTTTTTCAGACCTACCAAGCCGGCGATGCCCAGCGGCACTTTCGAGAGCAGCGGCGTGCGCTCGGACCCGGTCTCGAGGATGGCGATGGTCAGGTCGGGTCGGGCCACGGCGAGTCGCGCAGCCACCGCGCAACCGGCAGGGCCGGCACCCACAACCACATAATCCACCGAGTCGGCCATCGTTCGTGTCCTCAAGGAAATCTTAGTGGGATGCAGGCTAGCCCCTGCACCATACGTGATCATGACGCGGCGCACTAAGCGAGTACCGATTCGGCTCGCCCTGTCTAGGCCGATGGCCTCACCCCTATATTAATTTCCCATAATTCGTTATGTATTAGATGAGGCTGGGCATCACATGCCCCACCTGCAAAATGGATGACAGGGGTTGTAAGGGGGCGACGGCAACTGCCGTCGCGCGTGCTCACGACAGCAGCGAACAACACTATGGAAACGATCTATCCAGCCGGACCTGCCGAGGTGCCGGCCGCTTTCACACGTCCGGGTCCGTCTTATCGGCGCCATGCATGGCTAGCCGTCGGCGGCCTACTGCTCTTCATCCTGCTCTACTTTGCGCTGACGGCCTGGTTTGTGTTGATCGGGATCAGCGAGCTGATGAAGCTCGTCGCGGGAGGCGGCTTTCTGGACAGCATAGTTGGCGCGAGCAGCCTATTCCTGGCGTTTTTCTTGATCAAGGCGCTGTTCTTCATCAAGAAGGGCGGACAGAACGGCGGCATCGAACTTGTGCGTGCGGAACAACCGCGCCTGTTCGCCTTTCTCGAACGAATCGCCGATGAGGCGGGTGCACCGCGGCCGCACAAGGTCTACGTCAGCGGCCGTGTCAATGCCGCAGTGTTCTACGACCTGTCACTGCTCAACCTGCTATTTCCTTCGCGCAAGAACCTGGAGATCGGCCTGGGCCTTGTGAACATGCTGAATCTCGGCGAGTTCAAGGCAGTCTGCGCTCACGAATTCGGCCACTTCGCCCAGCGCTCGATGGCGGTGGGTCGCTGGGTTTACACGACCCAGCAGATTGCCGCACATATCGTCGGCAGACGCGATGCGCTGGACACGTTCCTGCGGCAGCTGTCGAGGATGGACTTTCGCATCGCCTGGGTCGGCTGGCTGCTTGGGTTGGTCATCTGGGCTCTTCGCGCCGTAGTCGACGCCGTGTTCCGCCTCGTTGTGATCGCTCAGCGTGCACTTTCGCGGGAGATGGAAATGCAGGCGGACCTGGTCGCCGTCTCTCTCACCGGAAGTGACGCACTGGTGCATGCGCTGCACCGTCTGCAGATCGCAGATGACGCGTGGGACCGGACCATGAATTTCCTGCGTGGCGAAGTGGCTGCGCATAGTCCGCCCCGCGACGCATTTGCCGTGCATCAGGCGCTGGCCGACCGTCTGTGCCTGGTTTACAACGACCCCGACTACGGTCGCCGTCCCCAGGTACCGGTCGAAGGTGGAGCCGCGTTCCGCGTTTTCGAAGACGCGCTCGCGCAGCCGCCGCGGATGTGGTCGACCCATCCCATGAACCACGAGCGGGAGAAGAACGCCAAGCGCACCTACCTCGCTGCACCTGCGGACGAGCGCAGCGCGTGGGTGCTATTTGATGATGTCCAGAACCTGTGCGAGAGGATGACCCGCGAGCTACTCGGTCAGACCGAGCATGCCATCGCCGAGCCGACCGAAACGCTGAGAAGGCTGAAGGAGCAGTTCGGTCGCGAACACCTGAAGTCGCACTACCGGGGTATCTATCTCGGACTCTCCGCCGTGCGTCAGTCGGCACGAACCGAGGAATTGTATGAACGCGCATTGGTCACTGGGCCGCTGCAGCTGGACACGCTATATCCGCAGAACCTTGGCGACGAACTGGAACGCCTGCGCTCGCTCGAACGAGAGCATGCCCTACTGTGCTCGCTGCGGGACCGAGTCTATGACGCGCCGGACGGTGTCATCCGCTACCGCGGCAGGATACTCAAGCGAGGCGAGCTGCCGACCGCCATTGCATTGGTCGACAAGGAGCGCGCCGCAACGCGCTCCGATCTGGAGGCCGTTCTAAAGAATGCACGCAGTCTTCATCTGGCTGCAGCTGCAAAGCTCTCGCCTGCATGGCATGCATATTTGCTTGGCTTGCTGCAAGTGCTCCATTACGCCGATCACGCCGAAGCAAACGTACGGGATGCACGGGCTGGACTCGCGCGCGCCTGGCAGCGGGCAACCGCGCGCGGCAGCATTGATGAGCGTGGCGCTCGCAACATTCTGGCAAGCGCGAACGATATCCATCGCGCATTGACTCAGGTATTCAGCCACGCAGCCAGTGTGCATCCGGGAACGAAGATTCTTGCCGAACTGGGCAAGAGCAGCTGGTCGGCGGCGCTCGGTGCGTACGGCCTCAACACGCCTGCCCGAGCCAACATTAACGAATGGCTTCGCCTGATCGATAAATGGATCAATCATGCCGCCGGATGGTTGTCGGCATTACGGCGCACCGCGCTCGATGAGCTGCTGCTGACCGAGACCACTATCGCCGCCGCGACCCGTGGCTTGCTACCGCCCGATGCGCCAAGCGCAGTACCCTCGGTTCCCGAGAGTTATCACACCCTGGCACCAGGCAGTGAACGCGGCCGCCACGACAAGCTCGACTTCTGGCACAAGTTCCAGACTGCCAGTGGTTTCTTCCCGGGTCTCGCCCGCGCCGTGGTCGCCGTCACCATCGTCGGATCGGTACTCGCGCTCGGCTGGAGCGTGGGGCGTACTACAGTCACCGTGTACAACGGCCTGGCACGGGCAGTTGTTACAACGGTGAACGGCCATCGCGTGAGCTTGCAGCCGCATTCGCATGCGGACGTTTTGGTGAGTGGCAGTGGCGACATTCGGGTCGTCACACAGGCGAGCGACGAGCAACCGATCGAGGATTTCGTCGCACCCATTAGCCGAGCCGACACACAGCTGGTATACACCGTTGCTGCAGCCAGCCCGCTGCGGCAGTGGACGGCAACCTACGGCAACGTGGCACCGGTGGCGCCAAACGTGTTGACACCAAAACGCTGGCAGGCAGTCTGGGCCAAATACATTTTCAGTCCACCGCCGGAACGCATCGAGAGCAAGAGTGGTGGCAGCGCGCTGACCGTACTCGACGCTGCCGACAACGATATGCCCGAGTTCATCATGGGCCAAGTCCAGGACAAGCAGGCTGCTGCAACCATGCTCCTGGCACATGTGCGCTTCGATGCACCGGACTCGCCTTACCTGCTGAGCTGGCTGGGGCTGGCAAGTTCGCTTCCCGGGTTCAGCGATGCACTCGCGGCGAGGCGTGCACACTTTCCGAATGATGTCATCGTCATGCGCGCCGAGCAGGATATGGCCAAAGGCGCTGCACATGATCTTGTCTGCGCGCATGATCGTGCGTTGGCCGACGCAACGCCGACGCAGCCTGACCTTGCCTATCTGGTGACGCGCTGCATGCAGCCCGGACCCGAGCGCGACTAGAAGTTTGTGGAAGGACTCCAGCGTTGGCCAGACTCCGCCTGGTTCGCGAACGCCGCGGCAAGTGTCGATAGCGAGCACGCAAACTACCCTGCTGCGCTGGCCGACTACCAGATCGCGATGACGAAAAATCCGGCGCTACGCCCGGTAGATGCAGTCCAGGTGCTTCGCCTATTGCGCCTGACCGATCCGGCCGCCGCATCGCAACGGCAGGCTGAATTCGCGCGCATTTCCCCCATCGTGCACAACCTGATGCTGCTCGAACCCGGTGTACCGCTCCCAGAAGGTCCCTATCGTTCACTCGGCCTTCTGGCCAACGGACACATCGACGAAGCCGTAGCCGCAGCTGCCAACACTCCCATGGCCGCGCGGGTACTGCGGCTGGCAGCCGGTTCGCGAGGCGCCTCTGCCGAGTTACGTACACGCGCCACCAGACTTCCTGCGAGCGAAGGAGTCGACGAGCAGACCGTTTGGATTGCCTTGGCCGAGGGTGACAATGCCGACGATCCGGCCATTGCTGCCGTACTCGACAACATCGGAAAGGAGTACGACTCACCCGATACCGTTACAAAGGTACAGCGTTTCCTGGCTCTGTCCCGTAGCGGCAATACAGTCGCGGCGGAGCGTTCACTGGATGGCGTACCGTTTACGCTGCGTGCTCAGGCTTTCGTCGCTGGCGCGTATCTGCTTGGTGATCAAACACCAGAGACATGGAGGACCTATGCGCGCAGCGTTCTCTTCGCGGGAGAACGGCCATACATGGGCTAGTTCAAGCTTCGTGGCAATAAACGTCATCCGTGACAGGGTGCTGGTGCATAACTCGCGCGATCTCACCGGGCACGACTGTATCAATATCCGCTTTCTTACGGCGGTCTCAACCGGTCGATGCAACACACTGACGGCTGCTTAGGCAGCAGGAGTGTTGCATATGAAGCATCGAACCCGAATCCAGTACACGGAAAATCAGAAGTCCCAGATGTGGGATCGTTGGCA
>Ga0302308_10005108_pt1 | contig 10253 bp, 9 predicted proteins | sample III_Palsa_E3_3_FD_200531 | JGI IMG/M metagenome (GOLD analysis project Ga0302308, IMG submission 200531) | Peat permafrost microbial communities from Stordalen Mire near Abisko, Sweden - III_Palsa_E3_3 | ecosystem: Environmental > Terrestrial > Soil > Palsa > Peat permafrost | place: Sweden... | reverse complement strand
TGAGGATTGCGCGCCTCGCCATTGAACACGCGGCGCAGGCCGAACGAACTGGAACGAACGCCCGCTACGGGCTGCAGCAGTGACAGTGTGGGCGGAGCTGCCGGGCTGAACGTTGCGATTGCCGCGAGGATCCGCGTGCGCTCCTGCGCAGCGCGGCTCGCGTCCTGCGCTGACAGGTCGACCTTGCCCGGTGCGACCGTCAGTCGCTGCACGGTGTAGGTCTTCGGACCGATGGGAAACGGGTAGGGCATGTCCGGCTGGACCGTCAGCCGCGCCTGCCCGACCGGTGTGTCCAGTGCGAGGCCCACCACCGCCAGCCACTGGTCGCCGCGGCGGATCACCATCACGCGATGCTCGGCAAACAGGGCAACGGGTGCCGTATCGGCCGGCCCGGGCAGGGCAATGAGGCGGACGCCGCCGGGAACACTTTCACTGCGCGGCAGTTCCAATGCCGCAGCGTCGCTGGCCTGGGCGATCGCCAACGGTGCGGCGGCGAGCAGGGGACGCATGCCGCGCAGCAGTTTGCGCCACCGCTTCACTGCTTGTTTCCTGCATCGTGGCCGATGACCCGAGCGCGCACTGCGCCGCGGTGTACGAGCGCGCGGATCTCATCGCCCAAGGCAACGGTGCTGGCGTCGGTGATGACACTGCCATCGGCGCGGGTGACGACGGCGAAACCGCGCGCGAGCGTCGCGAGCGGACTTACGGCATCGAGTTTGTGCTGCGCCAGGTGCAGCCGATGGATGCTCGCCTGCACGCGCCGCTGCAGCGCATGGCGCAGACGGATGCGCAGTTCCGCATTGCGCGCGTTGAGGAGCGCCACGCGGTGTGCAGGCGTCGCCCTGATGAGCGCGCCGAGCGCGGCACCCAGCCGGATGTTGCGCTCCTGCAGCTGCGCGTGGAGGCCCTTGCGCAGCCTTTGGTCCAGCTCATCCAGCCGCTGGGCGCCGTGCTGCAGGCGCTGCTGCGGGTGCGTGCGCTGCAGGCGATGTCCGAGGTTGGCCAGCAGTTGGGCCGCCGCGCGCAGCTCGCGCCGCCCGGACTGCACCAGGCGCTCACCCACGCGGCGCAGCGCACTCAGCAGCTCCTGGCGGTCCGGGACCACCAGTTCGGCGGCTCCGGAGGGCGTCGGCGCACGCACGTCGGCAACAAAATCGGCAATGGTGAAGTCAATCTCGTGGCCGACGCCGCTGACCACCGGTATGGCGCAGGCGCGAATGGCCCGCGCCACGCCCTCATCGTTGAAGGCCCACAGGTCCTCGAGCGAGCCACCGCCGCGTGCCAGGATGATGACATCGCAATCTGCACGCGCCGAGGCCAGCTGCAGCGCCCGGATCAGTGCCGGCACGGCCGCGGCGCCCTGTACGGGCGTGGGATAGATCAGCACCTGCGCCGGTGGATAGCGGCGCTTGAGGACGTGCAGCACGTCGCGTACCGCAGCGCCACTGGGCGAGGTGATCACCCCGATGCGCCGCGGGAAGGCGGGCAGGGGGCGCTTGAGCTGCGGCGCGAACAGCCCCTCGGCAGCCAGGCGTGCCTTGAGCCGCTCGAACTCCCGTTTCAGGGCGCCGACCCCGGCCTCTTCCATATGATCGACGACCATCTGGTAGTCGCCGCGGGGCTCGTACAGGCTGACCCGGCCGCGTACCAGGACCAGCTGCCCGGATTTGGGGCTGAACCCCAGGTTCATGTTCCGCTGGCGGAACATGGCGCCGCGGATCTGGGCCTCCTTGTCCTTGAGCGTGAAATACCAATGACCGGAGGCCGGCTGGGTGAAGTTGGAGAGCTCAGCTTCCAGCCAGATTACCGCCAGGCCCCGTTCCAGCAGCAGGCGCACTTCCCGGTTGAGCCGGGTCACGGTAAAGACGGTGCGCTCGGGGATCTCGGGCATGCCCCATGGTACCGCTCTTTGCCGGTTTACCCGACCCCGGAGAGTGCGTAGAATGCGCCATGCGAATCCTCGAAGAAGCCCTCACTTTCGACGACGTCCTCCTGGTCCCAGCCCATTCCACGGTGCTGCCCCGCGAGGTCGACCTCTCCACCACCCTTACCCGCAGCATCAGGCTGGGATTGCCGGTGCTGTCTGCCGCCATGGACACCGTGACCGAAGCCCGGCTCGCGATCACGATTGCGCAGGAAGGCGGCATGGGCATCATCCACAAGAACATGTCGGTGGAAGCGCAGGCGCGCGAAGTGGCCCGGGTCAAGAAATTCGAAAGCGGTGTGATCCGCGACCCGATCACGGTACCTCCCGGGATGACCATCCGTGAAGTGCTGCAGCTCACGCGCGCGCGGGGCATCTCCGGCGTGCCGGTCGTGGACGGTACCAAGGTCGTCGGCATCGTGACCCATCGCGACCTGCGGTTCGAGGAAAAGCTCGATGCGCCGGTGTCCTCGGTCATGACGCCGCAGCAGCGCCTGATCACCGTTCGTGAAAACGCCCCCAAGGAAGAAGTGCTCGGTCTGCTGCACCGGCATCGCATCGAGAAGGTGCTGGTGGTCGGCGACGACTCAGAGCTCAAGGGCATGATCACGGTGAAGGACTTCCAGAAGGCCACCGACTTCCCGCGCGCCAGCAAGGACGATACGGGCCGGCTGCGGGTCGGCGCCGCGGTGGGCACCGCCGTGGATACGCTCGAGCGGGTCGCCGCCTTGCACGGTGCCGGTGTCGATGTGGTGGTGGTCGATACCAGCCATGGGCATTCGCAGGGCGTGATCGACATGGTTCGGCACATCAAGCAGCGCTGGCCGCAGATGCAGGTGATCGCCGGCAACATCGTGACCGCCGAGGCGGCACGGGACCTGGCGCAGGCCGGGGCCGACGCGGTAAAGGTGGGCATCGGCCCGGGCTCGATCTGCACGACGCGCATCGTCGCCGGCGTTGGCGTGCCGCAGATCAGCGCGGTCTCCAATGTGTCGCGCGCGCTCGAAGGCACGGGCATACCCGTCATTGCCGATGGTGGCATCCGCTTCTCCGGTGACATCGCCAAGGCCATCGCCGCGGGCGCGCACGCGGTCATGATCGGCGGCATGTTCGCCGGCACCGAGGAGTCCCCCGGGGAGGTGGAGCTGTACCAGGGTGCCTCCTATAAAGCCTATCGCGGCATGGGCTCGCTGGGGGCGATGGCGGACAAGCATGGCAGCGCCGACCGCTATTTCCAGGACGCCGCGGCGGAGCTGGAGAAGCTCGTGCCGGAGGGCATCGAGGGCCGCGTCGCCTACAAGGGCAGTCTCGTTTCGATCCTGCACCAGCTCGCCGGCGGCCTGCGCGCGGCGATGGGCTACACCGGTAGCGGCTCCATCGAGATCATGCGCACGCGACCCAAATTCGTACGCATCACCAATGCCGGTGTGCGCGAAAGCCATGTGCATGATGTGACCATTACCAAGGAAGCGCCCAATTACCGCGTCTCCTGACATCCACGCGCACCGGATCCTGATTCTCGATTTCGGCGCGCAGTACACCCAGCTCATCGCCCGCCGGGTGCGTGAGAGCGGCGTGTACTGCGAAATTCATCCCTGGGACCTCAGCGATGATGCCGTGCGTACCTTTGCACCCCGCGGTGTCATCCTCTCCGGCGGACCCGAATCCGTCACCGAGGCGCAGCCACCGCGTGCACCGGGCGCTGTGTTTGAACTGGGCGTGCCGATACTGGGAATCTGCTACGGCATGCAGACCATGGCGCAACAGCTGGGCGGGCAGGTGGTCGCCGGACTGACCCGTGAGTTCGGTTACGCCGAAGTCTCGGTCACCGGCGCGTGCCGGTTGCTGGACGGACTGAGTGATCGGCGCGACCCGGCGGGTCGCGCGGTGCTGGATGTGTGGATGAGTCACGGCGACCGGGTTGCCGAACTGCCGGACGGCTTCGTCGCCACCGCCGTCTCGGGGAATTCACCCTACGCCGCCATGAGCAACGAGCGCCGCCGCTACTACGGCGTGCAGTTCCACCCGGAGGTGACTCACACCCTGCAGGGCGCGCGCATCCTCGAGCGCTTCGTGCGCGAGATCTGTGCCTGCGATGCGCTCTGGAGCGTCGGCAACATCATCGAGGATTCCGTGCGCCGGATGCGCTCGCAGGTCGGCGACGGCAAGGTGCTGCTGGGACTCTCCGGTGGCGTCGATTCGAGTGTCGTGGCCGCCCTGCTGCATCTGGCCATCGGCGACCGGCTGGTCTGTGTCTTCGTGGATCACGGCCTGCTGCGACTCGGCGAGGGCGACCAGGTCATGCGCACCTTCGCGCAGAACCTCGGCGTGCGGGTCATCCGCGTCGATGCCGCCCAGCGCTTCCTGACGGCGCTCAAGGGCGTCACCGATCCGGAGGCGAAGCGCAAGGTCATCGGTCGTCTGTTCGTCGAAGTGTTTGAAGAGGAATCAAACAAGCTCCGGGACGTAGGATTCCTCGCACAGGGCACCATCTATCCGGATGTCATCGAGTCGGCAGGTTCGAAGACCGGCAAGGCGCATGTCATCAAGTCCCATCACAACGTGGGTGGGCTGCCGGCGCACATGAAGCTGCAGCTGGTCGAGCCGCTGCGTGAGCTGTTCAAGGACGAGGTGCGCCGCCTCGGCACTGAGCTTGGTTTGCCGCACGCCATGGTGTATCGCCATCCCTTTCCGGGACCCGGCCTGGGCGTGCGCATCCTGGGTGAGGTGCGCAAGGAATTCGCGGACCTGCTGCGTCGCGCGGATGCCATCTTCATTGAGGAACTGCGGCGGCACGACCTGTACGACCGCACCAGCCAGGCGTTTGCCGTCTTCCTGCCGGTGCGGTCGGTCGGCGTGATGGGTGACGGCCGCCGCTATGACTACGTGGTGGCGTTGCGGGCCGTGGAAACCATCGATTTCATGACCGCGCACTGGGCGCGGCTGCCTTATGATTTCCTGGATGAAGTCTCCCGGCGCATCGTCAACGAAGTGCCGGGCATCTCGCGTGTGGTCTACGACATCTCGGGGAAACCGCCGGCCACTATTGAGTGGGAGTGAGCAGACCAAGGCGCTTCCAGATTTTTGCACGGTGGGCTGCGGTAGGGAACCCTGAGTTTGTGGGCAAAAGTGGCAAAAACCCGCCTCTCGCCGCGCTGTGGGGGGATGCTGGTCTTCCTATTTCATTGGCCCTCATTTGCAATCCTAGTACAGAATTCTGTATGATAAATTCATGAAAACGACGCTCGACATCAACGACCAGTTGCTTGCCGATGCCAAGGCGCTGGCCGCCCAGCAGCGCACGAGCCTGACCCGTGTGATCGAGGAGGGGCTCCAGCTCCGACTTCGAAGCCAGGCGGCGCCCCAACGCGGCAAGCTGCGCCTTCCCGTATTTAAGGGACGCGGCGGCTTGACGGCTGGCGTCGATCCGCTGAGCAACAAGGCAATGTTGGCAGCATTGGGCGATGACGCCTGACGTCAATGTCCTAGTTGCCGCTTCGCGCAGCGACCATCCGCACCATCGTATCGCTCGCAGCTGGCTTGAAGACGCTGCATCAGCTGCCGCTTCGGGCGCCACGCTAATTCTTATGCCGATGGTGCTGGCAAGCTTCGTGCGGCTGGTAAGCAGTCCCAAGATTTTCCAGGACCCAACGCCGGTCGACGACGCCCTGGCCTTTGTCGATGCGCTGCTTTCCGCTCAAGGTGTCCACCTCGCAACGCTCGGCCCTGAGTGGCCGCGCCTGCGGCAACTTTGCATCGAGAAACAGTTAAAAGGAAATGCCGTGCCGGATGCGTGGCTTGCCGCTGCGACGATCCACCTCGGTGAGCACCTTGTCAGTTTTGATCGTGACTTCAGGAAGTTGATTGGTAGGTCGCAGTTCACGTTGCTCCAAGCCGATGCCGGTTGATCGGCACCTATCGCCTTCTATCGCACCCAAGCGAGAAATTCTGAATGGGTTCAAAGGCTTGTCAAGATTGGGCGCCCGTTTACCGTCAGACGAAGTGGCAGGCGATGCCAAAGCCTACAAAATGAAGGCGTATTCTCAATGGGATATTGCCGGGCTTGGGAAATTCTTATGTCACGCCGTCGGTCTTCTCGCCCGCATTGCCGTCGCCTGATGTATGGGAGGTGTCCGCGCTCGCCTGTGCGATTGTTCGGCTGATCGCACATGCTGCAAGAGCCAATCCCGAGTGCCTGTAGCCTGATTCACCAGCCATTCGCGAAAACGCTTCACCTGCGGGCGTAGTAATGCGTCTGCGCGGAACCGCGCCTGAAAAGAGTGATCCGTCCATTGACCGGTTGAAATCGGGAACGGCAGGCTGATCGCGCCGTCATCGACTTGGGGGCCGATCAGTGCCAAGCCGCAAAGTGTCAGTCCCGCATTTGCGAGTACCGCCTCCACGGCGGGCTTGATGCGCTGGAAACGGATCCCACGATTAGGTTCTGTTCGCCTGAGGCGCTGGCTCTTGATCCACGCGGCCCAATTGGGCGCGTTCGGATCCTCCTTGTAGAAATCAAGGTGCAGCAATGGAAATCCTTCCAGGCGGTCGCGCAGGGCAACGTGCGAGATGCGGCGCGTGTTTTCAGGCGAGCTTATCGGCAGCACAAAGTCCCCGAACAACATGTCGTCGCGGCCATTGGTTCGCTGCGGGCCGAAGACGATCTCACAATCGACCTGGCCGATACGCAGCGGGGCATCCCCCTCGCCGTTGATGCAGAACAGGACATGTGAATACTCGGCCCTGAACTGCTCGATGCGAGGCCGCAACCAGAGATCGGCGAAGTCCGATGTGGCCGCGATGTGAATTTCATCCCCGCGCTGCAGGTTCAGCATCGCCGAAACAGCATCCAGCTCTTGGAATGCAACCCGCAGGTGCTCGATTGCGCCCGATAGTTCCGCAGTTGGGCGGAGCCCCGACCTTCCGCGCACGACCAGGTCCACTCCCAGATAGTCCTCGAGAGCCTTGATCCTCTGGCCGACCGCCGCGGGCGTTATCCACAACGCCGAGCCGGCGGCCTGGAGCGATCCCAGGCGAAGCGCCAGTTCGAGTGCCTGGAGGGCTTTGAGGTGCGACAGGGCCATGGCAGAACACTAAAGAAATTCTTTAGTCCTCGCAAGAATTCTTAGCTTTAACTGGGGTCGGCCCAGGCGGAAGATTGAGCCACGAGGAGGAACGTCATGGCACATATGCGCAGGTACCTGATTGAGCGCGATATCCCGGGAGTAGGGGGGATGTCGATCGTGGAGTTGTGCGGTGCATCTCGCGCCTCGAACCGGGCCATCGAGCAGATCGGTGACGGCATCCAGTGGCAGCACAGCTATGTGGCTGGCGACAAGACGTTCTGCATCTATCTCGCCGCAAGCGAGGAGCTGATTAGAAAGCACGCGGAACTCAGCGGGATCCCGATCACGCGGATCGTCGAGGTACCCCAGATCATCGATCCGCTGACAGCCAACAACTGAGGAGAGCATGATGCGCAAGCTACTGGCCGCGCTCTACAGCGCTTTGGTGTATGTGATGTTCCTGGGCGTTTTTATGTACGCCATTGGTTTCGTCGAGAATACGCTGGTGCCGAAGTCGATCGACTCCGGAGCGAGCGGCTCCGTAGCGGGCTCGCTCCTGATCAATACGGCATTGTTGATGTTGTTCGCGATACAGCACAGCGTCATGGCGCGCCCGGGATTCAAGCGCCTATGGACGCGCGTCGTTCCGCCGGAAATGGAGCGCAGCACGTTCGTGCTGTTTGCCAGCCTGGCGCTTGCGCTTCTGTGCTGGCAGTGGCGCCCATTGCCGCAAGCCGTCTGGTCGGTCGAGGACCCGATTGCCGCCAGCATCCTGGTCGCCGTTTCGTGGTCAGGGTGGGGCATGGTGCTCCTGAGCACCTTTCTCATCAGTCATTTCCACCTGTTTGGATTGAGCCAGGGCTTCGCCCGACTGCTCGGGAGCAAGCTCCCGGAGCCGGAGTTCGTGACGCCATTCCTCTACAAGTGGCTGCGCCACCCGATCTATGCCGGATTCATCCTCGCCTTCTGGGCGGCACCGCACATGAGCCTGGGGCATTTGGCTTTTGCGGTGGCTACCACGGGCTACATTCTCGTTGGCATCTGGCTCGAGGAGCGCGATCTTGTGGCCTACTTCGGCGATCGCTATCGGCAGTACCGATCGACAGTGGGCATGCTCGTCCCGAGGCTCCGGCTCACCTCCGCGCGCAAGCGAGTTGCCCACTAACAGAGATTCCGCACTATTGGAGATGGGAGCATGGCGCCGCTGAAGAACTACCAGGAACTACTCGAAACCTCGCAGCGCGTGAATTGGCGCCTGGAGGATCTCGTCGGCGGGGGCAGCCGATTCGATTTCACGCGGCCGTTCCTGCCAGAAACCTTTGCGCAGACGGCGCCACTTGGTTTTCTCAACGAGGCGGAGAGACTCAAGCTGAATCAGATCCGAGCGCGCGGCTACCTGGCGCTATTCGAACTGGTGGAAGCGTTTGTGGTGCCGTTCATCTCCAGCCAGGCCGACGACGGCGCGGCAGCGGAGCCCTTCCGCCCGCAGGCGCTCCGTCACTTCGCCGCTGAGGAAGATAAGCATCGCAAGCTGTTCTGTAGCCTGCTGCGAGAGTTCGACGCCGGGTTCGGCACAGAGTGCGGCCTGATCGGACCAGCCGAGGACATCTGCCGGGTGATTCTGGGCCACGGGCCCCTGGCGGTCACCATCGCCATCCTGGGCCTCGAGTGGATGTCACAGGGGCACTACTTAGGGGCCGTCAAAGACAACCAGGATCTCGATCCGCAGTTCAAGAGCTTGCTCAGGCACCATTGGATTGAAGAAGTGCAGCACGCCAAACTCGATAGCCTGGTGCTCAAGTCGCTCGCCCAGCGGAGCTCAGTGCAGGACATTGCTGCCGCGATCCGTGAATACTTCGAGATCGGCGCGTTTCTCGACGGAGGTTTCAAGCAGCAGGCCGAGTTCGACCTCAAGTCGCTCGAGCGGGGCATCGGTCGGATGTTGTCAGAAGTTCAGCGTCAGCAAGTTCTCGACGTGCAGCACCGGGCATTGCGTTGGACATTCCTCGGATCCGCCATGTCGAACCGGAATTTTCTTGCTGCGCTCGCCAGCGTCAGCGATGACGCCGCTACGCAGGTGGAACAGGCGGCGAAGTCGTTCGTCATGCAATGACGCCCGACTGCTGGAGTTGTACGCGAGCACCACTCCCTTGAGCCGTTTTCGTGTCGCGTGGCCTCCAAGGCTACTCGAGCCTTTCGGCATCTATCGCGATCTATCGTCGCCAAGCGGAAAGTTTTGTCGGTAGCTTTGACGGTAAATGTCGCCAGGACTGGAGAGAAGTCTCCGACATTCAGATGCTTATGCGCGCCGGAGACAATTGAGTGGGAGTGAGCAGGGCGCTTCGCCATTTTGGCACGGTCGGCCGCGGCGAGCGGCAGCACTGGGTCAACGAGGCCCATTCGAGGGCACCGCCTATTTGAGCACTGTTAAGTATGTTTCTGCGGCCGTAAACGCCTGTCGGCGCTGTTAGTCTTCGTGCGACAAGCGGGTCGGCGTGACTGGAGGGAAAGAATGGCTGATTGAGCTTCCCAATTCCGGGCCTTTGCGGGTGCCTGGAATCGAATCGCATCACGATAGCTCCCAAGGAAAGCCGAGTTTGACAGGCGAGCGATGATCGTCAGGTAGCGTATCCACCACGAGCCTTCCACGCGCGGAGCGACTGGTGAGAGCCTCATAAGCCTCGCCGACTGAATCGAGTGTGAATCGACGCGGATCGAGACGAGGCCGAACTCTGCCGGCTTCGACGAGACGCGTCGCCTGGCTCATGATTTCCCCGTGATGCGCTCTCCCTACGTTGGTGAGCAACGGCAGTAGTGTGAAGATGCCGGAGTAAGTCGCCGCCCGAAACGACAGGGGCGCTAGCGCATGCGTTCCCCAGCCTAAGGCACTCACGACGTGACCGAAGCGCCGCACCCCCTCGAAAGACGCGTCAAGTGTTGCGCCCCCGACCGTGTCGAAGATCACATCGAATCCAAGGCCACCCGTAAGCCGATCAACGTAATCGGTCACTCGCTCACTCGTGTAGTCGATGAACGTCGCGCCTAGGCTTTCTATTTGATCTCGCTGGCGTTGGGAGCCAGTCGAATATACTTTCGCACCCAGGGTATTGGCAATTTGAACGGCGATGTGCCCAATACCGCCGGCTCCGCCGTGGACCAGCACCGTTTGGTTGGCGCGAACAGCTGCCCGATCGACGAGTCCCTCCCATGCGGTGATGAAGACCAGCGGTAGGGCTGCCGACTCGCGCATGGAGAGATTCGTC
>Ga0302308_10005107_pt1 | contig 10253 bp, 7 predicted proteins | sample III_Palsa_E3_3_FD_200531 | JGI IMG/M metagenome (GOLD analysis project Ga0302308, IMG submission 200531) | Peat permafrost microbial communities from Stordalen Mire near Abisko, Sweden - III_Palsa_E3_3 | ecosystem: Environmental > Terrestrial > Soil > Palsa > Peat permafrost | place: Sweden... | reverse complement strand
CGCGACCGGGCGAAGCGGCCGCCAATCTGAGCCAGCTGCTGGATACCTATCCACCCGCTGAGGGCGGCATGTCACCGGCAGAAAAGCTGGCGATAGAAACGCCACTTGAGATGGGCAACAAGCCACTGATCATTCTGGATGCTACGCATGAACAGTTTGACTATGGGCAAGATCTGCAAGATCGCCTCCTGCTGGCGATGTGGCAAGCCCAAGACGCTGCTATCGCCTCCTCTACCCGCGGTCGCCGAATCATTGTTGACGGCAGTACCCATTACATCCACCAGGAAAGGCCGGAGCTGGTAGCGCAGGCTATTCATGACGTTATCGACGAGGCGCGTTGCAGTCCACATGTCGACTGTGCGGCTACACACTGAGATTGGGCAACCCTGTAGGTTGCGTGCTAATTGGTGGAAACAGTCTGCTTCCGACCCATTTCTGCCGTTGGTGACCGTCCGTTTTAGGAAGCCCGGCCATTAATGCTTAAGCATCTGCAGCGGAATATGGCTTGGGTCAGATACAGCCACCTTGGCCCACATGTTTGCGTTGAACCTTTCTGTTGCTAGTGTTTGAAGTGTCGGGCATCTTCTACGCTCCGAGGGATTGGGTTTCACCTTCGACATCGAAGCGGCATCAGAGTGACGTCAATCGGGGGGGGAACGGTGATCAATAAGATAACCAGCAAGAACATCGGCTTTGGCCTTCTCACGCTCCTGTTGTTGCTAATAGCCCACGCGGCCATTTATTTGGCACACGAATATTCGCATTCCCTGATGGCGTGGAGTTTGGGATGGATGGCTCGTCCCGTCGGTATTGACTACGGTCGCCCAACCCTCGGCAACTTTCTTTTTCTTGGTGACGTCGGCGACGGCGTCGACTACGCGCCAATATTTGCCAGCGGCCACGGTGTGGCTGCTGCCATTATTGCCTTGTCAGGCACCGTTCTCGGTAACGGCCTGCTGTACTTCGTCATATACGGCCTAACGAAGTGGGCATCGGCAGGCATGTCGCGCGTTGGCGTATCATTTGCCTACTGGCTTTCATTGATGTGCGCGGCCAACGTCTGGGGATACGTGCCTCTGCGGGCCATAACTACCCATGCCGACATCGCGCTTGCAGCCAAAGGCCTTCATTTCTCTACATGGACGCTGTTTCCTTTCCTGGCAGTCCCCGCGCTCTACACCGTTTACCACTTCTTCAGACGGATGTTTCCACTTTGCCAGGAGAAGATCGCTGCTGACTCCGGTAACGATTTCATTTTTCTGTCCGTCCTAACGGCCTACTGGTTTTTTTCCTTCTTCAGCGGCGACGGTATCGATGGAAGTTACGGCTTGGTATCTCAGGTGCTGTGCATCATGTCTAGATACGTGTTCGTGCCGTTTTGCACAATGTATCTGGTGTCCAGATACTATCCCCGCTCCGTGCAGTCATCACACGAATAATCTGATCGGTCGCTGATCAACGAGTGACCGCTTTGGGGCTGCGAAACTCTTGATATGGACGGCAAAGTTTGTCCGATGGCGAACTTCTCCTGGGGGCGTCGATTGGTCAGTTCGCGAGGGTTGTTCGACGGTCGCTGTATAACGCAAAGTAGCTTTTGCAATTACTGAACCCGACCAACCTATCTCCGTGTCTTAGCCAGTTAGTGCGCGGGCGTGGCAGGAATCGATGAGGTTGGAGCCGATAGCTTTTCCAGTTGGTTCTGCATTACTCCGAACGCACTCGTAGTCAGCGTCGTCACCGAAGTTCCTTTGCCAAGCAAGGGTTCTAGCAATGTCATTGGAGGTGCGTCGTAGCCCCGGCGAAGCAACGCGTCATAACGAGCTGGAAAGTCCGTCGGATCTACCTTCGCCTGCTTGTAGAGGTTGATTGCGACAATGCCGGCGTACATATAGTTCACGAGGTAGAAGGGGTCTTGAAATATCAGCCGCTTTCTTGACCACAACGCGGACGAAGTGTGAAGAATGTCGTCCGACCACGGTTCGAAGCCCTTCATTACGCGATACGCGCAGGCGTCGAGATCCGCTGCCGACTGAATTTTCCCAGAGGCGATGCCTTCATAGATGGCCTGTTCCAGAGTTGCCTCTTCAGCCGAGCCGAACACCTGAAACATCATGTCGTCTAAGAGTGCATTGGCGTAGTAGCGGCGATCCGCCGGCGACGGGCTGGTCCGTGCCAGATAATCGTAGAGCAAGAATTCATTCAGGATCGCGTAGCTCTCCATCAGCCAGTTGGGACCGCGCGCGTAGAAAGACGGCGTACCGCCTTCGTTGGCAAACTGCGCGGCTACAGAGTGGCCGCCTTCGTGAATGACTACCCGGAGATCATCTATTGGACCGGTGAAGGTAGCCATATAAAGCCCGGAAGGCACTCCTAGCGCATTGACTGAGAAGCCTCCGGCCTCGCGATTGCCGACCTTGGCCGCGACATCAACGCGACCGGACGAAGGGGAAAGGAGCGCCGAAAAATGGTGGACATAGTTTGCGCCAAGGGGTGCAAGCGCCCCGGCAGCGATCTTTCCGACTTCGGCAAAGGGGAAATGAGGCGATGGGCCGCTTTTCAGCATGTCCATGTCCCAAGGCTCGGGATTGGCGATGTCCAAGGCGCGTTTTAGACGTGCTGCATTCAGCCGTTGGTACGCTTGATACAGACTGAGATTGTCATGTATCGCCGCAAGCGACGCATGCACCTCGGCTCCGCTCAACTCGCGGCTGGCGTATCCGGCTTCCGCTGCATCCGAATAATGTTCCAGGCGTGCCACAGCCTCATTCTGCTTAACGATTCCGAACAATAGCGTGGCGTCGACGTCGGCCTTTGCATCGGCGATCTTCCAGTGGCGACGCCAGGCGTCCTCTCGTACGGTGCGGTCCGGACTAATCCGCTGCGCGCGCGCTGCGGTCTTGATACCGATCGGTAGTCGGTCGATCTTTTGATAGAGCTGCCAGTAGCTGGATAGGGCTGGTTGTGTCGTTGCATCCAAGATACTTTGCTGTGCGGGCGCGAGGCTGTGACTTTCTTCTTGTTCCGCCTGATGGGCGAGATATTGATAGGGCCGCAAGCTTGGATTCTGTTGGATAAGTGCTGCCAGAGTACGTTCGGAGATCTTGCGAAGCACCGCATCGACCTTATCGCCGACAGTACCGCTTACCTCGTCGGTCTGTTGGTCGGCTGCGCGGGCAGCCTGATCATCGATGTTTCTGGAGGCGAGAATAGTGAAATAAACATCGAGCCGCCGAGTGCGATTTTTTAAGTCGTTGGCGTGATGAAGGTAATCGCCAAGATCGTTGGGGGATGGTTCTGACGATAAGGCCGTCGCCGCCTGGCTGACTATGCGCAACTCGTCCATCGCAGCCTTACGCGAGGAAAAATATTTCGACAGGTCGATCGATCGCGATGGCGCATCGCTGACAGCGATCAAAGAGCTGCTTTGCTGCGTTCCGCTTGCCGCGAAAGGAATGGTCGTTGATGTCACAACCAGTACCGAAGTGATGGCGAAAGACCAATTGATTCTGTTCATACTCCAATTATGGGCAACTGCTCGGCTGCGCGTCTTGAACGGAACCAACATCGTCGTTCGTACCTGCACGCTGATCAACGTGCAGTCGTCGCCATGCACCCGGCGGCCGCCCGGTCATGGCGCTGATGCGCCGAGTCATGTGACTTTGATCGGCGAAGCCGGTTACCGAGCTGATTTCGCCGAGGCCGAGATTGCTGTCAGTTAGCAACTTTAGTGCTGCAGCAATGCGGCGCTGCCATACAAAATCGCCAACGCCACAACCAAACGTTTGACGAAAGGCGCGACCGAGATGTACCGGGTGGACGCCCGCCATCTCTGCCAACGCGACGATCGAGGGTGCAGCATCGAAATGAGACTCGAGATAGTCGCGTAAAGCGACCAGCCATGCCGGCCGGTCAACATTCACATGGCGATAATCGATGATGCCGGCAATCATCTGCCAAATGAGATCATCGATACCCACGTTGGCGGAAGGCAGGCCGTGATCCATCTCGTCGAAAATGCGATAGACCGAAGGCAGAAGGAAGGCAGCTGCGCGATCCCAACTCTCGTCGAACAAGGGAGACAAATTACGCGCGAGCTCCAGCGACTCCCTGCTGAACTCGATCGTCAATAGGCCCGTCACCTTTGCGCCATGATGATTGGTGTGCGCCTCCCCCTGTGGGTGGACCACCAGCGTCCCGGTTTCAACCTCGCGGGCGCGATAATCGAGCTGTTCTGTATAGCCGCCGGAAAGTGCGACGCATAGGCTTGCCATCTCGTGGTCGTGGCGCGCAATCCGCATGGCGGGAGCATAGCGACCGAACGTCACACGAAAGGCCCCGGTATCGCGGCACGAAGCAACTCTTCCGTGAAGATCTCCCACTTCGGGACTACTCCTTTCGCGGCGCACCGCTTTTGGACTGCTGCCGGTAGCTATCTGTTTCAAGCATTGTAGCCAACTGGGAGATACGCTGTGTAGTGATGCTCAGCGATCTTGAATGGCCGCTTTCAGGCAGGCATTTTTGATAGCTGACTGTCTCTTCTTGGCCGGACAGCGACCGTGCCCCGTGTCGCTGTCCGAGGCATTTTTGTCGTCGCGAGCATCCGCTTTGAGGCAGTCTTCTAAGAAGTGTCAGGACCGTTGTGACCGAAGCATGGATAGGGCCGCTTTTATGATCCGGTCTCGCGCCAAAAGGTACGTGGTTGGATGCGACCCGCCCGAAACCACGACAAGTCGTAGATTGTCAGGGACGCCAGCAACCCGCAGAAACGAGAGCGGAGTCTCGCTATCCGCCGTGCCCTGGAATACGACCGCCGGCACACCCCGCGTGCCTGAAAGTGCTTCAGCCAGTGAGTAGTCGTGTGGGAGGAGTCTTGAAACAGGTAGCAGTACTAGCGGCGCTAGATACCACCGAGCTCTTAGCCGAAGTCGAATCGCTGATGAGAGCGAGGGTGCTGCGCTCTCGAGGATGAGCCCCGTCGGCTGTGACGTTGCGGCGAGGTAGGCGGCGACCATGGAACCCAAGGAGCGGCCGTACAGTACAACCCTCCGACCAGGACACAGAGATTGGGCCGAAGCAACGATCCGAGCGCCTAGTGCCAAGATCTCAGTCAGGTGAGACGTTCCGAGGGCACCATTTTGCCCCGGGTAGGCGACGGCCAAAACTTCGATGCCTTTAACTACTCGTTCAAGGCGGACGGCTTCGCCGCCGCTTAACTCAAGCGTTAGGCGTCATGGAGCAAAGCATCAGCATGGACCCACCTTGGCTCAGATTCCCCAAGATTCCGCTCGGCTCACTAGGCTGGCGCATGGGAGCTGGCGAGACGTATTGGTACGCCTTCCAAGACTGGTTCGCATCTCAACCCGAGCAAGCTCGCCAAGTTTTCGCTGGCCAATTTCCAGAGCCTGCGGGCTGGCAGGATTTCTACGAGCGCACCATGCAACATCATTCGCAACGTGTACGCTAAACAAACGGGGCGCGGTTGCAGTGGCGCCTAACATCTCGTTCAAGGCGGACGGCTTCGCCGCCGCTCAACTCAAGCGTTAGGCCTAAGGATCATTCACAAGGGAGTGTCAAGAATATGAATCCAGTTCCACGTACTGCTATGGCTCTTCTATTTGCTACGCTTCTAAGCGTAAGTAGCTACCCACTTTTGTCTACTGGCATCATTGCCGTATTGGTGGCTCTATCTTGCTCTTTGGTCTTCATGGCAATTAGCGCAAACGCCAAGGAAATTATCTGAGCCGCGCAGTTTGCATTTCCGTGATCGACGGCTTTTTCCATCAGCGCCAAACCCTGTGAAACGTCATGAGACAGGCCGCCGTATCCTTGTACGTACCTTTCTCCGACGAGGCATTCGCCTTCGGCGTCACCTTGATCCGCAGCTTTCTGAAACCATACAGTGGCTTGTGCCGGATCCTTAGCGACGCCAAATCCGCCGTCATAGATTTTACCCATACCAATTTCCGCTTTTGAGCTTCCTTGTTGAGCAAGAGGCTGCCAAAGTGCGGTTGCGGTCGCGTAGTCCATCCTCTGCAACGCCGCTGCCGCATCTTCAAGGTCATCTGCGGCGGCGATATTGCTCACGCCCAAGATCACTACGCTTAGTGCGGCTGCACACGCGCTCACCCAAAAACTTTCAAGGCGTTTCGAAACGGGATGGGTCATGGCTACTTCGACGTGTCAGGAAACAGATAAATGGCAAAGAAGGCGGCCACCGATTATCAACGATTTGGACTTCAATGTTGACTGACAGCTCCTGGCCGCTCGGCCACCCTTTGTTAACGGCCCTCGCCCAACTATCGCTGTGCAGCCCGTTTCGGTCCTCGCGAACTACCGATTTCCTGCGGACATCTTAAGCGGCTGACCGTCTCTTCTTGGCCGGTCACTGACCATTGGTTCGAAGGCGCAGACTGGTCGGTTGGCTGAACTTTCCGATGGTCGCTGACCGCCCCAAAGGAGACATTGGCGAGCGTCCGCTTTTGGGAAGCACATTTCCCATCATGACGGTCGTGCAATCAACGAGTATCGAGACCCCTATGAGTCGGCCTCCGATTGCAGCCTGAACCACTTCGCGGTGGGTCTTCGACAGCCGAATGGCTGGTCAACCCGGGCAGCGCGATCTCGCGAATGCGCATCAATGAACTCGTAATTACTTTGTTGCGGCCCCATAAGCGGGCCAGACCTGTCTTTGTGGCATCCTTGGCCACGGGCGTACCCACCGATGGTGCGATGAAGGCAGCGCTACATGGCGTTCTACGCGGAACTCAATCGGCGCAAAGTTCCGCGCGCGGCGGTTCTGTACATCTGTGCGGTTTGGGCGTTCGGACAAGGACTCTCACAATTCAGTCCGGCGCTTGGCTTGCCCGATCTGGCGACACGCTGGTTTCTAATCACCGCAGGCATTGGTTTCCCGTTCTGGATCGCGTTGGCGTGGTTCTACGAGTTCACCCCGGGTGGCCTCAAGCGCGAGACCGAGATCGACCCTACGGACCCCATCGCCCACCATCCCGGCAGCAAGGTGAGCTTGTGGGTCTTCGTCATGATGGCAGTGGCGATTGTGCTGCTGATGGCCAACCAGTTCGTGTGGCACATCGGCGTCCCATCCGGTCGTCCGGCTGCGAACGCCGGGTTCGCTCCGCCCGCCGATTCGCTCGTGGTGTTGCCGTTCGCCAATCTCGGCAACGATCCCAAACAGCAATATTTCAGCGACGGCATTACCGAGGAGTTGACCAGTGCGCTGGGCCAGACCACCACGTTGCGAGTGATCGCGTGGGACACCGCCTCCAGCTACCGCGATCCCAGGCAGACGCCGTCGGTGATCGGCAAGGCGCTGAACGTCGCCAATCTCCTGCACGGCAGCATTGCGCGCGAGGGCGACCAGGTGCGGATCACGGCCGAACTGGTGGACACTGTCACCGGCTATCAGCTCTGGTCGGCGCACTACGACCGGCCCTTCAAGGACATCTTCGCCGTACAGGACCAGGTGTCGCAAGCCATTGCGACAGCGCTGCAAGTCAAGTTCGCGCAGGGGGATCTTTCTGCCGGTGGCACGCGCAATGCGCAAGCGCACGAACTAGTGCTCAAGGGCCGTGCGCTGCGCGATCGGGAGGACGCCACGAGTCTAGCCGCGGCAAGGGTCTATTTCGAACAGGCCATCGCGCTCGATCCCAGCTATGCCGACGCGTATGCGCTGCTGGCGCACGTGGACATCCTGCTGAGTTACGTCTCGGACTTCCCCCTCAGCGAGGCGCTGCCGAAAGTGCGCGCCGAAGCGAACCGGGCGCTGGCGCTGGATCCGCACAATGAAATCGCGCTGGTCGCACTGGCCAGCGCGGACGACAGCGACCTGAAGTTCGACCAGGCGCGCAGCGAATTCCAGCAGGCGGTGACGCTCGACCCCAGCGATCCGCACGCCCGCATGGGCCATGGCCTACTCATTCCGTTGAAGGCAAGCCTGGCAGAGAATCAGGTCGCCGTGACGCTGAGTCCGCGCAATGTCTTTGCCCAGATGAATCTGGCAATCAGCGATCTGGACATGCGCGATTTCGGGCGTGCGCTGGTACCGGCCCAAGCCGCGATCCGACTCAATCCCGGAAATGTGGACGGAGCGTTTCTGCTCGCTTTTGCCTACCGACACCTGCACCAGAACGATGCCGCGATCAAGGCGTTCGACTTGGTGCAGCCATCGACGCCCCTGGATCAACAACTGATCGACGCGGGTCGTCTCGTGTACCAAGCGCTGGCCGATCCCGGGTTCCGGCAGCAGGCGCTTGCCGCGCTCAACCGGTTGCGAATTGCCAAGACCAACCCCGATGTGCAGGTCAGCCTCGCCACGCTCTACCTCGCCCTTGGCGAAGCAGCGACGGCGCTCGATCTGCTGGATGTGGCCTGCGCTGCCAATCCTCTTGACTGCAACGACGCGGCGGTCAATCCGATCTTCGATCCGCTGCGCGGTAACCCGCGCTTTGAGGAGCTCTCCAAGAAATACACCACGATGACGCTGGAATGAGGCGATGGCTTTGTAGCTCAGCGGCAGCTTTGTTCTGTCGCGTTGAGAGAATCGAATGGCGCTTCCTGGCCGCACAGAGACGGTGCCTCGTGTCGCTAGTCGACCATTAGCAGGCATCAATGTGGCTCTCGTTCGACTTTAATGATTAGAAGATCTCATCCCTGCGCAGCGCCAACGCCTTCCGGAGAGGCGGGCAGCAAAACATCTCGTCTGCCCCGATCTCGAAGACGAAGAAACGGCCGCTCAACGAGATAGTGAAGAAGCGCCGCGACGGCAATGGCGACCAGAACGCAGCAAAGAAACGTCACGATGCCGCGATGGTTGAGGAAGTCGGGAAGATAGTGCGAGGCAATTTTCAGGGTCGCCTTGTGCGTCAAGTAAATACTGTAGGACGCGCCGGCGATCCAGGCGACGCCGGGCACTCTCGCTTTGCCGAGCAGGCCGCTCGGACTGGTGGCAGAGGCGACGAGCAGGGCGAGGCCGATGGACAGGACGGGAAATCCCACGACGCAGGCGGCGAAGGTCAGGGTGTCGCGGAAAATCCAGGCGGCGAAGCCGACGATGATGATGCCTAGAAGCGCAATCGTATTGGCGCGCTGCTGAAGGCGCTGCCACAGCGGCTGTCGGTAGACGCTCAGCATGGCCAGCGCAACGCCGCACATCAGACCATCGAGGCGGGCATAGGTGGGGTAATAGATCAGCTGCATGTAGCGCCAGATGTCCATTTCCCAGACACCGCTTACGTTCGCCGGCACCGCAAATCGCCACCACGCGAACCCGCGCCAGGCCATGCCAAGCAGCATCAGGGCAGTAAAAACGGCAACGACGCGCGTCGCGCTGATTTTCGGCGCCAGCGCGAGTATCGCCAGTGGAAAGAGCAGGTAGAAATATTCCTCGACGCAGAGCGACCATGCGGAGGAGAACGCATGCGGAACGCGCTGGCCGACGAACAGATTCATGGTGAAGGTGAGGAACTGCCACAGCGGCTGGATCACCGGCTGCTCTCTGAGTCCGGGTGCGGCGAAATAAATCGCCAGCACGACCAGATACGCGGGAAGGATGCGATAAGCGCGCTGACGATAGAACGTTTTCAGGTCCAGTTGGCGGCTGCGTTCATAGCGCGTAAAAAGCTGATGGCCGATCAGGTACCCGCTGAGCGCGAAGAACAGGTCGACGCCCATCCAGCCATAGCTTTCAATCCAGCCGAAGCCATAGCCCATGCCGCCGGCCAGCCACGAGTGCGTACAGATAACCAAGACGATGGCCAGGGCGCGCAGAAGGTCCAGTCCGGGCAGGCGTTGCATGCATTCTTTCCTTGAAATGACGGCGAAGGATAACGACTTTCCGCTGGGCCCTGACCTTTTTTAGCGCGTCGCGGCAGCGGCTTCGTTGTTTGCGTAGCTTGGCACCATGCCAATGGTTCGCAGCCACACCTCGACCAGCGCAGGCCAGCCGCTGATCGGGAACTTGCTGGGCCGCAGCCCGAACGCATGGCCGCCGTTGGCATACAGGTGCATTTCCACCGGCACGTCGGCCTTTTTCAACGCGGCGTAATACACCAGCGACTGCTGTACGCCATCCACGTTGTCGTCTTCGGCTTGGGCCAGAAAGGTTGGTGGCGTGTCGTGCGAGACCGGAACATTCTTGTTCAACTTGCCGTTGTCTTCCGTCAGGTGCCCCGGATAAATCGCTACGGCGAAATTCGGCCGGCTGCTTTCCTTGTCGGCCGCGTCGATCGGCTTGT
>Ga0302308_10005103_pt1 | contig 10257 bp, 8 predicted proteins | sample III_Palsa_E3_3_FD_200531 | JGI IMG/M metagenome (GOLD analysis project Ga0302308, IMG submission 200531) | Peat permafrost microbial communities from Stordalen Mire near Abisko, Sweden - III_Palsa_E3_3 | ecosystem: Environmental > Terrestrial > Soil > Palsa > Peat permafrost | place: Sweden... | reverse complement strand
TCAGCGGGAACCGAAAATGGCCGCCTGCAACCACGAGGAGCACTCTCTGCCGACTCGGTGCTTCCGGCTCTAATGGGAACGCAGTGGCTGGCGGCTCGCAAATCCCGATGGTACGCCGCTGCCGTTTTGGCTGGAATTGCTGGAGTGATGGTTGGAAGCCTTTTACTGACTCGCCATTTCCCCGCGCAGCCTATTCTGACTCCAAATACGGGCCAAGCTGCATCTGTTACCCCTCGCAGGTCTGTTGCCGTTTTCGGATTCAGAAATCTCACGGGAGACCCGAAGTCGGCTTGGCTTTCGACCGCATTGTCCGATTGGTTGAGCGCCGATCTGGCGGCGGGAGAGCAGCTCCGCGCGATTCCTGCGGAGAACGTAGCGCGGGCGAGGGTTGAACTTGCCTTGCCTGAAGGAGAGAGCCTGGGCCGCGAGAGCCTGACACGCATTCGGGGAAATCTCGGGACGGATCTTGTCGTAATCGGTTCCTACGCTCGGTTCGGAAGTAAGCCCGATGGCGAGCTTCGCGTCGACATCCGTTTGCAGGACACGGTCAGTGGCGAAACGGTATCCACTATCTCGGAAGCGGGAACGGAAGCGCATTTGCTCGAATTGGTTTCACGCGCGGGTGAGCATCTGCGTGCAACCCTCAGTGTTCAGCCCGTTACGCCGGACCAGGCGGCCGAGGTCGCTGTCTCACTGCCCTCGAATCCGGAAGCCGCGCGTCTCTATGCGGAGGGACTCTCTAGATTAAGGGCCTTTGACGCATTAGGAGCACGCGACTTGTTGCAAAAGGCAATTGCTGTTGAACCTGCCAACGCCTTGTCGCATTCTGCCCTTGCAACCGCACTCTCAAGATTGGGCTACGATGCCATCGCCGCAAGGGAGGCAAAGAAGGCATCAGAGCTTTCCTCTCGCTTGCCGCGCGCGGAGAGATCGCTGGTCCAGGCGCGCTATTTTGAAGTCTCCCGAAACTGGCCGCAGGCAATTGAGACCTATAGACTGCTGTTCGACTTCTTCCCGGACCGGATCGATTACGGGCTGGCCCTGGCGCATGCCCAGATCAGAGGAGGAAGAGGAAAAGACGCGGAAGAGACGATCGCGGCTCTGCGAAAGCTTCCGCCCTATCTTTCGGATGATCCGAGCATCGATTTGGCCAATGCAAATGCGGCTGTCTCGGTGGGAGATTTGAAGGGCGCATTGGGACTAGCCGACCAGGCGGCGGAAAAGGCGCGTTCACGCGGAGCTTCTTTGGCTCTGGCGCACGCTTTGACACTGCGCGCCGATGTACTGCGCAATTTTGACAGACTGGATGAAGCAGCTGCCGCTGCAAACAGAGCAAAGCAGATTTTTGCAGCGGTTGGCGATAAGGGTGAGTTTGCCCATGCTCAGGCCATCACTGCGCACCTGCTCGATCTTCAGCGAGATTTTGCGGGAGCCCGAAAGACCTATGAAGCGTCTCTGTTGACTTTTCGCGAGATTGGAGACCGCGACGGCGTGGCGCGCGAGCTGAACAACATTGCCGTTGAACTTCAGCAGCTCGGCGATTTAAAGGGGTCGCTCAGGAACTTTGAAGAGTCGTTGGCGATCTGTTCCGAACTCCAGAGCCGGGAGGATATTGCTATTGAAAAGGCCAACATCGGCGAAGTATTACTGGCGCTTGGCGATCTGAAGGGCGCAGAGCAAAGTTACAGGCAGTCCCTTGATATCAGCCAGGCCGCCAACAACTCGGATCTGACAGCTCATGATCTACAGGGTCTTGGCCGCGATCTTCAGGCGCAGGGACGATTGGACGAAGCACGGGAGGATGAGGATAAGGCAATCTCGGTTTTTGCCCAAGGCGGGCAAACGCAGGTAATCGATGCATACACGAGCTTGTCGAGCATCCTGCTTGACATGGGCAAAGACGAAGATGCGGCGGCGGCGGCCCGCAAGGCGATCGGCCTCACAGAGAAGCTTAAGTCCCCCGATCCTTACTGGACAGACTCGGAAGCCGCGCTGGCGCGAGTTCTTCTCGCTGAGGGAAAATATGCCGAGGCCAGGAAAGTTCTGGGACAGACGACGCGAATTGCCGGACAAAGAATGAGCCGGGAAAACGAGTTTATTTGGGCAATTATCGATGCCAGAGTGCGTGCCGCATCGGCTAATCGCGAAGATAAAGTTGAAGCATCCAGGAGGCTCCGAGTGGTGGTTGCTGACACCATGAAGGCTGGATTTGTCCTATACGAATTCGAGGCTCGATTTGTGCTCGCACAAACCGAGATCGCTTTGGGCAACAATGACGCCGGTCGCGCCGATCTTTCAGCCTTGGGGAAAGAAGTCTCCGCAAAAGGATTTGGAATGATCTCGCGGAAGACGACGACCATTCTTCAATCTCACCCAAGCGCAACATAGCTCAGTTTTTGGTTCAGTTTTTGCGGATCGGAGCGAGGGCGGCAGGGAACTGATCACGTACTACCTTCCCGGCGCATACCCGCGCTGTTACTCGCGCGATGTCACTCCGTGCAAATGAATACAGCTTTCTTAAGCAGCGATCGTCACAATCAAATCCTCACAGTTTTGAGCGGAAGAGACCAACAGCCTCAGCCGGCTCGAAAGCAATGAGGGATATATGACACAGAGCACACACGACCGCGCCGCAGAACTTCACAATCTGGCAGCGCATGCACATGCCGTTGCAGCCGCGGCGCACGGCAAGGCAGCCCATCTCGATCACCTCGCAGCACATGAGCTGTCGAAGCAGGCGCACGAGCTATCCATCAATGCTTTTCGGCATACGCAGGAGAACTTCAAGGTATCTCAGGACTTCAAGCGGGAGTAGCCCGAGAATGCGGAGGATCGAATTGCCCGCTCCGATGAATCAGATTCGCTCCTCGGCCAAAGGTCGCTTCCTCGCCACAGCGCCGGATCCGATGATGGCTTTTATGCGGCGTGCAGCCGTAGTATCCAGAATCATCGGAGTGGCTGAGTTACGCTCCGGCAACTGGTCGTGCAAAATCACGTTCAGCAGCGACTTATGCACCCGGATGCGTCCCTTGTATTCAATAAAACCGAGCTTGCGAAAGCGATTCATAAAGAAGCTCACGCGCGAACGCGTAGTGCCGATCATCTCCGCCAGCGTCTCCTGTGTAATCGGCGGAATCAGAGTCTCCGGCTCACCCGGCTTTCCAAACTCGGCCATCAGCAACAGAATGCGCGCCAGCCGCTTCTCGCTGGAGTTGAACAGCTGATCGATCAGGTCAGCCTGAGTGCGCATGCTCCGCGTAAGCAGAGACTTCAGAAACAAATCCGAAAAGGCGTGTTCCTCATGCAGCGCGCGGATCATCTCCGCCCGCTCGATTTTCAGCGCTATGCATGCCGTGATGGCCGTGGCCGTAGCCATGCGCCGTCCCTGAGGCCCCGCGATCGACTCTTCGCCAATAAACTCTCCGGCTGCAAGCAGAGTAATCGTGGCTTCCTTGCCGCTCTGTGAAACCACCGTGAGTTTGGCGCGTCCTGACTGTAGATAGAACACGCAATCCGCCACGCTTCCTTGCGTGAAGAAAGTATGCTTGGGTCTCAGTCTTACAATTCTTCGTCCGAGCCCCGCGTTGGCGAGGAATTCGGCGGCGTCAAATCCGTTCTTGTTAGATATATTCATAGGAACCACCCCTCTTTTCAGGCAGCGGTAAAGTGTTCAAAACAAACTCGACATGAGAAGGCTGCATTCCTCCTGTCACCTCGTTGACCAGATTCATCTTCCTCTCCGGCGCGAGACTGTGTGTGAGTTCCCAGCGCCACTATTTCATGGAGCTTAGCCGAAATTCTGTTCCTTTTTGCTCATCCCTATTGCACCTTAAGCAGGGCATTTCGGGTATCGGAAAGGCAAGCTACCCAGCCGAACCGGCCACTTAGAGCTAATAAGCACAGCATACGCCGGTTTGGCGGAAAACAATCAATAAGTCAGTAATTTCCTTGTTGCGCGAATGCGTACATGAATTGGTGGCAGAGAAGAGGAACTAACTATGGCGCAGCAAATGAACGCAGCCGTTGTAACTCAGTTTGGAGTGCCGCTGGTGCTTGAGCAGCAGGAAGTTCCCGCTCCGGGCCCTAATCAAATACTCGTCAAGACCGAGGCGTGCGGCGTCTGCCACACCGATCTTCACGCCGCCAAGGGAGACTGGCCCATCAAGCCTGCGCTGCCCTTCATTCCCGGTCACGAGGCCATCGGAATCGCGGTCGCCATAGGTTCCGGTGTCACCAGTGTAAAGGAGGGCGAACGGGTCGGGGTACCGTGGCTCTATTCCGCGTGCGGCCATTGCGAGTATTGCCTGTCGGCCTGGGAGACGGTCTGCCCGGAGGCCCAGTTCGGCGGATATACCCGCAACGGAGGTTTCGCCGAATATCTGCTTGCCGATCCTGACTATGTGGCCCACATTCCGGCCGGCCTCACCTCCGTCGAGGCGGCCCCTCTTATCTGCGCCGGACTTACCACCTACAAAGGCGTGAAGCAGACCGAAGCCCGGCCCGGCGAATGGGTGGCCATCTCCGGCGTCGGCGGCCTCGGCCATCTGGCCATTCAATACGCCAAAGCCATGGGGCTGCTGGTCTGCGCAGTGGACATCGACGACGGCAAACTGGCCCACGCCACACGCCTCGGCGCAGACCTGGTCTTCAACGCCCGCGCCGGCGACCCTGCTGCCGCCCTCAAAAAGGAAACCGGCGGCGGAGCCCATGGCGTGCTGATCACCGCACCCTCACTACCCGCATTCAAGCAGGGCATCGGCATGACAAGAAGGCGCGGGACATGTGTACTCGTAGGCCTACCGCCGGGCGACTTTCCTGTTCCGCTCTTTGATGTGGTGGCCAACTGCATCACCGTTCGCGGCTCCTTCGTCGGCACCCGCTATGACATGGCCGAAGCCCTGGCCTTCGCCGCGCAGGGCAAGGTCAAAGCTGATATCGAACTGCAGCCGCTCTCGGCAATCAACGAAATCTTCGCGCGTCTGGAGCACGGTGACGTGCCTTCGCGAGTCGTCCTCGATTTCACCCACGCCTGAGTCGCTTGAGCGCGGTCGCCTGTCTTATAGACTCTCATCACGGCTGCGCCAGCGGCCGTGAAAAAGAAACCATTCGGTCGCAAAAGTGAATCGTTACCCAGGCCGAATGACATCTACTGCAAGCAGGAGGCCAGACCATGGCAAACAGCAACAAAGTCGCGCTCATTACCGGCGCAAATCGCGGCATCGGATTTGAAACCGCAAAGCAGTTGGGTGAAAAGGGAATTACCGTCGTCCTCGGCGCGCGCAAGCTGAGTTCCGCCGAAGAGGCCGCGGCCAAACTCAAAGCGAGCGGCATCGACGCCATCGGAATTCAGCTGGACGTCACCAGCGCCGCGGATCGCGTTGCCGCTGCCAAGTTTCTTGACGCCAAGTTCGGCAAGCTCGACATCCTCATCAACAACGCCGGCATCGGCACATCCGCAGGACTCATCAACGTAACCAGCCAGATATCGGACGAGGACTTATTCACCGTCTTCAACACCAACCTTTTCTCCGTCGTCGCCCTCACCCGCGAAGTCCTGCCTCTGCTCAAGAAGAGCGATGCTGGCCGTATCGTAAACCTCTCCAGCATCCTCGGCTCACTCGCGCTGCACGCTGACCCCAACAGCCCGATCGCCGCCATGAAGCCCTTTGCCTACAACGCTTCAAAATCCGCTCTGAATGCCTACACCATTCACCTGGCCGACGAACTCAAGGACACAAAAATCAAGGTCAACTCTGCGCACCCCGGCTGGGTCAAGACTGAGCTGGGCACAGATGCCGCGCCCATGGAGATTCCAGACGGAGCCAAAACCGGCGTCGAATTAGCAGTCCTCGGCCCCGATGGCCCAAGCGGTCATTTCATCCACCTGGGCAGCGAACTCCCCTGGTAACAGCCAGCTAAATCTCAATCAGCGGCCGCGGAAGCCGCAAGCGCGAGCGGTCCAGAAACAGCCGCATGCGCAGCGCTTCCGCCCGTTGCACAATCACCAGCCGAAGATGCCGGCGGATGTGACCTTCATGCTCCAGCGTCGCCAGCGTCTGCTCGTCCCGCGCGGCATCCCGCTCAAGCCGAACTATGCGATCCTCTACCGACCGGCGGAAGCGGGTGCTGATCTCAAAACCTTCGCGCGTATGGGATTCCATGTCCATAACAGGCTCCTTCTGTCGCGCATCGCCTTAGCGAAGGCCGAAACGTCGCCCGCATTTTTCAGCGGGAGCTAAAGTCTCAACGACATGAGCCGATACTAAGATCAGAATTCTCAAAACACCAGATTACGGGCTCCGGCAAACTTCCAGCACTGAAGTTCGCAAGTTGACCGCACTGTCCCGAAATCAAACAACGGAGCGGGAAGCGCCTGGCCAATTCGGCCAATTCAAGGCGTGCGCTACTCCTCCGGCGCCACCGCGTAGTAGCCCTTGCGCACCTGCACCTTCAACTCGTCGCCCTTGTCCGCTTTACACTCCACCGCAATCTTGCGATAGGTGCCATCGGCCTTCTTGTTGGTAGGCGTGTACGAGGCAACATATTGGGTGCGCAGTTCGTCCTCGATCTGCTGAAAGGCCGCTTCCAGCTTCTTCCCATTGTTGCCCACATCGATCATGCGGCCGCCTGTCTCATCCGCCATCCTCTTCAGAGAGAAGTTGCCCGAGTAACCCAGCCCAAAGCCCCCATACTGGCCGCGATCTGCCAGCAGAATGCCGTAAATAATCACATTGGCCTTCTGCGCCGCTTCGATCGCTTCCTGGATCTTGTGCGTGCTGCCCTCGTCTTCGCCATCTGTCAGAATCAGAATCGCCTTGCGTCCCGTCTCCCGGCTCAGCTTGTCCTTTGCTGCCAGGTAGACCGCGTCATACAGCAGCGTCCCCTTGGGCTGCCCCTGAGTCGGCACCGGCCCCTGGCCAATCCCAGGGACTCCGGCCGCGCCATTGCCTGCCGCGGTGTTGATCTCCGCCTTGTTCATCGCCCGTTCCAGTAGCCGCCCACTGTTGGTAAAGTCCTGCAGCAGATCCACATCCACATCAAAGCTAACCAGAAATGCCTGATCCTTGCTCTTGAGCACCGAGCTGAGAAACTGGCTGCCAAACTGCTGCTCCAGCGGCAGCACCCGCTGCTGGCTGCCCGAGGTGTCAAGCAGCATACCCAGCGTCAGCGGCTGATTGTTCTGCGCCTGGAAGTTCTTGAGCTTCTGCGGATTCTTGTCCTCCTGCACCGCGCAGTTGTCCATGCCCAGGTGCGGAATCAGCATCCCATTCTTGTCCTTCACGGTAAAAAACAGGCTTACCAGGTCTACATCCACCTTGAGCGTGGTCACCGGCGCCTCGTCCGCCTCCGGCGGCGGCCCCGGAGCGTTGCTCACAGGCGAGGCATCCGGAGACGGCGCCAGTTGCGCATGCAGATCAGGTGCCGTCATAGACACCGCGATCAGCATCGCCAAGCCAGCGGCAAGGGTCACAGTGGCAAATCTCATGAACCCTCTGATTCTCATGAACGCGCGCTGCAGCCCGCGCGACACTGCCTGCATCTCAATCTGCATGATGGGTAGACGCATTGGGGACCCTCGTGGGAAGCATATCCTACAGTTAGACGGTCCTTTTGAGACCAGCGGCCAATTGGCGCGTCTGATAATCTGACCCATGTAATCGAGATTTTCCGTTTTCGGCAATCCGATTGCGATTTCAGCGTGGCAGTTCAGGCAAGCCGCAGCTACTCTGCGGAAAAGGAAATTTCGTGAATCGTCGTTGGACACCTATCTTTTGCGCATTGGCGCTGACATTTGCACTTGGCTTGGTGCAGATTCCGACCTCTCTTCAAGCCCAATCGGCGCAGCAGCCAGTCCCGGACGCGCCCACGCCCCAGGCTCCGACTCCCATGTCCGACGTCAAGACCCAGATCACGCCCGGCAGTGGAAGCCAGCCGACGCAGCCTGCTCAATCGGGATCTCCGAGTTCCTCTTCCACCGCTGACCCCGACAGCCAGCCGTCATCCGGCTCTCCGTCGCAGCCTCCCGCCGCCAACGTCCCGGATACATTTCAACCCACGCCGACCTTGCCCGAGCAGGGTAAAGGCGTCGATGCCGTCGTCACCACGATTCGCAGCTACACCAACGCCGTCGAAGTGCCAGTTACTGTCAAGGACTCCAAAGGCCACCTGGTCGCCGGTCTCACCTATCGTGACTTCCGTATCTTTGAGAACAATCAGCGCCAGGCGATCCAGGTCTTCACCGTCGATCCCTCTCCGCTCTCTATCGCCTACGTCATTGACCAGAGCGTTACTCAGGACGTCATGGCCAAGGTAAACGAGTCTCTGGGGGCCATTCAGGGATCGCTCACCCCCTACGACGACGTTGCCGTCTTCAGCTACAACAACGGCGCCCAGGAGCTGACCGGCTTCACCGGGGCGCAAAGCCATCGTCTCGAAGCAGTCCTTGCTCTCAACCGCGCCACCGGACGTGAAGAGGGAGTTCCCGTCAATTCCGGCCCCTTGGCTGGCTGCGCCATCACCAGCAATGACGGTTGCGTCGACCCCAACCTGCAGCAGGGCCGCAGCGCCGGCGGCACCGCCTTCATGAGTATCCCCAAGGAGATTCATACCCTCAACGACGCCATTCTGCGCGCCGCCATTGAGCTCTCCAAACGTCCCCAGGGCCGCCGCCGCGTCATTTACGTCATCTCCGACGGTAAGGAATACGGCAGCAAAGCGACCCTCAAGGAAGTCATCAAGTACTGCCAGACCAACAACATCGCCGTCTACGCCACGCTCGTAGGCGATTCCGCGCGTTGGGGCGAGGGCTATCTCAGCCGCTTCCACATTCCCTTCCAGATGAACGACAACGTCCTCATCAAGTACGCGCAAGCCACCGGCGGCAGCCTCGATACCGAGGGCAGCGTCAACGGAATCGAAAAGAGCTACCAGCACATCGCCGAAGAGGCTCGCAACCAGTACACCCTGGTCTACTACAGCCATCAGCCCTTCATTGACGGCAAATATCGCTCCATTGAGATTCGCGTAGACCGTCCCGCGAAGGAGATCGAGATCACCGCCAAGCCAGGCTACTACCCAACCGCGCAGGACATCCGCTAGGCGTGCCAGCGGCAAGCGCGGCCGCCACTTCTACAGTGTCGGTCGCGCTGGGGTTGGTGGCAGCCACCACCTGGGGCGGCTCCGATTTCGCCGGCGGCCTCGGCGCGCGCCGCTCACCAGCCCTGCTGGTCGTCGCATCCGGCCACGCAGTCACGCTTGTCGTGCTGCTTGCCGTCTGCGGATTCGCGCATCTGCCACTGCCCGCCCACCGCGAATTTCTCGAAGGAGCAATCGGCGGCCTCGAAGGCTCACTGGCCCTCGCAGCCTTCTACCGCGCTCTGGCCATGGGCGCCATGGGCTTGACCGCCGCTCTCACTGGCCTGCTCACCGCTCTCGTCCCAGTTCTCTTCGGTCTTTGGAGCGACGGCCTGCCCGCGCCCCTTGCCATCGCAGGCTTGCTTCTCGGAGCGCTCGCCATTTGGCTGGTCTGTCATTCAGGTGGGCATGCAGGAGACACCACGCCTCCCTACGCGCTTTTTCTGGGAGCAATCTCCGGCGCAGGCTTCGGATTGCAGCTGATACTACTCAAACTCGCGGCCAACGGCGGCGTAATCTGGGCCCTCACTTCGGCCCGCATCGGCGGCGTAGCAGGAATGGCAGTAATTCTGCTCTTCGCCTGGCCGCGCAGCACCCAATCCCGTCCAATTTATTCCGGCTTTTGGAAATTGGGGATCTTAGCCGGAGCCCTGGATACCATCGGAAACGTCGGCTACACCATCGCCGCGCATACCGGACGGCTGGACATAGCCGCCATGGTCTCGTCTCTCTACCCTGGATTTACCATTCTGCTCGCCGCCATGCTGCTGCGGGAGCGGCCCACGCGCAGGCAGACCCTGGGCATGGCCGTCGCCCTGGCATCGGTGGTTCTGCTCAGCCTTTAGAGGAATTCAATAAGTATTTTCAGGAATCGGGTGAAGTAAATCCAGGAACTGGGGAAGTAAATCGAGGAACTGGGTGCCCCATCCTTCGCGCTTTTGCGAAGGGTGGGAGCTGCGAACGCACTGCCCCAAAAAAAGCGCAAGCGTCTGGAATCACTCTCGCGCGTATTACTCAAGGCCAGATTATTTAGGCTCAATCGGCGTAGCCTGCGGCTGCACCGGGGCAGCATTCTGCTGCTGTACCGGCGGCGTAGGATCGCTGCCCGCATTCTTGATGCCG
>Ga0302308_10005101_pt1 | contig 10259 bp, 9 predicted proteins | sample III_Palsa_E3_3_FD_200531 | JGI IMG/M metagenome (GOLD analysis project Ga0302308, IMG submission 200531) | Peat permafrost microbial communities from Stordalen Mire near Abisko, Sweden - III_Palsa_E3_3 | ecosystem: Environmental > Terrestrial > Soil > Palsa > Peat permafrost | place: Sweden... | reverse complement strand
GCTCGCTGGGCGCGTCTTATCGTGGCCGGTAGGCGTCGCGCCGGTGCGCGACCGCCAACACTGTGACGACCCGGGTCGGGCATCGACGGTGTAGAGAGCACGGTAATCACCGTGCCGGGTTGACAGGACATCCTCGAAGGGCACGTCTAACGGCTTGCCCAGCCGATGCGGGTTTGCGGACACCGGGCCGACCAGGTGCTCATACAGCGCGGTCGCGGCGGACAACGGCAACTTGCCAAGCCGGCGCCGCGCCGCAGGGGTGAAGGTAATCGTGTACGGCTCAGGCTCGCTCATTCGTCGGCGATCCGGCGGGCGGCCAGGTCAGCCGCGACCTGCCCGGCGGAGAACACCCGTCCGGCACGCGCATCGGCCAGGCCCTCTTGCAGGTCACGCACCAGCTCAGTATCGGACAGTACCTCGATTGTCTCGTGCAGCCGGTCCAGCTCACCGGAGGGCACAACGTCGGCTACGTGGTCGCCGCGCGCGATGACCGCGACTGACTCGCCGCGTTCGGCCCTGCGCACGATTTCTGCCCACGCCGGCTGATCCTCGGCGCGGACCGCAAACCCTGGCTCGCTCACGGATCCATGGTAGACGGCCAACCGGATCTGGCTGGCCCGACGGCCCGCCGCATCACCCACTGCCACCCAGGTCCGCCTCGCTTCACAACCTGGTGCTGATGCACGAGGTCTTCACCGGCGACATCCTGACCGACTTCCCGTTCATCGAAGCCAGCCTCGGCCTGCCCCGTGAGAGTGCCCCTACGGGTATACCGGGGATCAGAGCTGGTACGTTGCTTCGATCCTGACCTGTCCGCCTACGCGCCGTTGGTTTATCCCTGGCGAGTCCGCCGGGAGCAATGGCATCACAGTTGCACCGTGGCTTCGATGGTCAGCCGACGCGCGGGTCGGAGATTTTCGGACTGGCATGTGGCAGGGAGGACCGAGACGGAAAAACGCTGTTCGGACAGTGTGTGTCTGGTGTGCGGCTAATGCGCGGTGGTCTGGGCCGTAGGGTCCAGGGTCCCGCTCGCTTTTCCGCGCCTGCAGGGGCGTGGCGTAGGCGGCGTATGCAGTGGTCGGGCCGGGCCGTAACGTTTCCGGAACGGTTTGGGCGTACCGTGGCGTTCTGTGGGTGGGACGCAGCCCGTGGGTGGGCGGGCACCGTTGACCGCGGGCCCGGCTGGGCGCGGTTCCCGGATGACGGCGCCTGGGGTGGCCGCGTGGTCGCTGGGTGTGCTGATTGTCCTGTTCTTCGCTGCGCTGGTGCTGCTGGCTTTCGCGGCCCGGGAGGCGGAATCCGACATCGCGATCTTCGGCTTCGCGCCGGTGCTGGCGCCCGTCGGGTTCGTCGTGGCGCGGCGCCAGCCCGGTAATCCGCTGGGCTGGATGTTTCTCGCGCTGGCCGCGCTATCAGTCCTTGGCCCTGCGGCCGGGGCCTACGCGGTGCTTAGCTACCGGCTCGGTCATCACCTTCCGCTGGGCGTGGCGGCGGTGTTCCTTGCGCTGTGGTGGGTCCCGCTGATCGCCATGTTCCCGTTGGTGATCTTGCTCTTCCCGGACGGTCGGCTGCCCTCGCGCCGGTGGCGGCCGGTGCTGTGGGGCTACCTGGCGGTCGCCGCGTGCTGGCCGGTGAGCGTCTACGCGGTGGCGATCAGCACGGTCGCCGCGGGCGATATTCAGATCATTCCCGGCGGTGACCTGCGGGCCGTGGATTACCCGGCGGGCAGCTCGGCCTGGCTGGGCTCGGTCGAGGCGGTCATCTTGCCGGTGCTGGCGGTGTTCTGGCTGGTGTTCGTCGCCCGCCAGGTGCTGTCCTGGCGCCGCGCGGACGGCGAGCGCCGGCAGCAGCTGAAGTGGCTGATGAGCGGTGCGGCCGTGTGCATGGCCGCGACGGCGTTCGTCGCCGTCGCGGGGACCCTTGCCGCTTCGGCGTCACCCGCCTTCCAGGCGGTACTCAACGTCGTAGTCGTCGGCATCGGCGCGCTGCCGGTGTCCATCGGGGTGGCGATCCTGAAGTACCGGCTGTATGACATCGACCGGATCATCTCCCGGACCCTGGCCTACGCGATCGTGACCGGGCTGCTGGGCGGGGTGTACGCGGGCGTGGTGCTGCTGGCCACCCAGGTGCTAGGACACCACCACAGTTCGGTGGCGGTGGCCGCGGCCACGCTAGCCGCCGCGGCGCTGTTCAACCCGGTGCGGCGGCGGGTGCAGCGGGCGGTGGACCGGCGGTTCAACCGGGCCCGGTACGACGCCGACCGGACCGTGACCCTGTTCGCGGCCCGGCTGAAGGACGCGGTGGACCTGGACTCGGTCCGGGACGACCTGGCCGGGGTCGTGCAGAAGGCCCTGGAGCCCGCCCACATCTCGGTGTGGATGAACGAACGCGGGTGAAACCCGCTTGGCAGCAAGCAGCTCGGGCCGCGCTGGCCTAGGGCCAGTTGGAGATCAGGCCCACCACGGCAGGCCGCTCCCGACAGCTATTGCCGGGCTCTCAGAGCTGCACCGTCGCCTCGATGGCGAGCCGGCGCGCGGGGCGGGCTGTTTCAGAGTTGGAACGTGGCCCTGGGGAAACCCGGAACCCCTGGCCACGCAACAGCCGGGAAGCGCGACGGCAAGCCGCGGCAGCCTCCGGCCGCGAAACTAAGGGGCCTGCAGGGGCCACCGCGGCCCGTGTGGCCAGCGTGAGTGCGCCGCCAACCGGCCCGATGTTCCATCGGTCCGGTCTGGTGCGGCCCTATGTTCCATCGGTCCGGTCCGGGCCCGGGCGGGGAGCGGGCGGGGAGCGGGTAAACGCGTTCAGCCGATCCCCGCTAGTGCCGAGGATGGTGACCGGTGCCGCCGCTGGCGCGAGCCGTCACAGGCTGATCGTGGCTTCGATGGTGAGCCGCCTCTGCACGCAGGCCATTTCACACTTGGTATGTGGCAGGGCCACCACATCGGCACAGTGCCCGCACAGGGCCGCGACCCTCGCGCAGCAGTTTTCGAGCTTTACCTGGGATTTTGTACGGTCTGGCGGGGATGCTGGGGACTAGGCCTTGTGGTCATGGCGGGGTTTTGCGGGTGCCTGCTGGGCTTGCGAGCCGCGCGGAATTAGGGCTGGGCAGGCTTCTTGGCCCGGCCGCACGCGGTCATCCCGCAGCGCGTGCCCAGGCCTTTCTGAGGGCAAGGATCTCGGCGGCGCTGTTCTCCCGGGCGATATACGGGATGTCCAGTGCGTAGCGCATCCGCTCGCGCGGAATCCGGCGATGCACCTCGGCAACGTCTTCGAGGATCGCGCGGTACAGATCCGCCCCCGCCATGCAGAAGACGTCAATCAGCACCGGCCGCCCGTCGCCGGCTCTGAAAATGTGGGCGTCGTCCAGGTCGCACCTGCCCCACCAGGGCGTCGATTTCCGGTACTCCGCATCGATCATCTGCGCTGCCCGGCGTACCTCCTCGAACTCCGCATCGCCCGTCCTGGCCCGCCACAGCTCGGCGAACTGCTTGACGACCGGATGGTCCACCGGAGCGACGAACTCCAGGAAGACGACCGAACCGCCGCCTTCGAGGCCGGCCGCCAGCTCGATCCTCGGCAGCCACCGATTGCCGGCGCACTCGCGGCACAGGTCCACGAATGCCCAATATGCCGGGCCAAACGGGCATACCCTCGCGACGACGGTTCCTTCCGGGGACCGCAGCGCCACCGCCCAGTCGCCGATGCCGCATGGCACCCACCCCCCTCCGGCCAGCTCGGCCAGGACCTGGCGATGAGAAAGCGACTCCCAAGGCAGGCCGGGAATGCCAGGAAGACCGGCACTCAGTTCAGGCACAGCGGCACGTTACCGGCGCGCGGATGCGCGATGCAACGGATTAATGCGGCTGCCATCCACCATCGACCGGCCGACCCCGGCGATGGAAGCTGATGAGGACGGATACTAGCCAGCCGCACCCGCCGACCTGGTCCCACCGGGCATGACAGGCATTGTCGAGCCGATATGGTCTCGGCTTATAGGTCGAGTTTCGTGAGCAGGGTAAGGCCGTCCACGTTCGCGAAGATCGCGTCATGCGCGACAAGGGGAATACCCAGCCAGATGGCCGAGGCGGCTACCCATCGGTCGGCCTCATGATCCTTCCCGCCCAGGCCGTGCCCGTTCCTGGCGCACCACGCCCGCACGGTGGCATAGGTCTCGGTCAGATTCGGCCCCGGCCAGACGGTGCTGGCCCGGGAGAGTTCGTGGTCCAGGCGCACAAGCCTGGCGGTGCCCCAGCCTGCCAGCTTGGCCCCGTACCTGAGCTCGGCGACGGTGATGAACGAGATTACGGCGGGCCGTCCTTCCAGCAGAGGCCGGTATGCCGAAGCTAGAGATTGTCCCCGCGGCGTCAGGCGCGCACCGAACACGCCGGTGTCGATGATCACCGGCCCTCGTGAGCCGGGGCTCACGAGTCGAGGATCACGGCCAGGAACCGGCGGTCCTCGTCATCACTTAGCTCCTCGATGACCACATCGTCATCGGGCGGAAGCGGCCGGGCCGCCTCGAGCACGTCTTCCCGGCTCCGCTCCAAAGTGCTGCCATGAGAGGCGGGCACGTAGGCTTCAGGACCTGACATCGCGTTCCTCACCTCCTAGCATCAGGGTATACCCGGTGGGCCGCCCGCCTTCGTCATCGCAGCCCGTACTGCATGACCGATGGCGAATACCGCTTGTTCCGCCAGCCAGAATGTAAGTCACGCACCTGGTTATTGTCCCGACGGCTCGGCTACGACGTTGTGCCGGTACGCGGCTGATGGCCCCCTGGGGGCCGAGCCGCCCAGGCCGGTCGGCTAGTACCTGAGCTGATAGTCAGAGCTGCATCGTGGCTTCGATAGCCAGTCGCCGTACGTGTCCAGTGTGTTCACACTTGGCATGTGGCTCTGGGGGCCACCACATCGGCACAGTGCCCGCACAGGGCCGCGACCCTCGCGCAGCAGTTTTCGAGCTTTACCTGGGATTTTGTACGGTCGGGCGGGCGATGCCCGGGGAGAGCATCGCGACGGTGCAGCTGGACTTCAACTCACCTGAGCGGTTCGGCTTGACCTATGACGCTGCCGACGGCACGAAGAAACGGGTGGTAATGATCCACCGCGGCACTGTCGGCTCCATGGAGCGGGTGGTGGCGGCGCTGCTCGGGCATTACCAGGGCCGGCTGCCGCTGTGGCTCGCTCCAGTACATGTGTGCGCGCTGCCTGTCGGCGCCGAGCACGATGCCGCTGCCCGCCAGCTCGTGGATGACCTGATCGCCGCGGAGCTGCGGGGCCGCCTCGAAGCAGCCGGATCGGTGGGCGCCCGGGTGCGCTCAAGCCGCCAGCACCGTGACCACCTCATTGCCATCCTCGGTGACGCTGAGGTCGTTGAAGAGAGTGTCCAGGTCACCGATGTCGCCGGCGGCTTCAGGGGCTCAGTAAAGGCAGCTGATTTCACCGGCCGGGTGCGGGCCGCCTATGAGAACCGGATGCCGCACGTCACATGGGAGTTGGCGTCATGACTGGCCCGCAGCGGCGCCGACGGATCTGGTGCCGGGCAGTTCGCCAGCTGGCCAGCCAGCCGCCGTAGGCGGTGCCCAATGGCCATGGGCCCAGAGGCGTTCTTCCAAGTGGTGAAGGGCCGCAGGTCCGGTCGCCGGCCCTTGGGTGGTGAGAAGTCTCCCCTCTCTTAGGAGGGATAGACGGCACGGATGTCCCTCATGCCAGGGACGGTAAAGACCGCTCGCCTGCGTGACGACCGGTCCTACCGTGGTTCCGTAGCGTTGCCGGCATGGAAGCAACCGTTAAAGCAAAAGGCTACGTAACCAGTGTCGAGCCGAGGATCGCGCTCGATGAGACGACCTTCGCCATCAGGCGCGGACAGGTCACCAAGGTTTGTCGGGTCCAACGGGGCAAGAAGGTCCGCCACGATGCGCGCGGTCCTCGGCCTGGATGCGGCCGATGCGGGCGCCTCGACGGCATCTCGTATGCGAAGCTGCGGCGTTCGCTGAGCCATGTCGGGCCGTCGTACGCGGCCGCGCTGCAGTCCCAGCCGCTCCGCCTCGCAACCACTTGTTGTGGCAGGGCAACTCACCGTGCCTGACGTCAGGTGAACCGATGAGGTCCTCGTGCAAGCCGGACTGGAGAAGGTACCCGGCTGAAGGCCTGGCCGCCGCGGCGCCTCTCGTAGGCGGATGGCTGCTCCGGATGCGTGACGCGTGAGCGGCCAGACCCTCATTCCGCAGAACAATGAAGGAAAGGACGGACGAAGCATCATGAAGCAACGAGGGACGCTCTCCCGCCGGATGAGGTGGGCGGTACCCGCCGGGATCATGGCGGCGGTCGGCGGGGTGCTGACGACATCGATGATCTCCCTGGCTCAGCCGCCGCCGCTGCCGCCGCGTACGCCCGCGCAACTCCTTACCGCGCTGGCCGCGGACCCGTCGGGGCCGGCGCTGAGCGGGACGGTGGTGGAAACCGCGTCGCTGGGGCTGCCCGCGCTGCCGTCTATCGTGGGCCCGATCTCGCTCTCGTCGTTCCTGGCGGGCTCACACGTGATCAAGGTCTGGTACGCGGATCCGGCGCATTACCGGATCGCGGTACCGCAGACCGACACCGAGAGCGACCTGGTCAGGGACGGCAGCAACGCCTGGCTGTGGGGGAGCTCGGTCAACATGGTGGAGCACATGGCGATTCCGGCCGGGGCGTCACCGGCGGCGTCCCTGCCGCTGACCCCGCAGCAGGCGGCGGACCAGGTGCTGGCCAGGGTCGGCCCGGCGACGACGGTCAGCGTTGACGACAATGTGACCGTGGCCGGCCGGGCCGCTTACCAGCTGGTGCTCGCACCGAAGAACGCCGGTTCACTGATCAGCCAGGTGCGCGTGGCCATCGATGCCCGGCACAACGTGCCGCTGCGCGTGCAGGTAGTCGCCAAGGACGCGGCCGGCCCCGCCATTCAGGTCGGCTTCAGCTCCGTGTCGTTCGGCCAGCCCGCTGCGCAGAACGTCACGTTCACCCCGCCCGCCGGGGCGGCGGTCGTCCAGGAGAGCCTGGGATCGGGCGGAAAGGCCGCGGCCACAGCGTTGGGTAATAGCCTGGCGAACGGCGCCAAGGTGATCGGCAGCGACTGGCTGACCGTCCTCGACCTGCCCGAGGCAGCGCTGACCGGAACGGCGCCGTCCGGCGCGGCGAGCTCGAGCTCCAAGCCGACCGGACTGGTCGGCAGTTCGAGCACGCAGGCCGGCCCGGGAGCCGGCGGCTCCGGCGGCCTGGCGGCGCTCGGCGTGGACACCGGTTCGATGTTCAACGTCTTTATGAAGACGGCCGAGCGCGTCAGCGGACCGTGGGGCAGCGGGCGCCTGATGCGGACCAGCCTGGTTTCGATGCTGGTCACAAGCAACGGCCGGGTCCTGATCGGGGCGGTCACGCCGAACGTCCTCTACCAGGCGGTTACCCAGCAGGGCCAAGCGCCGACGGCTCAACGGCACCAAGCGGCCGTTCCGGTGGCGTCCAAGTGACCGGCACCCGGATCCGGAACGAGGCACTGAGCGCGGCCGGCCTGGTAACCATCTCGGAGCCAACCGCCGAGAGCGCCGGGGCGGCTGCGCCGGCCGTCCTGGCCGTGGCGAGCAGCGGTATCACCAAACGGTTCGGCAGCGGCCAGGTGGCCGTCGACCACGTCGATCTGGCCGTCCCGCGAGGCTGCGTGTACGGCTTTCTCGGCCCCAACGGGTCCGGGAAGACCACCACGATCAGGATGCTGCTGGGCCTGGCCTTCCCGACCAGCGGCCGCATTGAGATGCTGGGCGTGCCGATGCCGTCGGGTGCCGTGCAGGTGCTGCCCCGCGTCGGCTCGCTGGTCGAAGGGCCCGGGTTTTATCCCTTCCTGACCGGCTGGGACAACCTGGCCCGCTGCGATGCCGCCGACCGGACCGCCAATCCTCGCACCGCCGCGGCGCGGATCGGCGAGGCCCTTGACCGGGTGGGGTTGCTGGCGGCCGCGCGCAAACGGTACCGCCACTACTCACTGGGCATGAAGCAGCGGCTCGGCATCGCCGCGAGCCTGCTCGCACCGCGCGAGCTGATCGTCCTCGACGAGCCCACCAACGGGCTCGACCCGCAGGGTACGCGCGAGGTACGGGCGCTTATCCGGCAGATCGCTACCGAGGGCGTCACCGTGTTCGTCTCCTCGCATCTGCTCGGCGAGGTCGAGCAGGTCTGCTCGCACGTCGGCGTCATGCGGGCCGGCCGGCTGGTCTTCCAGGGCCCGCTGGAGGAGCTGCGCAGGACCAGCGCTGCCCGCATCCGCGTGCAGACCGCGGAGCCTGCCGCCGCCGAGGCGGTGCTCCACCGCCTCGGCCTAGCCGATCTGCAGGTGTCCGGCCACCAGGTGTCGGCGCAGCTTGGCGAGGACCAGCCCGAGCGGATCTGCACCGAGCTGGTCCACGCGGGGGTAGCGGTCCGTGACCTCGGCGTGGTGGTACCGAGCCTGGAAGAGCTTTTCGTGGGGCTGACCGGAGAGGGGTTCGACGTTCATGACTGAGTCCGTAACGGCTGGCCGGGTCCCCATTCGGGGCTGGCTTCGTTTCTTCCGCTCGGAACTGCGGCTGGTCTTCGGCCTACGGCGGAACCTGTGGATCCTGGCCGTGGCCGGCGCCTTTCCCGTCCTCATCGGTATCGGGCTGCGCCTGGCCACGCACCAGGGAAACAGCGGAGGGCCAGACGGCGTGGCGTTCATCAGCCAACTGGCAGGCAACGGGGTCTTCCTCAGCTTCATCGCGCTGACCTTGCTGCTCACGCTCGTGATGCCGTTGGCCGTGGGCGTGGCGGCCGGGGACTCCATCGCGGGCGAGGCCGGATACGGCACGCTGCGCACCCTGCTAGCGGTCCCGGCCGGGCGCGTTCGGATCCTCAGCGTGAAGTACGCATCGATCGTGGTGTTCGCGGTGGCGGTCACCTTCGTCGTGGCCGGGGTCGCCCTGGCCACAGGGGCGGCCCTGTTCCCGATCGGGCCGGTGACGCTGCTGTCAGGGACGACCGTGCCGCTCGCCGACGGAGTCGTTCGGCTGCTGCTCGTCGCACTGTACGTGGCGGCCGCGATGGCCTCGTTCGGTGCCATGGGTCTAGCCTTCAGCACCCTCACCGAGCACTCGCTCGGTGCCATCGCCGCACTGGCGATCCTGGCGGTGGTCAGCGAGGTCATCGACAACGTGCCGCAGTTCGCCGCGGTGCATCCGTATTTGCCGACACACTGGTGGAACAGTTTCGACGCCCTGATGCGGGTGCCGGTCGACACCGGGACCCTAGGACGCGGCCTGCTGTCGTTCGGGATCTACACGCTGCTCTGGGGCTCGATCGCCTGGGCCAGGTTCGGTACCGCAGACGTGACCAGTTGAGGGCGGTCCGCTGGCCAGCTGTACACAAACGGGCCAAGTACCGGCCTGACTACCTGTCCGAGTCCGCCTCGTCGCGGATGGGCACCTGCAGGAGGCCCCGTGCCGTTCCTATGACGTGCTCAGTTTCGCCCAGGCCGCCGGTGCGATGCGGTGTTCCGGCAGCTCGTGCTGGCGCGGGTCATCGAGCCGGCGAGTAAGCAGGACTCGCTTCGGGTGCTGGAGGAGGCCGGTACCGACGCGGTGCCGTATGCCGCTTCGATGGTGAGCCGCCGCGCACGCAGGCCATTTCAGACCTGGGACGTGGCCCTATCTGATCGTGGCCTCCTCGTTGATACCGGTCGGTGACCACCGTGGCCCTCCCCACCGCTATAGCCTGATCGTTGCCTCGATGGTCAAGCGGCGCTGGGTGTTTTCATAGTTGACATGCGGCAGGGAGGATTCACTACATCCACACAGCGCCCGCACGGCTGGGCGCTCCGTACAGACTGGCGGATCCGCCAACCCCACCCGCACCTGTTAGCTCATGTATTCCAGATGACCGGGTTTTCTAGGGAGTATTCGGACTCACGGGAGGATTTTGGGGGCAATGGGCATCGATCCTGCCGTGCGGCTTGGCGTATCACCCCGCCAGGGCGTCCGGGCCGGCCACGGCACCTGGCGAGGTCATCCTGGATAGAGGGAATCGATGGCGTCGGCGTACTTGGCGTGGACGACGCGGCGCTTGAGCTTGAGCGTGGGGGTGAGTTCGCCGGTCTCCGCGGTCCATTCCACTGGCAGCAAGTGCCACCGCTTCACCTGCTGCACCCGGGCCAGCCGCTCGTTGGCCGCGGCTACCCCGGCCGCCACCTCGGCCAGCACCTGCGGGTCGCAGGCCAGTGCC
>Ga0302308_10005098_pt1 | contig 10263 bp, 8 predicted proteins | sample III_Palsa_E3_3_FD_200531 | JGI IMG/M metagenome (GOLD analysis project Ga0302308, IMG submission 200531) | Peat permafrost microbial communities from Stordalen Mire near Abisko, Sweden - III_Palsa_E3_3 | ecosystem: Environmental > Terrestrial > Soil > Palsa > Peat permafrost | place: Sweden... | reverse complement strand
CTTGTGCCCGGTGAGCGGCCGGTGTGCCGGCGAAGTACCACCGCGGGGCGCGGAGCGCATTCGGGGGGTTCCGGGGGGTCGCCCCCCGGGCCAGCACTGCGGGGTTCCGGGGGGTCGTCCCCCCGGGCTAACACAGCGTCGCGGGGGGCTCCGGGGGTCGTCCCCCCGGGGCTAGCACTGGGCCAGCACTCGCTGCGAGCTGTCCGCAGGCACCATCGATTTCCCGGCCCCGGGTGTCCCGGACGGTGACCGGTACGCCGTGGCTGGTCAACCGGGCCACGAACTCCTCCTGCGCACCCGCCCGTGAGGCGGTCCAGCGCGATCCGGGCGTGGGGTTGAGCGGGATGAGGTTGACGTGCGCGAGCCGCCCGGCCAGCAGCGCGCCCAGCAGGTCCGCGCGCCACGCCTGGTCGTTCACGTCCCGGATGAGGGCGTATTCGATCGAGACGCGGCGGCCGGTGACGTCGGCGTACCGCCACGCGGCGTCCAGCACCTCGGCCACCTTCCAGCGCCGGTTCACCGGCACCAGCTCGTCCCGGGCCTCGTTGTCGGGGGCGTGCAGTGACACGGCCAGCGTCACCGGCAGGCCCTCGGCCGCGAGCCGGCCGATCGCCGGGACCAGGCCGACGGTGGACACGGTGATACCGCGGGCGGACAGGCCGAGCCCGGCCGGCGCCGGCTCGGTGAGGCGGCGGACCGCCTGCACCACGCTACGGTAGTTGGCCAGCGGCTCGCCCATGCCCATGAAGACCACATTCGAGACCCGGCCCAGGCCACCCGGGACCTGGCCGCGGGCGAGCGTGCGCGCCCCGGCCACGACCTGTTCCACGATCTCGGCGGTGGACAGGTTGCGGGTCAGCCCGGCCTGCCCCGTCGCGCAGAACGGGCAGGCCATCCCGCAGCCGGCCTGGGACGAGACGCACATGGTGACGCGGCCGGGGTAGCGCATCAGGACCGACTCGACGTAGGCGCCGTCAAAGGTCCGCCACAGCGTCTTCCGGGTCGTACCGCCGTCGCAGGCCAGCTCACGCTCGGCGGTCAGCAGGCGCGGCAGCAGTGCGTCCGCCAGCTCCTGGCGGGATGATTGCGGCAGGTCGGTCATCTCGCCCGGGTCGTCGGCCAGCCGGGCGAAGTACTGCCGGGACAGCTGGTCGGCGCGGAACGGGCGCTCACCCAGCTCGGTCACGGCGGCCCGGCGCTCGGGCAGGGCCAGGTCAGCGAGGTGCCGCGGCGGCTTCGCCCGGCCCCGTGCGCCGCGGGAGGCGGCCGGGCCGTCCGGCCCGCCGAGCAACCCCGGCGGCAGGCCGCCCGGCGGCAGCGAGGCCGGGTCCGGAAGGGCCTGCGCCGCCGGAGGCGGCGAGCTGGGGCGAGAAGGTGACACAACGCGTCCGTTCGGCTGGTAAGGGGGACAATCCAGGATAGGCGGATCCAGAGCCACCCGGCGCCGTCGGCATGCTGGGTACGGGCGCGCCGCCGTCGAGGGCGGCCGGTGACCTGACGCAGTTGGCGTAAATTTTAGGTATGCCGATGTTGCGCCGGGTATCCACGGAGTCGCAGCAGCCGAAGATGCTGCTCGAAAGCGTGAACCCGTACGAGAGCCGCCGGCTGACGGTCGAATTCGACGGGGTGACCACCGCCGCTTACCTGCACGACGAGACCTCCACCGTGGCAGCGACCTGGATCGCGAACCACGTGCCCGCCCCGGCCAGCCCGGACCCGGCCCGGATCGAGGCCGGCCAGGCGCCCATCATGCCGTCCGGGCACACGAAGCTGCCCGAAGGCCGCCCGCCGATCGAGCCCGGCACGCTGGAGCCGCTCTGGTTCGAGGAAGGCGACGGCGTGGCCGTCCTGGAGAACGGGAAGCTGCTCGCGGTCATCCCCGGCTGGTCCGACGCGCGCCGCGGGATGCCCGGTTACAGCCGGGACATCCTGGGCCAGACCCCGTTCGGCTGGTCCCTGGACGACGCGATGGAGGGCCTCGGCCCCCGGGTCGACCGGGCCCGGGTCTACTCGCAGTGGCGGAGCGACGAGCGATCGTGGGGGGTCTTCCAGCAGGAGGTGCTCGGGCACCTGGAGCGGCTCGGCCCCGGCAGCCATTACTGGGATGCGTCGATGGGCCGGCAGCCGATGGCCGGCATCAGCGAGCGCCCCCCGGCTGAGGGCCGCCCGTACACGGTGCTGTCCACGGTCGGGATGAGCTGCCAGCGCATGCCGGTGGTGGAGCGGCTCGTCCAGGACCCGGCCTCGTACGCCCGGATCGAGCTGGCCATGGCGACCACGATGCCGCCCGCGCAGGCGGCGCGGATCTTCCTGTGGCTCGCGCCGTACCCGTGGCGCGCGGTCACCTGGTTCGGCCCCGGGCACAGCGTGCGCTGGTACCACGAGCCGGCCACGTTCCCGCTCGGCGGCGGCTACGAGGCGGTACTGCTGCTGGAGGCGCCCAGCGGCCTGCCCGGGCCGGACGCGCCCGACCTGTCCGGCTTCTCCTTCGGCGGGGATCCCGTGCGCTGGCTGTGGGTGGTGCCGATCACGGAGGAAGAACGGCTGATCGCCAAGGAACAGGGATCGGCCAGCCTGATCAGCGCGCTCGCCGCGCAGCGCCGGAGCTGGGTGGCCAGCTGAGCTGGAAAGCCGGCTGATGGGGGACCGCGGTCAGCGGGGCACGGTAATGAAGACGGCCAGCAGGAGCCAGGTCACGGGCGCGGCGACAAGGTGGGAGTCGATCCGGTCCAGGACGCCGCCGTGCCCCGGCAGCAGAGTGCCCATGTCCTTGATCTTCAGGTCTCGCTTGATCGCCGATTCGGCCAGGTCACCGACGACCGCGGCGGCGGCCGCCGCCACGCCCGTCACGATGCCCTGCCAGACGTGGCCGTGCAGGAGCCAGGGGATCAGGATCGCGCCCCCGGCCAGGCAGATCAGCACCGATCCGGCCAGGCCCTCCCAGGTCTTGCTGGGGCTGATGAGGCGGGCCATCGGATGCCGGCCCAGCAGGCTCCCGGCGAAGTAGCCGCCGACGTCGACGCAGACGTTGAGGGCGAGGAAGATGAGCACGCGCTGGGCGCCGTCCGCCGGAGTCAGCAGGGCCACGATGAACACGGCCAGGAACGGCACGTAGGCGAGGGCGAACAGGCCGGCCATCACGTCACGCAGATAGCCGTCTGGACCGCCCGGCAGGCGCCAGGCGAAGATCGCCACCACGGTCAGGGCGAGCGCCGCGAGCACCGCGCGGTCGTTCCACCAGTATTCGCAGACCCACATCGCGGCGCCGCCCGCCGCGATGGGAATGACGGGCAGCCGGACATGGCGCGGGCCGAGCGCGCGGACCAGTTCCCGCAGCCCCGTCACGGCGGCGGCGCCCATGAGGATCATGAACGTCGCTTTCACCGTGAACAGCGAGAGTACGGCCAGGCCGCCGAGCAGGACGCCCACTCCGACCGCAACGGGGAGATTACGCCCCGAGTGCGCCGGCTTGCTGGCGTCCGGCATGAGCGACCCCGCCGTTGCCGATGAGGCCGGCGGGGCGACAGCGTCCGGCGTTACTGCAGCGTCCGGCGTTACTGCAGCGCCGGGCCTTATTGAAGCGTCAGGCTTTACCGCAGGGGCCGTCGGGTCTGAGGAGGCCGGCGTTTCTGCGCCTTCAGAGGCGGCAAAAGCCCCGAGGGCGGGCGTTGCCGAAGGGGGCAGGTCTGGGGAAAACGAGGTCACCGAAGGGGCGGACGAGGCCAGCGGAGCCGGCGTTTCCGCGAGAGCAGGTGTTCCCGGATCCGCGGCTGCGCCCGGCTGCTTGCCGTCGTCCACCTAGACCTCGAGAAGCTCGGATTCCTTGGTCTTGAGCAGCTCGTCGACCTGGTCGACGTAGTTCTTGGTGAGCTCGTCCAGTTCGTGCACGGCGCGGCGGCCTTCATCCTCACCCACATCGCCGTTCTTGACGAGCTTGTCGACCCCGTCCTTGCCGTGCCGCCGGATGTTACGGATGGAAACCCGGCTCTCCTCGGCCTTGTGCCGGGCAACCTTGATGTATTCCTTCCGCCGTTCCTCGGTCAGGTCGGGGAAGACGACCCGGATCACGATCCCGTCGTTGGTGGGGTTGACGCCCAGGTCGCTGTCCCGGATGGACCGCTCGATGGCGGGCAGCGAGGACTTGTCGTAGGGCTGGACGATGACCATCCGCGCCTCGGGCAGGTGGAACGAGGCGAGCTGGTTCAGCGGCGTCGGGGAGCCGTAGTAGTCCGCGGTCAGCTTGTTGAACATGACCGGGTGCGCGCGGCCCGTGCGGATCACGCCGAACTCTTCCTTGGCGACCGCGACCGCCTTCTCCATCTTCTCCTCGGCGTCAAGGAGTACGTCGTCGATCATTGCGGGCTCCTGTGGAGATGTCTTGGCCAGAGTTCACGTTATCCGGGTAGACGCTAAGGTACCCCCCGCATCGCGTGAGCCGGCCACTGCGAAGCGGAATCAGCAGTCGGCCGCGCATACCAGCGTGCCGACCTTCTCCCCCCGGATCGCCCGCACCACGTTGCCCTGGCCCAGCAGATCGAAGACGACGATCGGCAGCCCGTTATCCATGCACAGGCTGACCGCGGTGGCGTCCATGACCTTAAGGCCGCGGGCGAGCACCTCGCTGTAGTCCACCCGGTCGAAGCGAACAGCCGCCGGGTTCTTGCGCGGGTCCGCGTCGTAGACCCCGTCCACGGCCGTGCCCTTGAGCACCGCCTCGGCGCCGATCTCCAGCGCCCGCTGGGCGGCGCAGGTGTCCGTCGAGAAGAACGGCGCGCCCAGCCCGGCCCCGAAGATCACGACCCGGCCCTTCTCCAGGTGCCGGATGGCCTTGCGCGGGATGTACGGCTCCGCGACCTGGCCCATCGTGATGGCGGTCTGCACGCGGGTGTCGACGCCCATCTTCTCCAGGACGTCCTGCAGCGCCAGGCAGTTGATCACGGTGCCGAGCATGCCCATGTAGTCGGCCCGGGCGCGGTCGATGCCCCGTTCGGAAAGCGATGCGCCCCGGAACATGTTGCCGCCGCCGACCACGGCTGCGACCTCGACGCCGTCCCGCACCGCCGAGACCACCTCGGCCGCGATGTGGGCCACGGCGTCGGGCGAGATGCCAAGCGGTTGATTCCCGGCGAACGCCTCACCGGACAGCTTGACCACAACCCGGTTCCACCGCTTGTGGAAGGCCTCGGCCTCCCCGCCGGCGGAGACCACGCTCGCGGTGGCGGGCGGGGCAAAAAAGACCCCGGGATCCTTCGGGGCAGGGTCACCGATGGCGGCGGACGCCGCCCGGACCGCCGCAGCGGTCGCATCTTCCCCTGGCCCTATGCTGCCCCACGCGCCATCCGGCTGCTGCACCGAGCGACCTCCCTCTGGTCCGCCGCACCCCTTCTGCTGTGCGGGCCGGCGGGCGATGCCCGCCGGCCCGGTCACACTCAGGCCTGCCCGACCTGGAACCGGGCGAAGCCACGCACGGTCACGCCGGCCTCGGCGACGACCTGCTTGATCGTCTTCTTCTGGTCCTTGACGAACGGCTGCTCGGTGAGCACCACGTCCTTGAAGAAGGAGTTCAGCCGGCCGTCCACGATCCGTGGGATCGCCTGCTCGGGCTTGCCCTCCTCGCGGGTGATCTGCTCCGCGATCCGGCGCTCCTTCTCCACCACGTCCGCCGGGACCTGGTCCCGCGCCGTGTAGAGCGGGCGCATCGCGGCCGCCTGCTGCGCCAGGTCCTTGGCGACCTCGGCGTTGGGCTTGTCCAGCTGGACGAGCACGCCCAGGGTGGGCGGCAGTGCCGCGTCGGAACGGTGCAGGTAGCTAGCCACGTAGCCGCCCTCGAAGCGGGCGTAGCGGCCCAGCTCCAGCTTCTCCTTCAGAGAGGCACCGGCCTCCTCGATGACCTGCTCAGCCGTCTGCCCGGGGCGGACCTCGGTGCTCAGCAGGGCCAGCCGGTCAGCGGCGCCGCTAGCCAGCGCGGCCCGGGCGATCTCGCCTGCCACCTGCTGGAACACGTCAGTCTTGGCCACGAAGTCGGTCTCGCAGTTGAGCTCGACCAGCACCCCGGCGTCCGTGCCGGACAGCTCAGCGGTGACCAGCCCGTTGGCGGCGGTCCGGGTCGCGCGCTTGGTGACGTCCTTCGCGCCCTTCAGGCGCAGGAGCTCAACCGCGGCCTCGATGTCGCCGTCGGCCTCTTCCAGGGCACGCTTGCAGTCCATCATCCCGGCCCCGGTCTGGTCCCGGAGCCGCTTTACGTCAGCGGCGGTGAAGTTCGCCATGTCCCTCGTCTCTCACTTTCGTGCTCTGCACATGTCTGCGCACATGTCTGCGTTGTCCCGGCGGGATCGGGCGGCCGGCACCGGTGACGTGCGCCGGGTATGCGGCTGGACCCGGGGCCAGTACGCCACCGGGTCCAGCCGCTCACCGTGACGGTTGCCCTTACTCGGCGCCTTCGGCCGACTCGGCGGAGCTGGCCGCGCCGACCGGCTCGCCCTGCTCGGCCGGAGTGCCGTTCGCCTCGGCCGGAGTGCCGTTCGCCTCGGCGGCGGTCCTGGTCTCGGCCGGGGCGCTGACCTCAGCCGAAGCGTCCGCAGCCGGAACAGCCTCCGCGACGGGGGCCTCCGCGACGGGGGCCTCCGCGACGGGGGCAGCCTCAGCCGTGGCGTCCGCTGCCGGGGCGTCCGTAGCCGCCTCAGGCTGGGGGCTCCCGCTCTCGGCCAGTTCCCGCTCCCACTCGGCCAGCGGCTCCTCGCTGCCGACCTCGGGACGGTCGGCGGAGGGCTTCTCCTCGCCGTCGGCGGCACCCGCCCGTGCGATGAGGCCGTCGGCCACCGCGTCGGCTACCACCCGCGTCAGCAGCGCAACACTGCGGATGGCGTCGTCATTCCCGGGGATCGGGTAGTTGACCTCGTCGGGGTCACAGTTGGTGTCGAGGATCGCGACGACCGGGATACCCAGCTTGCGGGCCTCGCTGACCGCGATGTGCTCCTTCTTGGTGTCGACCACCCACACCGCGCTCGGGACCCGCGCCATGTGCCGGATCCCGCCGAGCGTGCGGTCGAGCTTGTCGCGCTCGCGGCGCAGGTGCAGCAGCTCCCGCTTAGTCATGCCGGAGCCGGACACGTCGCCGAAGTCGATCTCCTCCAGCTCCTTGAGCCGCTGCAGACGCTTGAAGACGGTGGAGAAGTTGGTCAGCATGCCGCCCAGCCAGCGCTGGTTGACGTACGGCATCCCTACCCGCCCCGCCTGCTCGGCGATGACTTCCTGGGCCTGCTTCTTGGTGCCGACGTACAGGATCGTGCCGCCGTGGGCGACGGTCTCCCTGATGAACTCGTATGCGCGGTCGATGTAGTCGAGGGACTGCTGGAGGTCGATGATGTAGATGCCGTTGCGCTCGGTGAAGATGTAGCGCTTCATCTTGGGGTTCCAGCGCCGTGTCTGGTGCCCAAAGTGAACGCCGCTCTCCAGGAGCTGCTTCATGGTGACGACCGGAGCCATGCCGGAGGTCCTTTCATCCCCGCGCCCGCGCCCGGAGGCGCTGACGCTACTCGGTTTGCTTCCTGGCGCCCGTACGCACCTGCGGTGGACCTGGTCAGGCCCACGGACCGAGCGGTGCGCACCAGCGGGGACCTCACGGATCCCGGCTGGCCAGCGGGCGCGCGAACTATGGCCTCCTAGCGGGCGCGCTCGTATGCGAGCCTTCTGGTGGCCTACGTCAAGTCTACTGCGCAATATGCGGGGCCGCCCCGCGAAACCCCGCGACCGCGGTGACGCAGGCCGCGGGTCCCGGAGACGACGGGACCCCGGGCCGGCGGCAGTACCCGCAGCCGGCCCGGGGTCCCCCGGTTCACCAGGTCAGGATTTGCTCAGGCGCGCGACTTCCTCGCTGGTCAGGGTGAGGTCGGCGGCCTGCGCCGAATCGGTGACCGACTCCGGGCGGCTCGCGCCGGGGATCGGGATCACCGTCGGGGCGAGCGCCAGCATCCAGGCCAGCGTCAGGCGCTGCGGCGAGACGCCGCGATCCTGGGCGATCTCGGCGAACGCGGCATGCCGCGAGCCGAGTTCACCAGCGTTGCCGATGCCGCCGAGCGGGCTCCACGGCAGGAACGCGATACCGAGATCGGCGGTGTGCCGCAGCTCCGGCTCGCTGGAGCGGAACGCCGGCGAAAACTGGTTCTGTACGCTGGCCAGGTTGCCCTCGCCCAGCACCCGGCGGGCGATGTCAATCTGCTCCACCGAGGCGTTCGAGATCCCGGCCAGGCGAATCTTGCCCGCGTCCAGAAGCTCCTTCAGCACGCCGACGGACTCCGCGTAGGGCACCTTCGGGTCGGGGCGGTGGAACTGATAGAGCCCGATCGTGTCGGTGCCCAGCGCCTTGAGCGACGCGTCCACCGCGGCACGCAGGTGCTCCGGTGAGCCGTCGATCGTCCACGAACCGTCGCCGGGCCTGAGATGGCCGCCCTTGGTCGCCACCAGCACCTGGCTGGTGTCGCCGGGGTAGGTGGCCAGCGCCTTGGCGATCAGCCGCTCGTTGTGGCCGGTCTCCCCCGCGTTGACGTGGTAGGCGTCGGCGGTGTCGATCAGCGTCACACCGGCGTCCAGCGCGGCGTGGATGGTACGAATGGACCGGTCCTCGTCGGGACGGCCCTCGATCGACATCGGCATCCCGCCCAGGCCGATCGCGCTGACCGCTACCCGCCCGATGGTCCTGGTCTGCATAAATATCCCTCGCTTCCGCTGGGCCGGCCAGCTCGCCGCCTGCCGCGATCACGTTCGCGGGGCCCGCGGGGCCGGCCATGTCGACTGCTATCTTCCTTTCTGGAACAACTGCGGCCGGGTGCGCGGCATGCCGCCTGGCTGATGCCGGTTGAAGATAACAGCGATCGGCACGGCTGATGCCCGGCGGCTGGACGGCGACCGGCCTATCGAGGTGTCTAGCTTGCCCGGATGCGGCGGGCTAAACAGGACGTCAGGCGGAGACGACGATGGGCGGGCCACAGGATGAGCAGTCAGCCGGGTGGGCAGCCGGTCGCGCAGCCGGTCAACTGGGCGCGCAATGTAGTGTTCGGCAGCAAGGAGCTGCGTTCGCCGTCCAGCGTGGCGGAACTTCAGCAGATCGTGCGCGGCAGCGACCGGGTGCGGGCCCTCGGCAGTGCTCATTCGTTCAACCGGATCGCCGACACCACCGGGGTGCTCGTGTCGACCTCCAGTCTGCCGCCACTGGTGGAGGTCCTCCCGGACGGGACGGCCGTCCGGGTCGCCGGCGGGGTGCGCTACGGGGAGCTGGCCCAGCAGTTGTGGGCGGCCAGCTACGCGCTGCGCAACCTCGGGTCGCTGCCGCACATCTCGGTCGCCGGGGCGTGCTCGACCGGTACGCACGGCTCCGGGAACGCCAACCAGAGCCTGGCGGCCTCGGTGACCGCCCTGGACATGGTGACCGCTGACGGCGGCCTGGCCAGGCTGGAGCGGGGCAGCCCGGACTTCGCCGGCGCCGTCGTCGGGCTGGGCAGCCTCGGCATCGTGACGACGATGGAGCTGGAGATCGTCCCGGCCTTCGAGGTCCGGCAGTTCGTGTACGAGGACCTGCCGTTCGGGCGGATCGTGACCCACTTCGACGAGATATTCAGCAGCGGCTACAGCGTCAGCGCGTTCACCGACTGGCGTGGCGACCCGGGTAACAACCGGGTGTGGCAGAAGCAGCGGATCCCTGAGGATTCCGGGGATTGGCCGGGCGACGGGACCTCCGGGGCGGCTGACGGTGCGGCGGAGTGGCTGGGCGGCCGGCTAGCTGACGGCCCGCGCAATCCGGTCCCCGGCATGGCCCCGGACAACGCCACCGAGCAGCTCGGTATCCCTGGCCCGTGGCAGGAACGGCTGCCGCACTTCCGCCTCGCGTTCACCCCCAGCAGCGGGGAAGAACTGCAGACCGAGTATCTGCTCCCCCGCGAGCTGGCCGGCGCGGCCATCGAGGCGCTGGCCGCCCTCGGTGATCGCATTGCCCCTGTACTCCAGATCGGCGAGATCAGAACGGTCGCCGCCGATGACCTGTGGCTGAGCATGGCCTCCGGCCGGGACTCGGTCGCGTTCCACTTCACCTGGATTCAGGACGACGCGGCCGTCACGCCTGTCGTGGCGGCGATCGAAGCCGCGCTGGCTCCCTTCGCCGCGCGGCCGCACTGGGGCAAGGTGTTCGGCGTGGCGCCGGAGACCGTGGCCGGGCTGTACCCGCGCTGGGACGACTTCGCCGCCCTGCTGCCGCGGTACGACCCGGCCGGG
>Ga0302308_10005094_pt1 | contig 10268 bp, 7 predicted proteins | sample III_Palsa_E3_3_FD_200531 | JGI IMG/M metagenome (GOLD analysis project Ga0302308, IMG submission 200531) | Peat permafrost microbial communities from Stordalen Mire near Abisko, Sweden - III_Palsa_E3_3 | ecosystem: Environmental > Terrestrial > Soil > Palsa > Peat permafrost | place: Sweden... | reverse complement strand
AGCCGGGAGCCTCTTCCTGAGCCTTTGCAGTACAGCCTGACGAAAATTTCTAACAATCTGACCTAACCGCTATGCCGGACGACTGTCTAACTTCGCGAATGGACGTGGTAGAGCAAGAGGTGATCCGGCGTGTCGTCGCCGGCGATCGGGACGCGTATCGCGTGCTGATGGAGCGCCATCTGCCTGCCGTTCTGCGAGTGACGATGCGGATTACAGCCAGCGAAGTCGATGCGGAGGAAGCAGCGCAGGAGGCATTTCTGCGTGCGTACAACAAGCTCGCGGACTTCAAGGGCCAGTCGAGTTTTGGGACGTGGGTGTACCGGATTGCGATGAACTGTTCGCTGAATATTGTCGAGCGGAGGTCGCGGGATTTGGGATGGAATGCCGTGGAGATGGATGGCGAGGCTGGTGGCGCGAACCAGGTGCGTTCGGAGAGTGTGACGCCGGAGCAGGCGGTACTGGATGGTGAGTCACAAGTGTTGCGCGAGCGTGCGATGCAGCAACTTACTCCGATGGAACGTACGGCGTTCGTGTTGCGCCATATGGAAGATCAGCCGATGAACACGATTGCCGAGGCGCTGGGTGTGCCGGTGAACTCGGCGAAGCAGGCGGTGTTTCGCGCGGTGTCAAAGCTGCGTAAGGAGTTGAGGCCGGTGAAGCGAATTGCGATGCTGCGCACCGCGACGGGTATTGCGAAGGAGGTGCAGGGATGACGATCGATGAGAACGAGCTGATTGCCTATCACCTGGGTGAGCTTTCCGCGTTGCGCAAGCGCGCGGTGCAGGCTGCGCTGGAGAAGGATGCCACGCTGGCGGCGGAGTCGGAAGAGATTGCAGAGACGTTGCGTGCGTTCAGCGGTGGGCCGGTGCCGGTCGTCGATGCCGCGCTGGTGGAGCGGATGTGGCAGGGTGTGCGGCCTTCGCTGGCGGTGCTGGAGCCGAGAAAGAAGGAAGCGCGCTGGCGTTGGATGTTTGGGTTTGCGAGCGGCGTGGCGGCGTGTGCGGTGGTGATGTTGCTGCTCTTCGTGCATCGCGTTCCGCATACGCAGGAAGCTGTGGTGCAGGATGGTGCGGCTCCAGCGCAGAGCGAGACGGCGGCGGTGCAGCATAACGAATCGCCGATGATTCAGGAGCTGCACGATCGCGGTGCGGCGAAGACGGTTCGCTACAACGGCAAGCCGGGCCCGCTGACGATGGTGCCGGTGGAAGACAAAGGATTTGCTGGGCATCTGGATGCGGCTGAGCGGTTGCTGACGCAGGTGAACCACGAGGAAGGTCCGCTGCCTGCGGAGACGCGCGGCGAGGTGCATCGGTTGCTGCTGCAGAACGCCGTGTATCAGCAGCGCGCGCAGGTGAAGGGTGATTATGCGACGGCCAATGTGATGGATGATCTGGGCCGCGTGCTGGTGACGCTGGACGCGGCGCCGCCGCAGAGTGCGGAGGCTGCGGATGCCTTCCGGCTGGAGATGAATGTCGGCGACGTGTTGTTCGATCTGCGGATTCTGCACCACAACAAGCTTCAGGAACGATAGACAACTTTTTGATTTGGAGACACACGATGAAACGGATGGCAGTGGTACTTCTTGCAGCAGGTCTTCTCTCTTTGGCAGCGCAGGCGCAGAACGAGCCGAATGAAACGTTTGGGCCAGCGCCGACGCCGACCCCTACAGCCATGCCGGGTCAGCCTGCGGAGTTCAATGCAGGCATCAAGGCGATGAATGATTCGCATTGGAAGGAAGCGCTAGAGGACTTCGACAAGGTGCATGGCGCCGATGAGAAGACGATGGCGCAGGCACTTTACTGGAAGGCCTATAACCTGCAGAAGCTGGACCGCAATGAGGAGTCGGCGGATGCGTGCCGCGCGTTGCGGCGCACGTACCCAAAGAGTTCCTGGAATGGCGAGTGCGCGCAACTGCGGGCGAACAAGGTGTACTTCCTTCATTCGGACGACATGAGTCATTTTCAGGTTGACGTGGATGGGTTGCGGGCGCAGACCGAGGGCCTTCAAGAGCAGGCCCAGCTTTATGCGGACCAGGCGCGCGAGTATGGGAACAAGACGCCGTTCGTAATTTCTACCGATGGGCCTGGACCGAAGAAGTACACGGTGTACACCACAACCGTCGACCCGAACGACGAGATCAAGCTGATCGCGCTAAACTCCTTGATGCAGCAGGAGCCGGAGAAGGCGTTGCCGCTGCTGCGTGCGTTCCTCACGTCCGACAAACCGGTGGAAGTGCGGCGTCGTGCGATGTTTGTGCTGGAGCAGAGTAGGTCGCCTGAGGCGCAGAAGCTGCTTGCGGATATGGCGACCTCGAATAAAGAGCCGGAGTTGCAACGGGCGGCTGTGTGGGCGTTGGCGTCTCATGCAAAGGACCACACCGCTGAACTGGTCGCGATTTATAAAGGGTCCAGCGATCATGAGGTGAAGCGGGCCGCAGCCAGCGGCTTGCGCAGCGCGTTTGATACGAAGGACCTCATCGATCTCGCGCGAGCGGAGAACGATGCGGATATGAAGCGAACGCTGGTGAATCAGATCAGCGAAATGCACGATCCGGAAGCGCTACCGTATCTGGAGGAGCTCGCGAAGTAGGAGATGCAGCAGCCAACGCGGACTGATTTGATCGGGGTTATGTTGTTGAATTGAGGTGCATTAACCGGGCAACGCGAGTATGTTGGTGCCACGTCCTAAAGCCAGGGACAGGAGGTTCATCATGCAGGCAGTTCACGACGGACAGTGCGGGCTGTGTAGCCACTTTGGCGAACACCATAAGGAACAGGTTCTGGTTTCGATTCTGACGAGCAAGAAGGCCGATGAGTCGTTGCTGGATGAATGCGGTCATCCGAAGCATGCGTCGCTGCACCTGAAGGTGACGCCGATCAGCGGATGCGATGGCTTTGTGCCAGCAGCGCAGGCGTAGGAAAGCAGCGAATAGCCCTTAGATAACAGCGTGGAAGTGCTCGGTGAGGGACGAGCGCTTCCACGCTGTTTTGTGTTTGGCGGGGTTACTTCCAGGTCGTGTACTTTTTCGTCCAACTGCTGTGGGGGTACTGCCGGTTGAGGACGTCGAAGACCTGATGAACGAGTGCGGAAGCGTTGTCGCTCTCGCAGGAGTTGCGTTCGACGCGGAACGCTTCGCCGAGAATGTCCGGGGTGCGTGGATCGGCGGGGTGTTCTTTTTGCCATGCGAGGGCTTCTGCTGTGAAGTACTCGGAGGCGCTGGGAATTCTGGTGAGAGTCGCTACTTCTTCTTTGGCGGCGCTGCGCTCGGGCTCGGTGAGGAATAGAGGAGCGACAGGCTGAACGGGGTTGGGAGGCGTGTTGAAGTTGTCTTCCCCCGTATCGATGGAGCGGTCGTCGACGGAGTTGTTCTTGATGGAGGGAACAACCCTGCACCACCAGTTCTGGCGCAGGTCATCGTAGGTGGCGAAGCCGTTGCGCCGCTCTTCACCGGTGCGCACGCTGGGTTCGACGGAGGCGAAGCGCATCATGGCGAGCAAGCCGTTGGCTTTTCGATCGCTCGGTGTCGTGGAGTGATCGTAGGTGTCGAGTACGGGCTTCCACGCGGCGCGGCAGGCGATCAGAAGCGGCGACATGCGATGTGCAATTTCGGGGCGATCGAGCATGACGGCGCGTGCCCATGTGGCTTGCGCGACCTGATAGCGAAGGTTCTGCGGAAGAGTGTTGCTTTCGGCCACGGTGGCGAGTGTGGTCAGTGGCATCGAGTTGTTCAGGGCGAAGGCCGCGTCGAGGTCGAAGAGCGCGATGTGGCTGCGAAGTGATTTGTCTCCACAGGCTCCGTCGACGGGGTTGGTGTCGTCGATGGCGGACTCGCCATCCATGTCTGTCTCGGCTGCTTCGTAACGCGCCGCGGAGGAAAGCCATGATTCGAGCGCAGGAGCGGTCGCCAGGTTGAGCGAGGCGAAGAGGTTGGTGGTGGAGACGCTTTCGTTCTTCGCGATCTCGGGCAGCACAGCGAGGAGTTCTTTACGTGTGGCTTCGTCATGTGGCATGAGGCGAAGACGGTGATAGGTGGTGGCTGTCCAGGCAGGATTGTCATGCGGGACGTTGCGCGCGGCCTGAATGAGCACAGAGGCGGATGGGTCGTTCGGTTTCGCAAAGCTGATGGCCGCGAGGAGCCAAACGGTGGAAGGCGTGGCATGCCACTGATGCAGCGCGCGCGTCTCGTCAGAGGATGAGAAGACATCGAGCCAGAGAAGCATGTTGGTCTTGTCGTTCTGGAAGGCTTCGGGCGCGAGGGAGCGTTTGCCTGCGTAGGGTGTGTAGCGGAGATAGGCGAGATCGAGAAGGGATTGGCCGTAGTTGCTTGCGTCTTTCGAGTGCAGCCGTTGCGTGAGCACGGCGGCTTGTTGCGATGGAGCATAGCGAATGTTGACGTAGTCGAGCAGAGCGCTCACGGCGTGTTGCATCGAGGCCATGTGAGGGTCGGACTGCATCGCGAGTAGTTCTTGTCGCGCAAGACTGAGTGAATGACTCATCGAATCATTCGCGGATTTTTTTTGGACTTCGTTGCCGCTGGGATCGGTGAGTTGTCCATTGAACACGGTGGCTTTGCGAACAAGAGCGCGGGCGATGAGATAACGCGAGACATCGCTCCACGGTGATTTGGTATCGGCAGCAATAGAACGGAAACCTTTGATCGCTTCGTCGTAGTTGGTGGCGTAGAAGTTGGCGGCGGCGATTTGGTACGCGCGGTCTTGCTGCAGCCAGAGTGGGGCGTTTGCAGGAGCCGCGCCAGGAAGCGACGGCTTAGTGGGCGGTGGCGGTGGATCGCCGGGGCCGAAGTAGGGGTTGGTGTGGCCGGCAGAGCAGTTGGAGAAGACGGAGTCCTGTCCGCGAACCCATTCGGCAACGGCGGCGGACGTCGCGCCGTAGGAGTTGGTGCGCGCTTCGAGGGTGCGTTTGGCAGTGAGGAAGGAGTCGTCGAGGCAGTTAGGGAAGGATTGGTAGTCGGCGATGTAGCGGTCGGAGTCGAGCTTGAGATTGGGGTCGACAGGGACAGCCTTGACGGCGGCGCGTGCGGTCGTCCACTGTTCGAGTGCGGATGGGCCGGCATCTTTGGTCTCTTTGTCGCGATCACTCCAGTCCTGTGTGACGAAGTGATCGACCGTGAGCGTTGCGGCTTGTTGCTCGCTGGTGAGTGGGCGTTCGGTGAGGTAGTTGTAGATGGTGACGAGGTCGCGGGTGAGGTAGCCGGGCTGCGGCACGCCGAGATGGCCTGCAACGAAACTGCTGTACGGCGCGCCGGGATGCGACTGGCGGACGAAGACGGCTTCGGGGAAGTCTGGGCCGCAGGGGAACGCGGTGGTGCATAGCAGCGTGAAGGCAGCGAGGGAGGGGAGTTTGCGACGCAGGGTCATGGTTTGTCCGTGGGAGCGGCTTCGTTGGAAGTGAGACGGTTCTGCTCAAGGCTTTGATAGCCGAGAGTGTTAATGTTGGCCAGGTCTTCGTGTGTCCACGAACCTGGACGGAAAACATAGACGCGCTTGGTGGGCGCGATGGTGGGCCAGACTTCGTCAGTGGCGATGCCAACGCTGGTGTTGCAGGGGCCGTCATCGATGCCGGCGGTGGAGCGAGGGGCGACCGCGCGGGTGGACGCGGGTCCGCCCATGCGGAAGAGCATCGGGACGGCTTCGTCGATGGGGAGTGTGTTCAGCCAGTTTCCTTCGCGGCACCAGCTCATGAGCGCGGTGATGGAGAGAGGGATGGTTGGCCGAAGATGTTTGTGGAGGGCCTGAAGGATCTCGGCGTAGAAGGCACGCTGCGAGGCGAGGGCGTCGAAGTCAACCTGCAGTGCTTGCGCATCGGTCTGTTGCTGCGCCTCTGCTATGGCGACTGCGGCTTGTCGCGCGAGCGTTTTGGTGGGAACGAAGTTGGGAGCGGTTTCGATGCGGACGACGGCCATCGTATAGGTGTTCGGTGAGAGCTGAAGCGGCTGCAGTCGCGGCCGTATTTGGAGATGGTCAGAAAGGAGAACTTCGCGGGCGAGGAAGGCGACACCGGCTTTGTGCGGATCGAGAGTGGTGAGGTCTTCGGACGTTTCCCAGGCCCAGAGCATCAGGCGCGGTCCGAAGGTTTGCGCGTGATTGCCGGAGATTTGAGGGGATGCGTGTTTCTGTTGCAGGCGCATGGCGGTGAACGCGGCCAGCAGGGCAGCGAGCAGCACGAGAACGAGTGTGACGATGCGCTTCATTCGCTCGAAGTGTACCCCCGATGTAGAATTTCAATGAGAAGTGGGAGGAGCACAACGATGTCGCATGAAAAAAGTCCGTGGATTGAACGCTGGTGGCCGGCGCTGGTGATTACATTTGGCATCGTGTGCATTATTTGCCTCGATGTGTGCCACCCGTCACTGTAACGCCGTTCGCGATTTCGAAACAAAGAAAAGCCGCTCAGCTGAGCGGCTTTCGTTTTGGTTGCGATGCTGTCCGTTAGCGGCGGCTGGCGCGAACGGACGGCGCCGGAGGCGGGTAGGCCGGTTTGCGCTTGCCCGGTTTTTCGATTGCGGGCTCCGGCTTCACCTTTGCCGTCAGGTCGATGGTGCGGTAGGTGGAGACGGCGTCGGCCATGGCGTACTTCAGCTTCTCAATGCCTTCGCCGGTGACCGCGCTGATGAGGAAGAGTTCGAGCTTTTTGCGCTTGGCGAAGGTGGTGAGCTTTTTGAGCTTGTCCGGATTCGCGACGTCAGCCTTGGTGGCGACAAGGAGCGTGGGCTTCAGGGGCAGCGTGGGGTCGAAGGACTTCAGCTCGGCCGTGATGACGTTGTAGTCGTCGACCGGGTTCGGGCGGTCTGTGGCGTCCGAGACGTCGATCATGTGGACGAGCACGCTGGTGCGCTCAATGTGCTTGAGAAACTGCACGCCCAAACCGTGGCCAAGGTGCGCGCCTTCAATAAGGCCGGGCATGTCGGCGACGGTGAACGATTTCTCGTAGGGAGGATCGCCGACCTGCACGACGCCGAGGTTCGGCTCGAGCGTGGTGAAGGCGTAGTTCGCGATCTTGGGCTTGGCCGCCGAGAGGCGCGAGATCAGCGTGGATTTGCCCACGTTGGGGTAGCCGACCAGGCCGACATCGGCGAGCAGACGCAGTTCGAGCCGATAGTTGCGAGCTTCGCCGGGGCGGCCGAGTTCGTGTTCGCGCGGCGCCTGGTGGGTGCTGGTAGCGAAGTGCTGGTTGCCGCGTCCGCCGCGTCCGCCGCGGGCGATGACGAGTTCGTCGTTAACAGTAGCGAAGTCGTGGATCAACTCGCCGGTGTCGTCGTCGTAAAGGACGGTGCCGACGGGGACCTTCATCACGGTCGGCTCGCCGGTAGAGCCGGACATATTGGAGCCTAAGCCGTGGCCGCCGCGCTCGGACTTCCACTCCGGGTTGAAGCGGAAGTGGACGAGGGTGTTGTGGGAAAGGGAGGACCGCATGAGGATATCGCCGCCATGGCCCCCATCGCCGCCCGAGGGGCCGCCGCGCGGAACGAACTTTTCGCGGCGGAATGCCATGCATCCGTTGCCGCCGTCGCCGGCCTTGATTCGAATTCGTGCTTCATCAATAAACATGCAGGTTGATCCAGATACCAGTGTATCTGTTTGGCGAGAGAGGGATGGAAGCCCTTGAATTTGTATGGCTTATCGAGCGGCAAAGAGCGCTTGGCTGAACCTGGGTAGCGAAGCGGAACCTGGATAGTAAAGAAAGGTTCCTGGTCGATGGACCGTCCTAAACCTATCGCTATGCGAGGTTTAGAGGCTTATCCGGTATGTGGGCGATGGCCTCGGTCAAAATTTGATGACTCAGCATGAATTGTTACAAATGGCTGCTAGGATGGTCGTAATCATCAAATCGCCCCGCACACCGGACGTGAGTATCACGCCGGAAGTATCCCGGAATTCACGGGAAGCGGGGAAGCCAATTTCTGGTGCGCGTCTGGCACGCGGAACTCGCGGTATTTAAGCCGGGCAAGCACCAAAACCTTGAGGAGAGGTCCAATCATGAATCGCACGAAATTTATGTGTCGAATTACTGCGTTTGCTGCGGCGGCCATGCTGAGTGCATCGGCATTTGCCCAGTCTACGACGCAAGGCGCTTTGGCCGGAACGGTGGAAGATCCGACCGAGGCCGTTATTCCCAGCGCTGCTATCACGGTTCACAACGATGGAACCAACGCGACTATTCATCTAACGGCTGATCAGAGCGGTTACTTTAAGGTGCCCCTTCTCGAACCCGGCACCTACACGGTAACGGTCGTCGCTCCGGGATTCGGGGAACAGACCAGTAAAGGTGTTGTTGTGCAAGTCGGTCAACTGACGACGGTCATGCCCAAGCTTGCCACCGGCGCCACCGAAACCACCGTTCAGGTTTCCTCCGACGCTCCGATGATTAACACCGAATCGCCCGACGCGAGCATGGTGCTCAACCGAGCCGTGGTAGACAATGTTCCTTCCAACAGCCGTCGCTGGTCTTCCCTCGCACTGCTGACGCCGGGCGTTACCGTGGATTCGAGCGGCTATGGCCTCATCCAGGTGCGCGGCATCAGCCCGCTGCTCAACAACGTCATGATCGACGGTGCCGACGACAACCAGGCGTACTTCGCAGAAGAACGCGGCCGTACACGTGAAGGCTACTCGACCTCCCCGAATGCCGTTCGCGAGTTCGCCGTCAACACCGGCGTATATGGCGCTGAATATGGCCGCGCAGCCGGTGGTGTCATCAACTCGGTCACACGCTCGGGAACCAACGATTTCCATGGCGAACTCTTTTTCTCTGATGTGGACCGCGGCTTTGGTGCTTATCAGCCCGGTAACGTCGACGCTACCGGCAAATCACTCAAGCCTAAGGATCTGCGCAAAATTTACGGTGGTTCGGTCGGCGGGCCTGTCCTCAAGAACAGGCTTTTCTGGTGGTACACCTATGACCAGTACGCACACATTTTCCCTGCGATCGCAAAGGTCGGCAACTACGGCAACGCCAATGGCAGCACGGTTGGCAGCTTCCTTGAGCAGCCCGACGCAGCTGGTGTGACCTGCTCCGACACCGCTGGTGCCGTTGCGATCGCACCGACCACTGGTCTTACGCATCAGGCCCTCGATCTCACGGTCTGCGCTTTGGCATATCGTCTCTATGCTGGTAACTACGCAAATGCAGTAACGGGCTATAACGCTGGTGTTCAGGCTCTCCTGCCGGACTTCGGTTATGTTCCCCGTACGGGTTTTCAGGGCGTGAATACTCCCAAGCTCGATTGGCAGATCAACTCGCGCAACCGCGCCAGTTTCGTCTATCACCGCCTGCGTTGGGATTCACCCGGCGGCGTACAGACGACGTCGACCGCGAACTACGCGCGTGATGCCTTCGGTAATGACTTCGTGAAGCTAGACTACGGCGTTGCAAAGCTCACCACCCAGATCAGCAACAGCATTAGCAACGAAATCCTGTATCAGTACGGTCGCGAACTCAACGACGAGTCGCAGCAACCGTACACAGCCTATACACTCAACAACCTAGTGGCCCCCGGCGGCAGCGCCAGCGGGTTCACCAATGGTCCGGGTGGAAGTATTCCATACATTTCACTGAGCACTGCGGGTGGATCGCAGGCTGCAATTGGCTCGCCCTACTACTCGTACCGCACGGCGTACCCAGACGAGCGCAAGTGGCAGCTTGAAGATACTCTGTACGTCACGAAGGGCAATCACACCATTCGTATGGGTGTCGACTTCCTGCACAACACGGACCTGATCAACACAACCCCGTATTACTTCGGCTATTACTCCTACTCCAACCTGGCGAACTACTTCTCTGATCTTGGTTCGAAAGGAGGGGCTAGCACGTGTAATACGACCGGCTCCGGAACTGGTACGTATGGATGCTTCTCCTCGATCACACAGGAGTTTGGCACCCAGACCGCCTTCCAACTTGGGACTTTGGACTCGGCCGGCTTCATCCAGGACAACTGGAAAGCGACGCCGCGCCTGACGCTGGAACTCGGCATTCGTTATGACTACGAAGCGCTGCCTACGCCATTTGCCAACCTGACATCGGCGACCGGCACCTTTGTTCCATATGCGGGTCTTACGAACAAGCCCTCCGATAAGAACAACATCGGGCCGCGCGCTGGCTTTGCTTATGACATGACTGGTAACGGCACCACGGTGCTTCGCGGTGGTTTCGGCATGTACTACGGTCGCATCATCAACGCGACGCTCGGCAGCACGCTCTTTGGCAGCGGCAGTCCGAACGCTCAAACCTACGTCAGCGGCACCAAGCCG
>Ga0302308_10005082_pt1 | contig 10280 bp, 10 predicted proteins | sample III_Palsa_E3_3_FD_200531 | JGI IMG/M metagenome (GOLD analysis project Ga0302308, IMG submission 200531) | Peat permafrost microbial communities from Stordalen Mire near Abisko, Sweden - III_Palsa_E3_3 | ecosystem: Environmental > Terrestrial > Soil > Palsa > Peat permafrost | place: Sweden... | reverse complement strand
GACCGCACCGCTGCGCTTGACTCTGACGTTCCAAATCGCCATACCCCGCCTCCACGGTTTCCGCCGCTCCGCGAGTTTCGCGCAGCGGCTCTTTTTGCGTTGAGGTCCCCAGGCATGTTCGACTCGCTGTCGAGCAAATTAGGTGCGGTTTTCGATCGGTTGCGCGGACGCGGCGCACTGAACGAGAACGACGTGTTCGAAGCCATGCGCGAAGTAAGGCTGGCGCTGCTCGAGGCCGACGTCGCCCTGCCGGTGGTGAAAGACTTCATTGCCAACGTCCGCGCGCGCGCGGTCGGCCATGAAGTGCTGAAGTCGGTCACCCCCGGTCAGCAAGTGGTCAAAATCGTCAACGACTGCCTGATCGAGGCGCTCGGCGGCGCGGGCGCGGTGCCGCTCAATCTCAACGCGCCCGCGCCGATACCGATTCTGATGGTGGGGCTGCAGGGCTCGGGCAAGACCACCAGCTCGGGCAAGATCGCGCTGCGGCTGGCGACACGCGAGAAGAAGAAGGTTCTGCTTGCGAGCCTCGATATCCAACGCCCGGGAGCGCAGCTGCAGTTGCAACTGCTGGCCGAAAAAGCTGGGGTCGGCAGCCTGCCGATCGTGCCGGGTCAGACCCCGTTGGAGATCGCCCGCCGCGCCATGGATACCGCGCGCCGCGAGGTCTACGACGTGGTGCTGCTCGATACCGCGGGCCGGCTTTCGATCGATCAGGCGCTGATGGACGAAGTCAAGGCCATCCGCGACGCGACCCACCCGGTCGAGACCCTGCTGGTGGTCGATGCGATGACCGGGCAGGACGCGGTCAACACCGCCCGCGCCTTCAATGAAGCGGTCGGCGTCACCGGCATCGTGATGACGCGCATGGACGGCGACGCCCGCGGCGGCGCGGCACTTTCGATGCGCCAGATCACCGGCGCGCCGATCAAGCTCACCGGTTCGGGCGAAAAGCTCGACGCGCTGGAGGATTTCCATCCCGAGCGCGTCGCCGGACGCGGCGGAGACCATCGACCGCGACGAAGCCGACAAGATGGCCAAGCGGATGATGAAGGGGCAGTTCACCCTGGAAGATTACGCCGGCCAGTTGAAGCAGATTTCCAAGATGGGCAGTATTTCCGGCATCCTCGGCATGCTGCCCGGGATGGGCAAGATGAAGGCACAGCTCGAGGGGGCCAACCTCGACAACAAAATATTCAAACGCCAGCAGGCGATCATTGGCTCGATGACGGTGCAGGAGCGGCGGCAACCGGACATCTTGAAGGCCAGCCGCAAGAAACGTATCGCCGCGGGTTCGGGCGTGACCGTCGCCGACGTGAACCGGCTGCTGAAACAGTACGACGACGTGGCGACGATGATGAAACGGGTCGGCAAGATGGGTGCGGCGGGTGCGATGCGAGGGATGGGCGGTATGGTGCCGCCGCCCCAATTCGGGCCGCCGCGCAGGCGTTAGGGAAGGGAGGAAGTCTTCTTTTTGTGAACAAAAAGAAGCAAAAAAACTTTGTAACTTTGGCCGGTGCGAGACCTCGCTGTTACGTACGGGCACCAAAGGAATAAAAGTTTTTTGCTTCTTTTTTTCAAAAAAGAAGATCCTTCTTTTCTAAGTGATTATCGACTTTTAGGAGAAATACTAAGATGGGTCTAAAAATTCGACTTTCCCGCGCCGGCGCCAAGAAGCGGCCGTACTACCACATCGTGGTAGCCGACGCGAACAGCCCGCGCGACGGGCGTTTCATCGAGAAGGTGGGCAGCTACAACCCGATGCTGCCGGCCGATCACGCCGATCGCATCCGCCTGGAAGGCGAGCGCATCACCCACTGGCTGTCGGTCGGTGCGCTCGCCACCGATCGCGTGGCGCGCTTCCTGGGCAATGCCGGGCTCGCGCCGAAGCTGGCGTATGTCGAGCAGCCCAAGCAGTCCCTGCCCAAGAAGAAGGCGCAGGAACGCGCCAAAGCCGCGGCGGCGGGCTGAGGTTGGACGATTCGCGCATCCTGATGGGCGTGGTGGGGCGGCCGCACGGCGTGCGCGGCCTGGTGCATGTCACCAGCTACACCGAAGACCCGGCGGCACTGGCGCGGTATGCTCCGCTGTTCGATGAACAGGGACGGGCATGGCGGCTGGCGTGGCGCGCCGAGGGCGTGGCCGAGCTGGTGGATGCCCGGGGCGCGAAGATCGCCGATCGAACCGCGGCGGAAAAGCTGACCAATCTGCGGCTTTACGTGGCGCGCGAGGCTTTGCCGGAACCGGAGGAGGAGGAATTCTACCTCGCCGATCTGATCGGGTTGATCGCGCGTGATGCAGCGGGCGGCGTGGTGGGGAAGGTCCGCCAAGTCCATGACTACGGCGCCGGTGCAAGTCTGGAGATCGAGGCGCGCGACGGCGGATCGCTCCTGGTGCCATTTACCCGCGCCGCCGTGCCGGCGATCGATCTGGCGGCTCGCATGCTGGAAGTGGTGCCGCCCGACGAGCTGATCGTCGAAGGGGAAGCGTCATGACCTTCCGCGCCACGGTTCATACGCTGTTTCCCGCCATGTTTCCGGGGCCGCTGGGCCAGGCGCTGTCGGGACGGGCGCTGGAGAGCGGGATCTGGAGCCTGGCGGCCGAGGACATTCGCGACTTTGGCCTGGGCCAGCATCGCAGTGTCGACGACACCCCGTTCGGCGGCGGGGCGGGGATGGTGCTGCGCCCGGACGTGGTGGATCAAGCGCTGGCATCGTCCGCCGACGGCCGGCCGCTGATCTATCTTACCCCGCGCGGGCAGCCGCTGGGGCAACAGGAAGTTCGCGCGCTCGCCGCGGGCCCTGGGGTGCGGCTGCTGTGCGGCCGCTACGAAGGAGTGGATCAGCGGGTGATCGAAGCGCACCGGGCGCGCGAAGTTTCGATCGGCGACTACGTGCTGTCGGGCGGCGAGTTGGCGGCGATGGTGCTGCTTGATGCGGTGGTGCGGTTGCTGCCCGGGGTGATGGGCGCGGCGGAAAGCGCGGTCGAGGAAAGCTTTTCGGATTATCTGCTGGAATATCCGCATTACACGCGGCCGGCGTCTTGGCAGGGGTTCGACGTGCCGGCGGAATTGCTTTCGGGCAATCACGCCGAGATCGCGCGCTGGCGGCGCGAGCGGGCGGAAGAGATTACCAAACAACGCAGGCCCGATCTGTGGGCTCTGCATGTGGCTGATGTTGGAAAGGAATCGCGACTATGAATATGATCGAAACTTACGAGGCCGGCGAGATCGCCCGTCTTTCTGCCGCTCGCGCGGTTCCCGAATTCGGGCCCGGCGACACGCTGCGCGTGTCGGTGAAGGTGGTGGAAGGCGAGCGCACCCGCGTTCAGGCGTTTGAAGGCGTGTGCATCGCGCGTTCCAACAAGGGTTTGAACAGCAACTTCACCGTGCGCAAGATCAGCTACGGCGAGGGCGTGGAGCGGGTATTTCCGCTGTATGCGCCGACGATCGCGGAGATCTTCGTGGTTCGTCGCGGCGACGTACGCCGTGCGAAGTTGTATTACTTACGCGGCCGCTCGGGCAAATCCGCTCGCATTGCCGAAAAAGCGCGTCCGATCGAGGCGGCCGCCGAAGCGTAACCGGTCTGGGGCGCGAGCCCCCGGCCAAAAATTGACAAAGTTTTTTTGCTTCTTTTTGTTCACAAAAAGAAGACTCGAGAATCTTCTTTTTTGAAAAAAAGAAGCAAAAAACTTTTGATGATTTTCTGCTGGAGTCCTTCATGCGCACCTTGTTTGACAAGATATGGGATAGCCATGTCGTCGAGCGTCTGCCCGATGGTACCTGTATCCTCTATATCGATCGGCACCTGGTGCACGAGGTGACCAGCCCGCAGGCGTTCGAAGGGCTGCGGCTGGCGGGGCGGAAATTGCATCGGGCCGATGCAACCATCGCAGTAGTGGATCACAATATCCCGACCTCCGATCGCAAGGCCGGGATCAGCGAGCCCGAGAGCCGGCTGCAGATTGAAACGCTCGAACGCAACGTCGCGGAATTCGGCGTGCCGTATTTTCCGGTGCTGGATGCGCGCCAGGGGATCGTGCATATCGTGGGGCCTGAGCAAGGGATTTCGCTGCCCGGGTTTACCATCGTGTGCGGCGACAGCCATACTTCCACGCACGGCGCGCTGGGCGCCTTGGCATTCGGCATCGGCACTTCGGAAGTCGAACACGTGTTGGCGACCCAAACCCTGCTGCAAAAACCGGCGAAAAACATGCTGGTGCGGGTCGATGGGAAATTGCCGGTGGGCGTTACGGCGAAAGACGTCATCCTCGCCATTATCGGCAAAATCGGCACCAATGGCGGCACGGGCTATGTGATCGAATACGCCGGCGAAGCAATTCGCGGGCTCGGCATGGCGGGAAGGCTCACGATCTGCAACATGTCGATCGAGGCCGGGGCGCGCGCGGGGCTGATCGCGCCGGACGAAACCACCTTCGAATATATTAAGGGCCGCCCATTCGCGCCGCAAGGCGAAGCATTCGAGCGCGCGGTGGAATATTGGAAAACTTTGCCCAGCGACGAAGGCGCGCATTACGACCGCACCGTGGTACTCGATGCCGCAGAAATCGCCCCGATGGTGACCTGGGGCACGAACCCGGAAGCGGTGGCGCCGATCACCGGCTTTGTGCCTGATCCCGCCGCAGTCGAAGACCCCGGGGCACGGGCGCAAATGGAACGCATGTTGAATTACATGGCGCTGGCGCCGGGACAAAAACTCGACCAGGTGCCGATCGACGTGGTGTTCATCGGTTCCTGCACCAACGCGCGGATCGAGGATTTGCGGGCAGCCGCGGGCATCGCGCGCGGGCGCCACGTGGCGGCCGGGGTGCGCGCGCTGGTGGTGCCGGGATCGGGGCTGGTGAAGGCGCAGGCGGAAGCCGAAGGCATCGCCGAAGTGCTCATCGAAGCCGGCTTCGAATGGCGCGAAGCGGGCTGTTCGATGTGCCTGGGTATGAACCCCGACAAGCTGGCGCCCGGGCAACGTTCCGCCAGCACGTCCAATCGAAATTTCGAGGGCCGTCAGGGCCCGGGCGGCCGCACCCATCTGGTGTCGCCGGCGATGGCGGCGGCGGCGGCGGTAACTGGAAAATTGACCGACGTGCGGGAGTTGCTGTGATGCCGAGTTTCACCAAACTCACCGCGATCGCGGCACCCTTGCCGCTCGCAAACGTCGACACCGACAAGATCATTCCGGCGCGTTTTTTGAAAACCATCGCGCGTTCGGGCTTGGGCATAAATCTGTTCGACACGCTGCGCTATAACGCAGACGGTTCCGAAAATCCTGAATTTGTGTTGAACCGCGAGCCCTATCGTCACGCGAAGATTTTGCTCGCGCATGAGAATTTCGGCTGCGGATCGTCGCGCGAGCACGCGCCGTGGTCGCTGCTCGATTTCGGCATCACCTGCGTGATCGCGCCGTCGTTCGCGGATATTTTCTACAATAACTGCTTTAAAAATTTCATCCTGCCGGTGAAGTTGCCGCGCGCGCAGGTCGACGCGCTGATGGAGGGTGCCGAGAACGGCGCCAACGCGCGTGTCACCGTCGATCTGGAACGCCAGGTGGTGGTGAGTCCGACGGGTGAGGAATACCGGTTTGAGATTGACGAGTTTCGCAAGTATCTACTGCTGAACGGACTCGATGATATCGGCCAGACGTTGCAACATGCCGAATCAATCCAATCGTTTGAGCAAAAACGAGAACAGGAAATGAACTGGTTGCCGAAGATCAAGGTAAGGTAAGTCTTCTTTTTTGAAAAAAAGAAGCAAAAAACTTTTATCACTTCTGGCAACGTCGCTTCCGCCGCCTAAGCTCAAATTTCCAAGAGTTTTTTGCTTCTTTTTTTCAAAAAAGAAGACTTACCTTGCATCTGCGGAGCATCCGAATGTCCAAAAAACTCCTAGTCCTCCCCGGCGACGGCATCGGCCCCGAGGTCATGCGCGAAACCCTCCGCGTGGTGCATTGGTTCGAGCAAAGTCGCGGCCTCTCCTTCGAGATCACCAAGGGTCTGGTTGGTGGCGCCTCGATCGACGCGTACGGCGTACCTCTGACTGACAAGACCATCGAAGCCGCGCTGGCCGCCGATGCAGTGCTGTTCGGCGCGGTCGGCGGTCCGCAATATGACAATCAGCCATTCAACAACCGTCCGGAAATCGGCATCATCGGGCTGCGCGGCGCGCTGAAACTATTTGCCAACCTTCGCCCCGCCACGGTACTCGACGCACTGGCCGACGCATCGTCGCTGAAGCCCGAGCTGGTGCGCGGGCTCGACATTATGATCGTGCGCGAATCCACCGGCGGGGTCTATTTCGGCGAACCCCGCGGCATCGAAACTCTGCCCGACGGCCAAAAGCGCGGCATCAACACCGAAGTCTACACCACCAGCGAAATCGAGCGCGTGACCCGCGTGGCCTGCGACATCGCGCGCAAACGTTCCGGCCGGATCTGCAGCGTGGAAAAATCCAACGTGATGGAAAGCGGCCTGCTGTGGCGCCAAACCGTGAGCGCGCTGCTGGCGGCGGAATATCCCGATATCAAACTCTCGCACATGCTGGCGGATAATTGCGCGATGCAGCTGGTGCGGAACCCGCGGCAGTTCGATGTGATTCTCACCAGCAATCTGTTCGGCGATATCCTTTCCGACCTGGCTTCGATGCTGACGGGATCGCTCGGCATGTTGCCCTCGGCCACGCTCGGCGCGGTCGACGCCAATGGCAAACGCCACGCGCTTTATGAGCCGATCCACGGTACCGCTCCCGACATCGCGGGCAGGAGCATCGCCAATCCGATGGCGCAGATGCTCAGCTTCGCGATGCTGCTGCGCTACTCGTTCGGTTTGGAAGAAGACGCCCAGCTGATCGAAAAAGCTTGCGCCGGCGTACTGGCGCAGGGGCTCGCTACCGCCGATTTGGCGCTGCCGAACGCACGGCGCATTTCCACCACCGAATGCGGCGATGCGATCCTGGCACAGCTGGACCGCCTGACCAAATAACCCTGCGCGAGGGCTTGCACCGGACTGGTGCTTCCTTTACATCGCCCTCCCACGCGGCGAGGCACCCGTAGCTCAATTGGATAGAGCACCAGACTACGAATCTGGGGGCTGGGGGTTCGAGTCCCTCCGGGTGCGCCACTAACTCAATGTAATCGTTAGGCATATCGGATCGCCGCCGCAGCGACTCGCCGCCCGCCCTTGCCCGTCCCGCGCTACGTTCGGCCGCCGATGGCGAAGCGAGCGTTAGCGAGTTTTTCCAACTCGGCCTTGTTTCCGACGGGTTCGGCATGACTCAGATCCATAGTAATGGCCCGCTCCCATCCCAGCTTTTATTATCGATAACAGACTTTATCAGGACGAAAATCCTCTGATGCCGAGAGATTCATTCATAGCGACAGACGAACATATCTGTTAACAACTACCATCTTTGCGTGCTAACTCTTTTGTAATCCGCGCCCGCCTCGCCTTCCGTGTCTGACGGCGGCAAGCAGGGTGTGCCTTTGTCCGAGGGAGTTGTTGTTATGGTGCCATTCTTCTGCCGATCCATCCGGGCCGGGTTGCTACTTGCCACGTCGCTGTGCGCGGTGGGGGCGGTTGCGGCGCATGCGGACCCCCCGGTCGCAACGGCGATGATCACCCAGGTGGATGACGCAACAGTCGCCGCGTTGCCAGGAGATCGACCGCTGGCGCTCGGTGCGGCGACCGATATGGGCGCGTTGCCGGCGGCAACGTCGCTGCCCGAAATACGGCTGGAGCTGAAGCGGCCGGCGGCGCTGCAGGCGGCGCTCGATCGGCTGGTGGAACAGCAGCAGGACAAGACATCGCCAGAGTATCATCACTGGCTGACGCCGGCGGACCTGCGCGCGTATGGGCCGGCCCAGGCGGATATCGACCAGGTGACCGCGTGGCTGACGAGAATGGGGCTCACGGTGAACAGCGTGTCGCGCAGCGGCATGGAGATCGATTTCGGCGGGTCGGCCGCAGCGGTGGCGCAAGCGTTTCACACCGAGATGCATAACGTGACCCTGGGCAGTGAGGCGCATATTGCGAACCTGTCGGCGCCGTCGGTGCCCGCGGCGCTGATGCCGGTGATTGCGGGCGTGACCCTCAATAACTTCTTTCCCAAGCCGATGCTGCAACGCGTGCCGCCGAGCTTCACCGCGCCCACGCCTTACGGGACGTTCTACGCGGTGACGCCGGCAGATTTCGCCACGATCTACAATGAAAATCCCCTGTTCAACGGCTCCGCGTTGTACGGCGTGCCCGTCACCGGCGCCGGGATCACGGTGGCGCTGCTGGAGCAGACGCAGATAAATCCGGCGGATATCGCGACCTTCCGTACCAAGTTCGGGCTCAGTGGCTACGCTGGCACGCTGACCCAGATTAATCCTGGCGGCTGCAAGCAACCGGGATTCACCGACGCCGACGAAATCGAAGCCGCGATAGACGCCGAATGGGCGGGAGCCACGGCGCCCGGAGCGACGCTTTTGGAGGCAGAATGTAAAACGGTGCCGCCGTTGTATTTCGGCGTGGAGACGTCGCTGCAGAACCTGGTCGAGGGTGGCACCACCGCGACGGTGTTCAGCATAAGCTACGGCGAAGATGAGGGGGAAGGCGGCTACGCCTTCGCCGACGGCTGGGTGAACCTGGTCGAAGAAGCCGCCGCGGAGGGGATTGCCGTGTTCGTCTCGACCGGTGACAGCGGCGTGTCGAGCAATGAAGGCGGCCTCGCGTCGGACGGGCTGGCCGTGAACGTATTGTCGGATACTGCCTACAACACCGCGGTCGGGGGCACCGATTTCCTCGATGACGCGCTGAAAGAGTTTGGCAAGTACTGGAAGGCCACGAACACGGCCACCGGGGAGTCCGCGCGGTCATATATTCCGGAAACGCCGTGGAACAATTCTTGCGCGAGCAGGGTGATCGCGGTGGACATTAAGCATACCACGCCCGGGAAGCTCTGTGTGGAGCACCCGGATTACGGGCAGCCCGGCATCGGAGGAAGCGGCAGCCAGAGCGTGTTCTTCACCAAGCCCAAATGGCAGCTCTTGACCATTCCGGGCATGCCTGACGACAACCGGCGCGACCAGCCGGACGTATCGCTGTTCGCCGCCAACGGCCTTTTTCACCATTTCTATCTAATCTGCATGTCCAACCCGAATACAGGCGGAGTTCCGTGCGATTATCACAACGTCGACGACCTGCTCGGCAGTGCGTACGGCGGCACGTCGTTTGCCGCGCCGGACTTTGCGGGGATTGCGGCGCTGATGCAGCAGACCGCGATGATCCTGGGCGTCAAGCTGGCGCGAACGGGTAATCTCGCGCCATTGCTCTACAAGCTCGCGGCAGCGCAATACGCGAACAAGCTCGCCCTGACCAACTGCAACTCCACCCAGGGCAACGAGATCTCTTCGGCTTGCACGTTCTATAACGTGACGGTCGGCAACAATGCGGAGCCATGTGTTAGCGGGACTGTGAGCTGCAAGGCCGGTGCGACCGGGGCGGGTATTCTCCACAATCCGGACGTAACAGCGAAGGAAGCCTATCCAGCGCAACTGGGCTATAGCCTCGCCGTAGGCTTGGGGACGGTGAACGTCACGAATCTCGTTACCAGCGCATCTCCCTGATCCGGAGCATGGCAGCGCGACTGTGCAGGGCGGTGACAAACCGGCCCTGACCGGTTGTCGCTGGAACCTCCGACTACAGCAAATTCGCCAAGCCGGGCGATTCTATCGGTGACATTAAGTGAAGTGAAGGAGTCTTCTTTTTTGAAAAAAAGAAGCAAAAAACTTTTATTCAATTGGTCCTCGGCTGTCCGCGGCAGCTTTGCAATTGATTAAATTAACAAAGTTTTTTGCTTCTGTTTGTTCACAAAAAGAAGACTCCGCTCTAAAACTTTTACTCGCCCCTCCACCGACGAAGCGCCAGGGGAAGAAATTTCATGGTTGCTGTTTCGCCAGCGATTTGAGTCGGTCACCAGTATTACGCCGGTATGGACGAGCGTAGCCCTTTTGAACGAACCACCGGCTTCGCCATCGCGCAGGGGGCGCATATCGGCGTCTTCATTTACTAACATTTCGGACCCACACTAAACGGCAACCGCAGCGCCGGGGGGAACTCGGTGGCGTGGCCCGCGCTAAGCTCGTGGTTGACAGAAACCTCGGCAGATGGTGCCCATAGGCATGAAGCAGTTTCTCGCGCTCCTGGTCTGGTTTGCCCTCGCCGTTCCGGCCGAGGCGCAAATTGTCACGCCGCAACAATTGCATAACCTGGTGAGCTCGCTGCAGAGCAAG
>Ga0302308_10005079_pt1 | contig 10282 bp, 10 predicted proteins | sample III_Palsa_E3_3_FD_200531 | JGI IMG/M metagenome (GOLD analysis project Ga0302308, IMG submission 200531) | Peat permafrost microbial communities from Stordalen Mire near Abisko, Sweden - III_Palsa_E3_3 | ecosystem: Environmental > Terrestrial > Soil > Palsa > Peat permafrost | place: Sweden... | reverse complement strand
ATGAAAGGCGCCGCTGAGCGCCTTTTTTCTTTTCAGGCGAGACATGGCGCTGATTCGATTGACGGGCAAGTACGCTGTCGGGCCGCACGAATACGCGATCGTCGATGACGACATGTTCGAATTTCTGTCGCAGTGGAAATGGAAGGCCAAGCCAAACGGAAAGCGGAACAATGTCTATGCGGTTCGGAATTCGCATATCGGCGGAAAGCACATAACGATTCGCATGCACCGTGTAGTTGCCGGTCTCGCAAAAGACGATCCGCTCGAAGTCGACCACGACAACCATAACTCGCTGGACAATCGCCGTTTCAACCTTGTGCCCGCCACTCGCAGCCAAAACATTCTCAATGCTCGTCGGGTCGAGCAGAGTGGTGCATGCGCGCATTGCGGTTTAGCAATGCAACGAACCATCAGCGCGTGCGCCTCAGGAAATAGGATTGTTTGTGAAGCGTGTATAACAAAGCGCAAAGCAGCGTTTAAACAAACATTGAAACATAGCGCTGTGTTTTTCACGAAATGCAAACAGTGTTCCAAATCAATCACCGGCCGTCGTCCGGAGCGCGAGTTTTGCAATGACACATGCCGATGCCGCTTCAGGGCGGCGAGCGGTTACGTGCAGCCGTCGCGCATCAGGCGCGATGCCGCACCAGTTCTCGCCGCCGCAGTCCAATCATGCGGGTAGCCTTCAGTACATTACTGAATTCTTACGGGTCCTGGTATTGACCACCCCGTCATGCGGAGACGAAGACCCGCAGGTTTCGCCCGCGTATGAACTTTTCAAATTTGGGTAACGGGTAACAAAACCAGCCATGAATCAGAGCGAGTTCGCAGCCCTCCATAGCGTCAGCCGAAAGACTGTCACAAAGTGGAAGGAGCGCGGCTGGCTTGTATTTGCCGGTGATGAGGTTGATGTCGCCGCGTCGAATGCCAACCTGAAAAAGTATCGGCGCGATGGCATCGGCGCTGTTACCTCTGCTCCCGAAGGCAACAAACGGGGTAACAAGCCCAAAGCTGTTACCCCCGCTGCGGCGGAGATGGCGATTCGCCCCGGTGAGACGGTTGAGAATGCTGCCGCGCGGATCTTGACGGCCACAGATGCATCCATGGATTTCGACGAGGCGCGTCGGTTCAAGGAGAACTATCTGGGCCTAAAGGCTCAGCTCGAATACGACCGAGACTCGAAACTCGTCGTGGATATTTCGGCGGTGGCGAAGGCCGTCGGATCTGAATACGCAAAAGTCAGGACGCGCCTCCTCGCCATTCCCGCGGAACAAGCCCCTCGGCTGCACCGGTGCAAAACCGTCGCCGAGACGCAAGACATGCTGAGGGGGTTGATAACCGAGGCCCTAGAGGAACTTACATACGATGCTCGAAAAGTCATGCGCTAGGTGCAGGGCTATTTCGCCGCTATCGGAGTTCCATCGAGACAGGACGAAAGAAGACGGGTTATGCACGGTGTGTAAGCCGTGCAAGCGCGCCACGGCTATCGGTTGGAACGCTCGGAATAAGGCGCGCAAAGCGATTCAGTCGCGGACGTGGGCTGAAAACAACCCTGCTCGGCAGGCCGAGATAAAGCGAACGTACTTCGAAAAGAATCGCGACGCCCACATCAGGAAGCTAAGGGATTGGGGAAGTCAGCGGAAAGGGTACTACGCGTCGAAATGCGCCGAGCGTCGGTTCCGCCAATACTTGGCGACGCCGGCATGGACGGATTTGGATGAAATTGAATTGTTCTATGCAGACGCCGCTCGCCTGACGTTCGAAACCGGATATGTCTGGCACGTCGACCACATTGTGCCGCTTAGATCGAAGCGCGTATGCGGCCTTCACTGCCCGGCGAACCTTAGGGTTATCCCGGGAAGCGAAAACCAGGTGAAGTGCAATCGCTACTGGCCCGATATGCCTTGAAAAGTCAAAAATGGAAGGTTCATCGGACGGCCGATACGCGGACGGCATAAGCGGGCTAGAAGCATTGCTTCTAGCGGCGCGCCTTGAAAATCTGCAGCCCCCTCCGAAATTGACGCTGTGCGAGTGGGCTGAGCGCTATGCGGTGCTGTCGCGCGAGACGAGCGCACAGACCGGCCGATTCCGCGCTTTCGGGTATCAGCGCGGGATGCTAGATGCTGTGACCGATCCGACGGTCGAGAAGATCAGCGTCATGAAATCAGCTCGTGTTGGGTACACGAAGCTAATGGACCACGCCATCGGGTTCTATTTGCACATGGACCCGAGTCCAATCCTCGCGGTGCAGCCGCGCGTAGAGGATGCAGAAAGCTATTCGAAGACCGAAATCGCGCCCATGTTGCGCGACACGCCGGTGCTCGCCGAGATAGTAGGTGACCCGAAGGCCAAGAACAGCGATCAGACGATCCTCGCAAAGGTGTTCAAGAACGGCGCGAGCTTGACGCTGGTGGGCGCGAATAGCCCCGCCGGATTCCGCCGGATAACCGCGCGCGTCGTCATGTTTGACGAAGTGGACGCCTATCCCGTCGCCGGCGCAGGGAATGAGGGCGATCAGATCGCCCTCGGCACGAAGCGCTCGGAAACATTCTGGAACCGTCTCATCGTCCTGGGCAGCACGCCAACCGTGAAAGGTTTCAGCCGAATCGAAAAGAGCTTCGAGGAAAGCGACCAGCGCCGGTATTACGTGCCCTGTCCGCACTGCGGCGAGCATCAGGTGCTCGAGTGGGGCGGTCCCGACACGCCGCACGGCATGAAGTGGGACAAGGACGAGAAAGGCGAGGGGCTGCCCGAAACTGCCTACTACGTCTGCAAGGTGAGTGGTTGCATCATCCACGACACCGATAAGCCTGACATGGTGGAGCGCGGCGAGTGGCGCGCTTCAAGGCCGTTCAACGGCCACGCCGGATTCCATATATGGGCCGGCTACAGCTTGTTTCCGAATGCGTCGTGGGCGAATCTCGTGGCCGAATGGCTGCGGGTTGCACATGACCCGCTTGCGCGGCAGACGTTCATCAACCTAGTTCTCGGCGAAACATACGAGGACCGCGGTGAGCGCGCGCTGAAAGAGGCTGCACTGGCGGCACGCACCGAATTGTGGGCGGGCGAAGTGCCTGACGGCGTCGCCGTAATTACCGCATCGTGTGACGTGCAAGACGACCGCGTCGAGCTCGAAACCGTTGGTTGGGGGCGCAACGAGGAACGTTGGTCATTGGATCACAACGTTATCGACGGCGATCCGGAGAGCGATGAGTTGTGGGACGAGGTCGATGCATACCTCATGCGCCAATGGCGCCGCGCTGATGGTCGTCCGTTCAAGGTCGAGGCTGCGTGTATTGACTCTGGCGGTCACCACACGCAGAAGGTCTATGAGTTCTGCAAGGCGCGCATCCGTCGCCGCATCTGGGCGATAAAAGGCGAGTCGGCGATTGCCGGAAAGCGCAACCCGGTGTGGCCGACGAGCAAGCCGAGCCTCCGTAACAAGGCCAAGTACAGGCCCGTCATTATCGGCGTGAATGCTGCGAAAGACGTGATCCGGTATCGGCTGCACCTCGAGGCCGTCGAGAGCGAAGGATCGCTTGTATATCCCCCGGGGTACATGCATTACCCGTCGGATCGGGACATCAATTTCTTTGCGCAACTCGTGTCGGAGCGATCCGTCACGAAGATCTCCGGAGGCCAGAAGTATCGGGTCTGGGAATTGCCGCCGGGCCGCGCGAACGAGGCGCTTGACCTCGCGGTGTATTCGTATGCCGCGCTGTGCGGGCTGATTCATTACGGCCTGAAGCTAAACAAACGCGTCGAACAGGCATCACTGCCATACACCGAGCATGTCATGGTCGACGAGCCCGTGTATGCCGATCCTCCTGCGGATGTGTCCGCTGTCGTGGCGCCTCCCGTGAATCGTGCAACGTCGGCGCCGGCATCGCCGACCGTCAAGAAATCATTCGCCCGCCGATTGGCATAGGACAGAAATGGCTATCACTGATGGCATGAGCGATGCCGACTTGCAATCGAGATTGACCGCATTGCAGGCGGCCTATTTCGATCTCGTGTCGGGCGCGAAGATCGTGACGGCCACCTACAACCAAGGTGACGGCACGAAGTCGGTTACGTATAAAGCGGCCGACATGACGCAGATCTACCGCAGCATCCTGATGCTACAAAAGGCATTGGGAATCATCAGCCACTATCCACGCGCGCGAAGGGTTCTCTTCTAAATGTCACTCATCGTCGATTCTTCCGGCAAGCCTTTCGGGGATTTGCCGGCCGGCGGTCGTGCGCGCGCGGATAGTGGGTGGGGTGGGCCGGGCATCACGCAGCCGCCTTACTCGAGCCTGTTTCCGTACGAGGCGGCGAGTGTCCAGACGCCCGAAATGGGCCAGTGGTTTCCGTGGATCCGCTCGCCGGATTCAGAAATCAACTTCTCCCGCGATCGCATGGTGTCGCGGTCGCGCGATCTCACGCGGAACGATGGCTGGGCAAGCGGCGGCATTACCCGGATTCTGGACAATACCGTCGGCGCTCACATGCGCCTGTCGGCAAATCCGGACTGGCAATATCTGTGCCGCTTCAGCAAGAAATTCGATGCTGTTTGGGCCGATGAATTCCGGAAGGCCGTCGAAGCGCTATGGCGCGTCTACTCCGAAGATCTCGGGCATTACAACGACGTTTCGCGTCAGCTGACGATGTCGCAGCAACTGCGACTCGGGCTGCGTCACAAGTTGATCGACGGCGAGAATCTGTTCGTCGCGCACTGGATGCCCGAGCGAATCGGCCGCGGCGCTGCGCAATATGCCACGGCGTGGCTGCTAGTCGACCCCGACCGCCTGTCGAACCCGTATCAGATGGTCGACACGAAGTATCTGCGCGGCGGTGTCGAGATCGACAACGACGGCGTGCCGGTGGCGTATCACATTCGCGAAGCGCATCAGAACGACTGGTACAACGCCGTCGAATCGATGATCTGGGAACGGGTCGAGCGCGAGGATCCGGATGGCTGGCGCCGCGTGATTCACGACTTCGAGCGCGATCGTGCGGGGCAGAACCGAGGTATTGGCGTGTTCACGCCGGTCCTGTCGCACGCCAAGATGCTGGCTCGTTACTACGGCGTCGAATTGCAGGCTGCAACGGTCGCGACGATCTTCGGCACGTATGTGACGAGCCCGTACGACCCGGCAATGATTCAGGACGCGATGGAGAGCGAGGGCAGCGAACTCGGCTTCTATCAGGATCTGCGCGCGGACTGGGCCAAAGAGCGCCCGGCAATGCTGAATCAGGTCCGTGTGCCGACTCTGGCGCCCGGCGAAGAGATTAAGCAGGTCGCCGCAGCGCACCCTCACACTGGATTCGAGGATTTCGCCCACGAAATGCTGCGCTCGATCGCGTCAGCGCTCGGGGTTTCGGCTGAACAGATCACGCAGGACTGGAGCAAAACCAACTACTCGAGCGCGCGCGCTGCGCTGCTCGAGAGTTGGAAGACGCTCAGCCGCCGCAATACCGAATTCAAGACCGGCACCGCCACGCCGATCTACGCCTCCTGGCTTCAGGAGGTGATCGAGCGCGGCGACCTTGACGACGTTCTGCCGATTGGCGCTCCGGATTTCATCGAAGCGGCGACGGCGTATTCGCGTTGTGATTGGCTGGGCGTGGCTCGCGGATGGGTCGATCCGGTCAAGGAAAAACAGGGCGCGATCCTCGGTCTGGATGGTGGGCTGAGCACGCTCAAGCGCGAATGCGCCGAGCAGGGCCTCGACTGGGAAGAGGTAATTGCCCAGCGCGCGATCGAAGTTCGCGCGTTCAAGGCCGCTGGCCTGCCGCCGCCTAAATGGTTCGGCGATGGCGCTGCCGATTCCTCAAAACCGGATGAGGCTCCAGAGCCGACATGAGAAACCTCCCTTTCTTGGCACAACGGCTCTTTAACACGCCGCTTGCGGTGACGCCTGCGAAGGCCGAAATGGTGATGGCCGCGCTGGCAGATCGTCTTGGCATCACGAAGCTGTTTCGCCCAACCGGTGAAGCGGTTGCGATGAGCAACTTCGGGTTGGACGAAGACGACGAAATGCCCGATCGCGCTTACAACGTGGTCAAGGGCGTGGCGATCATCCCCGTCAGCGGCACGCTCGTGAACAAGTCTGGCTATCTTCAGCCATATAGCGGCATGACGGGCTATGACGGACTTCGAGCCTGCTTCAGCATGGCGCTCGAAGATAAGTCGGTGCGGGCGATCATGCTCGACATCGACAGCGGCGGCGGCGAAGTGTCGGGCTGCTTTGACCTGGTCGACGCGATTTACAACGCGCGCGGCAAAAAACCAATATGGGCCGTACTTTCAGAAGCTGCCTATTCGGCGGCGTACGCCATTGCCAGCGCTTGCGACAGGATCACAGTTCCCCGAACGGGTGGCACGGGCAGTGTCGGAGTTATCTGTGCCCACGTAGATTTTTCCAAAGCGCTGAGCAAAGAGGGCATCACTGTCACGATGATTCACTACGGAGACCGAAAGGCCGACGGCAGCGAATATGTGCCGCTTTCAAGTGAAGCGCTCAAGCGCTTCCAGGCGGATGTCGACACGATGGGCGAGCTCTTCGTATCAACAGTCGCCCGCAATCGCAACCTGTCTGTCGCCAAAGTGCGCGGCACGCAGGCAACAACGTTTCTCGGCGCCGACGGCGTCGCGATCGGCTTCGCAGATGCCGTCATGGCACCCGACGAAGCATTCCGTTCCCTGCTCGAAGAGCTGGGCGACTGACCTACCCAAACCCCACGAGGTTTTAAAAATGAGTATTCGCTCCCTTGCGGCGCGCGGGCTGTCGTTCGCCCATCTCGCCGGCCTGTCTGCCAAAGCCGCCAAGGCCGAGGACGACGAAGACAGGAAAGACGCTCGCGCTGAAGGCGATAGCGACGACGAAGAAGACAACACCGATCGCAATCGCGACGATGGCGACGCGAAGAAGGGAAAAGCCAAGTCGAAGGCCAAGGCCGAAGACAAGGACGACGAAGACGACCAAGGCGATGACGGCCAGAAGTCGGGCAAGAAGGCCAAGGCAGAAGACGGCGACGATACCAAGGATTACGACGCCGAGGAAGACGACGATGAAGATGACCAAGGCGACGATGGCCAGAAATCGGGCAAGCGTGCTAAGGCCGAAGAAGATGATGACGACGAAGACGAAGAGATGCGCGGCAAATCCGCGGTCGCTCGTGCTCGCCGCCGTGAGCAGGCGCGGTGTGCTGCGATCTTCGCGTCGAAGGCTGCAGCCCGCAACCCGGTGCTCGCCGCGAATCTCGCGTTTAACACGCGGATGGGCCGCAAAGAAGCGCTCGCTGTGTTGCAAAACACTCCGGCCGCATCGGTGCCCGGACAAGGTCGTCAGGCACGCAATCCGAACCTCGGGGCTGGCGGCGAGATGCATCGCAATCCGGCTGCCGCTGCTAGTGCCGGCTGGGACCGCTCGTTCGCGAAGGTAACCGGCAAGCGCGGTTAATCCCGTCCATCCCTCCAAGGAATTCTGATCATGACATACGTTTCTCGCGCTCCGCTCTTCGAGCAATGGCACCCAGGTGGATTTCTGGTCTCGCAGCCGCGAGGCCATCGCCACATCGACCGTGTGCTTATCTCCGGCGCCGCCAAGGTCTACCCGGGCACCGTGATGGGTCAGCAAACGACTGCGGCAACCGCTGTGGCGGCCGCCCTCGGCACGAACACCGGTAACGGCACGTTCGGCACGATCACGCCTGTCTCGGTTCCGACCCAGATCGGCGTTTACTCGGTTCTGTTCACGGCCGCCACTGCATTCACGGTCACGGCGCCGAGCGGAGCAACCGCGACCGGCTCGACCGGTGTTGCATTCTCGGCCCTTGGCATTGGTTTCACGATCACGGCTGGCGGTACGGCGTTTGTTGCTGGCGATACGTTCGCGGTCACGACGACGGCAGCGGTGGGCAAGCCGACGGCCGCCGCTGTGGCTGGCGGATCGAACACTGGTAACGGCACGTCGAGTGCCGTCACGACCACCGGCTATGCGCCGACGGTCGGCGTGTACACCGTGGAATTCGACGATGCGACGCACTTCATCGTCTCGGCGCCGAACGGGCAAGAGATCGGACACGGTACGGCTGGCGCCGCGTTCTCGGGTGGCGGCCTGAACTTCACGATCACTGCGGGCGGTACGGCATTTGTGCCCGGCGACAGCTTCACCGTCACAGTCGCCCCCGGGGTCGGGAAGTGGGTTCCGTGCACCGCGACGGCTGTCGATGGTTCGCAGAATGCCGCTGGTATCTGCTTCGGGTTGTCCGATGCATCGCTGAATGACGTCTACGGTGCAATGGTCACTCGCGCGTGCGAAGTGAACACGTCCGAACTCGTGTGGGATTCGTCGATGAACGCAGCTTCGCAAGCAGCCGCACTCGTGCTGCTTACGGCGCTCGGCATCATCCCGCGCTAATCCCTCCACCCACCGAATTCAAGGCCGCCTCCGGGCGGCTTTTTCATTTCTGAAGGAGCCGTTCACATGGCATCGCTTGACATTTTCAACCAGGACCCGTTTTCGACTGTCACTCTGACGGCCGCCGTCGACAAATATCCGTACGAGCCGCAAGCGCTCGGCGAACTGAACATCTTCGATGATGACCCCATCCGCACGACGGCCCTCGTGGTCGAGCAGCGTCAAGGTCAGCTGATCGTCGTTCCGTTGAGCGAGCGCGGCGAGGAAGGCAAGCAGCGTACGACCGAAAAGCGCCAGGCGCGCTACTTCGATGTGCCGCGTCTGCGCCATGCCGACACGATTTATGCGAACGAACTGCAGAACATTCGCGCGTTCGGTACCGAGTCGGAACTGATGCAGGTTCAGGATGAAGTTGCACGTCGTCTCGCCGGCCCGACCGGCCTGCTGAAGAACATCGAGTACACCTGGGAATTCCAGCGACTCGCTGCCGTTCAGGGTCTGTTCACCGATTATGACGGCACCGTGAAGTACAGCTGGTTCCAGGAATTCGGCATCACACAAGCGGCCGAAGTCGGCTTCAACCTGGCCGCTGGCACCGCGAATTCGCTGCGCCCGATCTGCAATCAACTTACCCGCACGATGGCGCGTAAGGCGCAAGGCTCGTTCACACCTTCGACGAAGGTGTTCGCGCTGGCCGGCGATGCGTTCTACGACTCGTTCGTGAATCACCCCGATGTGATCCGCACGTTCGTGAACTGGAGCGATGCCAAGGAAATTCGCGGCGGTAATTCGGGCGGCGCTTTCACCTCGTTCGAGTTCGGCGGCATCCACTGGTTGAACTACCGCGGTTCGGACGACAACACGACCATCAAGATCCCGGACGACAAGGTAAAGTTCTTCCCGGTCAATGCGCCCGGCATCTTCCGCCGTGCGCTGGCCCCGGGCGAATCGTTCCAGTGGGTCAATACGCCGGGCAAGCCGGTGTATGTGGTTCCGATCATGGATCGCGACCGCAACGAGTGGTGGAAGATGGAAGTGAGCTCGTATCCTCTTCACATCTGCACCCGTCCGGAAGTTCTGCTCAGCGGCCGTTCGGAGGCGTAAGTGTCGATCGACTGGGACAGCCTGGTCATCGGGCCACTTCACGGCGTCTTTGCCGAGGAGTCGCCCGCGACCTACATGCCGCTCGCTGGCGGGTCGTTCCCGATCACAGTCATATTCGACGACGCATATCTCGAAGAAGTGATGTTCGACGATGCGTCGTCGGGCGTGACTGAGGTCAGCGCGTGCATTGGGGTTCAGCTATCGCAGTTCCCTTCTGACCCAGTTCAGAACGATCAGGTTCTCATCCCGGCGAGTCCCCGACTAAAACGGTTGGCAGCCACATATGTGGTTCGTCAGCCGCGTGCTGACTCGCGCGGCGCCGCAAGACTGCTTCTCTCCAAGGTGAGCTACCCGTGACGACCTCAGCAGAACTGCGCGAGATCTTCGTGACGGCGCTCACTGGTGCAACGGATGCCGGAACGACTGTGTTTTCGCCATTCGATTGGCCGACAGAGCCGAACTCGTACCCGTTCATTCTGGTGCGCGCACCGAAGGAGCGGAAAGTCTCGCTCGGACGCAATGCACCCCTGTTCGACGTGACGACCACGATCGAGATCGTCGCTCGAACCAAGTCGACCGCAATGGTCGGCGATGCCGGCTCCGCTGCGGCACTCGCAGCGGCCGAGCGCCTGAAGGCGCAGATCGAAGTGGCGCTGATCAACAACCCGGCTGTGTGGGCTCACCCAGACGGCTCACAGCGCATTTCGCAGTTCGCGTCGGTCGACTCCGAGTTGACGACCAGCTCGGAAGGCTCAATGCCGATGGCCGAG
>Ga0302308_10005074_pt1 | contig 10287 bp, 7 predicted proteins | sample III_Palsa_E3_3_FD_200531 | JGI IMG/M metagenome (GOLD analysis project Ga0302308, IMG submission 200531) | Peat permafrost microbial communities from Stordalen Mire near Abisko, Sweden - III_Palsa_E3_3 | ecosystem: Environmental > Terrestrial > Soil > Palsa > Peat permafrost | place: Sweden... | reverse complement strand
ATCCTCCAGCACCAGGCCGGCATGGCGGCGCGAGGTGCCCCATTCCGAGGTTGCCGCCGCGTGCCCGACAAAGCGCTCGCGCTCGATGGTCCAGGCCGCCACTTCGACCGTGTGAATGACACGGGTTTCGATACCGATCACCTGTCCCGAAAACGCGGCAACCACTTCGGCCGGTATCCAGGGAGCACCCAGGCGAGCCGTGATCTCGGAAGGCTTCAGATCGGCCGGTTGCACCCGCTGCAGCGCGGTGACGTTCACGGCGTAGCGCGGGTCGAGCGCCGCGGCGGCCTCCGCCACGGCAAGCTTGGTGCGCACGCGGCCGGAGAGATAGGCGTCCGCCGTTTCCCACGCCTCGTGCTGTTCCGTGGTCAGGGCCGGGTTGAGGAAGATCTGTTCGCCGAGTTCGCCGATGACCAATTCACGGCCGCGGCCCAGCAACTCGGCGATGCGATCGAGATCGACGTGGCCGACCTCGTGCAGCGTCACGGCCAGTGCATCGGCGGCGTTGGTGATGATCGGATCGACCGGCGGATGAAGCACGCGCTCGGAGAAGATCGGCCCGCGTTTGGCAATGCCGGTCTCGACATCATACTCTTCGATCGAGGACACCAGCCAGCAGTCCGGGTCATCCAGAAACGGCTGCAGGTTGGGCTTGCGCTGGGTCTCGGATACCTCGCCGGTCTCGTCATCGGTGTTCACCGACACGTTGGTGAGATTGATCGCCCCGAAATTGCGCACGAAGGTCGCGTAGGCGGTGCGCAACCGCCCTTGTGCGTCGCCCCAAGGCTGGTTGGCCTCCTGGTCGCGCAGCACCTCACGGACGGCCTCACGCACCGGGATCAGGCCGCGGATGATGCGAGCGTGTTTGGCCGGGATGCCTCCCTCCCCTCGCCCGCTACGGACTCGCACTTCCTGGGCGAGGCCGTCCACCACCTGCAGCAGGAGGTCGTTCTCGCCGAGCAGGTAGCTGCCTTCCTTGATCAGCGCTCCGTCGGCGGCGGTGCCGACCTGAACCCGCTGGATCACGCGTTCACGTTCACGTCCGCGGTGTGGCGTCAGCTTGATTGTTCCCGATGCTGGCGTGTGAACTCCGGCGGGCAACCGCGCGACGGCAGCGGCCAGACCTGCCTCCAGCTCTCGGCGCCTTGCCGAAGCACTCGTCGCGCGATCGTTCGGAAAGCAGGTGTAGATCGGGCCGAACTGGCTGCTGGTGCGGCCGTGCTGACCGAGCACCGCCTCGGGGTGGTCGAGGAAATAGCGGTTGATCGCGATCGCGCTCTCGCCTTCCTCGGCCGGAAGCGCTTCAGCAACCTCCAGCCAGGCGAGATCGCTGGCCTCCTTTCCCTCGGCCCGGCGCTGGAAGAACAGGATATCGACCACGACATCGGTGCCGGATTCCGCGCGCATCGATCCTTCCGGCATCCGCACCGCGCCGACCAGGTCAGCCATCGCCGCAATCTCGGCGCGCGCCTTGGAATTTTGTTTGTCCATGGTGTAGCGGCTGACCACGAAGGCGCCAATGCCGCCGGGCCGCAGCCGATCGATGGCGCGCGCGACGAAATAATCGTGCAGCGACAGGCCAAGTTTGCCGATGCGATCCGTGCCGCGCACGGTGCGGTCTGAGAACGGCGGATTGCCGATCACCAGGTCGTAGGTCTCGGGCAGCGCCGCCTTGGTGAAATCTTCCGCCCGGATCCAGGCTTCCGGATAGAGCAGCCGGGCGATGCGCACGGTCACTGGATCAGCCTCGATGCCGGTGAAGGTCACGTTGCCCGCGGGAGCATCAGGCGCGAGCGCGATGAACAGCCCGGAGCCGCAGCCGGGCTCAAGCACGGACCCGGCACGGAAGCCCACGCGGCGCACGCCCTGCCACATCGCGCGGACCATCCACTCCGGCGTGTAGTGGGCGTACTGGGTCGAGCGGGCGAGGCTGGATCGTTCGACTTTATCGACCAGGGATTCCAGTTGGGCGCCGATCTCTTCCCAACCTTCGCGGAAATCCTCGCCGGGCACTGGGAACAGCGCGTTGGCGAGATCGCTGGCGCCGAAGCCGGTGAATTTCGCGAGGCTCGCCTGTTCGTCCACCGTTGCGGGCCGCTGTTCGGCTTCGATTACCGCGGCCAGACGGATTGCCTCGATGTTGTCCTTGGCCCGTTGCTTCCAGCTCCCCGAGAGAGCCCGATCGCCGACCAGCCGGTAATTGCGTGACACCATGGCAACGGGCGGCGCCGGCGGCGGAGTTTCATCGTCGTCGTTGGTGGCGACGCGGCTGAACAGACGCAGACCGCCAAATCCAAGCGACGTGCCGATCGCCGTCGTGTCGAACAGCGACAATTGCGAGGATGATTTCTTCATCGAGGGGACCTTTCGAACGGTCGCACGCACGCACCCGGCCGCTGGAATGCGGTCTGGTGCGTCGTGAACGTGGGTGATTGGGACGGGGGCGACACAAAGCCGCTTTGCTCGCCGTGGACTGGCGAGGGTTTCAGGCGTTAGGTTTTGGGGGTGTCGGAGGAGCTGAGGACGAGATTTCCCTCTCCCGCTCTATCCTTTTCTCTTTCCCCACCCCAACGGCAGTGGGTGGGACAGACACCAGTGCGGGCGAGCGACCCTGCCCTGCATCGGGCAACGCCCGAGCGGGGCCGGGTTGCGCAGGCCGCGCTGGAGCGCAAGCGGTGCCTGTCCCTCCCCGCTGCTACTCCTCGGTTCCCTCGTCCATTTCTTCTTTTCAAATTTACTCGATCAATTCGGAATCTCTCCCGAGACGTACGCTGAGGGCTACGACTCGATCGACCAGGACGGGCCGAAAAGAGAAGGTCCAGCTTCGGGCTGAGAGCTCAATAATGTGTCTTCTGCGCGGCTTGCCGCGATCCACTGCTTACAAACATTGCGTACCTCGCGTTCCTTTGCCCTGAACAAACTCGCTGCCCAATGACGTCCTCGCCATTGTTGCCAGAGGTGCGAAGGTCGACAACTCCGGTATCTCGGGTTGACGGAAGTATTCACCTCTAAATTCGGGACCGCCACGGTAAGCTACGGATTGAAATGACGGGGGAATCCACTCGAAATCTCTAAAAATTACACTGCTCGTCGTGGGCTGTCTCGCTCTGCTGGTGGGGTTGGTGTGGATCGGACAGGGCGCGGGCTACTTTCCCTATCCGAGATCCAGTTTCATGATCAACCAGATGCCCTGGACCTACCGCGGCGCCGGCGTTGCGGTTGTCGGTCTCCTCGCTATCGTAATTGGCTGGAAACTCTGACCGGTGCGAGCGGTCTAAGCGTTGCTAGTCGACCGTCGTCGCGATCATTCAACTCGATGAACCCGCCGTTCGCGAGGGCCTGCCGTTGCGCGCGGCCGACCGCGCCGACCATCAATCACCGGCAAGCACGAGGGAGGACCGCTACGTAGCGAAATCATGGCGTCGGTCGTTGGCCCCTTCCCTTCGTCTGCTTGATTTCCCGCTGTGTAACCGTCGATTTGTCGAAGCGCTAATAGCAGATTTCACTAAGGCATTGGAAATGGACCTGATTCCGCGGCATGTGACCCAAAAGGTTTCGATGCGGAAAGCTGCGAGATTGATGCCGTTGAAATGACCACGAAAGACATCGACGATGGCGTGCGGACCGGCGTGCCTCTCGATCAGCTTGGCGAACCCCTCGCCTTCTTCTTTCGCGGACTCTTGTTGTTGTCGCGAAAACGGTCGTTTTTGAGACCGCAGTGGCATGTGCCATCAGTTAGGAATCAGAATTAATGCGCATCACCATTGACTTTATACCACCCCCCGTCTATTATAGTGGGGTGGGTATAAATGAGAGGTCAAGATGCCGGTTAAAACAAAACGAGAGCTCCACGTGCGCTGGGATACCACCGCTCGGCGATGGCTCGAACGAAATGCCATGCCGAACGGGACTTCGCTGGTTTTGGAGCGGATGAAGGATGGTCGACGCGTGCGAGCTGACAGCATTATTCATCGCCGCACGCTACCAGGCGCTGCACGGAACGACGATGCTGTGTCTGACGCGCTCGAAGCTCTGGAGAAGGTTTTCATCACTGATATCAAGGCACGACGGCAATATCTGCGGCTCTATGCCCCTGATGGCGCTCTGGTCCGTGGCAATACGCTCGTCGGGACTGTGCGAGCCCTCCCTGGCGTGGCGACTGAGGAAGATGAAACCCAGGCTGAATACGTCGAGCTTGAAGTGGAGATGATTTCGAGCTCCCTCCTCGACGATCTCGACCTGGCCGAGGACACCGCCAGCTCGGCTGATATCGTGCTGCGCGGTTATGTCCGTGCGCTCTGCGGTAAATTTAGCTCACGCCAAATCCTGGCCGCTGTAGAGACGGAACGAAAGTAGCGGGACCGCTTTGGGTAGCCGTGTCCATTCGCGTCACGGTCACCTTCAGGCGGCGGAAATAATGTTAAGGCCCGGTCAGGTTTCCCTGATCGGGCCTCGACGTGAGGGGTTCGGCGAATGCTTCAGATACGTGAGGTTGCGGACCCTATTTTTGTCTTCTTTTACGACGCGGACTTGAGCCGCAAATCACACGATCCCACCTATGATGGCGCCACTGAGGAAAGGACCCACTGCGTGAGCATGATCAAGAGGCTGATGGAGGAGAAGGAAGCACTTCGAGGCATGGCCCTATCGTTGCTGCTCGAGGTCGGCGCTCTTCAAGAATGCGAAATCGACGAGGGCGGTTACTATGATGGCGACGGTGATCTTGAAGCCGCATATAGACTTGGAAATAGTAAGATCACCCAAGGCGAGATCGAACTGCCGCTCAATACAACGCGGCGCGCCTTCACGGATATTATTAAGTCCGTATATGATGACAATTGCGGGGACGCTTGCAGTTGGTGCGAGAATCGCGCTTCGAAAGACTAACCTTAAGCCGCGCCGCTGCGCGCCCTGACGACGGAATAGGCCCCCGCGCTTTCCTTACTGCCCTGCCCTCGTCCCCTAGAAAGTGACGGCGGCAACGACTCCCAAGCTCACGCAGAATGTGCGACAGCCCGCAGTAGTTACACGGGGTGAAGTCGCGGAATTGTGAGGACACCGTGCGAAAGACTGGGTTGAACCGGAGAAGTCCCCTGCCCTACCGTCAGATATTGGCTCTATTCATCAGGTCTTCGATCCCCTCCCAATAGCTCAGTCGGTTTTGATCGCAGAACTGGATAAACCGCTCCGCAATGTCCTCGGGCACCCTCGTATTGATGGTGATAGTCGCCCCGACGGCGGCGCGCCGCCGCCGTGGCAGCAAGCGCGCCCCCGGCTCTCGGCTGGTAAAGCCGGCCCGCCTCCCTGCCTCGTCAATCTCTGCCAGCGGTGTAGGTTTGGCTGATTCGGCGCTCGGCCGTATGCTGCTGAGTTTCGTGAGGGTGTTCTCTCTTTTCCCCGCGAACCCAAATGTATCGTCGGTCATTATGCGGCCTCCGTAGCGGTTTGGGCGGTTAGAATATCGACCAGTTCGGCAACCAAAGCGTTGGCGTTTTCCAGAGCTTCAGGAAGCCCGTTTACCTGAACTGGGTCCAACTCATGCAAAGCTAGGCGACGAACGAAAACTGCCTTAAAGGCCTGCCGCTCATTCAACGCCATGCGTAGTAGAGGCAAGCCGGCGTTTGCCAAACTAGCGAGAATTTCTTTCTCGATTCTGGTTTTTATGATCGGGCTTGTCCGAGTAAGCAAAATTCGGAAAGGGATAATGCGCCCGCCCAGTGCTTCCTCCTCCTCTTGGATGAGTGAAACAGCCCTGCTGGCTTGCCGGGCGTCTACACCGCTGGCTTGAAGAGGAATCAGAACTAGGTCGGCCTGAGTAATGGCGCGGGAAACGAGGCGGCTCGCGGTCCCTTCTAAGTCTACAAAAACAAATTGCTGTCGAGCCTTCTCCTCACGAATCTGCCGGATGATGGTGCTTTCTGCGGTGTCACCGATAACAGTAAGGTCCAGAGTCGATTTACCCGACCGCCAATCGACGATCGGGCGATTCGGATCAGCGTCGATGATTGTCACGCTCGCGCCTAGGTGTGCGAGGCTTTGTGCCATGACCAGCGTGGCTGTGCTCTTCCCTGCCCCGCCTTTCGGGTTTGCTGTTACGATCACCGGCATTGCTCTCTCCCACCAGAATGACTGCATGCGGTAGCACGACGTGCTATCCGTAGCAGGCGATTGCACTCATTGCAACTGGTAGCACGCCATGCAATCAGATGCACGCATTGCAATCGGTGGCTACCGGGTGCACGTCGTGCTGCCACATGCATGCGATTGCACGCCAGCAAATCCGCAGCAACCAGTAGCATACCATGCAATCAGATGCACGCATTGCAACCGGTGGCTACCAAAGGCACGCCGTGCTACCACATGCGCGCATCTGCACGCCACACAACTAGTAGCAACCAGCAGCACGCTATGCGACATATTGCATGCCTGAAATGGGTGCCTGAGCGGCATATTGATCGGCACGACGTTGCTCAAAGTAAGCCCCAAACAGACGAGTTCGTGGAGATCCTTCGCGGCGGTTTCCCGCCGAAATCATTCACTGGCGATTGTGCTGCGAGCCTTGTTTAGGCTGCGATCGCGCTTGCCTGTATCAGGATCGTACCGCTTATGGAAAATCGGTCGGGCCTACGAAACGGCGCTCCACCGAACCATGAAACACCGCCGGGGTAATTTTGGCTGCTATCAAGGTCCTTCCATCAAGCCGAATGGAGCCTCGAACCAAGAACGAGCCCGACTGGGCGGAGAGGGGCAGGGATATAGTGGGGCCAGCCACCTAAAGTCCAAGCGAGAAAAAATCAGCCACTTAAAGTCCAATTTTCATCGGTGCGGCTGGCAATGATCGGCCCAGAAACCACTATCGAGGGAAACTACCCATCTAAAGTCCAAAACCAAACGTCAAACTTGGCGACTCGGTGCCCATTCGGACTCGCATGAACAAGCAAGCCATCTAAAGTCCAACAATTATGGTCCCCTGAGTAAAGTCATGTTTCTTTATTATCAAAGGCTTATAAGTGTTCTCTGCTGTAACGGATCATTGGACTTTGGGTGGCTAAGATCAGATCCCCCCGAGCTCACTAGGGACTTTGGGTGGCTCTCGGAAAGAAATCGCGACTCTATTCTCTCCGGCTCTTCAACGCCTTGGCCGACCATGGATGAATTTTTGGCACGGGGCTCGGGCTGGGATGCAGAATGAGGCCGCCCTCGTTAATCTCAACCTTTGCCTCTGGGTAAGCCGCTAATGCCAGCGCAAGGGGGTCTCTGATAGTTTGTACGAATACCCAACGCTCCCTATAGCCGCCCCCAAACTGGGTGTGTAGGGACGACCACGAGACCGGCGTCGGCTTCTCGAGCACATGGAGCCGATAGCTGAGGAAAACATAGAGATCGAGCGCCATACTACGTCCGGATAGTTGTCTAATTGCGGCCTCTCGGAGGGGGAGGGGGTGGTCCGTCAATGACTTGAAAAATGTCTCATCAAGCTCGACTTGGTCGTTCCAGAGCCGGTTCTGCTCCTCGGACGAAGGGTCACAAATGACGGCGTTGCGAACGAAGGAGCCGTTTGAAATCAGGGTATCTCTTTCACGCTTGTTGAAGAACGTGAGGCGGCACATGCTTATCCGACGCGCCTGATCGCGTACCATGGCCACAGATTTTCCGCCGACGGAGATCCCCATCCGATCCAGAAACTGCTTCATGTTTCGGCCGAGTTCGATCACGCGTGAATTGTTAGCTACAGCTTCCGACGACAAATAAATCAGGATGAGTCTCGCAACCGCACCGTAGGGAATGCCGACCGGCTCCATACTCATGCCGTATCCGCTTTCAATGTGGAGCTTGAGCTCACCTTTCTGTCCACCATTGCGTTCCCAAACCAGATCTTCAACTCTCCGATGGGGCAGGGCGGTCATCGCGAAGCCGCTGTGTAGAATATTGAGATCGAATTTATCGTCTTGGAGGACGGCCGCTGCGGTATCGAGGCATTGTCGCTCAAGCTTGGACGTCGCATGTTCGCGGGCGGCTGCGGCTCCGTAATTCAAGACCATTTGATGGACTTCGCCCATATCTCTTCTCCGTTAGCAGCCTTACTTCTTTATCCACAAACAGGTGCTGGGGTTTTTTGCAACTTGGACTTTGGGTGGGACAACTAATTGAAGAGTTTAGATTCTTTTTTCTATTAGTATGGCCACGTAAGGTCCAAGGGATAACCTCATTCGACTCGGTGACAGCCATTCAAAGTCCAAAAATCGGCCACGTAAAGTCCATTTCTAATCTGTGGATAAAAGGCTCGAATACGGGATAGCCATCTAAAGTCCAACGAACATTGTGGATAACTATTGTGTCCGAGTCGCAGCTACTGGCATTTTGAATCGGTGTCGCCGCGTCAGTGAAGTTGTTGTGGCGTTGGCAGCACGCTGGGCATGTTTGGAACGATTTACCGCCCAAATCCTAGCCCATCGCGGCGATTGACTTCGGATCCCTGCGAAACAACCCACGTCACCAGCCCCATCCCGCCCGCTCAGAGTACCCCACTCAAAGGATGCCCCTCGAACAGGTCGCCGAACTCGAGATATTCGCCCAGCACGTCGAAGCTCTTGTGCCGGCCGAGCCGTTTCAGCTTGGCGGGGTGGACGCCGCATTCCATGCCGGTGGTGAGCGCGCCGCGCTTGAGGCTGTGACCGCCGAGGTCGCGTCGCTTGAAGCCGGCGGCGACGGCGCGGGCCTGGATGATTTGCGCCACGGTCTGAGGCGTGATCGCGGCGCTGCCGACGCGGGGCAGGGGAGGGGGGTCGCCGGGCCCTGGGTGTGGCGGCAGCCAGATCCGCCGGAACACCGGCCCTTCGCTGATGCCGGCCGCCTCTTGCCAGAGCGCGAGGGCGCGAACCGGGCAGAGCTCGGTATCGCCGTAGGGGAGGGGAACGGTCACCGCCGCGGTCTGCTCGCCTTTGGTTTGCGGCAGGGTAAGTCTGATGCCGCGTTCGGTGGCCTCGAGGTGATCGGCCCGGATCGCGGCGAGTTCGGAACGCCGCAGCGCGCCGGCGAAGCCGACCAGGATGAGCGCGCGGTCGCGCAGGCCGCGCAGATCGCTCCCAATCGGCGCCAGCAGCCGGCGCACGATGGTGGCGGTGGCCGCGACCTTCTTCCGCGGGATCTCGCCGCTGTGGGCCGCGTCGCGGCGGATCCCGGCGACGGTTTCCGACACGCAGGCGTCGTCGGTGGGTACCGGGCAGCGGGCGGCGCGGTGCAGATAGCGGATGGCGGCGCGGCGGAGTTCGATCGTGTTGGGCGCGAGCCTGCGGCCGCGCTCGCCGGCCAGAAAAGCGGCGACGTCCGCACCCTGGGCGGGCAGGGCAGGGAGGTCGTGGCGTGCGCACCAGGCGCACCAGGCGCGGACGGCGGCGCGGTAGGCCCGCCGGGTGTTGTCGGATTTGGCCATGCGGGCGTAGGCGGCGGCAGCGCCGCGCTCGCTCGCCAGGGTTCCGTCCAGGATTGGTTGGTCAGCTTCAGCAGCGGCGTCGAACCAGCGCCTGACCTCGGCCGGATCGCCGCCGAGCGGGGCTGCAGCGAGGGCCTGTGATAGAGCCGCGGGGGTTCTGCTGGCGACTAACGGCGTTTGGCTCGCGATCCGGCGTGGGCGGTCCATGGGCGCTCCAGAGGGGCGGGAAGGGTGTCGATCCTCCTTCCGCATTTCAGTTGGTCCAGTAGGATTTCAGTGAGAGCATCGACTCGCTAGCGTCGGGGAGGGGATCCTCCCAGGTCGGGCTGATTATCTCTGGGATTTGCACGTGCGTAAGCGGCGTTTATGCGGGTCATTTGCGTCTCGGTGCCGCCTTGATCCGGATGGTAGATGAGCGCGAGCTTCGTCATGGCCCGCCGCGCGGTGGCGGCGTCCGCGGCGGGTGGAATGCCAAGGGTCTCGTGCCAGCTGAACTGGACCTCTTCGATCAACAGTTCCAGGCTCTCCGGCGAGTTGTCCTCGAGGAGTATGGCGAGGGCGGCGGCCCAGCGGGGCACCGCGGCTCGACCGCGGCACCAATTGTTGACCTGACGCGCGGTGACGCCGCTGAGCCGGGCGAAGCTTGCCTGGCTGACGTCGGCGCGGGCCATCAGGGCGACGAATTCGGTGTGTAAGAGCGCTCGCATGTGTACTCTGTATAGAACTCATTTCTATCTGGGAAGCCTCCTCGCGACGTCCTGAGGCGATCTAGGCGCGATAACTGTCGACCTCCGCTTAGGACCGCACTTTGCGCCTTAGGGCTGCACTAAGCCTCAGAGGCGGCGGTCCACGCA
>Ga0302308_10005070_pt1 | contig 10295 bp, 8 predicted proteins | sample III_Palsa_E3_3_FD_200531 | JGI IMG/M metagenome (GOLD analysis project Ga0302308, IMG submission 200531) | Peat permafrost microbial communities from Stordalen Mire near Abisko, Sweden - III_Palsa_E3_3 | ecosystem: Environmental > Terrestrial > Soil > Palsa > Peat permafrost | place: Sweden... | reverse complement strand
CCTTCTGGATACTCAGAGGGTATCGGTGGAACTTCGATCATAGCCGTGAAGAAAGGGAACAACTTTGGGTCGGTGTTCAGAAGGGCGTTCAGTTCGCCCTGTTTACCCTTAAGAATGGGAACGTAATGCGTGTGGTCAAAACCCATGGCGTAAAGTCTCCAGAGTGCAGCCGGGCCCAATTATCTAAGTAGTCAGGAAGTATACGACTACAACGCCACCTTGCACAGCAAGCCTGCTTGCGCCGTCGTTCATAACCTGAGAGCATGGCGAGCATGGCTTGCGAAGAACACGACCGCCTGCAAGGCTCGCTTGTGGCGGCTATGATCGCGGAAGATCGCACAAGAGATTCTGGATGGGTCGCGGCTGGATTGTCGGCGTCAAAGCGCATTGAAGCGCAAAGCCGCGCTCACTCTCAGGTCGTCATAGCCGAGGGCATAATCAACCGACATATTGACGGTTGCGAAGTGTGCCGCTCCGAAGGCAAGCAACACAACAATGCAACTTTCGGCCAGTTTTAGAGCGTTTCCAGTCTCTCGGGCCTACACTTGTGGCAGAAGTCTTCGGCGAAACGATAAGCGTCCACCAAGGAGACAACATGGCAGATTCGACAGGACACATGGATAGGCCCGGAGCGGGGCCATCCTCGGCGATGATGTATATCAATTCGATTCCCACCAACCACTACATCAACCACAACCCGCAAAGCGGACGGGTGGAGATCGCAAGGCCGATGCCACCGGGAACACCGGACGAATTGGTGATGGACTTTGCCACCACCGAAGAAGCGTGGGCGTGGGCCTCGGCAAAATGGGGAGAAGGACAATTCAAAGGCTGACTGGCGGCTGATGAGTCAAGTAAGTTATTACCTCAACAAGTCCGCGCCTAAGCTCAATCGACACTAGACTTTAGGTCAAAAAGTATCCGGGGGAGGGTGGGGTAGTCATGCACGCAGTCCTCGATGCACTAAGAATGACCGGCATCATGGCCTGGGAGATCCTCTGGGCCCTATGCCTCGGCTTCATCCTCTCGGCCGCTATCGAAGCCTGCGTCTCCAAAGAGAAAGTCGGCCAGCTCCTTCCTGACTCCTCCGCCAAGACCATCGTCATCGCCTCGGCTCTCGGCGCAGCCAGCTCCTCCTGCTCCTACGCCGCGACAGCCCTCGCCCGCACGCTCTTCCGCAAAGGCGCAGACTTCATCGCCGCCATCGCCTTCCAGTTCGCGTCCACCAATCTGGTCGTCGAGCTCAGCGTCCTGCTCGCCGTCCTCCTCGGCTGGCGCTTCATGGCAGCGGAGTTCGTCGGCGGTCCCATCATGATCGCCCTCGTCGTCCTCTTCCTCCGCGCGACGCTCAAGCCAAAGGTCATCGCCGCCGCGCACAACCAGGCCATGCTCAACCTACCCGGCAAGATGGAAGGTCACGCCGCCATGGACATGAGCCTCCACACCGGCACCTTCTGGCAGAAGATCACCTCCGCCAAGGGCTACACCGCCACCACGCACTACTACTGGATGGACTGGTACTCGCTCTGGCCCGATATCCTCGGCGGTCTACTCATCTCCGGCTGCCTCGCCGCCTGGGTTCCTCAGCACTTCTGGCAGGGCTTCTTCCTCACCGGCCACCCCCTGGCAGCCAGGCTATGGGGGCCGCTCATCGGCCCGCTGGTCGCAATCTTTTCATTCGTCTGCTCGGTCGGAAATGTCCCGCTAGCAGCGGTCCTCTGGAACGGAGGCATCAGCTTCGGCGGCGTCATCGCCTTCCTCTTCGCCGACCTCATCATCCTTCCAATCCTCAACATCTACCGTAAGTACTACGGCCTAAAGGTCGCCGCAATCCTCTTCGCAGCCTTCTACGCCTCAATGACTCTCGCCGCGCTTGCTGTCGAGTACCTCTTCGGCGCCTTGCATCTCATCCCACTCAACCGCAACGCCCAGATCATGCAGGAAGCCATCCGCTGGAACTACACCTCCGCGCTCAACATCCTCTTCCTCCTCGCCTCAGCCATCATGCTCTTCCGCTTCCTAAAGACCGGCGGCCCAGCCATGCTGCGCATGATGGACAAAACCCCGCCCCTCGACGCACCAGCCCATCACTGTTGCCACTAACCAATACACTCATTCGTTCTTCTTATAGAACTCGCAATCACCATAGATATCTCTTATTCTGGTACTGCACGAAAGGATCATCGCCATGTCTACAGTCACTCAGGAAGTCTTCGACATCACCGCCAGCAGCTATGACGCCGACCGCGCCAAGCTGATCCCCTGCTACGACGCGCTCTACCGCCGCACCACCGACCTCATCCCCGCAGGAGCCAGCAAGATCCTCGACCTCGGCGCCGGAACCGGCCTGCTCTCAGTCTTCGTCCGCAACTGGTATCCCAAAGCGCATATCCACCTCATGGACGTCTCCGAGCCCATGCTCAACCTCGCCAAAGAGCATCTCGCCGCCGATACCAACGTCACCTTCGAGGTAGCCGACTACGTCACTGCACCGCTCGGCGAGAACTACGACGCCATCGTCTCCGCGCTCTCCATCCACCACCTGGACGACGCCACCAAGCGCGCCCTCTTCACCAGGATCCACGCCGCCCTGCGTCCCGGCGGCATCTTTGTCAACGCCGAGCAGGTCGCCGGCCCCACGCCGCAACTCGACAAGATCTACAAAGACCTCTGGCTCCAGCAGGTCCGCGAAGCCGGCGCAACCCCACAGCAGATCGCCGACTCCCTCTACCGCCAGCAGGACGACCGCTGCGCTTCCGTAGAAGACCAGCTCAAGTGGCTCCGCGAAGCAGGCTTCATCGATGTCGATTGCTGGTTCAAGGACAACCGCTTCGCCGTCCTTGCCGGCACGCGTCCCTAAACACGGGTCGAGCCCGAATCCTCAACCCAGGCAGAGCGTCTAACGGTTAGCGCATGAAACTCACTCGCTACACAAAATTCACCGGCGACCTCTCCACGAGCTTCGGGCTCGACGACCTCATGCAGGCTCTCTCCGACTTCCTGCTCGACTCCGGCTTCCAGGATCCCTTTTCGCCCTTTCAAAACATGGATGACTCCATGGAGAGCCTGCGCGAAGCTATCCGCCAGGCGCTTGAGTCCGGCGAAGTCCTCGACGAAGATGCGCAGGAGCAGTTCGACTCCCTCGACGAGCCGCAAGTCGAAGAGCTCATCGACAAAGTCATCCAGCGCATGAAGGATGAGAACTTCCTCAACGCCGAAGAACCCCAGGAAGAAGGCCAGGGCGAACAAGGCGAAGGCAACGGCGATGCTCGCTTCGAGGTCACCGACAAAGGCATGGACTTCCTGGGCTATAAAGCCCTACGCGAGCTCCTCGGCCCTCTCGGCAAGTCCTCGCTCGGTCGCCACGACACAAGCTACGAAGCCGCCGGCGTAGAAACCAACGGCAGCTCCAAGCTCTACGAGTTCGGCGACTCCCTCAACCTCGACATCACCGCCACGCTCAACTCTGTCTTCGCCCGCGAAGGCGCGCCCGACGGCTCCGGCATCCTCAACCTCGAGTACAGCGACCTCCACGTCCAGCAAGCCGACTATCAAAGCTCCTGCGCGACAGTCGTATTGCTCGACTGCAGCCACTCGATGATCCTCTACGGCGAAGACCGCTTCACCCCCGCCAAGCGCGTCGCCATGGCGCTCTCGCACCTCATCCGCACCCAGTTCCCCGGCGACACCCTCTCGCTGGTCCTCTTCCACGACTCCGCTGAAGAGATCCCGATCAGCCAGCTACCGCGCGTCAAAGTCGGCCCGCATTACACCAACACCCGCGAAGGCCTGCGCGTCGCGCACCGCATCCTCCAACGCACCAACAAAGATATGAAGCAGATCGTCATGATCACCGATGGCAAGCCCTCGGCACTCACACTCGACGACGGCCGCATCTACAAGAACGCCTTCGGCCTCGACCCGCTCGTCATCTCCGAGACGCTCGAAGAGGTCAGTCGCTGCAAACGCGCCGGCATCATGATCAACACTTTCATGCTCGCGCAGGACTTCTCACTCGTCCAGTTCGTCCAAAAAGTCAGCGCCATGTGCCGCGGCAAAGCCTACTTCACCACGCCGCAAACCCTCGGCAACTATCTGCTTATGGACTTCATGTCCCGCCGCATGAAGACGATCAACTAAGCTTTCGCCGCCTGTCGGTCGCGCCACACGCGATAAACGCCCCACGCCGCCACCGTGCAGTTATCCATAACCCGCCCATCGAGCAGCATCGTCTCAAACTCCTCCACCGCAACCCGATGTACGGTCATATCGAACTCCTCTGGATCGCGCTCGGTCTCCCCTTGCGTCAGCCCCTCAGCCAGATATACATGATGGATCTGCCGCATCGCGCCATACGCGACCCATAGATCCGTAAGGTGCGTCATGCGTTCGACAGAGAGCCCCGTCTCCTCACGAAGCTCCCCACGAGCAAGCTCTTCGGGATTCACCTCGGCCGTCTCCCAGCCGCCCTGCGGCAGCTCATAGAACGTCCCACCAACGGTGTACCGGAACTGGCGCACCAGCCACAGGAAATCGCCCTCCGACGTCCTCTCCAACGGCACAATAATGACCGCCGGATGCTTATCCATCACGCCATAGATACCACGCACGCCATCTTCGCGTTCGATAACGTCTTCACGGACACTACACCAGGGATTGCTATAAACTTCGCGACTGCTAATTGTCTTGATCGACACAATTATCTCCGTAGCAATTATTGCAGGCCACAGGTCATCGCACCTCGCGATCTTCCACTTGCTCGGTAGTCGATATCAAAACGGCCAGCGTCATCCCCGGCAACTCCAGATCTCCGCCATTCACGGCGATGCCTTCGCGCGAGATCAGGCACAGCGTCTCGCCTTCCAGCAACTCGAAGTTGTATGGTTGCTCGCCAAGGTTGGCCAGTATGCGCGCCTCATCACGCTGCATTACCAGCGTCTTGCGCTTGTTATCGGAGGACATAAGGAGATGGTGCATGCTGCCGTCGTTCAGGCAGACCTTGCTGCGACGCAGCTTGATCAGTGCTCTAGTCCACGCAAGCATCTCCGCATGTTTACCTTCACCAATCTCGTCCCATCTCAACTTGGAATCTTCAAACGTCTTCAGATCCTCCGGATTCGGCACCTCCCCGTCGAAACCGAACTGTGCAAAATCCCGTTTACGTCCCTCAGAGACCAGCTTCCGCGTAGCTTCATCATCGTGATCGGCAAAATAGAGAAACGGTGAAGATGCAGCAAATTCCTCGCCCATAAATAGCATGGGAATATAAGGCGCCATAAGGACAAGCCCGAGGGCTACCTTCGCCGCATCCAGGCCACATAGATGCTCTAGCCGTTCGCCCAGCGCGCGATTGCCCACCTGGTCGTGGTTCTGATCGAAATGAATGAAGTGGTGCGCTGAGAGACCTTCTGCCGGACGCCCATGCTTGCATTTGCGGTACATCGAATACTTGCCGTCAAAAACGAAGGCATGCTTCAGCGCCTTGTGCAAGTCAGCCATGGTTCCGAAGTCTTTGTAGTAAGCCTTATCGGGCTCCTTGGTATACAGCAACGTAAACAGCGAGTGATGGAAGTCATCGCTCCACTGCGAGTCCATGCCATAGCCGTCCGCCTCTCGCGGCCGAATGATACGCGGATCATTGAGATCACTCTCCGCGATCAAGTAGTACTCCTTGCCCAGCGTTGCCCCGAGGCGCTCAACCTCCAGCGAAAGCTGCTCCATAAAATGCACTGCAGAGCGATCGATATACTCATGCACAGCGTCGAAGCGCAGACCATCGCAGTGATAGTCCCGCAGCCACATCAGAGCATTGTCGGTAAAGAATCGACGCACCTCATCGCTACCACCCTCGTCGAGATTCACCGCCGCGCCCCAGGGTGTCTTGTGTCTCTCCGTCAGGTAAGGCCCGAACTTGTTGGTGTAATTACCCACTGGGCCGAAGTGGTTGTAAACAACATCGAGAATCACACTCAACCCCCGAGCGTGACAAGCATCGACAAAACGCTTCAGTCCATCAGGGCCACCATAGGGCTCATGGGCTGCAAAGAGCGCCACACCGTCATAACCCCACCCACGATCCCCCGCAAACTCCGCAACCGGCATCAACTCAAGGTGGGTGACACCAAGATCAGCAAGATAATCCAGATGTTTAATCGCGCCGTCGAAGGTACCCTCCACGCTGAATGTGCCAATATGCAGCTCGTAGACCACGGCCCCTGTCTTCGGAGACCCGCGCCATACCCGGTCATGCCACTCAAACACGCTGTGATCATAAAGCCGCGACATCCCATGTACACCATTCGGCTGCCGCATGCTGCGCGGATCAGGATACGGCGTCGGATCGTTATCGATCAAAAACGCATAGTCGTCGCCACAGTTTGCTTCTTCGACATGCAGCATCCACCAGCCGCGCTTGTTCGGCCCATTCATCGCAAGCACCCGATCGCTGAGCTTGACGGCCATCTTCTCCGCTCGCGGAGCCCACACTCCAAATTTATGCATCGCTCTCCTGTTTTCTTTCAGCCCACGCGTGTCAAAAGCGCCCCGGGAAAGAGTGCAAACAAACTAGCAATTTGAACCTCTCCGCCCTGAAACTCTTCGTTCGTCAATTGATTGAGCCACTTGCCCTCGGGTAAAGGAACGTACGTGCTATCCCAATCGCCTTTGAGGGTAATCCAAAGCCTCGGCACTATGGTGATTACACTTTCTCCACGCTGATATGCAATAACGTGATCAGCCTTCGCTCCATGCGCCGGTAGCGGGAGATACGCCGCATCTCTGCCAAACCAGTTTCGATGCTCGTCCCTCGATCGCAGCGAACGATGGGTGATCCATAACTTCGGCAGCCCTTCTTCCATCCGTGCCATCACACCGGCCACATCCAGCGTCTTCAACTCATCCAGTAACTTGCGCCGCTGCTTATAATCCACCGGTCGCCGGTTATCCGGATCAACCAGCGACAGGTCCCACAACTCGCTTCCCTGATATAGATCAGGCACTCCGGGCGACGTGTACTTCAACAGCGTCTGCGCCAGTGAATTCACTCGTCCCGCATGCAGAATGACGTTTACGAAATTTTCGAGCTCAGCGACAAACTCCGCATCGTCTAATATCGCATCAATGAAACCCGCCACAGCACTCTCATAGGTCTCATCGTTCGCAACCCAGCTCGTATGCACCTTCGCTTCGCGCATGGCCTTCTGCATGTAGTCCTTCAATCGCTGTGCATCGATCGGCCATGCCCCCACCATCGTCTGGTAAAGAAACCATTCGGTTCCGCGATCAGGAAACCCGCCACTGCGATAGGGCGCATTGTGTTTCGACCAACGCTTCACGCTCTGCGCGAAACTCTTCTGCACCTCCGTCAGCACGGCCAGCCGCGCCCGCACATCATCGCTGCGCTTGGTGTCATGCGTGCTCAGCGTCGTCATTGTCTCCGGATGTGTCCGCTGCATCGTCGCGTTGTACTCGTGGAACTGTTCCACAGTCAGCCCATCGCAGGCCGGGTTCGACCCCACCTCATTCATCCCTGTCAGCCGATTGAAGCAATAGAATGCCGTATCCTCAACGCCCTTCGCCATCACCGGGCTGGTGAACTGCTGAAAGCGATAGACAAACTCGCTCTCATTGGAGCCCTTCACCTTTAGTTCCAGCACATCACGCATGAAGTCAAACAGCGCACCATCAATATCCGGCCGATTATTTTTCGCGCACATCGTTGCACATTCAATCACATGCCGGTCTTCATCCGTAATCTCTTCGCGATCCGGGATCACATACGTCCGGTACACCGAAAAGCATGACGCAACCCCGCGAATCGCCCGTCGAATCTCGCTTCGCGTAAAGTCACGCTGTTCCCGATGGCTCTCGCAGATATCCACAAAGATATTCGTCAGCCGGTTCACATCGCTGCCCAGCGCCTCTTGGGTCACCGCCAGCTTCTTATCATGAGCGACAGTTGGGAAGTGTATCGGTTCCCCCGTGAACTGCGCATACGCACGTCCCAGCGCGCGCAATCCCTCAGGCTTCACCAGCACACTCATCGCCGTGTTGAGAAAGTCATATCCACTCGTACCCTGTATCGGCCAGCTCTCCCGCAGAAACTCTCCCGGCTCGAGAATCTTCTCCCCGACGATCCACGCATCCGGCGCGCAATCGCGCAGCCGCTGGCAGTATTGCAATGGATCGCGCAGCCCATCCGGATGGTCGATCCGAACACCATCCAGCAATCCCTGCTTCAGCCACTTCACAATCAGCGCATGTGTCTCATCGAACACGTGATCGCGTTCCACCCGCAGACCGATCAACGTATTTACATCGAAGAACCGCCGATATCCCAACTGCTGGTCCGCTGTCTTCCAGTAAGCCAGCCGATAGTGCTGCTGATTGAGCAACGCATCCAATGCATCAGGATTCGCATTGATCTCTTTGATCGTGCGGTCGATAGCCTGACACTCTCCCAGTTCCTCAGCGCACAACCGATCCAGCAGCCCATGCAGTACGCCCTTATCCCGATGCCGTGCCAACACCGTCCGCCGGTCCCACAACTCCGGCAGCGGCAACCGGGCAAAACTCGCCGCCAGAAAGTTCAACGTATCGCTGCGTGAGTAATCGGCGGCCTTATTCAACAGGCCAAACAAACTCTCCGGCGCAACCGGCAGCGACTGGCCGGCAGCCTCAACCTTGAACGAGCTTCCCTGCCGCGTAATTCTTATGCCGCCGTCACTCACCACACGCCCATACTGATCTGCCAGGATCGGCACCAGCACCTTGCCGCGCAGGCGGTCTTCCGCCGAGTTCCAATCGATATCGAAGAAGCTCGCATACCGGCTGCTCGTGCCGTTTTCCAGCACATCCCACCAGTAACGATTTTGTTCTCCCAGGCTCATGTGATTCGGGACAATATCCAGAATCTGCCCCAACCCCACATCTCCCAACCGCCTGCAGAAGCGATCATGAGCCTCCGCCCCACCCAGCTCCTCATTCACCTTGCGATGGTCAACCACATCATAGCCATGCATGCTGTCAGGCGCTGCCTGCAGATAAGGCGAGCAATAAACATGGCTTACCCCAAGCGTCTTCAGGTATTCGGCAACGCCGGCAGCGTCATCGAACGTGAATCCCTTGTGCAGTTGCAATCTATAAGTCGACGCTGGAACTTTCGCCATCTTGCTTGATATCCCGTCTGGCTGGGGATGGCTTCCACGGATGCATCGTCATCGAACGAAAGGTTTCTCACCGCTCGATGCGCAACGCAGCCCACCATCAGTTGAATCCGACTCCATGAATAGAGTCCAACAATGGCATATGAGGTTGTATAAACATCTCTGGGCTAAGAATTCAACCACGTATCCTGTTCATTTTCCTGTTCCAAAAGGCTCCGGTGTCCAATGGCCCGACAGCGTAAACGCCGCATGAATGAGCGCAATATGCGACAAAGCCTGCGGAAAATTCCCCAGCATCCGCTTGTTCACCGGATCATACTCCTCGCTCAACAAACCGACATCATTGCGCAGATCCAGCAACCGCTCGAACATTCCCACAGCTTCATCCTTGCGGCCGATCAGAAAAAGAGAAACCACCAACCAGAAGCTGCACGCCAGAAATGTGCCCTCGCCACCCTTCAATCCATCGGGCGCTTTCTCCTGACGATACCGCTGCACCAGCCCGTCCTTCACCAGATACTTCTGAATCGCCTCAATCGTCCCCAGGATCCGCGGATCGTCCATCGGCAAAAATCCAACCAGTCCCAACCGGAGACAGGAAGCATCCAGCGCATCGCTGCCATAGCTCTGCGTAAACGCATTCAGCTTCTTATTGAATCCCTTCTTGCAGATATCCTCATGCAACATGTCGCGATTCTTCCGCCAGAGCCTCACATCGCCATCACCATCGAACTGTTCATAATTCTTCACCGCTCGGTCCAGCGCCATCCACGCCATCACCTTGCTATGGACAAAGTGCTTGCGCCCGCCGCGCGTCTCCCAAATCCCTTCATCCGGTTCCTCCCACACCTTGCACAGGTGGTCGATCAGCGCAGCCTGCAACGCCGCAGCCGGCACACGAAGATCATCGTCCGCCGCCGGCGTTCGCTGCAACGCAACAGCAACCTCGCCAAACACATCCAGTTGAAATTGCCCCGCCGCTGCATTGCCAAAGCGCACCGGAAGCGAGCCCTCATAACCCGGCAGCCATCCCGCATTCCACTCCAGCAACTGCCGCTCGCCGCTGATGCCATACAAACTCTGTACCTGGTCAGGCGCGCCTGCAATCGCACGCAGCAGCCATAGCCGCCA
>Ga0302308_10005063_pt1 | contig 10304 bp, 9 predicted proteins | sample III_Palsa_E3_3_FD_200531 | JGI IMG/M metagenome (GOLD analysis project Ga0302308, IMG submission 200531) | Peat permafrost microbial communities from Stordalen Mire near Abisko, Sweden - III_Palsa_E3_3 | ecosystem: Environmental > Terrestrial > Soil > Palsa > Peat permafrost | place: Sweden... | reverse complement strand
CACATTGAACTTCCCGCTGGACTGCAAGGCATTCGCGGACCGATGGCATTTCGGCCCGAGACAGCCAAGCCGCTGAATGAACTTGCCGAGATCCTCTTGCATCAGCCCAACTCGCTCGCCCCGGGGGAACGCGAGTTAATCGCAACCTATGTCTCTTACCTCAACGATTGCTACTTTTGCCAGACAGTGCATGGGGCGATCGCCGCGGCCCATCTCGATGGCGACGAAGACCTGGTTCGCCGAGTAAAAGCGGACTTCTTTCACGCCGACATCTCCGCCAAGTTGAAAGCGCTGCTGGTCATAGCGAGCAAGGTGCAGCGCGGCGGCAAGCACGTGACAGCTGGCGATGTCGAAGAAGCGCGCAATGCCGGCGCCACCGACATCGAGATTCACGATACGGTGCTGATTGCCGCAGCCTTCTGCATGTACAACCGCTATGTCGATGGCCTCGCTACGTGGCAGCCGGAAGACGAAGATCTCTACCGCCAGCGCGGCAAGAAGACAGCCAAAGAAGGCTATGTCCAGATGAGCCGCGAATACATTCCGCAAGCAGAAACCCGAGAACTCGAAGTAAAGGGAGCCTGAACCATGCCGCACATTGATCTGCCTAAAGACCTGCCGGGAATCAGCGCCGGTTTTGCCTTTCGCCCCGAGACGGCCAAGCCCATGCGCGAACTGGCGCACATTCTGCTCCATGAGCCCAACAGCCTCGAGCCAGGTGAGCGCGAGCTGATTGCAACCTATGTTTCTTCGCAAAACGACTGCTACTTCTGCCAGACCAGCCACGGCGCCGCGGCCGCGGCCCATCTGGGAGAGTCGAACACTGTGAAGCAGGTGAAGACCGACTTCAATCACGCGCCGATCTCGGAAAAACTGAAGCGGCTATTGGTGATCGCGGGCAAAGTGCAGCAGGGTGGCAAGAACGTCACCAATGAAGATGTGGAAGCAGCGCGTAACGCTGGCGCAACCGACATGGAGATCCACGACACCGTGCTGATTGCCGCAGCCTTCTGCATGTACAACCGCTATGTCGACGGCCTCGCCACCTGGCAGCCGCGAGAGGAGTCCATGTACGCGCAGATGGGCAAGCACCTCGCAACCGAAGGCTATCGCACACCGTCGATCAGGCCGAGCGCAGCAGACTAAAGCAGTTCTCCCTCAGAGGTACACCGAAGAAGCAAAGCAATTCGTGGTTTTTCCTCAAGAAAAACCACTCTTCGCGAGAATTCAAAGTGCATACCAGAGAGAGAACTGCTCTAGCCTGCGACCGGCACTTGCGATGTCTGCCAGCCACCCAGTTCGAGAGCGACCGCCATGCATCCCTCGCGCAACTCATCCGCGAGGGTGCGGTCGTTCATAGCGCGGGCCACGACCATGCCTCCGATGCACATGGCCGCGATGGCTTCGGCCTTGTTGCGGCGTTCGGCTTGCAACTCGGTTTCGGACTCAAGGATTCCGCGCTCCAATACATTCACCATGGCGCTGAATACCGTTTCGAAGGCTCTTTTGGCACCTTCGCTGCTGCGGGTGACATCGGTCGGCAGCGCGACCATGGGGCATGAATTCTCGATATCTTCGAAGTGCTGCCGTGAAAGGTAGGCGCGAACCACCTGCGGCCCAACTTCAGAAGACGCCAGATCCACTTCCACTCCCTCCCAGCAATTCTTCCATTCCGGGTCAGTAAAGAAGCAGCTGAGAACTTCGGCGTAAAGTTCGCTCTTGCTATCGAAGTAGCTGTAAAAGCCTCCACGCGTAAGCCCTGCGCCGGACATGATGCGATCCAGGGACACGTTGTCGAAGCCGTGGCGATTGAAGAGTCTGCGCGCGCTGTGGACGATTCTTTGACGGACTTCGCTGCTGTGACCGGCAGGGTAGGGCATGGAGTCTCCTTGCTTCTGTTCTTGACCTCAGGAACAGAGAAGAATTCTACCCCCGGCAAAATATGTTCTTGAACATAATTCAGCGGAGTGTTTGGATGCACTTGGTGGCAGTTCGAGACTTGAGGTGAGCACGATGAACGAGGACTTGATTTTGCGCGGAGTAGCAAAGGTACGAAACCGGCGGAGATTTCTCGGCGGGATCGCGGCTGCGGTGGGCGCGGTCGCCCTCGGTTCAAGAGCGACGATCGAGGCTCAAGAGACTTCCATGAAGGAGATTCCGTCCACCGAGGCCAATCGCAAGCGGACCACATTGCACTACCAGGTGGATTTCAAAGCCAGTCCGCAGCGGGTCTACGATGCCCTGCTGGATGCGAAGCAATTCGCGGCTTTTTCCGGCCTGCCGGCAGAGATAGATCCGAAACCGGGCGGCACGTTTTCTCTCTTTTCAGCCCAGATTGTTGGCCGAAACGTAGAGTTAGTCCCCGGGCAGCGCATCGTACAGGCCTGGCGGCCTGCGTCCTGGGAGCCCGGCGTTTACTCGATAGTGCGATTTGAGATCAAACCGCGCGGCTCCGAGTCGACCATGGTGCTCGACCATACAGGCTTCGCCGAAGGATTAGCCGATCATCTCAACTCCGGTTGGCAGGAACACTACTTGGATACGATGCGCAAATACTTTGCCTGACCCAGCGCTTTTCCTGACTCTGACCGTTCGCTCTAACCCGAAAGCTCGGATCAGTGCGTTATCGCAGGCAGTTTGCCGCTGATTCCTTCAAAGTCATTGACAAGCGCCGCAATGGCTTCGTCGAAATTCTTGTCATGCGTCTTCTGGCGAAATGCAATTTCGATGGACTCCGTCATGGCCCAAAGCACGTAGTGAGTTTTACGGTCGTAGACAACCAGCCTGACCATGGGAACGGGATCCGACGCGCCATTCACCTTGCTTCCCTTGGAGGGACCATTCGGGGCGGTGAGTTGCACCTCCAACACCAGGTCCGCTTCCGACGGGTCGTTGACGAGTTCGTATTTTCCGGATGCCTTCAGGCTTGCATAAAACTCGGTATAAGCACGACTGGGGTCGCCGGAGAATGGCTCAGGGAAGAGACCACTATCGGCTCCGGCATTGGAGATGAAGAGAGTCTTCGCGGCCGGGATTGCCGCCGGAATTGGTCCAGGTTGCGTATAGGCAGGTTGCTGCGCTTGTGTGGATGCGGCAGATAACAGTGCCGCGCTTAGAACCAGATACATTCCCAGACGAGTCTTGCTCATTGTTCTTGCCCCCAGGCGAATCCTATGCTTCGATCAAGAGGACGCGGCTCGAAGGCGAATTGTTGCAACGAGCTTAGTTTGCTAGAAGCTGTCTGGCTCTGTTGAAACCCAACGAATGTGTCATCCTGAGCGGAGTTTGGCGCGTTCTTAGCGCCAAACGCAGTCGAAGGACCCGCGGTTTCTCCGCGAACTCAGACAAGATAGCTTGCCACAAATCCCGTCCCCGTGCAGGCTGAGAGCACGTCAACAGAGCCGTATGGCTTCCAGTTACGCGAAGCCGCTAAGTCAGATGCCGAGGGCCTGCGCGGCCATCGCCGTCCCTTCAACCCTTGCCTGAATCTTCCGGAAAGCTGTATCTCGCGCGGTCGAAACGTCGTCAGCAAAGGGCGCAAAACCGCAATCGTCAGTCGTCCCTAGTTGACCTGTCGGCAAATAGGACGCGGCCTCAAGAACACGGTCACGAACCTCGGCTGCGCTTTCAATTGCGGGATTGATCGGATCGATAACGCCGATGAAGACTTGATGCTCCGGCCGGATGAGGCTGCTTACTAACTTCAGGACGCGCTTTCTATCCGGCTCACTGGCCATCTGCAGATAGAACCGTCCGACGTTGAGATTGAACAAATCAGGGAGGAAGCCTGCGTAATCGACGTCTGCCGAATGCGTCGAATCGTGATCACCGCCAGGGCAGACATGCACGCCGATCTTCGGGCGATCCTTCGCCGAGAAGCGCTCCAGCACCTGGTTATTCAGCGCAATGAAGCTGCGCAGCAAGCCGCCCGACGGATCGAGCTTGAGCGACAGCCGGCCTTCTGTGAAATCGATCTGCACGCTGTCTGCGCCTGCATCCAGCGCTCCTCGGATATCGGCCTCTGCTTCGTTGAGCAAGTCGGCCAGGAAGGACTCATGCGAATAGCCTGCGATTCCTTCTGCTGGATAGAGGAGACTCAACGCGGAAGCGGAAATCACTGCCTGCTTGACCGGCCGCTGGGTATAAGTGCGGGCCGTGGTCAGGAAGCTGGCGGCGTGAACGCCATAGTGAAATGGACTGCTTGTTAACTTAGGCAGCTGTCGCTGGTGCCCATCGGCAAAAGGGATAACCACGCCATCGGAGGCAAGGTTCGTCAGGCCGCTCAGCGGGTAAGTCGCAAAGCTTGGCTTGGACTGTTCTCCGTCCGTCAGCACGGGCGAACCAGTCTCTTCGAGCCGGCTGATGGTGTCGCGCAGCGCAGCATCGTATGCCTGTTCCAGCTGCTCAGGATTGAGTTTGCCAAGTTGAAAGGATGTAATTGCCGCGAGAAGTTCGGGGGAGCGGGGGATGCTGCCAATCGGTTCGGTTGGAATCGCCATGGGCAGAAGCCTAACAAGCTCGGAGAAGGATGCACTTCAACCCAAAGGATGATTTGGTTCGCAATTCATTTTGCTTTTACTTGATCTCGCGGGAGAGTACGCAGATCCGTCTGCGGGACGCCGTCCTGTGGACTCGATCGAATCTTGAAACCAGTCTTGAAACCAGCATGGAAGGAATTGTCCAGCGCACAAAGAATTGCGGGATCTGCCACGATGGACAGATCCCGCAATTTGGTTAGGTGGACTGTTGGAGGTTTAGAAGCGGACCATGATGGAGCCGAGGGTTGTCGTCTGGTCTTTGCGCAGATCGGGCCACCAGAGAGCTCTCTGATCTCCCGGCGTGACAAAGCCGTTGGACAAGTTCAGCGCCTGGCAGTTGGCAATCGCGAGTGGTTGCCCCGGGACGCCAATACCGGTATTGCTGTTGGTGTAGACGTAGCCGTAGCCGGAGTCTCCGCCTGCAGCGCACTGGTAGTCAGCAGGATTGCCGTTGTTGCCTCCCGGAGGCGTGACGCCACCGTGGCCGGACCAGTAAGGAACGCCCGAATAGCGGTAGGCTTCTTCCAGGCGGAAGGTGATGAACTGGCTCGGCATGTAGTCGAAGGTGGCTGTCATGTCGTGTGCCTGCGCTCTGTCACCCGCGTTTTCGGTGAAGTAAGGAGTCCCGGTTGTTGCCGTCGCGCCGTTGATTGCCGGCAGCAGGGTGAGGTAACGGCCGGGGTTGTTCATCTGGCCGCCGCCGAGTGTGACGGCATTTCTGTCGTGGTTCCACCAGGCGCGGGCGTAGCTCATCCAGCCGATGAAGTCTTGCTTGGGCCTGCCATTCTTATTGTTGTGGCAGTTTACACCGCCGTTGTAAGTCGACGATGTTCCCATCATCGGCGAAGCTCCGGTAGGGTCGCGAGTGGTTTGACCGGTAACTGCGTAGCTGGCAGGACCACCGCCGTATTCGCATCCGGCATCCCCCGTGATCGTCATGGCAAACTTGGTAATTCCCTTGGAAGTCGGGCTGTCGAAGATCTTCCACTGTCCGCTGTAATCGGCGTGGACACGCGAGCGTCCAGGGAAGCCGGCATCGTCTTCACCCAGGCCGTAGTCATTGAAGTTGAAGTCCAGCTTGGGTGTCGGACGCCACATGATCTGACCGCCCAACCCTCCGTGGCCGTTGTAGCGGCCATAAGATTGCCAGCCGTTGACGATCCACGGTTCGATCTTCAGCCGGTCCGTCGGAAACCATTGGATACGCACGCCGTTGAAGAACCATGGCGTGTTCGAGGAAACATACGAAGGCTGATAGGCCCAGTTATCGAAGTTGTAATAGCTGAACAGGCCGACGTACGACACAAAGATGCCCGCATCCACGTTCAGACCGTGATTCACATCCCAGTGATAGCCGCCCCATGCCTCCGAGAAATACTTGTAAGCGTCCTTCAGGTCCCACTGGCCGCGATTGTAGCTGGCGTCGTTGCGCACGGTGGCCTGGGAGAACAATCCGTTCATCGTCAGGATGCGGCCGCGCGTGTTTTGAATGCGGAAATCGCCGCCGAAGCTGGCCTGCTCCAGCTGAACCTCCTGCGAGCGGTACATTTCCGTCGAGCCGACCATCGAGTCGTCTACCGGGTGGTTGTAGTCCAGAATGTAGTTAGCGTCAAACCGGATCTCAGGCGTGAAGTACTTGGTCGACATCGGGCTGTCCGTGTTGTGGCCGCCGTCGTTCGTCCAGGTCCAATCCCCAGGCCAGGGCGCGGATTTGGTTGTGATCTCTGCGGTGATCTCGGGCGGCGCCGGTGTCGCAGGCGTGGCGGGCGCTGCCGGAGTTGCCGCAGCCTGGCCGAGGGAAGGGCTGGCAGTCCCGTCGGATGCTTCGGCGGCGCGCAATGCGCTGGCGTCCTTGTCTGCCGTTGCAGCATCTGCGGCTCCGTCGCGCTCTTTGAGTTGCGCTTCGAGTTGGGCGATGCGCGCCTTCATTTCGGCGAGCTCTTTGGCGATGAGATCGTTATTGAGGGCCACCGGAACGACCGCGGGCGCCGGGTTAGCCGTTGCGGCTCCGGCAGCGGCGGCCGGTGCAGCCGAGCCCTCTGAGGCTGGAGAAGTTGAAGCAGGAGCAGCGGGGCCCGTAGCGGGAGTCTCAGCGGCTGGATATTCAACCGATGCTGTTCTGGCAGAAACTGCGCCTGATGTAGCCTGCTGAGCCGCGGCTGACATCGAAATGAGCATCGCACAGGGGCCCAATAATGCCGGTATGACCTTCAGAAGATTTCTTTTCATTAAGCCTCTCACTTTCAAGAATTACATCGAAGTAACAAACACACTTATGCAAATGAATCACCGCGATTGAGCGGTTTCCTGCGATATTGAGGAGTCTTGTCGTTCAAACTGCACTGCGAGTAGGTATCGAACAAGGCATTTCGACCGGCATGGTCGCCGAAACAGACTTATCCTCATCCTTCGTCAACACAATTGCGAAGGTTATTGGTTTTATTCCCAAGACATATGGGCAAACGGGATGATCCAAAAATATGGGCTATGCCGTAAGGAATTCGTTAAAAACCCATACGAAGTCATAAATAAGCCATAAGTAGAACATCATTGAAGCAATATTCCAGGAAACGGACTTATGTTCTGTATGCCGTAATAGCGACGACGATGCACCCTGTTTGATTGTTCGGGAGCAATACGATCATCAGCATGCTCGACTTCTGCCGATTACTTGATTCTTCCCGCAGCAGGGGACGGTCGTTTTAACGCGCCTGCAGTAGCTGCTGAATACGTTGAATGTCCGCACGCGCTTCGGCTGGGACCTCCTGTTTGCCCTTGCGCAGATGATTGAGGTATTGCGCGGCTGTGTATGCAAGGCTCTTGATGCGGTCGCGAACAGGGTTCAGCCCCGGAGACGTCGGCTTTACGCCCAATCGGCGGAGATAGTAATTCGCCTTGTATATGTTGCCCCAAAGCTCATCGCGGAATTGGAAGTTGACGTTCATGGAAACGGAGACATCCTTTCCGTTTCTCAGCCAATGCGGACAGTTGACCGGGATATGCACACCGGTACCTGGCCGCATTTGGAAAACTATGGCGCGATCTTCGAATTGCGGCTTGTAGGTTCCCGCGCCATTGTCGACATTCCAGAAGCGTTCCAGTTCCTCGTCGGGGACAATCTGCTTGTCCCTCTTGTCGAAGAGATGGATCTCCTTATCCCCATGCAACTGCACCAGCCACGCGCATTCGCGGTCAACGTGATAGTGGGTAACACGGCCTGGAGAAGTGACGAAGAGTATGGCATCGAACCATTTGACTTTCTTGAGGACCTCCTTGCCGGAGAGTTCCAGGAGATCGCAGATACAGCGCTGCAGGACTTCGCGATAGCCCGCTTCGCGCTCCACATGCTCGAGAGTGATCCAGGCCTGAGAGTCCTCGATACGGCGCAGGAGTTCGGAAGCCGGCATGGCTGGCCGATGACCTTCGACGGCTTTCATGCCGGGGCCTACTTCGCCAATGTTGGAGTAGATGTCTCCATAGGGCCGGTGGGGGTTTTGCCTGGACTCGACTCGCTGCGTGAGCTCGACAATGCGTTCAACATCGAACAGGGGGTTCCCCGCGAGAGAGTGAGTCACCTCAAACGGAACGCGATTGAAATTGGCAGAGAACACCTGGGGGTCACATTCGATGGACCGCGCTGCAGAAGTCTGGGTGGCGATTGCCGCAATTGACATTGCGATCTCCTCGGTGGGGGAGGAGAGCTGTCGATTTCGCTCGACCATGAAATCTACCGCAATTGATTAAGAAAGGCAAGACACTTACCGAGGAGAGGGAGACGCTCCGGTTCTCGATTACCTAGGTGAGTCCCCTGACTGCTCCGCCTGCTTGCTGCGTCTGCGCCGTTAGAAGCAAATCCACGATAGGTCTCCCGAGCCAGCCAACCTGCGCGTCGCCGTGCTGCGAGGAACGGCGACACCGAATACCTCCTTGCCGAGCATGACAATCAGGAGTTACCCTAGCGAATACCGCAGGTTACAGCGCTGGCTCCGGTTACGGGTACAACCAGCGAGTAGCAATAGGTATCGGGATCGACGAACTGGAACTCCGCGAAGCCTGCATTCACGGCTTCAATGGCGGCAGGTGACTTGGCGAAATCCGCCAAGCCTCTAGCCGTGCCGGCGTCGGGAGACCAGAAGACCATCATCAGGTTGTCACCCTTTCTGGATTTGACGTCGGTGAGCGGCCCTTTGGAGGGCGCCTTGTTTCCAAGCCAACTGTCGGCGTAGATCTTTACGTTCTTGTACGCGGGCAGCCGTTGATGCAATGAGGTGGAAAGTCTGGCGGCGTAGTCGTCTCGCGCTTTCATCTCCTTGATGTCAGCTGCGCTGAGCTGCGCCGGCGGAGCCGCCACTACCTGGACAGCGGGTGCGGGCTTAGCGGCAGTTGCAGTGGCGCCGGAGTCGGTCTTCAGGAAAAGAAATCCCAACACGGCGAAGACAACGATCACCAAAGCGCAAGAGACCAGGGCGACTGCGTGAGATCGTGCGAAAGATGGGCGCTGAGCAGTGAGCTCTGCGGCTTCAATTTCCGGGGCGGGTTGCGCGACATTGAACCTTGGTTCTTCGAAGTTCTTGCCGGAATCGACCCCAGGTGTCCCCGTCGTTCCCGCAGGGAACGTTGCAGGTGCATTGTGCGATGTGTCGACGGCGTGTGCCATATTACCTCCTCAATAGGCTTCCGACCTCGGTCAGGCCTACTGGTTTGAAGTAGTCCGGCTCAAGTCAGGCTAGAGAATCGGCTTCGGAGTCGCACTACGAATCACGGCAACGTGCGATGCTGCGTGATTGTCTGGAGCGCGAGCAGGCTCCCAGGCATCCGCACGGGTCGCGTTACCTGTCTACAATGATGGATCTCGTTCCGGCTCAAGTATGTGACTTACATCACGGTGGCGGCAGATCGCCGGTCGGTCTCTGCTTGAACCTTTCTCACATCCTGGCCCAGGATTTTACCATGATCGACTTTGAGTTCGCCACCGACGTAGACGCGTTCGAGATCCCGCTCTGCAGCGACCAGCACCAGGCTGGCGTAAGGATCGAAGACAGTGCCGAATCGTGTTGGATCGATGACCAGAAAGTCGGCGAACTTGCCGGGTTCGAGGCTGCCCAGCTTGTCCTTGACTCCCATCACGTCGGCCGAGCCCATGGTGTGCAGATAGAGCACCTGGTAAGGGCTCATGATGGTCGCGTCTTCATACTTGTCGCGGATGGTGTATAGCCCGGTACGCATGTTTTCGAAGGGGTCGGCGAGGTCGGCGCTGGCTTCGCCGTCCACGCCCATGCCAACGCGAATGCCCATTTTCAGATACTTCGGAATGTCGGCGACGCCGGAGGCAAGACGGCCGTTGGACAGCGGATTCCAGCTCATGCCGCTGTGCGCTGCTGCGACCTTCGTGAGGATGAAATCGTTGGTATGGATGAAGTGACCGAAGTAGAGCGTGGGGCCGATGAGACCGCTGTCTTCAAACCATTTGAATTTGGCTTGTTCCGCGGCGACCGTGTCGGGCGGCTCGAGATAGTGGCTCTGGTTGCCGATGTGGAACTCGTCCATCATCGATTTCTCCGAGACGGCCTGCTGGTAGGTCTCGTTGAATGAGGTCGCTCCGTTCAGCATGACGCTCAGGAAACGCGACGATTTCGGCTGTGCGGCGGTCCATTCCAGGAAGGATTTCAGCCGCGCGCGCGACATGGCGGGCGTGTCCTCGTCGTTGATGGCGTCTGGTTGATAGCCATGCACGAAGCGAATGCCGGAATCCATTTCGCCCATGAA
>Ga0302308_10005058_pt1 | contig 10308 bp, 11 predicted proteins | sample III_Palsa_E3_3_FD_200531 | JGI IMG/M metagenome (GOLD analysis project Ga0302308, IMG submission 200531) | Peat permafrost microbial communities from Stordalen Mire near Abisko, Sweden - III_Palsa_E3_3 | ecosystem: Environmental > Terrestrial > Soil > Palsa > Peat permafrost | place: Sweden... | reverse complement strand
TCGAAATCCGCCTTCCGCAGATAATCGACCAGCTCCATCGCAGTCTCTTCCGGAACCGGAATATTGCCGGCGGTACCTCCAACGTCATCCACCGCCTCGCACTGCGTTCCGATGCAGAACACCGGCATGTTGGCATAATGAAAGCTGGCAAAATGATCATTCGAGAACAGCACGATATAATCCGGATCGAATTCCTCGACCCGCGCGCGGAACGCCGCACAATCCTCGATAATTCTTGTCTCCACTTCCGGCATGTGCGCGCGGACCACGATAATGGGCGAGTGCGACACGCACCCGAGCATCAGCTGCTGATTATGTGCCAAGATCATTGTCTCCCTGTTTCACGATGGAGCTTTGCCGAGCGGCAGCACCAATGGCTTATCGCCGCGGTGTCGGAACAGATTGGTCACGGTGCGCGAAGCGTAGCGCCACACGCCATCCTCTCCGCGCTCATAAATGTCATCATATTCCGAGACCAGATTGACCTCGGCCGGATGGGGCGGCGGCCCATCCTCGGCAAACAGCACCAGCAGGGTCGTGCCAAAAACCCGCCTACTGCTCTCATAAACCAGCCGCAAATTAGTAAACACATGCCGCGCCGTTCGCGCCCCCCGAGCCGCGCGGGTGGCATAAGCATCCCGCAATGCTGCCCGCCCCATGCTACGCTCGCCGGTAGCTCTGCCGTAACTCCCGTTCTCGGTAAACAGTTCGGCCACTTCCTCGGACAGATCATGGTCGATCAGATAAGCGAACTCCGCGTTAAGCGCCTCGATCTCCGACCGGACTACCGATTTTTCAGCCCTATCGATCACTTCGCTTCTCCCAGATCCGGCGGCAGGGGGTACTCGGCCGCATTGCGCACCATCCCCGCCCGCAACGAAAAATCCGCCCGCGGCGGGCAGAACAGATCGACCAGCAGCGCTGACCCGTCGCCCAAATTCCGCGTCGTATGAATGATCGGCGGCGGGATCACCGTGACCGAGGGGCTGCCGACCTCAACCGCCTCATCCGGCCGCCACACGCTCATATCCGGCACCCAGGGTGTGCGCAGATAATGCACATGCACGCCGCTAAGCGTAATGGAACCCTGCTCGAAATCCGTATGAAAATGCGGCGACATCGTCCGAGTATCGCGCGCCACCTGCCGTTCCCGCAAAACATTGATCATCATATTCGATGACCGATACACGCGGGTCTTATCTCCGTCGGCCAATCCCTCCGCGAGGTCGTAAACTCTGAGTCCGAATCCACCCACTGGCGCTGGCCAATCCGCGATCGGTGCCACTTCCTCGCGTGGTTCCCCATACGCCGCCGCATTCCCCGCACGCCCCAACAGATCGGTCTTGCGCGCGGAGAAGCACCGCACCACCAATCCGGGCCCATCGGTGAACAATTCGGCATCTCCCGGAGGCACAATCAACAGATGGTTCGCCTCGATCCCGATTATTTCTCCATCGATCCTGATACGCGCTCCCACGTCCGGCAGCAGCACGAAGTGCTCGTCGGGCACGTTATCCACCGCTAGTCTGGTTCCCGCGCCGACGCGTGTAACGGCAATAACGAAATTGACCCCTCGTGTAATCCAAGTCGGCGACCCGTCTTCTTCGACAAAATCCGGCCGGCTCAAGCTATGATCGGCTACCGAGGCGTGGCGAAACGGTCTCTGCATCTAGCAAGCTCCCATAAATACTCACAAGAAAGAAGCAGTCTTCTTTTTGTGAACGAAAAGAAGCAAAAAAACTTTGTCAGTTAGTCCCGTACAAATTCACAAAAGTCTTTTGCTTCTTTTTTTCAAAAAAGAAAACTTCTACTCTTCACTTCCCACTCACTGCCGCATCAAGGACTCCGCGCAGTTTACTCCCAGCGCCACGCAGCAACGATTGATCAGAGCCGACAACGAACCCCACCGCCCCGAGTGCCGTGAATTCGCCCACCTCAGCGTTGCTGGCGCAAGCCACCAAGATCGGCAATTCGTGCGGCCGAGCCGCGGCGACGATCCTGTCCACCGCCGCCATCACCAATGGATTGCGCGGTCCATCGAGCCCCAGCGAAAGCGCTAAGTCCGCGCGTCCGATCAGCAACCCCCCGAGTCCCGGCACGGAGGCGATCGCCTCGACCGCTTCCACCGCCGCGCCACTTTCGATCTGGCAAATCACCAGGCTACGATCCGCTTCCGCGATCACGGCATCTCGCGCGCCCGTGCCATATCCGCCGTACCGCGCCGACAACGAAAGTCCGCGTCTGCCGCCAATAAACCGTGCCGCCGCCAACACATTCCGCGCGTCCGCCTCACTATCCACATGCGGCACCACGATCCCACCAGCGCCCAAATCCAGCACCGACAGAATGGTGGCATCGCGATGATCCGGCACTCGCACCAGCATCGGCAATCCAACCGCGCGCGCGGTAAACAGCATCCGGTCCATCATCCCGCGATCGAACGGCGCGTGTTCCGCGTCCAGCACGGCGAAATCCAGGTCACACAGCCCCAGGATCTCAACCACTTGCGTGCTGTCGGTCTTGACAAAGGTCCCAACTTTGCCGCGGCCATCGGCGAATGTAAGCACAGGTTTCCTCGTTTTCTATTGAAACCGACGCTAGTCCCGAAGCGCATCCGCCACAACCGCTATTGGCGAAAATTCCGCCTGCCGGAAAGCTCACCACCCCCTGTTGTCTCATCACGCCATCGGGGATAGGTTGTACAGGACACCGGGCCGACCGTTATTTGGGGGATAAAAATGGACTACAAAGTAACTCACGACGAACTGGGGACCCATCTCGATTGGACCCACGACGGCATCACGCCGAAGATGATCGATTGGTTCTGGAGCAACATGGAAAAATGCTTCATCCTCTGGCACCCGGAGCAGCACGAACCCCTCGAATGGACCGTTCCGTTGACCCACGGCAATCCGCTCCGAGCCATCCACAACGCACCGCAAACCTGGAACGACGGCCGCCGCCAGAACCTGTTCATTCGTTTCGAACCGTTTGAGAACGTACCCGCCCACGTCCGCGACGTGCTGATCTACGATCACGTGATCATCACCGCCGGCCTCGGGTTCGACATCGAAGCCATGCAAAAAGGCGACCCGATGGGCTACCGCATCCATCAATGGCAGGGCACCGACGCCGGCGTCGTCGGCAAATCATCCGGTATCGGCACCCGCCGCAAGGAAACCATCGAAGACGGCAAAGTCTGGGCCGCCCACTGCGCCCAGGAAATCGGTAACTGGGGCAACTTCCTCCCGGAAATCTACCGGCTGTATAAAGTCGTGACAGACACTCGCCGCAATCCATTCACCGATCTCTCGGTGTCTGGAAAAGGTCGGGAAGCAACCTACAAATACATAAAATAAAAAATCTTCTTTTTGTGAACAAAAAGAAGCAAAAAAACTTTGTCAATAAGAGGCTCGCCCACCGAGATCAAAAACGAAACCATCCGCTCGGTGGTGCGAGCCCTCAACCTGCTCCGTACCATGAACGCACGCCCGGTCTGGTCCCTGCACGACCTGCACCAGGCAACCACTCTGCCAAAGGCAACCCTCTGGCGTCTGCTCGCCACCCTGATCAGCGAAGGCTACGTCCGCGCAGAGGAACCCGCCGGCACCTACCGCCTCGCCGCCAAAATCCGTGAACTCGACGCCGGCTACACCGAACACGCCCGCCTGATCGACGCCGGCCGCCCAATCCTTTTGAAAACCACCAAACAAATTAAATGGCCGCTCGCCCTCGGCATGCCCGACGGTGATGCGATGGTGGTGCACTTCTCCACCATGCCCTACAGCCCTCTCGCGGTTCACACCACCACGCTGGGCCACCGCCTCGGCCTCTTCGATTCCGCAATGGGCCGCGCCTACCTCTCCTTCTGCTCCGAAGCCGAACAACGCTCAATGCTCGAACCCCTCGCCGGCGACAAAACTCTCGACTGGGTGCGCCGAGACATCGCCCGCGTCCGCGCCGACGGTTACGCCGTGCGCCAGCCCGGCCTGTCCCGAGGCAGCGCCACCCTCGCAGTCCCAGTGCTACACAATGAAGTCGCCATCGCCTCACTATCGATGACAACGTACGGCCGCTCGATGACTCGGGCGACGGTGGAGCGGCATGTGCCGATACTGGGGGGCACGGCGGGGGATATTGTGGCGGCGTTGGAGCGCGGAGCGGAGGTTTGAGCGGCCGGCGCTGGTGCGTCGGTAAATACTCCTTGCGGGACGACTCGTCGTTCGGTCAAACTGCGTTCAGGGCGGCGGTGTAGTGCGCCCGTTTCAGACGTTTCTGTCATGTTCAGGAGCGTCCATGTTTACTATCGAGCGGCTCGAAGCCAGCGGTCGCTACGTAAAGATCGAGCTACTAATTCGAGCACTACCGCGCTGACAACGCCCCGGCGATCCGGCAGACGTCGAACTTCTGTCATGGCAAGTGGAAGTCGTCCACCGGACTGGCCATAGCGCTCTACCAGTCCCGTATATTCTTCTTCCAAAAGAGGGGGAGTTCCCTTGAATGCTCAGTCGCCTTTCGGCTGGCACTGAGCTCGAACCTGCAGCCGAGCACTTCTGTCAACCCTAACGACACGACGTCGTCGGAAAACTCAATGTCGGTAAAAGCCGCTATGCAAACGCTCGAGATGGTGAACCAGGGCGCCAACGTGCCGAACCACTGCCTCGGCGAGCACCAGGACAACGACGATTTAGTAGCAGAGTGGGAGGGGAACCTTGCGCTCGGCTTCAACCCGCCGGACCTAATCATCGTGCGGGGGAACTTCGGCGGCCACAACGACCTGAGGCTGCCTGAGAACCATCTGAAGCTGAATGACATCTTCTTGCGGATACGGAAGTTCCAGGTCGGCGCGAAAAGTCCCAACGGTTTCGTGTTCCGGTTCTGCTCCTGCAGGGACGCCGATGAGGTGGGCCCTGGTTCCGGCCCGGTATATCCCCATTACGTGTAGGGCCCTTCTCCCAAGAAGGGACTCAAGACGATCGGCAGCTGAAGCAGACTGGCAAGAACCAGAGGGCCGGTAGCGTGGGCTGGGCGGAGCGTGGTACGATGCAGAGAGCGATTGCACCCCCGAGGAAACGGATCCACGATCTGGTGGCTACGGCGAGATAATGTGGATCGAAAGGAAACCTACCCAACCCCCTCCACAAAATTAACCAACCGTCCCACCCCCGCGATCTCGCACACCACCTCATCCCCGCCCGCCACAAAGTGCACTCCATGTGGCGTGCCGGTCAGTATCATATCCCCCGGCGACAGTGTCATGAACCCTGACAAATACTCGATCAGCGTCGCCACATCGAACACCATCCCCGATGTATTCCCAGCCTGCACCACCGTCCCATTAACCCGCGTTTCCAACGCCAAACTCTGCGGATCCCCCACATCCGCCGCATCCACAATCCAAGGCCCCAGCGGCGTAGTCGCGTCCCGATTCTTCACCCGTAAATTCGGCCGGTAATAATTCTCCAAATACTCCCGGATCGCATAGTCGCAAGCCACCGTATACCCAGACACATACGACAACGCCTGCGCGCGCCCCACCCGCCGAGCCGGCTTCCCGATAATCGCCACCAGCTCACATTCCGGATGCATTTGATTAGCATCCGCCGGCCGCGGCGACGCCCCCCGATGCCCCAGAAAAGTCCGATGTCCCTTCAAGAACACCAATGGTTCCGCCGGCGCCTTGAACCCCAACTCCGCCGAGTGATCCGCGTAATTCAACCCAAGCGCAAAAATCGTCGCCCCCGGAACTACTGGCGGCAACCACTGCGCTTCCGAAACCGGAACGAAACTCCCATCAGCCAACTCCAGCACCGCCTCATCCGCCGACAGCGCCGCCCAAACTTCCCGCCCCCGGTGATAGATCCGTGCCCGCCTCATACCCCGGTCTCCCGCTCGAAGTGCGCCACCAGCGTCGGCAAGCCCTCATGTTCAACCCGAACCTCCTGCCCCGCCGCCACCCGAGGCGCGTCGCCCGCCAGACCCACCAGCAGCACGTCCCCATTCTCCAGCGTCATGAAATCGCAAACCTCATCGATCAGCTCTGGAATATCCCGCACCAGCCGCGCGAGCGACCACCGGTGCGCCTCCACCCCATCGACCCACGTAACGATCCCACCCGACACCAGCGCATCCAGATCGTAAGCCGCAAAATCCCCCACCGGCAGAAACCCATCCCTGCACCGCTGCCGGATCGCCGGCCGGTAAAAACTCGCGTGTGGCTCACAAACATCCAGTGCCAACGCCGCCGCCACCGGCACGCCCGGCGCATCGCCAAACAGCAGCGCCACCGTCGCCGCAACCTCCACTTCAACCAACTCGCTGGGCACCGTCACCGCCGCCCCATCGAACCGCCAACAATTGCGCGGCTTAACATACAGCACCGGCGCCCGCGGCGGCGCCACATACGGCTTCTGCCCGAACGCCTCGGCCAGCGCCCCCCGCTGCGCCTGGTCGTTCAACACAACGCCATAGACCGTGCCAGCAATCATCATCAATTCCCCTTGCCTTCCCCAACCATCTATTTAACATGATAAGTTGTCAAGCCGAGGCCGCCCCTCATGCACCCCAACCGCAAGCTTCCGCCCTACCGCCAATCCGTAGCCGGATCGCTTCTAGCCGCGCGTGAGTCGGTCATGACCCCGATCCGCCCCATCCTGCGCCAAGCTGGCATCACCGAGCAGCAATGGCGCGTCCTGCGTGTCCTCATCGACGAAGGCGCAATCGACCCCTCGCAACTCGCCGCCTCGGCGATCCTCCTCCCGCCCAGCGTCACCCGCATCCTGCGCGAGCTACTCGAGCGCGGGCTGATCGACCGCATCCTGGATCCCACCGACGGCCGCCGCTCCATCGTCTCGATCTCAGCCCCCGGCAGGAAAATCTTCGAGCACACTGCCGAACAAACTCTCCGCATCCTGGAAGTCTACGAAAACGCCTTCGGTGCCGATCGCCTCGGTCACCTGGTCGCCGAACTCGATGCCCTCACCGAAGTCATCCAATCCCTCGCCCTCACCTCGGACTCGGACCCTCAACCCGAGGCTTGAAAAACTTAACACGATAAGTAATATTGCGCCTCAGATAGGGAGTTCCACATGACCAATTCTCGACGCGACCTGGCACTAAGGGCGATCGCCCCTCACCTTGATGCCGGCCTGGGCCATTTCATCGCCGGCCAATCCGTCCGCGGCGAGGGCCCCGCCTTCGACATTTTCGAACCCGCCACCGGCCACGTGCTAGGCAAAACCCACGACGCCACCGAGGGCGAGCTAAACCGTGCCGTCGATGCGGCGACCACTGCTTTCAAAACCTGGGGCAAGACCAGCGGCGAGAAGCGCAAGGCGATCCTGCACAAGATCGCTGACTTGATCGAGAAGCGCGCCGACGAAATCGCCGCCGTCGAGTGTCTGGATGCCGGCCAGGCGTGGCGTTTCATGTCTAAGGCCGCGATCCGCGGCGCCGAAAATTTCCGTTTCTTCGCCGACCTCGCCCCTTCCGCCGCCGATGGTCTCTCCCTCCCCACTTCCGAGCACATGAACATCACCACGCGCACCCCGATCGGCCCGGTCGCGGTAATCACGCCGTGGAACACGCCTTTCATGCTGTCGACCTGGAAAATCGCTCCGGCGCTCGCCGCCGGCTGCACAGTCGTCCACAAGCCGGCCGAATGGTCGCCCTATTCCGCGCGCCTTCTGGTCGAGATCGCCCACGAAGCCGGCCTCCCTTCCGGAGTCTTCAACTCGGTCAACGGCCTAGGCGAAACCACCGGCAAGCGCCTCACCGAGCACCCCGGCATCAAGGCGATCGCGCTGGTCGGCGAATCCCGGACCGGCTCCGCGATCATGCGCCAAGGTTCCGAGACCCTGAAGCGCGTCCACTTCGAGCTAGGCGGCAAGAACCCCGTCGTAGTCTTCGACGATGCGGATCTCGAGCGCGCTCTCGACGCCGTAGTCTTCATGATCTATTCGCTCAACGGTCAGCGTTGCACCTCCTCCTCTCGCGTGCTGATCCAGCGTTCGATCTACGACAGCTTCGTCGCCAAGATTGCAGCACGCGTAAGCAACCTCAAAGTCGGCGACCCCTTCGATCCCGCCACCGAAGTCGGCCCCCTGATCCATCAGCGCCACTACGACAAAGTCTCCAGCTACCTGGACATCGCAAAGCAGGACGGCGCCCACATCGCCGCCGGCGGCGGCCGCTCGGACGCCGGCGAGGGCTACTTCTTCCGTCCCACTCTCATCGCCGGCGCCGAGCCTTCCATGCGTGTCGCCCAGGAAGAAATCTTCGGCCCCGTCCTGACCGCGATTCCCTTCGACGACGAAGCGGACGCGATCGCCAAAGCCAACAACACCCAATACGGCCTGGCCGGCTATCTGTGGACCAACGATGTCGGCCGTGCCTTGCGAGTAGCAAATGCATTGGAAGTCGGCATGGTATGGGTCAACAGCGAGAACGTCCGCCATTTGCCCACGCCTTTCGGCGGCTCCAAAGCCAGCGGCATCGGCCGCGACGGCGGCGATTGGAGTTTCGACTTCTACATGGAAACCAAAAATATCGCGCTAGCTTTTGGTCACCATAAGATCCAACGGTTGGGGGCAGAAAAGTAATAGGTTGAAGCGAAGGCAAGAAGCATCTTTTTTGAAAAAAAGAAGCAAAAAACTTTTGATACTTTAGGGCGCACAACGGTCGGCCGACGATGAGCTTCGAACCAATTGAACAAAAGTTTTTTGCTTCTTTTTTTCAAAAAAGATGCTTCTTCCTTCGGGAGCCTAGACTTCGCAGAGGCGCGGATGGCACTTTTTTCGAGAACTCCGACGTTCGGAACGCCACAAAAGCCCGACCTCTGGCGTCGCATTGCATACACACTTGTGCTGCTCATGGCCTTCCGAGTTCTCACCATTATCCCAGTACTCAACGTTGATGAGGGCCGGCTACGACAATTGCTGGCCGACAATCCCTTCCTCGGCGTCGTCGACCTATTCGCCGGCGGCGAAGTCCTGACCCACTTCTCGATGGCGGCAGCCGGCATCTTTCCTTATCTATTAGCGCTCATTCTCGCCCAGGCCGCCACCATGACGGTGCCGTCGCTAAAACAGCTTAAGCGCCAGGGAGAGCGCGGCAAGAAGCGCATGGAGCTGATCGCGAAACTGCTGACAATCCCGATCGCTTTCATCTTTGCCCTGATAATCAGCAAGTATCTTTCCCTTCAAACCGGTCTGTTCCCCGGGCACATTCACTGGTTCACCGGGTCGAGCTTCCTCGCCTCATTGCGAGTCGTCTGCCTGGTCACCTTGGGAAGCCTGGTTACCACCTGGATCGCTGACCTCATCACCGAGAACGGAGTAGGTCAAGGTGAGAGCCTCGTGCTATGCGCCGGCGCGTGTTTGACACTAGCAACGCTGATCACCAAGAGCGTTGCAGGTGCCTCCGACTTGTTTCACGGGATTATTCGGTTGGTATTTGTCCTTGCAGGCACGGTGGTCCTGATAATCGTGAGTTTCCTACTCACGAAGGCGAAGCGGCCCATTCCGATAGCTGAAGCAAAACGACAGACATCGCCGCGTCCCGGCAGGAATCCCTTTCTCAATATGTCAGAACTACCGTTGCCGCTCAATTTCGGCGGCATACTCCCAGTTTCGGCCGCCACCGGCTTGCTCGCGCTTGCGCAGCTTGCTTTCGCCTTGGTTCGATCGCAAATGGGAAGTGTGCCGGGGGTAAGTCAAGATACATTGAACGTCGCCCAATCCCAGATTAGTAGCTGGTCATGGCTGGCCTTTGGCCTGCTGATCATGCTTTTCGTATATATCTACAATTCCACAATGATTTCGCCGCAATTCTCGGACGACGAAAAGCCCATAGCGCAATCGTTACACGAGAAAGGTTTCCGCATCCCTGGGGTCCGTCCGCTTCTGAAAACCCAAGAATATTTGGACCAAGTCATCACACGGATTTCATTACTCGGCGCCCTCGGCACGGCTTTACTGGCAGCGGGCATACCCTACCTGGTATACCGGTTTACTCACCAGGATATAGTGGTGCCCGTCCTGACTGTGATCACGATCGTCAAGACATTCGACGGGCTCCGTGACGAGGTCACGGCATACAGATCAATGTCAGCCTATGACAGCTTCTTGCGGCCCTCGAAAAGGTAGAGACGACCCTGTTCCACTGTGCTATCAGTATAACAATAATCTCACTCACTTTTTATATGTTCCCTGAAATTCCTGTAGGAGCGCCGTTACGTCGTTAATGCTTGCTCCTGTTAAATTACTAAAGTTCTCTGGAACCCGCGCGTGGCAAAGGTAACCTAGGCAA